>Ga0210389_10003403_pt1 | contig 12409 bp, 10 predicted proteins | sample IncBWH28OmetaG_FD_160127 | JGI IMG/M metagenome (GOLD analysis project Ga0210389, IMG submission 160127) | Forest soil microbial communities from Barre Woods Harvard Forest LTER site, Petersham, Massachusetts, United States - Inc-BW-H-28-O ...
GACCGCCTCGCCAAGTTCGATCTCATACCTGGTGACTGTCGGGCCCCTGGTGAAGCCGGCCACGGTCGCGTCGACCTTGAACTGCTCGAACACGTCCTGGAGGTCGGCGACGACCTTGTCGTTGGCCTTCGTCCGGGCCTTGTGCGGGGTGCCCTCGCGGAGCAGGCTGGCCGCCGGGAGCGTGTAGCTGTCCGCCGCCTCCCCGCTGAGCGTGAGCTGCTCGCCGGGCAGGACGGGGGTCGGCGTTACCGGCCGGGGCGGGGCGGGGCTGGCGGGTACCGGCTCGGGCTCGACCTCCTGGTACGCCGCGGGCTCCGTCTCCGCCTCGGGCTTCATCTCCGCCGGGGGCTCCGTCTCGGACGTGAAGCCGAGGTCCGCAAGCAGGTCCTCACCGATTCTTGCTTCCGGCAGCCGGGGCGCCGGACTGCCCGTGTTCCCCCGGGCATTGGTCACCAGGACCTGCGGATCATACGGCTTGCGCTGGTCGCCTGGCTCGAGGGCGCCCTTCAGCCGGATCGCGCCCCGGCTAATCTCACCGCGCCGCTTCCTGCCGTCGACGGGCATGTCGTCGTCTTCGCCGTCGACATCTTCCGCGTCCCACTCGTCTTCGACCTGGAAGCCGAACACTGCCTTGAGTTCGCTGATCCGGCCGGGCACGTCGCGCACGGGCGTGCCCGTGATGACGAGCAGTCCGTAGGCCGCCAGCAGGCCGAGCAGCGGTGTTGCTACCCACGCCGTGAGCCCCTTGTCGACCGGCCAGGAGCCGGCCATACCGACGAGGCCGCCCGCGGTCCTGACCGCCGGCCAGCCGCCGCCATGGGGCGAGAGCGTCGGGACGCCTCTCGCGACGCTCAGCAGGCCGAGCGCGCCAACCATCAGGCTGGTCCAGCCGATCTCGGCCGGCGGGAGCGCGTCGTTCCTGTCCGGGTGGCGCATGCACCGCCAGCCGATCAGGCCGAGCAGGATCGGGATCGTGAACGCGCCTTCACCCACGACGGAGCTGGTGAGCGTGTAGAGGTCCTCGAACGCCGTGTTGTGCATCCGGGCCCAGATCGCGGCGGCGAAAATGAAGGCAAGCCCGAAGAAGAGCAGCCCGAGGCCGTCGCGCTTGTGATCCGGGTGCAGCTCGCGTGCGTTGCGGCCGAAGCGACGGACGATGCCGCCCACCACGCCCGCCAGCAGGAGCCAGACCATCGCGATCGCGCGGAACAGCCAGGCCGTGAGGACGATGAGCAGGTTCTGCGAGGGCGGGGGTGCGTTCCTGCCCTTTCCTTTTCCCTGACGGGCATTCGAGGCGGGACGCCCGCCCTTCTTGCCTGACTTGGCGCCGCTCTTCCCGCTTGCTGACCCGCGGGACCGGGTGCCGGCCGCGGCGCGCCCGCCGGCTGTGCCGTTCTTTCCCGAGCCGCTTGACTTTGTCCCGCCTCGGCTAGTGCCGCCGCCCGACTTGGCGCTCCCGGAACTCCGCCGGGCTCCCCCTCCCCGGGCGTTGCGCGGCGGGGTCGGCAGTATCACGTCGGGCGACTCATCGTTGTAGTAGCCGCTGCCGACGGTGCTTGTCCGCCCGCTCCGCGAGCTCGACGCGCCCCTGGACCGAGAGGTAGCCATACTCCCAAACGTAACGAGTACCCCAGCCCGGCCCAAGCACCCACAGGTTCCGGCGTGTCGCCACGACCGACATGTCGGGCGGTTAGAGATCAGCGGGCTTAAACGCGCCGGCGTTCCTGCGGCTCCGGTCCCAGGGCACCGAAGCTGCGGCTACCTAATGTGCCTGTGGCATCACGCGGAGACGCGGTAATGATAGCGGTGCGAATAGCGGAAGCCGAGGCGCTCGTACAGGGCGCGGGCCGGAGCGTTGTCCACCTCGACCTGCAGGAACGCGTTGCGTATGCCGCGCGGGCCCGCCTCGCGGCAGGCCGCAGCCGTGATGGCGACGCCGAGGCCCTGACGGCGGTAGGCCGGGTTTACCTCGACCGCGGTGAGGCCAGCCCAGCCGGCCGCGACCGACAGGCGGGCGATCGCGAGTACGTCGTCGCCTTCCCTGATGCTCACGAACCACTGCTCCTCCGCCGAGGTAAGGACCTTGCCGGCGATCGGTGGCAGGTGATCCTGGCCCCGGTAGTGGTACCTGGCGGCCCAGGCGTCGTCGGGCTCGCGGGTCAGCTGAACCGCACGGCCCGCGGGCAGGCTTACCGGAGGAAGGCCGCCGAGGGACAGGTCGGCCACCATGACGAAGGCTGGACCTGGGCGAGTAAGCCAGTTCCGTTCGGACAGATGATTGTCAAGCGCCTGACCTGCGGGGTCGGGCTCCAGGGGAACTGGGACCACGATCATCGGCGGCAGGCCACGGTCGCGGTACCACTGGGTCACGGCGGCGAGAGCCTCGTCGAGGGGCATGCCTGGGTCGCCAAGCGGCAGGACGGAGTTGGCTCGCCCGGTGAATCCTTCGGCGGCCCGGAGCAGCCACTTGCCCAGCCACTGCTCCTCGGTCCCCCGCCAGTGCGCGGCCGCCACTCGCTCAAGCTCGATGATCGTTTCCATCATTCTGAACAAGGCTTCGCGGTCTAGGCGTTGGCCGGGAGCGTGGTGCCCGCGCCACGGCGGCGGACGTGGACCAGATCTGTGCGCGCGAGCGTGGCCGCCAACTCGCCTGGCGCGTCTTCCGCGCCCTCTACCGTGAAGCCGGCGTCGGCGATCATGGCCAGGTCGGCGGCGCCTGGCTGGCCCTCGCTTGTCAGGTAGTCGCCGAGGAAGATCGAGTTGACGATATGCAGCGCCAGCGGCTGGAGCGTGCGCAGGTGAATCTCGCGGCCGCCCGCGAGCCGGACCTCGGCGTCGGGGCAGACGAAGCGAACCATCGCCAGGATCCGCAGGCAGCGCTGTGGCGTCAGCTGCCAGTGGCCCGCAAGGGGAGTCCCATCAAAGGGGATCAGGAAGTTGACGGGCACCGAGTCGGGATTCATGGCCCGCAGGGCGAACGCGACGTCTACGAGGTCTTCGTCGGTCTCGCCCATGCCCGCGATCAGGCCTGAGCACGGGGAAAGGCCTGCCGACTTGGCCGACTCCACGGTCGACACCCGGTCGGCGTACTCGTGCGTGCTGCAGATGTCGGCGTAGTGGCCGCCCGACGTGTTCAGGTTGTGGTTGTAGGCCGTGGTGCCCGCCTCGGCGAGGCGCTCCGCCTGGCCGTCGGACAGCAGGCCGAGGCAGGCGCAGACCTCGACGTCGGGGTTGCGCTGCTTGAACGCCGCGATCGCCGACGAGACCCGGTCGATGTCCTTGTCCGTGGGGCCGCGGCCGCTTGCCACCAGGCAGACCCGGCGTGCGCCGCCCGCCACGCCCGCCTCGGCGGAGGCGATGACCTCGTCGGTCTTCAGCCAGGTGTACTTGAGGACGTCGGCGGCGGAGCCGACGCGCTGGCTGCAGTAAAAGCAGTCCTCTGGGCAGAGCCCGCTCTTGATGTTGACGAGGTAGTTCAGCTTGACCCGGCGGCCGAAGAACTGGCGGCGCACGCGGAACGCCGCGGCGACCACGTCCATGAGCTCATCGTCGCCGCTGGCGAGGACGGCGAGGGCCTCGTCCCGCGTCGGGAGTTCGCGGTTCAGCGCCTTGTCTGCGAGCAGCTCAAACCAGGTCATGGGACAAAACGGTACCAGTAGGGTATGTAACCAGTGCCCTACGCATCAGCGAGGCCAGTTTACATATATTTCCTACTGATTAAGTTGACTTCTTGCGTCCGGCATGATGTTCTTTACTCGGCGGCTAAGCCTACGGAGGGAGGACCCGGCTCATGGCAGCAATCAGACCGCGCGACCTGCTCTCCGACGACCTGCTTGACCGCCTAGGGCGCGACGGCGCGTCGGCCCGTGACATCGCCAGGCTCGCCGAGGTCGGCTACCTCAACGTGGCGCTGCCGCCGGAATTCGGCGGGCTCGGCTGCACGCTCCGCCAGGCCGCCTGCGGCCAGCGGCGACTTGCCAGGTACGCACCGGACACCGCCCTCGCCGTCAGCGCGCACCTCTACTGGACCGGCGCGGCGGCTGACGCCTACCGGGTCGGCGACGACTCGATGCGCTGGATCCTGCTTGAGGCGGCACAGGGTGCGCTGTTCGCTGGAGGACACGGGGAGGCCGGCGGGGACCTGCGGTTTGCCGATCCCCGGTCGCGGTGCGAGCCCGACGGGTCGGGCGGTTACCTGTTCCGCGACACGGGCGTGCTCTCCACTAGGACGCCTTCCTGGGACTGGATCGCCGTGCACGCGGTGCACGCGCCGGCGCGAGCGCAGTCCGTCCGTCCGCAGTCCGTGATCGCGTTCGCGGGGCGCAGTGCCCGATGTACGCCCGCGTTCCGGGTCGCACGGGCATCATCGGCGGGCAGGCCGGCGGATGTTTTCACGACGAGCGCGCTCACCTGGGGGCACTCGATTCTCGCCAGCGTCCAGTACTCCGACGCGCGGCGCGCGTTCAACGACGCGATCACGAGCTACGCCGAGGCAGCGGTCAGGGACGCCCTCGCCGGCCTCGGCAGCCCTGCCTCAAGCGGCACTGTCTCTGGCGGCGCTATCCTTCCCGGCCAGGAGGCCGGCGGGCGCCCGGCCGCCGGCCGCTGGCCGGTCGCCGAGGCAGGCGCCCGGTTGGACACGATGAAGGCCAAGATCGCCGAGATCACGCACCCGTGGCAGCTCGCGCAGGAACCGACACCGGACCTGGGCGGCCAGCACCTCATCAGCCTGTACGCGATGCGCCACGAGATCACGGCGGGCGCCGCCAGCGTGCACGCCCTGGTCGAGCAACTCACCGGCACCGCGGCCCCCGCCCGCCCGTCCTGATCCCCGTCGCCGGCGGCTCATGGGTTCGCGGCACGAATGTGCGCGGCGGTGTCTACGGGCAAAGGAACCTACGGGCAGAGGGGGACCTACGGGCAGAGGGCGTTCTCGCGCAGGTGCCAGGCACGCTCCAGATCGACTTCCACGTTCAGCAGGCGCCGCAGGCAACTGTGCGTAACCCATGGCACGCGTTCCTGAACACCCCGGAACGGGGGCTAGCTAGAACATCAAGACGGGGGCTAGCTAGAACTTCCGATAACGCGTCGGCTTCATCCGAATACTTGAGCCCTGCCATCCTGATGTCCCTGACCTCAATAGACTCCCGTAGACGGACCGAGTATCGTCCGAACGGCTGATGTTCTGACTCTTGGATTCCCATGCCTGCCTGGTTCTTGCTGCCAGGAGAGGGTTTGTTTCGATTCCAGCAGGGAGAGCGCTGGTCTTCCGGAAGAGCAGGGCGCGGACGGCAAGCCCCGTTCCGGGGCCCGCAACGGCAATGTAGTACAATGGTGGTCACCAGGCCAAAGGAGACCTTCCTCATAAAAGGGGCCCCTGTTCCCGTTATCGCGGGAAGAGGCTAGGCCACGCCGAAGGACAAGCCGAAGGCTGTCCTGGTCCCGAAGTTCTGGTGTCAAGGAGTGTTGGCTGAGTTGAGTAGGGCACAGGCCCGTCAAGCCGGACGTCACGGGCTCGAGTCCCGCGCGCCTCGCGTCCTGGCTGCGTACATCTGCAAGACGTGCGAAATCGAGGGGCAAGATCCCGAGACGTCTCCCGGGCGGGTCTTCTGCTGGAATTGCCAGGACGAGGCCATGGTCACCGCCAGGATCGTGATAGAGGGCTTAGCGCGGCGAGATCCGTCTGCAACGACCGCGGGACTATGAGGGCAGATGCGGAGACGATGTGGCAGCGCCTACCTGACCACCGTCACCGGGCAGTGCGCGTGGTGGACGCACTGCTTACTGACCGACCCGAGCAGCAGCCTGCTGAAGCCGCCAAGCCCGCGAGTGCCGATCACCAGCAGATCGGCGTCCGACGACATTTCTACCAGCAGACGAGCTGGCGGACCCTCGACGACAACCGTCTCCACGGTAACGTCCGGCTGGCGCACCCAGTCCTCGCCTGAGGCGCCAAGCACGCACGTGCAGACGGCGCGGACGGTGTCGCCGCAGTTGCGGGCCCGACGGCAGGCCCAGCTCAACGCAAGATCAGCATGCGGCGATCCGTCCACGCCCACGATTACACACAACCCGTGCCTCCTTCGTCGTGGGTAAGCCAGATGCCATTCACGATGAGGACGACTCCTACGTAGGCAATACGACCCCTGTCATGGGGATCTCACTTTCTTTCTTGCCTGCTTCTTTCTTGCCGACCGTCGTACAGGCGAGCCGGCGTTAGCGCAGGACCCACGGCGACACCGGGTGCTAGCTCTTTTTGAGCGAACGCCCCTGCTTTTCTGTCACGACGCGCGGCTCGTGCGCGCTTGCCTCTTCTGTTTCCAGGGCCCGCCGCATCGGCGCGGCGAGCCGCGTGAGGCGCGGCGGGGTGAATACCCGCCGCGCCTCGCGCTGACATGTCGGGCAGCATGCCCGGCTGCCCGCCTCCGCCATGGGGCGTGTCAGCTCGAACGGGCCACACTCGTGGCAGGCGAAGACATACACGGGCATGACGGGCCTCAGCTGGTCCGCGCCGCTGAGCCGCGCTCGGCCATCTCTGGTCCGGCCATGTTCGGCCTGACCTCGAAGTCGAAGATCTCGGTCGGCAGATACAGAGAGCAGCAGGCGTTCGGGATGTCCACCACCCCGGACAAGCGGCCCTCGATCGGTGCGGACCCGAGCAGCAGATAAGCCTGCTCACCCGAGTAGCCGAACTTCGTGAGGTACGTGACCGCATTCAGGCACGCCCGACGATAGGCGATCGTGGCATCCATATAGTGGTTGTCACCAGTGGTCTCGTGCACGGATATGCCGATGAAGGTCAGGAACTCGCTGTAGCGAGGCTCGACCCGGCCCGGGATGAGGACGGGGTTCGTCGTCACGCCGTACTTGTTCATGCCGTCCTTGATGAGGTCGACGCCGAGGTCCATGAACCCGCCCATCTCGATGGCACCGCAGAAGCTGATCTCCCCGTCCCCCTGCGAGAAGTGGAGGTCGCCGCCCGAGAGCTTGGCACCGGGAACGTGCACGGGATAATAGACGCGGCTGCCCCGGGTGAAGTTCTTGATGTCTTGGTTGCCGCCGTTCTCGCGTGCCGGGACCGTCCGGGCTCCCTCCCTGCCCACGCGTTGCAGATCGTTCCCCCGCATCGTGCCTGCCAGGGCTCCCTGCTCGTTCGGCGGGAGCGCCAGCGGCGGTACCCGGTTCGGGTCGGTATCGATCAGCGCCTGCTCGCGCCGGTTCCACTCGGCCAGCAACTGGGCCGACGGGGCGGTGCCGAGCAATCCGGGGTGAGTGATGCCGGTGTAGCGGACTCCGGGGATGTGCCGGGAGGTGGCATCCTGACCATGGAAGTCCCAGATCGCCTTGTAGGCGTCCGGGAAGTGGTCGGTGAGGAAACCACCGCCGTTGACCTTGGCGAAGATGCCCGTGTAGCCCCATCCCTGGCCGGGCGCGTCACCACGCTCCTGCGGAGCCTGGACGGGTCCGAGGTCTAGGAGGTCGACGACCAGCAGGTCACCCGGCTCGGCTCCCTGAACCTCGATCGGCCCGCTGAGCATGTGCGCCTTGAGCAGGTCCACATCTCGCACGTCGTTCGCTGAATCGTTGTTGCCTAGCTGTGCGTCCGTCCACTCCCGGCATTCCAGCCGGAACTCACTGCCGGGCCTGACCGAGGCGGCCGCCGGTATGTCCGGGTGCCACCTGTTGTGACCCGGGACGGCCTGATCCGCCATGGCCTTGGACTGGTCAACCCTGAACACGACTTCCGGCATAGGATTCCCTCCTGCTCTCCGGCCGTATACGCTGCTTTGCGCAATCGGCTCTGACGCGGAAGGGGGCGACACCCAGACAGGGCATAACACCTTTCAAGGCAAGGAGATCTTGAGGGGCGTCGTAGTCAGCCACGGTCAGATCTAGAAAGTCCGCGTTTGCCCCCGATGGCAAGGATGGTTGGCTATGCTGCCACAGCTTAGGCTTGGTCCCCGTTTTCCGCCATTCACTAGTTCTGGTGGTTCGTGTTGATGTGCTACTGCTTGTTCGTCACTATTTCTCCGTCACAACCGCCTGTCAAGAGGTTGTAATGTTAGCTTTGAGACAGATGTTGTAACTGTCCGTAATAGATTGGCCGGATTGCTGCACGAAGCGCCCCGAATCACCACGAATCGCATCGATCTAGACAACGGTATTAGTGCCGAGCAGCTTGTGTGGGGAAGACTTTGCACGCGCGGGAGATGCTTTTTATCTGACACGCAAAGTCTTCCGGGTAAATGCTCGGGCCGAGGCACGCGGGACCGCCGCGTGACAGCACATCCTGAACTCGAGACACTTCGCCCTGAAGCCTTAATAAAGCACCTTTTGCACGAAACGGAAAATCCTTCGCAATCATGGTTCCGGTTACCGCGTCCAATACGGCACCTGGGTCTGCGAGCAGCGGACGTGCGCTGTCGCCGCAGCGACGCCGAAGCCCGGCGCGGCCTCGTCGGCGGGCTGACAGCGAAGCGTGCGAGCCCTGACAGCGCCCTCCACCACCATGGGTGGCATGAAAGACGTTACGAACGCCATCGAGACGCGCGGCCTCGTGAAGCGGTTCGGCAAGACCACGGCCCTCGCCGGGGTGGACCTGGCCGCACGAACCGGCAGCGTGCTCGGACTCCTCGGCCCCAACGGGGCTGGCAAGACCACCGCGGTCCGCATTCTTGCCACGCTGCTGCGGCCGGACGACGGCGAAGCGCGCGTATGCGGCTACGACGTCGTGCGCGACGCTCACCGGGTCCGCCAGCTCATCGGGCTGACCGGCCAGTACGCGTCCGTCGACGAGGGTCTGTCGGGCACCAACAACCTCATCATGATCGGGCGGCTGCTCGGCCTCAGCCGCTCCGACGCCAAGACACGCGCCGCTGACCTGCTTGAGCGGTTCGAGCTGACCGATGCGGCCGGGCGGCCCGCCAAGACCTACTCCGGCGGGATGCGCCGCCGCCTCGACCTGGCCGCGAGCCTGGTCGGCCGGCCGCGCGTGCTCTACCTCGACGAGCCGACCACCGGGCTCGACCCGCACAGCCGCAACGAGGTCTGGGGCATGATCCGCCAGCTCGTCTCGGACGGCACCACGGTGCTGCTCACCACGCAGTACCTGGAGGAAGCCGACCAGCTCGCGCACGACATCGCGGTCATCGACCACGGCTCGGTCATCGCGACAGGAACGCCGGAGGAGCTCAAGGCCAGCGCCGGGCGGCAGGTCCTCGAAGTAACGCCCGCCAGCCGGGCCGACCTGAGCGCGGTCGCGGACCTGCTCGAGCAGCTGATCGGCGCGACGCCAGCCATCGCCGTCGAGTCGGGCCAGGTCAGCGTCCAGGTCGAGCCCGGCAGCTCGCTGCCGCATATCGTCCACGCGTTCGAAGACCGTTCGATCGAACTGGCCGAGTTCGCGCTGCGCCGGGCAAGCCTCGACGAGGTGTTCCTCAGCCTCACCGGCCACCGCGCCGAAGAAGAAACGCCCGCGGAAGCGGAAGAGTCCACCAAGGCGGGAAAAGCCGCAGCGGCCACGCCCGCTCGCGAACTTGACGGGAGCGCCCGATGACAACGGCAACCTTCGCTGCCCCTGCCCCGGTCCCCGCCCTGGCGCGTCGGCCCAGCCTCGCGAGCGCGGTGGCGAACTCCTTCACGCTCGCCTGGCGGAGCGTCCTGAAGATCAAGACCAATCCCGAGGACCTGTTCGGTCTCCTCCTCCAGCCGATCATGTACCTGATCTTGTTTACCTACGTGTTCGGTGGCGCGATCGCCGGCAGCACCCATAAGTACCTGCAGCAATCGCTGCCGGGCATCCTGGTGCTCTCCGTCGTCTTCGCGACGCTCGGCACCGGCATGATGCTCAGCCAGGACATCAGCACCGGGGTCTTCGACCGGTTCCGCGCGCTGCCGATCGTCCGCTGGGCACCGCTGGCCGGCGCGATCCTCGGTGACCTGGTCCGGTATGTGATCTCGATCGGCGTGAGCCTCGGATTCGGGGTGATCCTCGGGTTCCGCTTCCAGACCAGCGCGCTCGCCGCCGTCATGGGCTGCCTGCTCCTCATGGCGTTCGCGTTCGCGATGTGCTGGATTTGGGCCATGCTCGGCGTGCTCGTCAAGTCCGCGCAGGGGGTGCAGCTGTATGGCTTCCTGTTGATGTTCCCGCTGGTCTTCGGCAGCGACATCCTCACCAAGACGAACACGATGCCGGGCTGGCTGCAGGCCTTCGCCAAGGTCAACCCGGTCAGCTACCTGGCCGACGCGGAGCGCGCCCTGCTCACCGGCGGCCCCGCCGCCACGGCCGTGGAGCGCTCCCTGCTGTGGGCGATCGGCATCTTCGTGGTCTTCGCCCCGATCGCCGTCGCCGCTTACCGTCGCCGCACGACGTGACCGCCCTCGCCGCGAGGGCTGAGCCAGCGGCCGGGTCATCCCGGCCGCTGGCTCACTGGTGCGGGGGGACAGGCAGCCGCCTCCGCTCGGATCACCGGTATTGATTTTTTTTGTGTTTTTGTTTTAAAAAGAACATAACAATCATCCCGAACGGACTCATGTTTCACGATCCCCCCACCAGTTGAGCGGAGGGACCGTGGCGGGGGTGCCGTGACCGGGATAGCCGTCAAGAAGAATTGGCTGGACGCCCGCCCGCGACAGCAACGGAGGTCTTACTCCGCGAGGCAACGGCAACGGACTTTGGTCCCGGCCCCGTCAGTCCAGCGGCCCCGCTCGACGGGATGCGTGGCCCTGAACGCCAGCCGCCTGAAGACCTAGCGTTACCGCTGAAGGCAAAGGTCAGCGTAGGGAGAAGAAGATGTCTGGAATCCTCGTCGGAATCGACGGTTCAGATCATTCCATGCGTGCCCTGGAGTGGGCCATCAACGAGGCGTCGGCGCGGCACGCGCCGCTCACCGTCCTCACCGTCCATCAGGCGGTCGCCGGCTACCTGAGCGACCCCGCCCGCCACCCGGACTCCGAGCGCACCGCGCAGGCCCGTGAGGTGGCGCAAGACGAGACGGACAGGATCCTGGAGAAGTCCGACCTGGAGACCCTGCCGCCTTCGGTCACCGTCAAGGCGGTCACCGGCCTGCCCGCCGAAGAACTGCTCAACGCGGCCACCGCCGCGGACATGGTCGTCGTCGGCTCCCGCGGCGCCGGCGGGTTCAAGCGACTGCTGATGGGCTCGGTCTGCACTCAGGTCACCCACCACGCCCACTGCCCGGTCGTCGTCATCCCCGCGGAAAATCCCTGATCGCACACCGCGCGCCAGCCGCGCTTACCCAGCCGGCGGGCCGTTCGCACGCGGACGGCTGTGGCGGCGAGCCGGGTGAGCCTACCCGGCCACTGGCTCAATGGTTTCGCCGGAATAGAAACCAGCTGTCGTTCGGAATCATCGGTTTTTAATTTGTCTTGCATTGAAATGCAGCGACAAAACGGTCGGTCAGCACGGATTCTGCTGATTTTGTTCGTGCTTCCCACGAATGTCGCAGGGCTGGGTTCCTCTCAAGAAGGCGTCACCGTTGACTGTGACCGGCTCGCCGAAGCTCCGTTGGCGTGCGATGCTTCACGTGGGTGATCCAGGAGGCGGCCGGTGAAGGCATTCGGATGGACTGTGCTTGCGCTTGTCTTCGTTGACGAACTTCTCGCGGTGGCCGCACTGGCGGTCTGGGGTAACCATGCCGCTGGTGTTGCGCTTGGCGTTGGCGCGGCGGTGGCCGGCGTGATCGCCTGGTTCCTGTTCGCGTCGCCCCGTGCTCGCTTCGGCGGGCGGATCATCCGGCCGGCCGTCAAGGTCATCGTGTTCGGGCTTGCCAGCCTCGGGCTGTGGGCAGCTGGGCATGCGGCCCTGGCGGTGGGACTGCTGATCTTCTCGGCGGCCATCAACGCGCTGGCGCAGCTACCGAAGATACGGGCCCTGCAAGAGACCACCGAAGTTAGCGGGAACCGTGGCAGCGTTAGCGGTGCGGGCTGAAGCAGCATTGCCAGATTGCGTTGGTTTGCGCCCCGCGTCAGCTAGTCCGCGTCGAGATGGCTAGCACCCGTGCGCGGGGCGACCGCGATCCCGGCTTAGTGCTCGGCGGCGGGCAGAAGTTCGCGGGCTAGGGTCAGGGCGGACTCGTACGTGTTTGAGAGCGCGGACTCGTAGGCCGCATCGAATGCCTGGGGGCCGAGCGTCGCCTTGGCCGCCTCGCGAGTGGGCGGGGCGTCCAGGCTGGATTCGTCGAACGCGCCGCGGACCGCGTGGGCCGCTCCGAGCAGGCGAGCGGCTCGCTCGGCGCCGCCTTCGTTAGCACCGCCTTCGTTAGCGTCGTCTTCGTCGGCGTCGTCTTCGGTGGCTCGGTGCAGGACGTAGACGGCGCAGGCGTCGAGGACGGCCGCGAGGGCCGGGTGTTCCGACCAGCTAGCCGCGGCGTCGAGGGCTTCGCTGAGC
>Ga0210389_10003405_pt1 | contig 12405 bp, 7 predicted proteins | sample IncBWH28OmetaG_FD_160127 | JGI IMG/M metagenome (GOLD analysis project Ga0210389, IMG submission 160127) | Forest soil microbial communities from Barre Woods Harvard Forest LTER site, Petersham, Massachusetts, United States - Inc-BW-H-28-O ...
GACAACCCCCGCACCCCCGACAAAACGGCCGAGGGCGGAGACGGGAAACGCCAGCCGGTACAGGTGGTAGTTCAGGTAGAAGTCGCCAGGGAAGCCGGTCCCGGTGAAGTAGGGCTCGTCCCACGTGCCGTCCTGGCGCTGGGTCCTCGCCAGCCAGCGCAGGCCGCGCTCCGTCGCCTTGCTGTCGCGCTCGCCCGCCGCGAGCAGCGCGAGCAGCGCCCACGCGGTCTGCGAGGCGGTGGACGCGCCCTTGCCTGACCACCCCCCTGGGTCGTCGTAGGAGCGCAGGTCCTCGCCCCAGCCGCCGTCGTCGTGCTGAACCGATTCGAGCCAGGCGACCGCCTTGCGGATTTGCGGCTTGCCCGGCCCGACGCCGGCCGCGACGAGGGCGGGCACAACCGCGCCGGTGCCGTAGAGGTAGTTCGCGCCCCAGCGGCCGAACCAGGAGCCGTCCGGTTCCTGGTTCTTCAGCAGCCAGATCACGCCGCGCCTGCAGGCGGTCTCCGCGGCCAGGCCCTCGGCCGCGAAAGCCTCGACGATGTGCGCCGTGACGTCCGCGCTCGGCGGGTCGATGACGGCGCCGAAGTCGCAGAACGGCAGCTTGTTGATGAGCTCGCGGGTGTTGTCCGCGTCGAACGCGCCCCAGCCGCCGTCCTTGCACTGCATGCCTTCCAGCCAGCGCAGGCCGCGACGGATCGCCGCGCGGTTCTCCGGGGTCCGCTCCTTGAGGTCGAGTCGCCGCAGGGCGAGGATCACCTCCGCGGTGTCGTCGGTGTCGGCGTAGTTGTCGTTCTGGAACTCGAACGCCCAGCCGCCTGGCGCGGTGTGCGGGCGGCGGACCTGCCAGTCACCCGGCTGCTTGATCTCCTCGTCGAGTATCCACTGGGCCGCCGTGGTGAGGGCTTCGTGGTCGGGTGCCAGGCCGGCGTCCTCAAGCGCGGTCATGGACAGCACGGTGTCCCAGACCGGGGACTGGCACGCCTCGAGGCGGCGCATGCCGTGCTCGCGGATCGTGAAGCCGTCAAGGCCGTCGATGGCCTTCTTGACGACCGGGTTGTCCAGGCCGTAGCCCATCAGGTGCAGTGCCATGATCGAGTACACCCACGGCGGCTGAATGCCGCCCCAGCAGCCGTCGGCCTCCTGGCGGGCGATGATCCAGTCGATGCACCGGCGCTGCGCCGCGCGCCTGGCTTTTCCCGGCAGCCTGGGCTCGATCTTGTGCAGCGCCTTGTCGAGGCTGTTGAACGCCACGGACCAGGCGTCGTGTTGCTGTGCCTTGGGGTGCTTGCCCGGTACCTTGGCGTGCAGCTCGTCAACCTGGAACGGCAGCGGGTGGCTCGGCTTGAAGGAGGCGACGACCGCGAGGGCGACGACCGTCTGCCTGGCCCAGCAGCCCCAGTCGTAGATGTTCAGCGGGAACCACGACGGCAGGTAGATGACCTCCGGCGGGATCACCGGCAGGTCATCCCACGACCACAGACCGGAAAGCGCCAGCCAGATCCTGGTGAAGACCCGCGTCGCGGTGACGCCGCCCTGGCCGGTGATCCACGTGGCCGCGCGCTTCATGTGCTCCGCGTCCGGGTCGTCGCCCGCCAGCCTGAGCGCGACGTAGGCCTCGACCGTGGTGGACAGGTCACCGGGGCCGCCGTAGAAGTTGGCCCAGGTCCCGTCCGCGCGCTGCTGCGAGCGGATCCAGACGCCGGTCTCCTCGGCGTCCGTCTTGGTCAGGATGCCGAGGAAGTGCCTGAGCAGGACGTCCTCGGCGTCCATCGTCACGTTGGTCTCTAGCTCGCCGATCCACCAGCCGCGCGGGTCCTGCAGGCCGAGCAGGTGGTCGCGCGCCCTGGCCAGTGTTGCCGCGGCCACCTCGCCGAGCTCGCCGGTCTGCGCGAATGCTGAAATATCCGGAATGACGGATCCGCTGGTTGAATCCGTCATTCCGGGCTGCGCGCTTGGACGGGCGCCCGCCGCTTCCGTTCCGCGAGTAGGCGCCCTGCCGACTGCCGTTGTCATTTCCCTGTCACTGCTCCGTTACCACTGGCGGGCGGTGATGAACTCGGCGATGGCCAGGAACTCGGCCCTGACGTCGCCGGGGATGCCGATCCCGTCGAGTGAGGCGGCGGCGGCCGCCAGGCGGTCGTCGGCCTCCTTCTCCGCCCAGGCCTTGCCGCCGGCGGCGATGATCAGGTCGGCGGCGCGGATCAGGTCGTCCTCCGACAGGTCATCCTCGCGGGCGAGCAGCGCCTTCAGCTCGGCGGCCTCCGGCGCGCCGCTGGTCAGCGCGGCCACGACGGGGAGCGACTTCTTCCGCGCGCGCAGGTCGGCGCGGACCGGCTTGCCGGTGACCTCGGTCGCGCCCCAGATGCCGAGCAGGTCGTCGGTGAGCTGGAACGCTAGGCCCACGTGCCCGCCGAACTCGGCGAGCCCCATCGCCAGCTCGGGCGACGCGCCCACGTGGACCGCGCCGATCGTGCAGGCGCAGGCCATCAGCGCGGCCGTCTTGTCGCCTGCCATCTCGATGCACTCGGGCAGGGTCACGTCCCCGCGCTCCTCGAACGCCAGGTCCTCGCCCTGCCCGGCGATCAGCCGCGTCACGGCGGTGGACAGGCAGCGCGCGGCCCACAGGCCGCCAGGGGCGGTGTCCTCAAGCAGCAGGTCGTTCGCCAGGGCGAGCATCGCGTCCCCGGCGAGGATCGCCGCGCCGACGCCGAAAACGGTCCAGGCGGTCGGGCGGTGCCGCCGCTCGGTGTCACCGTCCATGATGTCGTCGTGCAGCAGCGAGAAGTTGTGCACGAGCTCGACCGCGACCGCGGCGCTTACCCCGCGCTCGGGGGCCACGCCCGCGGCGCGGGCGGAGAGCAGGGCGAGCGCGGGACGCAGCGCCTTGCCGCTCCCCACGCGCACCGGGTTGCCTTGCGCGTCGGCGAGGCCGTAGTGGTAGGCGGCCACCCGGCGAACGCGGGGGCTCAGCCGGTTGATCGCGGCCTCAGTGGCGGGGCCGACCAGGTCACGCGCCACGGCGACGCCAGCGGGCATCACGACCGTCACGAGCGCACCTCCCTCTCATCCGCTTGTTCGGTCTTCACTTCGGTTCCAATATTCTCAGCCAATTCAGAAATTTGACTGTTTGTTCCTTGGGGTACGAGGGGCCGCCCCCCGGGGGAAACCAGCGCGATCACCGCGTTCAGGCCGCTGCGGACCGCGCCCTCCATCGTGTCGGGCCAGCCGGTGTCGGTCCATGAACCCGCCAGGACCAGGCCGGGGAGCCCGGTCGCGGCCTTCGGGCGGAGCTTCGCGGTCCCTGGCACCTGGCGGAACGTCGCCCGCTTCTCACGGGTCACGAAGAACTCGGTCACGGTCGCGTCCTTGGCCGCGGGGAACAGCTCGGCCAGCGCGGGTACGAACTTCTCGCGCAGGTCGGCGACCGGCGTGCTCGCGTACTCGTCGGCGGCCGACAGCGAGATCGCCAGGTACTGGCCGTCGTCGCCGCGCGCGTGCATTCCGGAGATGCGCGTCCGGTCGAACACCCACTGCACCGGGGAGTCGACACCCGCCGCGAACGGGACGTCCATCACCTTGCGGTCGTAGATGACGTGCACGTTCACGATCGGGGCAGCGCCGAGGCCGGCCCAGCCGTCGACGGTCTCCGCGGGGAGCGCGCCGGCCGGCATCAGCTTCGCGGCCTGCTCATGCGGCACCGCGAGCACCACGGCGTCGGCGAGCAGGGCTCCGGTATCCCTGGGGGACGATTCCCCGCTGTGCTCGCCCGCGGCCCCGGCCGCGTCGTCGGGCGTGTCGTTGGGCGCGTCGGCGGGCTCGGCGTCGGAGCGCGCCAGCTTGATGCGGAACGCGCCTTCGCCCGTTGGCTCGATCGCGGCGACCTTCGCCTGCAGGCGGACCGTCGCGCCCAGCTTGCCGAGCACGCGGGCGGCCGCGGTGCCGTGCAGTTCGCCGAGCGGGAGCGTGGGCACGCCGATGTCGGCCGCGTCCGCGTCGCCGAGCAAGCCCGTCTTCACCACGACGGCGGCGAGGGCGAGGCTCGCGTCGTCTCCGGGGACGTTCAGCGAGGAGACGGAGAACAGGTCCCAGAGCACGCGCCGCGTGCGCTCGTCCTGGCCGTGTGCCGCAAGCCAGTCGCCGAGCCGAAGTTCGTCCGTCTTCTGGTCCGCCTCATTGAGGCGCCGGAAGGCGAGGGCGGCCAGAGCAAGCCGAAGTCGTTCTGAATTACTCAAGAACGGGTAGCCGAGGAGAGCAGGCAGCATGTGCAGCGGCGCGGGGACGCGGCGGCGCTTCAATACCGCCCTTTTCCCCGGGGCAAGCACCGTCACGTCGAAGCGGGGCTGCAGCGGTGCGTGCGCCGCCATGCCAAGGCGGTCAAGCAGGCCGCGGTAGGCGGTGCAGCAGCGCAGGAACACGTGCTGGCCCGTGTCGATGACCAGGCCGTCGCGGTTGAACGACATCGTCGCGCCGCCCAGCCTGGGCTTGGCCTCGAGGAGCGTGACCTCGTGCTTCGCCTTGGCGAGCGCGACCGCCGCGGTGATGCCCGCCAGGCCGCCGCCGATCACGACGACCTTCACCGCGGTGCTCCCTTGCGGTACTTCCACCGGTCGAAGCCCGCCAGGGCCTGCGCCGCCACGAGGGCCTTCTCGCTGCCAGGCAGGGACATGCGGCCCTCGAGGACGGCGTGCGGGTTGCGCGCGATCCGCTCGAGGAGGCGGCGGTAGATGCCTGCCATCGCGCCCGTGCACGCCGCGCTGCGCCGGTCGATCGTGGCGAGCAGCCGCAGGCCGCTGCCGTACCACTCGCGGGCGCGGTTGGCCTCGAACTCGACCAGGTTGGCGAACCTGGCCTGCATGGTCTCGCTAGGGAACGGCTCGGGCTCGCCAAAGGGGGCGAACTCGATGCCGAACTTGTCCAGGTCCTCTTTCGGCAGGTAAATCCGGTTGTTGAGGAAGTCCTCGCGGACGTCGCGCAGGATGTTCGTCAGCTGGAGCGCGACGCCGAGGTCATCGGCCAGCTTGTTCTGGCTCTCCGGGTGCGTGGCGCCGTAGATGCCGAGGCTCAGGCGCCCGATGCTGCCCGCGACGCAGCGGCAGTAATAGAGCAGGTCATCGAAGGTCTCGTAGGTGGCCTGGTTGACATCCGCGAGGCAGCCGTCGATGAGCTCCTCGAACGCCTCGAGCGGCGTTTGGAAGCGGACGCCCACGTCGGTGAGGGCGACGAGGACGGGGTCGGTGTCGTCGAGCGCGGCGGCTGCTTGGTCCTCGGCGTCACCCTTGACCCTGGCGACCAGCGCGCGGACCTGCAGCCGCGCGGCTTCGAGCTGCGCCGTCTTCTCCCCCGCGGGAAGGTCGCCGTCGCCGATGTCGTCGATCCTGCGCGCGTAGGCGTAGACCGCGGCGAGGGCACGGCGCTTGTCCGGTGGCAGCAGCCTGATGCCATAGGCAAAGTTCCTTGCCTGCTCCCAGGTGATCTGCTCGCACTGGGCGTAGGCCTCTTCGGCGTTCACCGTCACCTCCCCTTGAAGTAGCAGCTCGCCATCATGGCGAGCGTGTCGGCTTTGCCCGGCCGCGGCGTGCTGCGCAGGACATCGTAGCCGCCGGCCTCGATCGCCTTCAGGGTCGCGCGGCCGCCGGCCACGTAGCCCGCGATGGCGATCCTGGCCGCGCCCTTCAGCGTCCCCACCAGCGGGGCGCCGTCGTCGAGAAGCCGCCGCGCGCGGTCCGCCTCGAACTTGACGAGGTCCCTGACCCGCTTGCTCGCGGTCTTCTCCGCGAGGTCCGCCTCGGTCACCTGGTAGGCGTCCATGTCTTGCCTTGGCAGGTAGATCCTGTCGTTGGCGAGGTCCTCCGCGACGTCCTGCGTGTGCTCGATGATCTGCAGGGCAGTGCAGATGCTATCGGAGGCCGCGATGCGCTCAGGAGTCGCCGCCCGCATGATGTAAAGCACCACCTGGCCGACCGGATTCGCGGACAGCTTGCAGTAGTCCGCAAGCTCCTGGTACGTGTCGTACCTGGCGACGATCTGGTCCTGGCGGTTGGCCTGGATGAGGTCGTAGAACGGCTCGGCCGGGATCGCGCAGTCCTTGACGGTGCGCTTGAGTGCCTTAATGGCATCCAGGTCAGGCTCCGGCGCCTTGTCGTCGTAGATCCGCGCCACGTCGCCTTGCAGTTCGTCTAGGAGCTTGAGGCGGGTCGTGGTGATCGTTTCCTGTGCCGCGTCGTGCGGCATGCCTGGCAGCGGCTCGTCACCGATGTCGTCGGTGAGCCGGGCGAAGCCGTAGAGGGCGGTCAGGTGGGCCCGCCAGCGCTTGGGCAGCACGCGCAGCGCGACGGGAAAGTTCTCGGCCGACGCCTTCGCCGCGACGGCAAGCGAGACCCGCGCCGCCACGGCGACAGCCTCGTCGCGCCCGGGTGCCCCGGGCGTGCCTGCCTCGGCTGTGTCTGCCCCGCCTGTGCCGCTACTCCCCGCACGGCCTGCCCCTGTGCCTGTCACCTGTCTATTTGGGCACAGCTCAGAAATAAATGCAAACAATGACACCCGCGTCACCTGACGCGCTCGTCGGAGAAGTATGACGGGCCTGTCAGGGAAACGGCGGGCGATCCCTTCTCGGGCGGCATTGACCGCGCCTAATTAGTTTGCAGCAGGGAATGCCGATATGCTACACAATGCCAAAAAGACTAGTCGAACCCATGCTGACCTGGGAAGACTGTTTCGTTTACACGTTAGGCCGACGGGGCGCCGACGGCCACGGCGGACTCGGGCTTGGCCGCTTTACCCACTTGACGCCATTTTCATGCCCGGCAGTCCCGCCTCCGCCGAAATCGCGGATTTGACACATTGCGGAAACATTCTGACGCGTTGTGCTGTAACGAACGCACGCCGTGTAACACGACGTGCCCCCTGGGACCCGCGGAGCACGGGTGAGAAACCGCACGTTGCCCGGATCATTCGGCGATCGCTATGCCGTGAAGATAACGTGAAGGTTTCATTCACGTCTCCGTCAGCTGAATTTCAGTCGCAGGCAGGCACGGTGCCGTTTTGCCATGGCCTTGCCCGCTTACGTTTGGCTGGCCAGACCCGCGTCGGGGCGGGTCTTCACGTGGTGGAGGCACTCCGAGATGCGCGTACCAAGATCCTCGATCTCACTTCGTCGCTGGCGGTCGCGCAAGCCGATCGCCGCGCTGGCCTGCGGCACCCTCGCGGCCGGCCTCATCGCGGGCGGCGTTGCCACGGCTTCCGCCGCTGGTGCCGCGGCTTCTGCCGGTGCCGCGGCGTCGGCGCCGGCCACCGCCTGCGACCTGGCCCGCGGGAAGATCCAGCATGTCATCTACCTGCAGTTCGACAACGTGCATTACTCGCGGGACAACCCGAACGTGCCAAGCGACCTGGAGCAGATGCCCAGCCTGCTCTCGTTCATCACCGGTTCAGGGACGCTGCTCTCCCAGGAGCACACCCCGCTGATCGCGCACACCGCCGACGACATCGTGACGTCAGAGAGCGGCCTGTACCCAAGCGACCAGGGGCTCGCGGTGGCCAATGAGTACCAGTACTACACGGGGGCGAAGAACGGCGGCACGGACGAGGCCGGGGACTTCGCCTACTGGACCGACCCGATCGTGGACTACAACACCGGGCCGGCGAGCGCGCCCGCGGGCGACTCGACCACCAACCTGGTCGGGCAGAACGGGCAGACGCCACCGGCGCCGTGGGTCCCCTACACCCGGGCGGGCTGTGACTTCGGCTCGGTCGCGGCGGCGAACACCGAGATCGAGAACACGCAGCCCGACGTCCCGCTGCTGTTCGGTGCGAACTCGGCGGACGCCAAGGAGGCCGAGAACCCGTCCGACGCCGGGCAGGCCAAGGCAACGGCCGACTACGAGGGCCTGTCGGTGCACTGCGCCCTCGGCTCGGCCGTGTGCGCGAAGTACCACGCGGTGGCCGACAACCTGCCGGACGAGCCCGGCGGGTACCCGGGGTACAAGGCGCTCTTCGGCGCGAAGTACATCGACCCGCTGCTGTCGCCGTCCGGCCCGGTGCAGAACCTCGAAGGCGCGGTCATCAAGGACTCCAACGGCGACGTCGGGTTCCCCGGCTACGACGGGATGACCGGGCCGAACGCGCTCGCCTACACCATGGACATGCAGACGCACGGCGTCCCCGTCACGTTCACCTACCTATCCGACGTGCACGACTCGTGGACCACGGGAGCGGGCCTCGGCCCTGGCTCGGCCACGTACGAGTCGCAGCTGAAGCAGGAGAACGCGGCGTTCGGTCAGTTCTTCGCCGGGCTCGCGGCGCACGGCATCACCAAGGCCAACACGTTGTTCCTGGTCACGGCGGACGAGGGCGACCACTTCGTCGGCGGCGCGCCGTCGCCGGCTAGCTGCGACGGCATCACGGTCCCGTGCACCTACAAGAACGTCGGCGAGGTGGACGGGAACCTCACCGGCCTGCTCGCCGCCAAGGGCGTCACGACGCCGTTCGACGTGTCGGCCGACTCCGCGCCCATCGTCTACGTCCACAACCAGCCCGCCCCGGCCGTTCCCGCGGTGCGGACCCTGGAGCGGACGTCCGGCGGGCTCACGGCCGACGACCTGGCGACCGGGAAGACCGTGCCGCTCATCAACTACGAGGCCGATCCCGTGGAGTTGAACCTGCTGCACATGATCACCGGGGACCCGAAGCGGACTCCCACGGTGGCGCTGTTCGGTAACACCGATTTCTGGCTCAGCAGCGGCTCTGCCTCCTGCGGGACGTCCTGCGTGAGCGAGCCGCCCGGCGGTGACGCGTGGAACCACGGCGACGTCGCGTCGAAGATCAACACCACCTTCCTCGGGCTGGTCGGTCCCGGGGTGCGCGACCTCGGGGTGAACAGCTCCATCTGGTCCGACCACACCGACATCCAGCCGACGATGATGGAACTGCTCGGCCTGCACGATGACTACACGCCGGACGGACGGGTGCTCACCGAGGTGATCTCCCGCAGCGCGCTGCCCTGGTCGCTGCGGACCGCGTACCCGACGCTGGTCAAGCTCGGCGACGCGTTCAGCGCCATCAACGCGCCGGTCGGGCCGTTCGGGCTTGACACGCTCGCGGCGTCGACCAAGGCGCTCGAGTCGTCCTCGCCCGCCGACGCCACCTACACCAGGATGGAGACCCAGCTGGCCGGGCTCGGCCGGCAGCGGGACGCGATCGTCGCGGCGATGAAGGACGAGCTGTACGGCGCGGCCTTCGGCGGCCGGCCGGTCAACGTCAGGGAAGCCGACGCGCTCATCGGGTCGGCCGATGGCCTGCTGGACTCGGCGGCGGGACTCAGGTAGCCGCCCCGCCACGGGTAGCCGCCCCGACTCGGGGTTGCCGCCCCGACTCGGCGCGGCCGGCGCCCATCATGCGGCTGGCGCTGAGCGAGTAAGCCGATTCCGTTCCGGATGGGGGTCTTCGGCACCTTCGGCCCCCGGCCAGCGTGCGCGGGCGAGGACGTGGGATACTTCGGGCCCCCACAGGGGCACTTTGTATCCCACATCCTGGGCGTGCGGGGCGTTACGAGCGCCAGATGAGAACGAGGGCGCAGTCGTCGCCGCTGGCGATCGCGCGCTGCATGGTGGTGACGAGTTCTGGCGCGCCCGACCTGAAGCCCGCGACGACGAGGCGCTCCGCCTCCCCGAGCAGGCGGGCGATGCCGTCGTCGATGTCCCGCCCCGGCGCCTCGACCACGCCGTCGGTGTAGAGCATGATCGCGTCGCCACGGCGGAGCACGCCCTCGTCGGGAACATCGGGGACGGCCGCCAGGTCGGGGACCACGCCGAGGACGATGCCGCGCGCGCTGGAGGTCCGCCACAGGCCGGTGTTGGCGTCGAACCTGGCCGCCGGCGGGTGGCCCGCCGAATACAAGGTGTACTCGCCAGAGGCGAGGTCGATCGACAGGTGGACGGCGGTCACAAATCCCTCGTCGGTCGACCCACGGCGCACGTAGGCGTTCGCGGCGGGCAGGAACTGCTCCCTCGGCACCGAGCCGAGCACGCCGCCGAACGCACCGGAAAGCAGCAGCGCCCTCGTCGCCGCGTCCATGCCCTTGCCCGACACGTCGACCAGCGCCACCTCAAGGGTCTTGCCGTCGCTGTAGGAGACTACGAAGTCCCCGCCGAAGGAGGAGCCGCCCGCCGGGCGGAGCACCACGGTAGATCCCCAGCCGTCACCAAGCTCGGGCAGCGTCCCCTGCGCCCGGATGCGGTCGCGCAGCTCGATCATCATCCGGTCGGCGCGCATCCCCCTGGTGCCGAGCTTGCCGCGGGTGTTGGACAGCACGTCAGCGAAGTACGCGGTCGCGACGATCGTGATCACGATCCCCGGGCCCGCCTTGTGCAGCACGACGTCGTAAATAAGGCCCGCGGCCCCGATCGCCATCAGGACCCGCAGCGCCCTGGGCCACAGCAGCAGCCCACCGACGAGGATCGGCAGGATCATGACGCCGGGCGACACCCACCACGCGGACACGTGCGCGGCGACGATCGCGACGGCCAGCAGGATCACCGCGAGCACGATCGCGACCCGCCGGTTCCTAGTAATGAGCTGCTGCCTGACCTGGTCGGCGAACCACCGCCCGGCACGCTTGAGTGAGCGCGATACCGCGCGCGGTGCCGGGAAGGATGCCGAAAATTTCATGTCCCCGGCAGGTTATCCGCAGAATGTGTGAGTCGCACGCGGTCCACGCTCCATCTTCCCAGGCAGCAGGTCCTGCCGGGCAAAATATTGCCATCGAAAATCATTCGCATCCAGCGGGCCGCGCGGGATATGAACACCATCATGGCAGACCCGTACCCGATCCGTCCTATTACGGCCGACGAGTATCCCTTCTTCCGCCGGGTCCACGACCACGCGTTCAACAGTGGCCCCGCGTCTCCCGTCCGCTGGGCGCGCGCGCTCAGGCAGTTCGAGCCCGAGCGCTCGCTCGCCGCGATCGATGACACGCTGCCCGACGGGGAGACGTTTGTCGGCACGACTGGCGCCTACAGCCTGCGGATGACCGTGCCTGGCGCGACGCTGCCCGTCGCCGGCGTCTCCGCCGTGTCCGTCCTGCCGTCGCACCGGCGGCGCGGCGTGCTCCGCTCGCTGATGCTTCGTCAGCTCGCCGACCTCGCCGACCTCGCCGCGCGCGGCGATGAGCCGATCGCGGTGCTCTGGGCCTCGGAAACCCCGATCTACGCCAGGTACGGCTACGGGCGGGCCTCGTCGAACGCGTACTTCAGGTTCGAGCGCGGCGACGGAGCGATGGCCGCGACGGCACCGGCGGACCCCGCCCTCGCCCTGCGGCTGGCCGAGCCGCGGGCGGTGACGGCCGAACTCGCCAAGGTCTACGACGCCGTGCTGCCCGGGCAGCCGGCGTTCTTCGCGCGCACCGACGACTGGTGGGGACGCGTACTGCACGACGAGCCCGACGAGCGCCACGGCTTCAGCCCGCTGCGCTGCCTGCTCGCCGAGGACGCGTCCGGTGCGCGCGGCTACGCGCTCTACGCGACCGCTGACCGCTGGGACGAGGCCACGGGCCTGCCCGACTGCCGGCTGGTGGTCCGCGAGGTGATGGCCGCCGACCCGGCCGCGGCGGCCGCGCTCTGGCACAGCCTGCTGACCAGGGACCTGGTCAGCACCGTCACCGCCGAACTCCGCTCCGCCGAGGACCCGCTGCTTTACCAGCTGCTCGACCAGCGCCGGGCCCGCGTCCAGGTCAACGACGGCGTCTGGGTGCGGATCATCGACCTGCCCGGCGCCCTGACCCGGCGCGCTTACTCCTGCCCGGTGGACGTGGTGCTCGAGGTCTCCGATGAGCTGCTCGCGGGCAACGCGGGCCGGTGGCGGCTGCGGGCCGACGGGCTTGGCGCTCCTAACGCGAACGCGAGCTGCGAGCGGACGGACCGGCCGGCCGACATCGCCCTCGACGTCCGCGAGCTTGGCGCGGCCTACCTCGGCGGGACAAGGCTCGGCACGCTGGCCGCGGCGGGCCTGGTCACCGAGCTCAGGCCCGGGGCGCTTGGCGGACTGTCCGCCGCGATGACCTGGGACCCCGCCCCGTGGTGCCCGCAGATCTTCTAGGCGACACTTAGACGTATGCCGGTCACTAAGATCACGCTGTCCACCGCCATGCGCGCGCGGGACGTGTCACGGCCTCACGAGGAGCACCTCACCGAGGCCGCGGCCCGCGAAGCCTCAGCCTCCCGTCAAGCCGAGAACCCGCCGCCGCCGAAGCCGGCCGCCTCCACGCCCCCAGCGGCAAAGCCGGCCCCGCCCGTGCCAATGCCACCAGCACCGCGCCGCCGCCGCCGGCGCCGGTCTTAAGGCAGGCGCGGTCTTTGCGCTGCTTGCCGCCTGCCTGCCTGCCGCAAGGCCTTACCTCCAGCCACGGCGCGG
>Ga0210389_10003406_pt1 | contig 12404 bp, 10 predicted proteins | sample IncBWH28OmetaG_FD_160127 | JGI IMG/M metagenome (GOLD analysis project Ga0210389, IMG submission 160127) | Forest soil microbial communities from Barre Woods Harvard Forest LTER site, Petersham, Massachusetts, United States - Inc-BW-H-28-O ...
GCCGAGGTCTCGCTTGCCCAGATATCCGAACAGCTCAGTCTCGCGGTCGATCGCGTGATGTCCGAAGGCTCGCTCTACGACCGCGAACTCGCTTCGCTTGCGATCAAGCAGGCGCGCGGCGACATGATCGAGGCGATCTTTCTGGTCCGCGCCTTCCGCGCCACGCTGCCGCGCTTCGGCGCCACCGAGCCGGTCGATACCGGCCGGATGGCCGTGCGGCGGCGGATTTCCTCGACCTTCAAGGACATTCCGGGCGGCCAGATTCTCGGACCCACTTTCGACTACACCCACCGCCTGCTGGACCCGCAACTCGCCGAAGGACATGTTCCGGAACCGCCCGCGACTGCGGAAGCCAGCCCGGCGGCGATGCCGCGCGTCACGGACATTCTCGGCCGGGACGGCTTGATCGAGCCGTCGCCGCAATCCGATGCCGATACGCCGGTTGGGGACCTCACGCGCGAGCCGCTCAGCTTCCCCGCCGACCGCGACCTTCGGCTGCAGAATCTCGCGCGCGCCGACGAGGGGTTTCTGCTGGCACTCGGCTATTCGTCGCAACGCGGCTACGGCCGCAACCATCCCTTTGCCGGCGAAATCCGCTTCGGCGAGGTCGAGGTGGAGTTTTTCGCCGAGGACGTCGGCTTCGCCGTGCCGCTCGGCGCGATCACGCTGACTGAATGCCAGATGGTGAACCAGTTCAAGGGCTCGGCTACCGAAGCGCCGTGTTTTACCCGCGGCTATGGGCTCGCCTTCGGGCAGAGCGAGCGCAAGACCATGTCGATGGCGCTGGTGGATCGCACGTTGCGCGCCCGCGAACTCGGCGAAGAAGTCGTCGCGCCCTCACAGGACGAAGAATTCGTGATGTCGCATTCCGATAATGTGCAGGCGACCGGATTTGTCGAGCATCTCAAGCTGCCGCATTATGTCGACTTCCAGTCCGAACTCGGCCTGTTGCGCAAACTGCGCCGGGAATTTGAGGCGGCCGATGCGTCGCCGCCGATGCAGGAGGCCGCCGAATGAACGCGCCGGCTTACAATTTCGCCTATCTGGATGAGCAGACAAAGCGGATGATCCGCCGCGCCATCCTGAAGGCGATCGCGATTCCCGGCTATCAGGTGCCCTTCGCCAGCCGGGAAATGCCGATGCCCTATGGCTGGGGCACCGGCGGCGTCCAGGTGACGGCGGCGATCCTTGGGCCTTCAGACGTGCTGAAGGTGATTGATCAGGGCTCCGACGACACCACCAACGCGATCTCGATCCGCAAGTTCTTCGCCAAGACCGCCGGCGTCGAAACGACGACCTCGACAGCGGACGCCACCGTGATCCAGACCCGGCACCGGATTCCCGAGGCGCCGCTGCATGCTGGGCAGGTTCTGGTCTACCAGGTGCCGATTCCCGAGCCGCTGCGCTTCCTCGAGCCGCGCGAGACCGAGACGCGGCGCATGCATGCGCTGGGCGAATACGGGCTGATGCACGTCAAGCTCTATGAGGACATCGCCCGCTTCGGTCACATCGCCACCTCCTATGCCTATCCGGTCAAGGTGAACGCCCGCTACGTGATGGACCCCTCGCCGACGCCGAAATTCGACAACCCCAAGATGGATAATTGTCCGGCGCTGCAGTTGTTCGGCGCCGGGCGCGAGAAGCGGATCTATGCGATCCCGCCTTACACCCAAGTGGTGTCGCTCGACTTCGAGGATCATCCGTTCACGCGCTACCGCTTCGACGCGCCGTGCGCGCTGTGCGCGGCGGATGATTCCTATCTCGACGAAATTGTCACCGACGACCAGGGCAGCCGGATGTTCGTCTGCTCCGACACCGATTATTGCGAGGGCCGCCAGGCCCAGGGCCATCGCGGCACCGAAAGCGTAGCCCCGCACAAGGAGGGCGCGCATGGCTGAAGTGGACAACGATCGGCCGCTGCTGGTGGCGGACGGCTTGAGCAAGAACTACGGCCGGCTGACCGCGTGCCGCGATGTGTCGTTTGCGCTCTATCCCGGCGAGGTGCTGGCGGTCGTGGGCGAATCCGGATCGGGCAAGACCACGCTGTTGCAACTGCTGTCGGCGCAGATGGCCCCAAGCGCGGGAACGGTATCCTATCGCATGCGTGACGGTGTGCTGCGCGACCTCGCTGCGCTCGGCGAAGCCGAGCGGCGATTTTTGTTTCGCACCGACTGGGGCTATGTGCACCAGGATCCCGCGCTGGGGTTGCGGATGGCGGTCTCCGCCGGCGCCAATGTCGGCGAGCGGCTGATGGCGGTCGGCTGGAACAACTACGGCCATATCCGGAGCACGGCGTCGTCCTGGCTGGAGCGCGTCGAGATCGATATCGGCCGCATCGACGATGCGCCGCGAACCTATTCCGGCGGCATGCGGCAGCGGCTGCAGATCGCGCGCAACCTGGTGACGCAGCCGCGGCTGGTGTTCATGGATGAGCCGACCGGCGGGCTCGATGTCTCGGTGCAGGCGCGGCTGCTCGACCTGATGCGCAACCTCGTCAGCGAATTGCACCTTGCCGCCATCGTCGTGACCCACGATCTCGCGGTGGCGCGGCTGTTGTCGCACCGGGTGATGGTGATGAAGGGCGGCCGCGTCATCGAGACCGGATTGACCGATCAGGTGCTCGACGATCCGCGTGAGCCCTATACCCAGTTGCTCGTCTCCTCGATCTTGCCGGCATGAGGGCATCAATGACCGCGATGATCGACATAACCAATGCTGAAAAGACCTTCACCATGCATCTGCAGGGCGGGGTGCGGCTTGCCGTCGTGCGCGGCGTCTCGTTTCAGGTTGGGGCCGGCGAATGCGTGGTGCTGTCAGGCCCTTCCGGCGCCGGCAAATCCTCGATCCTGAAAATGATCTTCGGCAACTACCGCTGCGAGGGCGGCCGCATCGGCGTCTGTCATGAAGGCGCGGTGATCGATCTTGCCGGCGCCGAACCGCGGCAGATTCTGGCCGTGCGCCGCGCCACCATCGGCTATGTCAGCCAGTTCCTGCGCGCGGTGCCGCGGGTGGCCACCATCGACGTCGTGGCCGAGCCCCTGATCGCCAACGGTGTCGCACGGCCCGACGCACGCCAGCGGGCCGCGAGCCTGCTGAAGGTGCTCAACATCCCCGAGCGGCTGTGGGCGCTGCCGCCCTCGACTTTCTCCGGCGGCGAGCAGCAGCGCGTTAACATCGCGCGCGGCTTTATATCCGATCTGCCTATCCTGCTGCTCGACGAGCCGACCGCGTCGCTCGATGCCGTCAACCGCGCCGTAGTGGTGGATCTGATTGATGAAAAGAAGCGCGCGGGCGTTGCCATGGTCGCCATCGTCCACGACGATGAAATCCGCAATTTGATCGCCGACCGGGTTATCGACGTGACATCGTTTGCCGCCGCGGCATAGGGAACATGCTTGAGATGACTTCGACCGGGTCCGAAACCGTTATTGGCAATGCCAGGATCGTTCTGGCGGATCGCGTCATCCAGCGCGGCTGGATCTCCTTTGCGGATGGCCATGTCGCCGAATTGGGTGAGGGCGATGCGCCGGGGCGAGCCGAAGACGCGGCCGGCGATTTGATCATGCCCGGCCTGATCGAACTGCACACCGATCATCTCGAGGCGCACTACGTGCCGCGCCCAAAGGTGTTCTGGGATCCGATCGCCGCCGTCGTCTCCTATGACGGCCAGTTGGCGACATCAGGCATCACGACCGTGCTGGACTCTTTAAGGGTCTGGCGCGAGGACGGCGCCGAGGAGGTCGACGGGCGCGCGGGCGTGCTGGCGAAGGCAATTGCTGCGGCGCGTGAGGAAAATCTGCTGCGTGCCGATCACTTCCTGCATCTGCGCTGCGAAATCCCGATGCCGAGCGTGGTCGAGGAAGCAAAGGAATTGATTGGCCGGCCGGATCTGCGGCTGATGTCGCTGATGGATCACACCCCGGGCCAACGCCAGTTCCGCGACGAGGTCAAATTACGCCAGTATTATCGCGGCAAGGGCGCCGGCATGACCGATGCCGAGCTCGACGTGCTGTTCGAGCGGCGCTTTGCCTATCAGAAGGCCTATGCCGCGACCAACATGCGCGCGATCGTGGCGCTGGCGCAGCAATATGAAATCCCGCTCGCCAGCCATGACGACACCACCGAGGAGAACGTCACCGACGCGATACGTGATAGGGTTTCGGTGGCGGAATTTCCGACCACGATCGAGGCCGCGCGCGGATTGCATCAAGCCGGCATCGGCATTCTGATGGGTGCGCCGAACGTGGTGCGCGGTGGCTCGCATTCCGGCAACATCGCCGCCGTCGATCTCGCCCGCGAAGGGCTGCTGGATATCCTGTCGTCCGACTACATTCCTTCGAGCCTGCTGATGGCGGCGTTGCAATTGCCGCAGCGCGTGCCGGCGATCGATCTCGCGTCCGCCATCCGCACCGTCACCAAGACGCCTGCCGAAGCGGTTGGTCTGGCCGACCGCGGCGAGATCGCTCCCGGCAAGCGCGCAGACCTGATCCGGGTCCATGTTGCCCGCGACGTTCCGGTGGTGCGCTGCGTCTGGCGCGAAGGGCATCGCGTGGCGTGACGGAAACTCCGGCCATATCGGATCTTCGTCGGGCCGCGATCGGACCAGGCCGGCTCGTTCTGGTGGTCGGTCCCAGCGGCGCCGGCAAGGACACGCTGTTGAGTCTCGCGAAAGCGGCCTGCGCAGAGGATCGCAACATTGTGTTTCCGCGCCGCGTGATCACGCGCGAAGCCTCGGCCTCCGAGCAAAATGAAGAGGTGAGCCTGGATGCATTCCGGCAGGCGCTTTCGCGAGGCGAATATGCCGTGCACTGGGAGGCGCACGGTCATTGCTATGCGTTGCGCCGGGGGATCGATGACGAACTCCGCGCCGGGCGCACGGTGATCGCCAACGTGTCGCGCACCGTGATCGACGCCGTGCGCCACGCCTATGCCGATGTCGTGGTCGTCTCGATCACCGCGCCGCCGCAGGTCCTTGCCGAAAGGCTGGCGATGCGGAGGCGGGGCAGCGATGGAAAAATCGAGGCCCGGCTCGGCCGCACGGTCGATGAGGCGTCGGCTGCGCCCGACGTTACCATCATCAATACCGGCAGCGCCGAGTATCACGCGCGCCAGTTCGTCCGCGTCATCAAGGGCGACAGGTGGGACGGCTAGGCGAGGAGAGTGCGATGTCGGTTATCGCGACGATCGATCAGCTCGAGGCGATCTACGGTGAGCCGAACGAGGCGTCTACCGTCAAGGTCGCCGACCGGATCACGCCGCCCTATCGCGTGCTGATCGACAAATCGCCGTTCGCGGCGCTGGCAACCTGCGGTCCGGAGGGACTGGATTGCTCGCCGCGCGGCGATCTGCCCGGTTTTGTCAGAATTGACGATGAAAAGACGCTGATGATGCCGGATCGTCGCGGCAACAATCGCGTGGATTCGCTGCGGAACATCGTCAGGGATCCGAGGGCGGCACTGTTGTTTCTGATCCCGGGTTCCGGCAGTACCCTGCGCGTCAACGGCCGCGCGCATCTGTCGGTCGATCCGAATTTGCTTGCGTCGTTCAGGATGGGGGGAAAGCCGCCCCGTTCCGTCATCGTCACCACCGTGAATGAGATTTACTTTCAATGCGCGCGCGCCATCGTGCGGTCCGATCTTTGGAACCCGCAAAAGCATGTCAATCCCGCCAGCCTCCCCACGCCGGGTCAGATCCTCGCCGAGATGAGCGAAAATCGCGTCGGCGGCGAGGACTATGACAGGGCGTGGCCCGAAAGGGCGCGACTGTCGCTTTGGTAGGTGGCGCGTCACATCGATCGGAAATGGACGCGATCGCCGGCGGTGTTACCCCGTGCGCCCCGGGGATTTGAACAAAACGTGAGGTTAGCCGCAGCTTGGCAATCGAGCTTCCCGCCACCATGATTGTGGGAAGGGGGGTCCCGCTCAGGAGGCCCATGATGCGAAAGTTGATCACGACGATAGCGTTGCTGGCTCTTGTCGACAGTTCGGCGGCGATTGCGCAGCCGGCTGGCCTTCGAAATCCAGCCGCACCCCCGTCGATGAACTCGGCCGAGCAGTTGCCGCCGGACGCGCTGCCGGAGGCGCCGGTCGGGCACCGCCAGCCGCGTGCCGATCAAGTGCCCCCGGAGAAAGGCCTGACGGATCCCAACGACCCGGTCAACCGGGAGAACGCGGCGCTGGACCGCATGATCAGCGGCATTTGCCGCGGTTGCTAGGTACTGGTTCCCTCGTCCGATCTCCCGGCCGTTCAGGTTGATCAATCATTGGCCCTCTTTATGCATTCATTGAAACTCCGGTCGGTAAGATGAGGTGAAAACTCGCGCCGCGCGGTGAATTGTCGGTAGCCCACAAACGGCCGCTGTGCGATTCAACGATCGAGCGGCAGATGGCCAATCCCATACCGATCCCATGAGGCTTCGTGGTAAAGAAGGCGTGGAAGATCTGCTCCGCCTGCTGTGTTGGCAGCCCCACGCCGGAATCGCTGACACTGACCATAAGCTGCTCGTTTCCCGCTCGGTGCGACTTGATGGCAAGTTCGCGCGTCCCCTCCACGTCCTTCATCGCGTCGATACTGTTCATCATGAGGTTCATCATGACCTGCTGCAATTGCACGCGATCCCCGCTGACCTGAGGAAGATCGCTCGCCAGGTCCATCCGCACTGATATGAAGTATCGCGTGATGTGGCTGCGAAGGAGGACGATCAACTCCCGAATGACTTCGTTGACATCAACCAACTCCCGCTGCGGAGCAGCCTTTTTACAGAGCAGACGGATCCGGCCGATGATTTCCCCCGCGCGCGTTCCATCTTTCACGATACTCATTGCGGACTCGCGCGCCTTTTCGAGATTTGGGGTGTCGCGAGCGAGCCAACTCAAGCAGGCATCGGCGTTGGTGACGGCAGCCGCAATGGGTTGACTGAGTTCATGCGCCAGGGAGGCACACAACTCGCCCATCGTGGTCACCCGGCTGACGTGTGCGAGATCCGCCTGCGCCTCGCGCAGCGCTTCTTCGGCGCGCTTCTGCTCGGACAAGGAGGCAATCAATGCGCAGGCCAGAATGACAAACGTGGTCCCCGCAATGGCCAGGGCCAGATTGGTTTGATCGAGACTTGCATGTTCGTGGGCCTCGGGAACCGGGCCGTGAGCTAAAAAAGTGGTCCCTCCCATCGCCGTGTAGTGCATACCGGAAATGGCCAGACCCATGACGACGGCGGCAATGAGTTTTTGCCCAAGATCTGTGGTTCGGAATGCCAGCCATAGTGCCGCCGTCGAGGCGCCGATCGCTATGATCAGGGAGAGCGCAACGAATATGCCGTTGTAGCCGAGCCCGACGTGCTCCCGCATGGCCGCCATGCCGATGTAATGCATGGCGGCAATGCCAAGTCCCATGAAGATACCGCTGAGAACAAGCCGAAGCGGCGATCCACTGTGGCGACTGATGACGTAAAAGCCGCCGCCGGTCACGAATATCGCCACCACAAGCGAAAGGGTGGTCAATCCGATGTCGTAGGACATCGGTGTCGGCATCATGAAGGCGAGCATGGCAATGAAGTGCATCGACCAGATGCCGCCCCCCATGGTGATGGCGGCCGCCGCCAGCCATACGCGGCGGGCGAGTCCCCGGGCCGCCGCGACGCGCCCGCCAAGATCGAGGGCGGTGTAAGATGCAAGGGCGGCGACCAGAATAGACAGCGCCACGAGATATGGATCATATGTTCCGGTAACGACCATCGGGATTGCCCCAATTTTCGGACCAGAGACCAACGGGCGACGAATCCGCCCACCTGCAAATACAGGCGGCAACGCTAGCGGGCGGTCAGTAAAGGCCGATGTTGGCCGATGTTCCGCAGATGACCTGGTTTGCGGTCATCAAGTTGCTCCTTTGGCGCTTTGTTGACAAGATGGACGGGAACTGATGCGCCGTGATCTCTCCGGGCGGTGGATTTGCGTTTGCACGATTGCTGCCCGGTGCCGATCCGCGATCGGTCAAACACGGCCCGTCAGCGGTGCATTTCATCAAGGCGTGTCAGGATCGTCGACACTGCGTTAGGTTTTCCCAGGCTGTTGCCGAAACGCGACAGTGGCGAATGGGCGCTGTGGTACCCTCCGGACAACTCTAGCGGTATGGATTCGCGCGGGGGGCCCACGGAATGAACCGGCGCTTGCGTACGCTGTCTTGTTTCCTGATCTTGGCTGTGCTCGCCGCATCTTCGACTGACGCTGTGGCGCGGACCGGCGGCAAGCCTCAGCAGGCCAACAAGCCGCATGAAGCGACCGGGGTGCGGCGCCACCGCGACGCCGCGCTCAAGAAAGCCCGGGATGCAAAGCATGTCGCGGTTGTTCAACGCAAGGCGACGCCGTCCAGCCATTTGCCGCCCCAGAGCGCGGACGCTCCTCCGCTCTCGGGCGATCTCGCGGCGGTAAGGGATGCGATCGATCTCGCGCGCAAGGGCAAGACAAACGAGGCGACCGCGATACAGAAAACGATCGGCGATGCGGCCGCGCGGAAACTCGTTGAATGGTTCATCCTGCGCCACTCGGAGACCGATGCTGTCTTCAGCCGATACGCGGCGTTCATCGCCGATAGTCCGGATTGGCCGAGCACGGGACTTCTGCGCAAGCGGGCAGAAGCGCTGCTATGGCAGGAGCGCAGTGACGCCGCCACCGTTCGCAATTTCACAGGCGATCATCCGACGAGCCCCAAGGGCCGCTTTGCGCTCGCGCGGGTCCTGCTCGCCGAGGGCGACCGCGACGGTGCAGCGAGCCTGGTTCGCCAGACCTGGCGGTCGGATGAATTGTCGGAGCGATCCGAATCTGAAGCATTCGAGCTGTTCCACGACCTGCTCACGCGCGAGGACCATCAGGCGCGCATGGACAAGCGTATCGGTGCCAAGGATCTTTCAGGCGCGAAGCGCGCCGCGCAACGTCTCGGCAGCGACGAGCTTTTGATCGTGAAGGCCTGCGCGGCGACAGCAGACAAGGCGCTCGATTTGCTCGATGCGGTGGCGACCGAAGCCCGCGGCGATCTGGGATATACGTTGTGCCGTATCCGCTGGATGGTGCGGCACGACCGGATCGACGAAGCAACCCGCCTGACGCTGGCGGCCGCGCCGGAGACCATGGCGCTCCAGGACACGGACGAATGGTGGCGCGAGCGGCGCAGTCTCGCCCGCAAGCTGCTCGATCAGAGCAAGTTTGAAGCCGCCTACCAGGTGGTGCGCGATGCCGCCCTGCCGGCCAGCGAATATTACCGGGCGGACTTCCATTTCATGTGCGGCTGGATCGCCCTGCGTTACCGCAATGATCCCGCGACGGCGCGGGCGCATTTTGCCCATATCGACGACGGCTCGGCCAATCCGATTGTGCTGGCGCGGGCGAACTACTGGCGGGGCCGCGTCGCCGAAGCGATCGGCGAGAACGACGCGATGCGCGCCAGCTATGAGGCTGCCGCCCGTTATCCCACGGCCTATTACGGACAACTGGCCCGCGCCAGGCTCGGCCTCGACAGAATTGAGCTGCGGATGCCGGCGCCGCTCCCCGCGGATGATATTTCGCTCGCGGATGAACGCGTGCGCGCCGCCGATATGCTCTATGCGCTCGGCGAACGCGACGTCGTCCTGTATTTTGTTGCTGACCTCGCCGAACAGAGCACAGACGTGGCAGTGCTGGCCGCGCTCGCTGAGCTAACCGGCCGCCGCAACGATGCCCGCGCCATGTTGCAGATCGGCAAGCCGGCGCTGGCCCGCGGCCTCGCGCTCGACCATTACGCCTTCCCGACGATCGGAATTCCGCCGCACAGCCCGATCGGACCTGAGATCGAGCGTAGCATCATCTATTCGGTCGCTCGCACCGAAAGCGCGTTTGACCAGCGCGACAGGTCGTCAGCCAATGCGGTCGGTCTGATGCAGGTCACGCCGGAAGCCGGACGCGACACCGCCAGGCGCTTTGGCGTCGCCTACGATTGGGACCAGATGGTTTCTGACCCGGTCTATAACACGCAAATGGGCGCGGCCGAACTTAGCGCATTGTTGAAGGAATACGCCGGCTCTCAGATCATGACTTTTGCCGGCTATAACGCCGGCAGGGGCCGCGTTCGCGACTGGGTCAAGCTGTATGGCGATCCGCGCGATCCCAATGTGGACGCGGTCGATTGGGTGGAGCGCATTCCGCTCTCCGAGACGCGCAACTATGTCCAGCGCGTCATGGAGAATCTGCAGGTGTATCGTATCCGATTTGATGACGGCGCTTCGGTGATATCGAAGTCAGATCAACGCCCCGTAGCCTCGCACGAGGCGAATTCGGCGCCGCTTTCTTCAATCCCGACGCCGGTCTCTCCGTGAAGTTGTCGTCGCATGTCGTGCTTGGGGTCGCCCATCGGGCACAGCCGAGTCCGCCTATTGCGGAAGCGGTCGGCTTTAAGGGCTGACGCCATAAACCTTCGTATCGTTCCGTGACCCCTTTAGATGCCCGACGTTTACCTACGTTCAATTGAGCGGCTGATCGCGATCGTCCTAGCTTGTAGGCGTCGGAAACGCGCACAGGCCGCTGAAGTGCGGCGCTGAAAAAAAGGATGATCGACGAACAGCCGATAATACGGAAAGGAGACGACAATGCCCCACAGCTTCGAAAGTCCTGGATCTGGCAGCGCTGCGCGATGCGCGGTTTGTGACGGCAAGTTTGGTCTCGTCCGGTACTACTCGCGGCGAACCCACCTTTGTTCAAAGAGTTGCGTCGATCGCTTCAGAGCTCGCCGGGCGAGTGACTTCAATTGGCTGGGCCGGTTCCAATTCGCCTTGGACCTGGCGCCACAGAACCACGCGAGGGCACTATGACGGTCCAGATCTCGCAACGAGGCAAGCAATACCTGAAAACAGCGCAGACTTTGCTCCGCGCTGCCCAAACCATGACTGACCAAGCGATTGCGGGTCAGCTTAAAGCCCTTGCCGACGACTACGAGCGGCGAGCCGAGAAAGCTTCGCATATTGATGCAGCCAAAGCATCCGCTCGCTCGGTGGCTGATGCCGAAGGCGAGTGGGCGTGACCTGACGGGCAGCTTCAAAGTTGGGGCTCAAGATGGAATATGTCGCCGACCGGGTCTTTGCACGGGTCCTGGATATTGTGCGTTACGCCGAAGACTCGGTTTCCCGCGGAGCGGCCGACCAAATCCAGGCGCTTAACAAGGTCGCGGCAGTCGAATTGATCCGTCCGTCACATCCCGTCTTTATCTCTTTGAGATGAAGTGTTGCGTCGCCCCCAATCGTGATGCGATCGCCCTTTTTTCGCCCCCTTTTCGGCTTGACGGGCCGGAGCAAGCGTACCTAATCAATATCGTAAAGCCCGTCCTCCTGGCAGGAGGTCCTCGTGAAGGAGCTCTTGAGCTACGCGTTCTCGCCGCTGCGGGAGGGAGACATCGCTCTCTACCGCGGCGCCGGCAACGGTCTGGCGCCGATCCTGCTTGTTGCCGCGGATGACACCTCGCCCGGATGCGTCGAGCGGCTAGAACACGAATATGCGCTCAAGTCCGAACTTGACGCCGACTGGGGCGCGCGGCCTCTCGCGCTGACGCACGACAACGGCCGCGTGGCGCTGGTGCTTGAGGATCCCGGCGGCATGCCGCTCGATCGGCTGCTTGGCCACCCGCTGGAGGTATCGCGTTTCCTGCGCATCGCGATCCCGCTTGCGGGGGCGCTCCGCCGGGTACATGAGCGAGGCCTGATCCACAAGGACATCAAGCCGGCAAATATCCTGGTGGACGCGGCCAATGGCGGGGTGTGGCTGACGGGGTTCGGGATTGCCTCGCGTCTGCCGCGCGAGCATCAAGCCCCCGCGCCGCCGGAGGTGATCGCCGGGACGCTCGCCTACATGGCGCCGGAACAAACTGGCAGGATGAACCGCTCGGTGGATTCCCGCAGCGATCTCTATGCTCTGGGGGTCACCTTCTATGAAATGTTGACGGGGCAACTGCCCTTCACCGCCGCCGATCCGATGGAGTGGGTGCATTGCCATATCGCCCGGCGACCGGTGCTGCCCCATGAGCGGGACGCAGGCGTCCCGCGGCCGCTCTCGGCGATTGTGATGAAGCTTCTCGCCAAGACCGCCGATGAGCGCTACCAGACCGCCGCTGGTGTCGAGACCGATCTGCGGCGGGCTCTCGCGGAATGGCAGGCGCATGGCCGTATCGAGCCGTTTCAGCTCGGCGCCTCCGACGCTTCAGACCGGCTGCTGATCCCGGAGAAGCTCTACGGCCGGGAACGCGAGATCCACACGCTGCGCGCTTCCTTCGACCGGGTCGTGGCGAACGGCACCACCGAACTCGTGCTCGTGTCCGGATATTCAGGCATTGGCAAATCCTCGGTAGTGAACGAGCTGCACAAGGCGCTGGTCCCGCCGCGTGGACTGTTCGCA
>Ga0210389_10003407_pt1 | contig 12404 bp, 13 predicted proteins | sample IncBWH28OmetaG_FD_160127 | JGI IMG/M metagenome (GOLD analysis project Ga0210389, IMG submission 160127) | Forest soil microbial communities from Barre Woods Harvard Forest LTER site, Petersham, Massachusetts, United States - Inc-BW-H-28-O ...
GCCACGTGCGCTGCACGAAGCAACTCGCTGGCCACGAAGTCGGACCGCCTCGGATCGTGAATCTAGCGACGGTGCAGGTACCCGCTGGTGAACTCCTCACCATCTCGGCCATCTCGCATCGGGTCGGCAGGCAGACCGAATTCTCCCTCATGCCGGGACCGAGCCCGCGCAACTCGGAAGCGCCCGAGGAACACGGGAAGTCGAAGCAGTTCCTGTGGGAGTTATCAACCGAATGCGCGCCGCACCCATACACTCTGCTGGACGGCATCCTCGCGCCGCCAGGCGCATCAGTGCTGGCGCGCACCCCGACCGGACTGGCACCTCTCACCAAGGTCGAACTGGCAGCCTCGACGCACGCAGAAGGACCACTGTTTTACGGCGTTTACGCGACCCCGCCAACGGAAATCGTGGTCCAGAGCTCCGATGGCACGGTCCTCTACACGGAAAACCTCGCCGCAAAGGCAACCGAAGAAACCGAATTTTGCGAAGGCTACGCCGAACCGTGAGATAGGCGGTCAGCCTTTCGCGTACGACTCCGCTTTGAAGCCTCTGCGTGCCGCTTGCCCGACCGAGCATCGTCGGGGGAGCCGCAACGGTTGCGGGACGGGCCGCATGCGGCCCGTCATCCGGTGGCGCATGCGCCACCGGACCAGCCGCGCATGCGCGGCTGGGGGGCGGCCGTATACGGCCGCCCCGTCTACCCTCGCTCGCGGCATTCAAGCCGGCTGCGCGGGCTGCCGATGGGATGTGCATGTTCGACGTGCAGTCAGCTCTGCGTGAGCTGGTCAGCCGCAAAGGCTCCGACCTGCATCTGAAGGTCGACTCCGCGCCGCTCTACCGCGTGCACGGCGTTCTCTGCAAGGACGACGGCGCCGAGATCCTGAGCGCCGAGGACACCGAGCGCGCGCTGCACGACCTGCTGCACGACGCGACGAAGCTCAGTGAATTCTCCGAGGAGCACGAGGTCGATTTCTCCTTTGAAATCTCCGGCGTCGCTCGCTTTCGCATCAACGCCTTCCGCCAGCGCGGCGTGATCTCGCTGGCGTGCCGCGCGATCCCGCACAAGATCAGCACGATCGAGGAGCTCGCGCTGCCGGCCGTGATCAGCCAACTGGCCGAGGAGGAGCGCGGGATCGTGCTGCTCACCGGTACCACCGGCTCCGGCAAGTCGACGACGCTCGCGGCGATGATCGACCACATGAACGAGACGATGAGCAAGCACATCGTGACGATCGAGGACCCCATCGAGTTCGTGCACGAAGACAAGCGCTCCGTCATCAATCAGCGCGAGGTCGGGATGGACACCGCGTCGTTCAAGCGCGCGCTGCGGCGCGTCCTGCGCCAGGACCCCGATGTGATCCTCGTTGGCGAGATGCGCGACGAGGAGACCGTACAGACGGCTCTTTCGGCGGCCGAGACCGGCCACCTCGTGCTCTCGACGATCCACACCGTCGACGCGATGGAGTCGATCAACCGCATGCTCGACTTCTTCCCGCCCCACCAGCACGGGCAGGCGCGCTCGATGATCGCTGGCACTGTCAAGGGCGTGATCTCCCAGCGTCTGGTGCCGGGCGCCGACGGCGGGCGCGTCGCCGTCTGCGAGATCCTGCGGATGACCGGCCGCGCGCGCGACATGATCGTCGACCCCGCGCAGACCGGCAAGCTGATGGAAGTGATCGAGTCCGGTGGCTACTACGGGATGCAGACGTTCGATCAGGCGCTCTTTGGTCACCTGAAGGCCGGGCGCGTCACCTTCGACGACGCGATGCACGTCGCCTCGAGTCCCCACGACTTCAAGCTGCTCGTGCAGGCCGACGGTCGCAAGGGCACCACGATGGACGACGTCGCCAACGTCGAGCGTCAGCGCAACGGGAGCGCCCCGTCTGCACCCGCGCCGCCCACGCCAGCGCCGGCAGGCGCGCCGCCGTTGACGGTCTCCTAAAGCGTTCGCGTCAGATGCCGCCGCGCGCGCTCTCTGCGCCTCCTGCTGGGCCGCTGCGTGCCGGTCCAGTCCGCAACCGCCCCGATGGTCAAAACTTCACTTGGTAAAGTGAGGGTATGGCTATGGATGAGACGTGTCCGGTGTGTCGCACTGCTGAGGTCGTGTGCGGTAAGTGGACACTGCTGCTGATCCGCGACCTCGCCGAGGGACGCTCACGCTTCTGCGAGCTGGAGCGCTCGCTCGAGGGCATCAGCCCACGGACGCTCTCGCTGCGTTTGCGTGCATTGGAGGACGAGGGCGTGCTCGAGCGCCACACCTTCCCCGAGGTGCCTCCGCGTGTGGAGTACGCGCTGACCGCGAAGGGGCGCGACCTGCTGCCGATCGTCGAGGACATGCGCGCTTACGGGGAACGGTGGCTGGGGGAGGCGTGCGAGGACCGCGTAGCTGCGGTGCTCGGTGAGAGCGCGGCGGCTGTCGCCTGACGATTACGCGCCAGGATTCCCTGAGGTCTGGGGATCTGCGAATTCCGCCTAGACGGCTATCTTTGGGCCGCTCCAAGCCTCGAGCACGCGCGCACAGCAGTTGGCGGTGGCCCTAACGGTCCCGCTCTCGCCGCCGGACTGGTTCTGGCAATGCACGAGTTCAACCTCGGCGACTCCGAGCACGACTATCGCGTTCTTGACGGCGGCTTGTTGCACCCTGGCGCCTCACCAAGACCCGAAGGCGCAGTGTTGAAGGTGTGTCCTCTACACATGGCACGCACAAATGTCGAGATCGACGACCGGCTGGTGGGGCGCGTGATGAGTCGCTATGGCCTGAAGACCAAGCGCGCCGCTATCGATCTCGCGCTGCGGCGACTCGACATGGAGCCGATGAACACGCGCGAAGCGCTCGATATGCACGGCAGCGGATGGGAAGGCGACCTCTCTGAGCAGCGCTCTGGCTGGTTGCCGCGGACGTCGTGATCCTCGTCGACAGCTCGGCCTGGATCGAGTATTTGCGTGCCACCGACAGTCAGGTAGACCGATGCCTGCGGGCGCTGCTGCGCGAGAAGCGACCGCTCGCGACCGTCGGCATCGTGATGCTCGAGGTGCTTGCCGGTGCACGCGATGAGGCACATGCGCGCAAGCTCGCGCGCCTGCTCGGTCGCTGCCGCCTGCTCGCCGTCGAAGAGCTGTCGGACGACGAGGCCGCGGCCGCGCTCTACCGCGCCTGCCGCCGCGAAGGGCTCACGATCCGTCGACCTCCCGATCTGCTGATCGCCACGATCGCGATCCGCACCGACACACCACTGCTGCATCTCGATGGCGACTTCGACGCGATCGCGCGCCAGGCCGCGCTGCGCGTCGTCGATCCAGCGGCTCGGCCACCCGGCGGCGAGCAGCGCGCCGGCTGAGCGTACGCTGCAACTCCACGTGCGCCCGCAGGACCCGCGCCGGCCCCGGCGAACCGCTCCTGCATGCGCTCCCGCCAGCTCGAAGTCGCCGTCGCCGTCTTTGCCAAGGAGACTGCGACGCATCTACAGGCCGATATCGACGCGGGCGCCGAGGTCCCGTTCGAGCTCGCCGGCGGCGGCTCCTCCCGCGGGCCGCGGCTCTACTGCTACCAGCCCCAGACCGCCGAGTTCATCCGCGAGCGCTGGGCGCCGCTGCGGCGCCTGCCGAGTTACGGCACCGCCATCGCGCTGCTGGAGGATTTCGACGGTATCGACCGCTACCTGCTGGCGCGCGAGGCGCCATTGGGCACACGCGGGCGCAAGTCGCGCCAGCGTGCCGGCGGTCCGCGCGCGGATGCCGCGCTGCGGGCGCTGGTCGAGGACGTGTTCGCCGAACAGAGCGTCTTTGAGGTGCGCGAGGAGCGTTTGGAGGCGGCGCTCGAGCGCCTGGGTCACACCGCGCGCTCCGGTCCGGCGGAGGTGACGTTGCTGGCGAGTCTGCACGGCTTGACGATCTCCTCGCCAGAGCTCGCGCTCGCGCCGGGACTGACGCTCGCACAGACCGAGACACTGCGGGACGTGCCCGAGGAGGCGCTCGCGCCCGCGCTGGAGGACGGCGGGGGAGAGTCTCGCGAGGAGGCCGGTCGTCTGCTCGTGGCCTTCACAGCCGAGGACACCGACGTGGTCGCGGCCCTGGGCCGCGGTCGCGCCGTGCTCGGCGAGCTGCTGCGAGCGCTGCGCCTATTCGGCGACGGCCGCGTCACGCTCGGGCGGCTCGCCTGGGTGCGGGTTGGTGAGGGCGGTTGGAGCGCGCGGGCGCTCGGCTGGGGCGGCCGGCCGCACGGCATGCTGGTCGTCAGCTCCGAGCAGGAGGACGAGCTGCGCGCGTTCTGCAATCTCGTCTCGCGCCGCACGCCACGCGAGGGCGAGCTCGCCTGGGCGCTCGGCCGCTTCGAGCTGGGCTGCGAACGCGCCGGTGAGCACGAAGCGCTCAGCGACTACCTGCTGGCGCTGCGCGCGTTGCTCGAGCCCGAGGGCGCCGCCAGCGGTCTGCTTGCAGGTCGACTCGCCGCGCTCTGCGCGCTGGAGACCGAGCGCGCCGCGCTCGAGCGGCGCGTCGAGCAGGCGATCGCGCTGGAGCACGCGATCATCGCCGGGGACGTCGGCTCGCACGGCGATGGCGAGCAGCTGGTGCACGAGCTCGCCGAACATCTGCGCGCGCTGCTGCGCGACGTCATCTGCGGGCACCTCGAGTCCGACCTCGTCGCGCTCGCCGAGGAGCTGATCGAGCGCGAGGAGGTCGAGTGGGCCGAGGCTCCGCCCGATGGTCAGGTCGAGCGTGTCGAGCACGCTCCGGCGGCCGAAGTCACGGTCGCGCGTGGCGCCTCAGCCGCAGAGATGCGCGGCGATCCGGGCGAGACCGGCGAGATCATGGACGTCCTGATCTAGGTGCGGGATCAGGATCGGCTCGCGGTCGCCCAGCGACCGTTCGAGCCGCTCGACGCTGGCGCGATCGCGCCGCACCAGTACGTCGAAATCTGCGAGGTTGTGAGCGACCCGCGCCGCCAGCCGCTCGCCTAGCTCGCCTGCAAGCAACTCCTGTACCTCCAGCGGAGTGTGGCCTTGCAGGCCATCACTGTGCACGCGATTGACGATCACGCCCGCGCGCTCCATCCCCGCCGCGATCAGCTGCTCGGCGAAGAAGATCGTCTCGCGCGTCTGCTCGGGCTCGGGCGAAGTCACCAGCAAAAACGCGCTCGCCGGGTCGCGCAGCAGCTCCTCGACGGCCTGCGCGCGCTCGCGAAAGCCATCGACCATGCCGGCAAGCGAACCAAAGAAGGCCGAGAGGTCGCTCAATAGATCCACGCCGGTGAAGCGCGAGAACATCGACAGCACGAGACCCGTTCCCCGACCCATCACGCGCGCCGCCAGACCGCTCGGCACGAGGAACATCTTCAGCGCCCGTCCTTCGAGAAAGCGCGTCATGCGCGTCGGCGCGTCGAGGAAGTCGAGCGCGTTGCGCGACGGCGGCGTGTCGAGCACGATCGTGTCGAAGCGCCCTTCGCGATGCAGGTCATAGAGCTTGGCGATCGCGCTGAACTCCTGCGTACCCGCCACCGATGAAGAGACCTCTTGATAGATGCGATTCGAGAGCGCCTCCTCGCGCGCGCGCTCGTCCGGCGCCAGACGCGTGATCAGCGCATCGAAGGTCACCTTGGCGTCCAGCATCGTCGCCCACAGCTCGCCCGGCGGCGCCACGCCATGCGTGGCCAGCAACTCGGGGTTTACCTGCTGGGGCTCGTTGTCGAGGCCCGTCACGCCGAGGGCGCTAGCGAGGCGCTTGGCGGGATCGATCGTCACGACCACGACTCGCTGCCCACGCCGCGCCAGCCCCAGCCCCAGCGCCGCCGCCGTCGTCGTCTTGCCGACACCACCTGGGCCCGCAAGCACGCACACGTCCTTCCCCGTGAGCCGCTCGGGCAAGGGTCGATGCGCCGCCGTGCCGCGCTTGGACGAGCCCGCGCCGCTGCGCGTCCGCCGCTTAGTCGCCGGGCGCTCCTCCGGCTCAGCGCGATCGATTGGCACCGCAGGATCGTAGTCGTGCAGGAATCCCCAGCCGGCGTGCGAATACCCACGACGACGGCTTTCCAATAATCGAGCATCGGAGTGTCCCGTGCAAGGAAGGGCCAAGGTCATCGCGTTCGCCAACCAAAAGGGCGGCGTGGCCAAGACAACGACGACGCTGAATCTCGCCGCGGCCTTCGCCGAGGAGGGCCACCGCGTGCTGTGCGTCGACATGGACCCGCAGGGCAACCTCACGATGTCCCAGGGCATCGATCCCGACACGCTGCAGAAATCGATGTATGACGTGCTCGTCTACAAAACCTCGATCCGCGAGGTCGTCCGTCGGCGCGAGGTCGATGTTGCGTGTGCTTCGATCGATCTCGCCGGCGCCGAGATCGCGATGTCCACGATGATCGGCCGCGAGCGCTCACTGCAGAAGGCCTTCGAGCCGATCCGCGAGGACTACGACTTCATCTGCATCGACACCCCCCCGAGCCTCGGATTGCTGACGATCAACGCGCTGACCGCCGCCGACAAGGTGATCGTCCCCGTGCAGTGCGAGTATTTGTCGATGCGCGGTTTGATCCAGCTGCAGAACACGCTCGCGATGATTCGCGAGAACCTCAACCCGAACGTCGACATCGAGGGCATCCTGCCGACGCTGGTCGACTCGCGCACGATCCACGCGAAGGAGGCGATCGAGATCCTCGAGGAGAACTTCGGGGACCGCGTGTTCGCTTCACGCATCCGCAAGACGGTGCGCTTCGCCGAGGCCCCGGTAAAGGGGATGTCGGTGCTCAAGTACGAGCCCGACGGGGTCGCCGCGCAGTCCTACCGTCAGCTTGCACAGGAGGTGCTCGCACATGGCTCAGAATAAGCGCGCCAGTATGCGCGAAGGCCCGCTCGCCGCCCTATTCAGCAAAACCGAGGAAGACGACGCGCAATCGTCTGAGACTGCCGCTAAGGCCGAGGAGCAAGCGCCGGCGGCAGAGGCGAAGACAGCGGCCGCGGAGGCGAAGGTAGCGGCTTCTGAGGCAAAGACGACAGCTCCCGACGCCACCACGTCATCCACGAAGACGTCGACTCCTGAGGCGAAGGCGCCGGCCCCCGCGACACCGGAGTCTGTCGCACCGGCGGCCACCGATGTCGAGGAGGAGCGTATCCCCAGCCCGCGGGAGCGGCTGCGCAACGTGTTCTCATCGGAGATCCCCGCGAACATGATGGAACCGCCGGTCGCGCCCGCGTCGGCCGCTGGGGAGGCCCGCGCCAAGCGCGAGGAGCCGCCCGTGCAGGACGCGCCCCCGGCTTACGACGTCTACGCGCGCGAGGAGCCGCGCGCGTTCGGCACCGCGGCCCCCGTGGCACATCCCGTGATTCGCGTCGTCGGCGTCGGTGGCGCCGGTGTCAACGCCGTCAACCGCATGGTCGAGGCCGAGGTCGCCGGCGTCGAGTTCCTCGCGATCAACACCGATCTGCAGTCCCTGCAGCAGTCCACCGCCGACATCACGCTGCACATCGGCGCCGAGCTCACGCGCGGCCTGGGCTCGGGCTCAGACACGAGCCTCGGCCGCCAGGCCGCGATGGACGACTACGACCGCGCCAAGGCCCTGCTGAAGGGCTCGGACATGATCTTCATCACCGCCGGCGCTGGCGGCGGCACCGGCACCGGCGCCGCACCGATCATCGCGCGCATCGCCCGCGAAGTCGGTGCGCTGGCGGTCGCGATCGTGACCAAGCCATTCGGCTTCGAGGGCTCGCGGCGCGCCGAGCAGGCCGATCAGGGCGTGCGCGCACTCGCCGAGGAGGTCGACACGCTGATCGTCGTGCCCAACAACCGGCTGCTGACCGTGCTCGACAAGCAGACCTCGATGGTCGACGCGTTCCGCGTCGCCGACGACGTCCTGCGCCAGGGTGTGCAGGGCATCTCCGACCTCGTCACGCTCCCCGGCCTAATCAACCTCGACTTCGCCGACGTCCGCACAATCATGAGCGGTGCCGGCAACGCGCTGCTCGGGATCGGCATGGGCGCCGGTGGCGAGCACCGCGCGACCGAGGCCGCGATGCAAGCTGTCTCCTCGCCGCTACTGGAAACCTCAATGGAGGGCGCGCGCTCGATCCTGCTGTCGATCACCGGTGGGCGCGACCTCTCGCTGTGGGAGGTCAACGAGGCCGCGAAGGCCGTCGCCGAGGCCGCCCATCCCGACGCCAACATCATCTTCGGCGCGATGGTCGACGAGAAGCTCGAGGAGCAGGTCTGGGTCACCGTCGTCGCTACCGGCTACGACAAGCAGGACACACGCGGCTCCACGCGCGGTCGCTTGCAGGAGCCCGCCGGTGAGCCGCGCGTGCAGCGCGGCAGTGGCGCCTCCCAGCGCGAAGGTCGCCGCGGCGGGCTCGCCGTCGATGAGCTCGACGTGCCCGAGTTCATTCCGAATCTCTAAGAGGCCAGCCCGGTCACACTTGCGCTTCGAGTACCGCCGCAACGGTCTGCTCGAAGCGCTCGCGACGCGGATCTTCAGGTCCGACGATCCGATCCAGCGATGTGCGTATCGCTGCTAGATCGAGGTCTTCGACGCACACCAAGACCTGCTCGATGTCAAGCCAGTCCTTGGGGCGATCGAAGACGGTCTTGCACACCAACAGATGCTCAGGCGCCAGGACCGGCAGGCGATCCTCCCCGAATGGCACCATGCGCAGCTCGCGGCGCATGGCTTGGTGGATCTCGTCGTAAGCGAAGAACAGGTCGATCGGGGTGTTCGTCCACCAGGTGCGGCACTGACCATCGCGCTGCGCGACGATCGGATCCAGCACCTGGATGCCCAGCGGTCTGAGCGCCTCCTCCACCGTCACATAAGCGGCTGGAGCGACGAACACGTTGATGTCGATATCGATCGTCGCACGCGGCTCGGCGTAGTACGCGAGTGCCAGTGCACCGCCAAAGGCATGCGAGATCTTGGCCTTTGTCAAGCAATCGTGTACGGCGAGGATCTTGTCGGGAAGCGACGGCTCGCTCATACTCGTGCCGGCTGGATGCGGGGAAAGCGCAATTGCCTCGCCCTCTTCCTCGCAGGCAACCGGTCGGCGAGCAGCAGTAGATCGCGCAGCGCATCCCCGCGCTGTCTCGGCGTGGCCCCGATCCACGCGCTGGCGGCCAACGCGCTGTCAGAAGAGCCGCCGTTCTGGTTTTGCAGCAGATCGAGCAGCAGACGCTGCAGGACCGGCCGCGGGCGGCGGCCCGCCGCGAGCTCCATGAGCAGCTCGCCCGAGGCTCGATCGGGAGCCTCCGGGGCGACGGGAGCGCCGACGCGCGCTGCCGCGCGGCGCAGCTCCTCGCGATCGAGGGGTTTGGACGATCGCAACTGCGCGCGCTCGATGACCTCCGAGGTAAGGACCTCGAAGGAGGCGAGCGTATTGCTTCGAGGTCCCTCCGACGTCGCGTGCGACTCACGGATCTCCCACCTACCTGCCCGGTGCGGGACGATGAACGCCATAGTGGTAGTTTAGCCCACTATCGCCGAGATAGTGGGAAATGGCGCCCACTATCGAGCGCGCGTAGCGAGAGCGCGCACTCCCCCTAATCTTCGCGGATGGCTCCATCCGAACGAGGCACCGGAGGTGTCGTCGCTGCCGGCCATCCGCTGACCGCGCACGCCGGAGCGCGCGTGCTGCGCGAAGGCGGCAACGCCGTCGACGCCGCCGTAGCAGCGATGCTGACCTCGTTCGCGGCCGAGCCGCTGCTGACGGGCCTCGGCGCGGGCGGCTACCTGATGGTCGCCGGTGGCGACTGGGAGCCGACGCTGCTCGACTTCTTCGTCGAGGCTCCCTTGCGCGCAGACGACGGCTCCGCTGCCGAGTTGGTGGCGATCGACGTGTCCTTCGGGGATGCCGCGCAGGTCTTCCATATCGGGCCCGCGTCTTGTGGCATCTACGGCACGCCCGCCGGCGCCTGTGAGGCGATCGCGCGCTGGGGGACCACGTCACTGCAGGAGCTCGCACAGCCAGCCGCACGCCTCGCACGCGAGGGCGTCGCGCTGAACACCGGTCAGGCCTATGTCGCGGAGATCCTCGAGCAGTTGCTGGTCTCGACCCCGGAGTGCGCCGCGCTGTGGGCTCCGTCCGGTCGCGTATTGCGCGAGGGCGAGATCATCCGCAACCCCGAGCTCGGCGACGCGCTCGAACGCCTCGGGCGCGACGGCGCGAAGCCCTTCTATGAGGGCGATATCGCGGTCGCCGTGAGCGACTGGCTGACCGCGCACGGCGGCTCGGTGAGTCGCTCGGCGCTCCACGCATATCGGTCCGTGCTGCGCGAGCCCGTACGGATGAGCTACCGCGACCGCGTGCTGTTAACCAACCCCCCACCGTCGGCCGGTGGGACACTGATCGCATACGCGCTCGGCCTGCTCGATCGGCGGCCCGTGCCGCCGTCACTGCGAGAGCTCGTCGGTGCGATGGAAGCCGCACAGGCCGAGCGCACCGCGGAGTTCGTCGAGGGCCTCGCGCAGGAGGACTTCCTCGAGCGGTTCCTCGCCGAGCGTCTCGGCCACGCCGCGGGCCCCTCCGGGGAAGGCCGCCGGGGCGCCAGCGGCCACCTGGGAGCGACCACGCACATCTCGGTCCTCGACCGCGACGGTCGCGCGTGCAGCGTGACCTGCACCAACGGCGAGGGCTCCGGAGTCGTCGTCCCGGGGACCGGTATCCACGTCAACAACATCATGGGCGAGCAGGACCTCAATCCGCTGGGCTTTCATCGCCATCCCGCCGGGCGCAGAATGCCCAGCATGATGGCCCCGTCGGTGTTGATGCGCGCCGGCGAGGTCGAGCTGGTGCTCGGCAGTGCCGGCTCCAACCGCATCCGCTCCGCGCTGCTACAGACGATCGTCGGGGTCGTCGATCGCGACCTCGACGCCGAGAGCGCCGTGCGCGCTCCGCGGGTGCACTTCGAGGACGCCCTCGTCTACGCCGAGCCCGGTATCGACGTGCGCGCACTGCGCGCCGCAGGCCGCGAGGTCGTCGCCTTCCACGAGCTGAACCTGTTCTTCGGAGGGGTCCAGGCCGTCCAGCGCCGCGGTGGGAGCCTGTTGGGTGCGGGCGATCCGCGACGCGGTGGTGTCGCGGTGGCCGCATGAGGATCGTCAGCTGCGGCTCCCCAGTGGGGCGCGGGGCGCTCGTGGGTCTCACAGCGATCGCCTTGGCAGTCGCCGGTGTCGGCTGCGGCGAGAGCGTCGAACTGCCAGACCTCTTTGTCGTGCAGCGCACGGGAGCCGGGCCCAAACTCACGATGGTCGTCAACGAAGGCGGCGCCGTGCACTGCAACGGCGGCCCCACGCGCCAGCTGAGCGACGCGCAACTCGTCCTGGCGCGAGGACTCCAGGAAGAACTGCAGACTCCGTCCGCCAAGCACCTCACGCTCCCGCCGCGGCCGGGGTCGGTGTTCAGCTACGACGTGCGCGACGCCGAAGGCACGGTGCGCTTCAGCGACAACTCCGCCGGGCAGACCTCAGTGCTGCGCCATCTCGCATATTTCGTGCTGGAGGTCGAGCAGCAGGTGTGCCACCTGTCCGGGTAGAGGCGTCATGCGCCCCAAGGCGCGAGGGTGTGCGCGCGAGAGCCGAGCAATACATCAAACAGGTGCGGGGAGAGGTAGACCTCGACCAGCGCCGCGACGAGCAGCAGCGGCAGCGCCACCGCGACCGTCACGAACGTCGCCGCGAGCAGTTGATCCCACTCCCCGCGGCGGCTCGCGAGGATCCACGCGGCGAGCGGCAGGAACAGAGCGATCAGCTCCGGCAACGCGTGCGGCAGCACCGCGAGCAGCAACAACGCTGGCGCGACCTGCAGCGAGCGTGCGAAGGCCGCGAGCCGGTCGCCCAGCAGATAGGCCTGCGCGGAGAGCGAGAAGGTCGTCGCGCCGATCACGAAAGCGATCGCGATGCGTCCTCCGTGTTCGTGTACCCAGCGCGAGACACCGCGGCGCGAGGCGGCCTGCAGCGGCAGCGAGCTACCGGCGATGAAGCCCGCGACGCACGCCATCGCGTGTAGCGCGAGCACGAGCAGGTTGTGGCCGAGGATGCTGCGCACGTCCGCCATATCCCCAACCGCAAATGGAGGTTCGGAGGGGATTGCTTCACGCGCACCGCCCGCCAGCGCGGAGATCGCGAGCACCGCTGCTAGTAGGCCCAGCGCCGCACAGGTCGAGCCCGCGCCCCAACGCAGCATGATCCGCCAGTGGCCCTCCCGCCAGCCGCGCAACGTACCGCGCGTGCGGCGCACGCCGTAAGCGAAGGCGTTGGCCGAGGCGTCCACTAATACGTGATCGGCATGCGCGCTGGCGCGCATGACCGTTTAGTCGCAGGCGCTGCGTCAGCTGGCCTACTTGGTGCTGGAAGTCGCCCAGAAGGTCCGGCGCTTGCCCAGCCACCCACCCGTAGGAACTGCCGATGCCGCACGCCGCGGCTTGGGTCT
>Ga0210389_10003408_pt1 | contig 12403 bp, 12 predicted proteins | sample IncBWH28OmetaG_FD_160127 | JGI IMG/M metagenome (GOLD analysis project Ga0210389, IMG submission 160127) | Forest soil microbial communities from Barre Woods Harvard Forest LTER site, Petersham, Massachusetts, United States - Inc-BW-H-28-O ...
GTGCTGACATTTTAGCTTTGCGCCTACACATGGCGCGCGCACATCGAGGGTTATGGAAGAAGTCGGCCATTGACTGACTAGAATCTCAAAAAAGCCGCCAGCTGCAACGACTGATAAGGAAAGAAGAATTAGCTTACCAGTTGACGGACTTGACCCCATTTGCAGCCGACTCTTATCAGTCAGCGGACCCGCTTTGTTCAAGCGCGGTTTGAAAGCGCCGTCGATACGCGCCAAACGAGCTACTGAATATCAACGGACATTTAGCGCCGATCAGCCCTTATCCCTCATCGAGGGCGTCATCGTGGGCAACGGTCGACGCGGATTAAGCTTGCGCAGATTACGCGGTAAGCAACTCCGCTTCAAGAACTGCCTCTGCACGACCAAATGAGCCAGAAAGACGAGGATCTCGGTCCTTCATAACCTCAAGGACCTTGCGCATTTCAGGCGCCGCGCCGATGGGGATCGAATAAGCAAAGCGGGTCGCTATTGTAGCCGCTTCACGATAATAGGCAGCTTGATCGCTATTTGCGCCACAGGCGCGCATCGAGATCAAAAGTAGTTGGAGAATAGCTCCCGCCTGCGTCTTGGGTGAAACTAGCCTCAGGCATCTCGCGACGACCGCCTTGGCGAGCTCCTCATCTCGATTGATTGCGGCTATAGCCTCGCGCAAAACCTAACAGGATCCCATGACCAAGCCCAAATCCAGGCCGAAGCTCTCAGCTCGATCGTCGGCCCGAAAGCCGCCATTCCGGCGCAATAAGTGCGAGAACGACGAACGGGTTTTGAACCCTAGGACTGCGTGGTGGAGACAGTAGGGCTCGAACTGGTGACCCACCACCCAGTCATCGAACCGGTCTCCGGCCAGAGCCGGGAACGGAATTTCAGACCCTAGAGACAAAGGCGATGCCCTCTATTTGCTGGCTGAGACCAAATACGGAGACTCGCACAGATGCGAAAAACCCCTATTTCTGTGCAATAAGTGGGGCAAGGGCGAACAGAGTTCGAGCCCTGGAGACTGGGTGGTGGAGACAGTAGGGCTCGAACTGGTGACCCACTACCTAGTCATCGAACCGGTCTCCGGTCAGAGCCGGGAACGGAATTTCAGACCGCAGAGGCAGAGGCCAAAATGCCCTCTATTTGCTGGCTGAGACCAAATACAGAGACTCGCACAGATACGAAAAACCCCTATTCCGGCGCGATAGGTGCGACAAGGGCGAACAAAGTTCGAGCCCTGAAGACGGCGTGGTGGGCCCACCAGGGCTTCGAACCTGGGACCCGCTGACTATAAGAGTCAGATTTTAACCGACCACGCGACTTCAAGCTTGCCCGACCTGTCCCTCGACCTGTCCCTTGAACCAAAATTGAGCAAAAAATTCCAGATAGGTTAATATGTTAGTACTGCAATTCGAATCTCTCCGAGCGCGCCACTTCGGTACAGAACTGGGCACGCCAAAACCGGCCGTTCTTGCGCCCGCGCATGACGTTCGAGTAAGGCCACCTCAAGGTTTCGGCTGCATGCCCTGCAAAAAGCGAAGCGGGTTGAGCGGGCCAATGGGGATCAGTTCGAAGCTCATCATATGTGCTTTACCCAAAGGCAGCTTTTCGAGCATTTCGTGAGCGACAGCCGGATCGGTGACGTTGATGATGAACGCCACGCCCGGCTTTCCCTGCAGCGAGTACCACTGCTCGATCTTGCCATCGAGGTAGAGGTCGACAGTTTCCCGAGCTTCCTCCGGTAGGACGGCAAACACCTGCGTTTGTTCAAAACCGGGATTGATGGTCCCGATGGCGAGAATTTTGGTCGTCGGCGTCGTTTTCATAGCGGCTCCATGTGCGTTTGCGGAATTGAAGCCGACAAGGCAGCCAATAAGTGCCAATGCGGCGGCAGAAACGAATTTCATGTTGTCTCCCCTCTGTGTGTCAGCGACCGGGAGGCTGATGCCTGAGCTGGCCACTGGCGGACCCGCGCGGATGGGACCCCCAAATTTCTTCCTGATCGAAAAAAAGTTTGGCCTCGTCGAGAGGTTAGGATTTAGAGTGGCCCGTTCGCCTTTCACAGGAGGTTCCACCATGGCACGGCACCTTTTCTTCGCGATCACCCTCATGGGCACCGGAGTGCTCTTCAACTCACCGGCAGAAGCAGTGACAGCCGCGCAGTGTCAGGATCAAACCGCAAATTGCATTGGCAGATGTGCCAACCCCTCTGGTGGGGCGAATCGGAGCCCATGCATGAGCTACTGCGACCGGCAGGTGACGAGTTGCATGATACGCGCGTATGACGCGGCCAGGCGGTCGTGGCGGTGACGGGATCGACCGGCCGCTATTTTTTTGGAAATTTTCCGTGAGCACCATCGCATACCAAAGCATCAGACGATCTCAATCTGGGGAGATCGCCGGCTCGCATTTTTGATCGATCCCTCAGATTATACCGAGATCGGCCAAAATACCGTCACGGGTCTATTGGAGTTGAAGCGGCACTTCTTGTATGGAGTTCCCTGCCCCTATCGCACCGGCGACATCTCTGGAAAGTAAGGCCGCCTCGGTTGGCGGCCCCTTTCATTTCAAGCCGAGCGTCATTGATCCCGCGCCAGCTTCCGCCGTCCCCAAATGCGGATCTTTCCGGTCGGGGCTGAACACGCGCTCGACGTGCCGGTTCTTCACCTTCCCCCAGTGCGGCGATCGATCGCAGCGTGGACAGATCGTCCTCAGTCGGGGTTTCGCCACGAATCAGCCTCATGTCTGGTGCGCCACGCCTCGCACGCCAAGAGAGGCTTTGGTTAGACCCAGCGCGCGTCGTCGACAACTCGCTGCGCGGCGGGGTTGCAGACCCAGAAGGTCGGTATCGGTCGCGTTCAGGTGCTCCGTATAGCGTAGGTAGTCCACAGCTAAGGGGGTTTTTAGTAATGATACAGTCCAATACAATTGTTGAAGCTGCCTTGGGGTTGATCGATGTCGAGCATGTCGCGCTGACAAAAAGCGCGCCGCTACCGGATCATCGTGCAATTGGTTTTGCAGCGTCGCCCAAAGTCCGAACGCCATCGTCCCCGATGCCTCCGTATGTTGAGCATCACCCCGATGTTGATCAGATTGGTAAGCTCAGTGCCGAAGCGGTGACCGCCCAATATGAGGGCGCGGTTAAAGCCCTCGAGGCGATGGGTACAACGCTTATTGATTGCGTGAAGCGCGCGGAGAAGATGGCGGCTGGATGCAAGGATGCCATCGCCTACGTCCAAGACACCGCACAAAAATACCGCGAAGAGGCGAAGCTGATCTTCGACCGCATCGAACAAGCATCGGTGATGACTGCCGAAGTCAGATTGCTCTGCGATGAGATGCGAAAAAAGATAGAGCACCCATCGCAATCAGCGGGATCGCTCCGCTCAGGCGAATAGCTCGGCCCCGGCGGGCGTGAACTTCACGCAGGCCCTACGCTCGTGCCGCCACAGCCAGCCCAGCGAGATCGCGCACTCCAGCGCCGCGCGGAATTGCCCGGCGCTGCGCCTGCGTCGAGAAATGGACTGTTCACTAGCTCGATCTAGATGCGGCCGTCCTGCGCAGCCCCGGCCGCGATCTCCACCAGTTTGCGGGCGGCGACATCGGGGTCGGCGAAGGGGCTAGCCTCGACGTATTTCATGCAACCGCTTTATCCTCTTTATCAGCACCGCGCATCACGATCTTGAGCGACTCACCCGGCAACGGCTTTCGGGTGGATCGGCTCCACAATGGCATTAGCGCGGTTGCCGTGCCTGCCGCCCACAGAATCATTTATATTGGCCCGCGCTGCTAATCCGTTTTGGTCAGGTACCGGAACCACAGAGGCGAGATGTGGCTGAATTTATCGTTTTGAAACGACCGGGACCGCCTTCAAGGGAAGTCCTGGTAAACCTCGACGAAATCCTGATGGTCCAACCCGAACAGAACAGCGGGTCGGCGATCCTATTCGGCAAGGACCATCTCGTAAATTTCGAAGAGGACTTTCCGACCGTGATCCGCCGAATCCAAAACGGTCCCTACGTGCGAACCGATCACGGCTAGGCCTGGACTGGCAGTGATCCTCCGAGGCGGCGGCGGAAACGTTACGCCGGACGGCATCATCCACACGGTCGGCGCCGGTAACGGGATGACACTCACCGCCGAAGGGCGTTTATCAGGAGATTCCGGCTCCGGGACATACGATCGATCCGACGGCTGTTCGGGCACATGGGTCGGAATCAAACAAATCTGGATCAAGCAGCGCCGCTAGCTCCGCCTGCGGTGCAGTCGCCTTCCCGCTCACGTTCAGCTCACCAGATGTTGTTGCCGAAAAATCCGAAACGCGGTTGCTGCGCGACCCGGATCGGCGGCGGGCCATAATCATACCTGGCCACAGCCTTTCGCTTCCGCTTCGGCTCCGGGTTGCGGAACTCGTTTGGATTGGGCCGCAATTGCGCAAAGGCCTCGCGGGCCTGCCCCTTCGGAGGTGCAGCAGTAACACTCTTCTGCGGCGGGGTCGCTTCAGCCATCACCGAGGCCGCAAGGTTTGGCGGCGGCGGCGTGGTGGGATTTGAAGTATCCAACACGACGCGCTCCGGCCATTTATGGTCGGAGTGAATCCGGATTATGGAAAGATCGGCCTGGGATTTCGAGGCCCCGACAGCTGGCACATTCTGTATATCCGGTACAAAGGCGCTTACGGCAAGCAGCAGCGCTAGCAGCGCGCCGCCGACAAAGACAAAATAGCGCAGCAAGGGCATTTCAGTTCCGCTCCATCCGCGCGGCGGCGCGAATCCCGGGCTCAACGGGCCATCACTTTATTTGTTCCTGATCGCGGGAAAAGGTTCGAGGAGAAATCGGCGCTGATTTGAATAAAGCGGGCCCAAATCAAATATGGCTCGCGGCCAGCAGCGAACACTTCGCCTTCGCGGCGTTAACATTCACGAAGCCGACATGCAGCCGCACGAAGGTTTTTCGGCTCTTCATGTTGATGGTCTCGCGGATCAATCGTGAACGATCGGTCAAATGACTGCCATCCGGACGCGAGAAGGCGCAAGCGATATTGATGTCCTTGACCGCATAACCGTTATCGTTGCGAAGTGTCATCGTGACGAAGGCGTTGGAGCCCAATCCGCCCCTGCGCCACGACTGCGACGATATTTTCAGACCATCGACGGGCGCCGGTTGCCCGGGAACCAGCGCCTCGGAGGTCGCGGGATCGAATGAGGCCTCCTTGGCCAGACCGACCGTAGGACCAATCGAAGCTGATTTTGCCTGAGTAGCCATGACACCGGTCGGACGCATCGGTTGGCTATCGGCCTGCTCCCATGCACGGTTCACCAGCAGCCAGCCTGCCGCCGTCACGATAACGACGATCGGCAACCAGCCAACCGCTGTCCGGAGGTGGCTTGCACCCATGCTGTCGGCACGATCTGAATGGTTTCCCCAGATGAGATTGCCATGCCCGGCAATATCGGTCGAATCGATATTGAGAAATCCATCCGTCATGATCGCGCCACCTGGGCCAGCGGGCCGGCTTTACTAGGCGATGTTACAATTCACGATGTCCGAAATTGGTTCCATCGGCCGCAACAATATCGCCCCAAAGTCGCCTGAAGCCGCCGCTGGAGGGATAGCCACGCCCATCCCCCGCCGCTAAAGTTGGCGTTTGCGATCGATGCATCGCCATTTCTCTATCCACCGCAGCACGCGGCATGGAATCGTCAATTGGAGATAGAAGTATGCCGGTAGTGACCTGGGACCACGTTCACCTGCGAAGTCCCGATCCGGAAGCCATGGCAGCCTGGCTCGAAGACATTCTCGGTGGCGAGATCATCCGCGGCCCGGGAAGGATCGACGTCAAGCTCGGAGGTGCGATGGTCTTCATCGCACCGGTCACATCAGGCGATGGTGTCAACGCGCCCCCGGCCACCCCCTATCAGGGGCTCGACCATTTCGGGCTGACGGTCAGGGACATCGACGCGGTCGCCGCCGAGATCAAGGCCAAGGGCGTCGAATTCACCAAAGACCCCGTTACCATCCGGCCGGGGGTGCGCATCTGCTTCATCCAAGGTCCCCAGGGTATTTCGATTGAATTGCTCGAGCGCGACAAGAAATACGCGTAAATCTAGCGCTACAGTAAGGGGCCGGGCAAATAGCCAACCTGCCGCGTTGACGGCGGATGCCGCGCTTTGGCATAACCGACTGGTCTCACCGGGGGCCTCCGTCGATAAACCATGAAAAACGGGCTGTATTCGATCCATGTCGTCCTCCAGGACGGCCGCTCCGGCAAGGGGAGCGGCGTCGTCGTGTTTCGGGACGGCAAGATCCACGGCGGCGATGCCTTCCTGTTCTATGTCGGCAGCTACACGACAAAGGAAAATATCTTCAAGGGCGAGATTCTGGTCCAGCGCCATACGCCGAGCCCCGACGTCACCCCCCTGTTCGGCGGACCGAACCCGGTCGGTATCGGCGTCTCCGGCACCTTTACCGATACAGCGGCCGAAATGAGCGGCACCGCGCTGGTCGGAAAGGCGAGCCAGATCTTCAAGGCGACGTTGCGCAAGCTCACTGATATCGACTGAACACCCTCGCAGGACCCATCAGGCGCTATTCCGCGGCCAGCTCCAGCGGGGCAACGCGTGGCAGGACGATGTGGACGCGCGTACCGCGTCCTGGCTCGGAATCAAGGTCAAGCCGGCCGCCCAGACGGTTGGTCACGATGCTGTAGACGATGTGGAGACCGAGCCCAGTGCCGCCCTGATCGCGGCGCGTCGTGAAAAACGGATCGAATGCCCGCCGCCGGACATCGAGGCTCATGCCGCAGCCATCATCGGAAAAGATGATTTCGACGTGATCCCTGCCAGCCCCCTTTACCTTGATATCGACCGTTCCGGGCCGGCCGTCGGGAAAGGCATGCGCCACCGAGTTCAGGAACAGATTGGTGAGCACCTGACCGTAGGGCCCGGGATAAGAATTCATGGTGAGGTTGGGCTCGCAGTCGACTGTCAGCGTCAAACGCTGCTTACGCAGGCCGGGCCGCAAGCTCATCACCACCTGCTCGGTGAGATCGCCGAGATCGAACATCCGCTGGTCGGAATAATTGCGATCGGCGGCGACCTGCTTGAAGGAAGTGATCAATTCCGCCGCGCGATTGAGGTTGGCGACGAGCTGTGAGGATGCATCGCGGCTCGTGGCGAGGAAATCGGTCAGGCTCGAACGCTTGAGATCGCCGCGCGCGACTTCGGCCGCGAACAAGGCGGTCTTGCGCTCCAGCGACGAGGCGACCGTCAGGCTGATCCCGACGGGATTGTTGACTTCGTGGGCGACGCCGGCCACGAGGCGGCCGAGCGCCGCAAGCTTTTCCGCCTCTATCAGCGAATTCTGGGTCTCGCGCAAGTTGCGTAACGCCGCCTCGGCGGAATCCTTTGCCTTGCGCATCTCCTGCTCGCCACGCTTGCGCTCGCCGATGTCGAGCGCAACGGTCACGATGCTCTCAACCTCGCCATCGGCATCAAGCAGCGGCAGTTTGTTCACCAGCCACTGCCGAAGATTGCCGCAGGAGTCGCGATAGTCCTCCTCATAGAAACCCAAATCCTTTCCCGTCGCCAGCACCTTTCTATCGTTCTCGTCCGTCTTCTGCGCGCCATAGCGCGACATCAGGTCCGACGTGGTCCGGCCGATCGATTCTGAGGGCTCGATCCCGAAAATGCCGGCCATATAGCGATTCATCAGGACGTAGCGGAGCTGCCTGTCCTTGACATTGATCACGGCGGGAACGGTGTCGATGACGAGTTGCAACAACCTCCGGCCCTCAGCAATCGTCTCTTCGGCGCGCTTCTGGTCGGTAATGTCGCGCACGGTCCCTTCGTAACGGATGATGGTGCCATTCTCGTCGCGGACCGCGCTCGCGCTGTCGGAAAGCCACAGGATGTCGCCACTGCGCTGATACACCTGATATTCGAATTCGCGCACGATGCCGTCGCGCTGCATCAGCGCCTGATATTCAGCCCGCGCTTCGGGATGGACGTAGATGCTACGGGAGATGTCCGAAATTCCGCGAATGAGCGCCTCGGGCGATTCGTATTGCATCATCCGCGCCAGCGCCGGGTTGGCGTTGACAATCTCTCCGGCCGGCGTCGTCACGTAGATTCCGTCGACCGAGCCTTCGAACAGCTTGCGATAGCTCTCTTCGGCCAAGCGCTGCTCGGCGAGCGCATGGATCGCGGCCTCCCGCGCCGTGTCCGCATCGACCAGAGAGCGGCGGAACACTTCGGCAGCGCGCGCGATATCGCCGATCTCGTTATGTATCCGGGTGGCCGGGATCGACGTATTCTTTTCGCCGCCGGCGAGCGCGCGGATCGCACCCGCGATCGCCTTGAGCGGACGGACGGTCTGACGCACCACGAACAGGGCTGCGGCAAGACCGATCATGATGCCGCCAACCCCAAGCAGGATGCTTTGCCATTTGTCGCGCTGGAGCGTTCGGGCAAAATCGCCGGCCAGCACCCGCCCCCGCGTCTCGCCGAGATCGCGCAGCAAATCGGTCACCCGGCTGATCATTTGCCCCTCATTACCCAGCACTTCCCTGTCGAGCTGAGCGATCTGACCTTCGGTGCCGGAGAGCGAAACAATCGCATCGGCATAGGCATCGGTTGCGGCACGAAGCGCCGGATCGTCGATCGAAATCGACTTCATGACACTGGCGGATTGCCCCGCTGCAATCGGATCGTGCGCCAACAGCGCCGTCACGAGCTGATTCTGGGCACGAAACAGGCTGCGTGCCGTGGCCCGGTCCGGAATTGCGGATATGGCCTGCTCGAACCGGGTCCGGACCGGCGGCAACGCAGCGACGAGTTCGGCGCGGCGGGCGATCAGGGCGGTGATTCGCTCCATTCCGTCGCGGTAGTTGGCCAGGCGCTGGGTGACGCCATCGATCATTTCCTGCTGCTCGGGCGCCAATTGCAGCCGCGTATTCTTCAACAGGGTGCTTAATGAAGCGGCCGTCTCCCAGATCCGGTCGGTCGGTGTCGCCGGGTCGGTCACGAAATCGCGGGCCGCCAACCGCAGTTCCTTGGTGCGGCGGTCGATCTCGTCAGCGACATCGCCGAGACTTTGCAGATGCTGCAACTCGGCAAAGGTTGAGTCGATGTGGCGGATCGCGAGAACGCTGGCGATGCTTGTCATGGCGATCATGGCGAGCAGCAGCAGGAAACTGGCAAAGGTCAATTGACCGATCGAAAACGAGACCGACCGTATCCGTCGAAAAGTGGCGGCAAGGGCCTTGGGCATCGAAACCTGCTTCGGTAACTCCCTCTTATACGACGACTCCCTCTTATACGACGTTTTGCCGCCCGGAGGAAAACCGGCCAGACCTCGATTTGGCGGCACTTAGTCCGCGGGAATGCCGGCCTCCTTGACCACCCTGGCCCAGAGCGCAAGGTCCGACTTGATGATCGCGGCGAATTCCCCAAGCGGCGCGCTTTTCGCCGAGCATCCGGCGACATCGAGCTTTTCACGTACCTCCGGCACAGCGAGGGCGGTCTCCAGTGCCTTGCTGATTTTACCAACAATCGGTTGTGGGGTCCGGGACGGTACCACAATGCCAAACCATGGCGTCACCTGCGCCTCGGAAAACCCCTGCTCCGCCATGGTCGGCACATCGGGAAAATATTTCGAGCGGCCGTCGCTGATAGCCGCGATGACGCGAATGCTGCCGGTTTGCATCAGCGCCAGCGCCTGGTTAGCGGAGAAAAACGACGAGGTGATCAGGCCGGTAGCGATATCGGCCGTCATTTGCGGATAACCGCGATAGCCGATCGGGCTGACGTCGATCCCGGCCAGCCGCTTGAACAATTCGAAGCCGAGGTGGCCGGTCGAACCTTTGCCGGGATGGCCGTAATTCAGAACCCCGGGTTTTGCCTTGGCGAGCGCGATGAACTCGGCGACGTTTTTCACTGGCAGGGACGCCGGCACGATGAAGAAATTCGGCGCCTCGCAGATCTGTCCGATCGGAATGAAATCGCGCACCGGATCCCAGCGCATCACGAGATTGAGCGACGGGCTCGTGGTGAAGTAGGCCGTCACCAGAAGCCACGTATAGCCGTCAGGCTCGGCGCGGGCGACATCTTCGGCCGCGATCGAGCCGTTGGCGCCGGACTTGGATTCCAGAATGATCGAGGCGTTCCACTGCGCCGCCATGTTCTGGGCGACGATGCGGCCGAACACGTCGGCGACGCTTCCGACTGAATAGGGATTGACGACACGTATTGGCCGATTGGGGAAATCCTCCTGCGCCCGCACGGCAGCGGAAGAGACAATGAGCAGCAGCAACGTCGTCATGATCGCGCCAAGGCGTGTTGTCATCGCTGTCGCGTATCCTGCCCTGCTCGCGGCTGCAAATATGCCGCGTGCAGTCAGGATGCCGACAATCACCCCGGCGGGCAAGCATCGTCTCGGCCTTAGCGGGACGCATGGACGACGGCCGGCTTTCGCGCCGGTATGGTCATGGCGGCGACACCGGCAACGACGCAGCCAAGGCCAATCCACGCCGTCGGCGACAGACTCTCGCCGAGCAGCAGTCCGCCGAACGCCACCCCGATCGGCACGCGAAGATAAGCCTGCGCCGTCGTGCCGACGGAACCGAGCGTCTGAATCAGGCGGAAGTAGATCACGAAGGCAAATGCAGTCGAGAAGACCGCCAGGCCCAACAGCGCCAGCAATGAGGTGCCGGATGGCGTTAGCGTCCACGGCCGCTCAACTACGGCGCTGATGGGAACAAGGACCGCCGCGCCACAAAGCAGCGAACCGGCCGCCGGCGCCATCGGATCGAGCCCCTTGAATCCGCGGCTGAAGACCGCCGCCCCCGCGTAGCAAATCCTTGCTACGACGATGGCGATTTGTGCGGCGAGTTGCTCGCCGATGCCGGAAAGCGCCTGAACACCGACAATCAGGCAGATCCCCGCCATGCCAGCCGCAACACCGAACATCTTGCGCCGAGACGGCGTGTCTTGACCTGCGACCGCCAACGCCAGGAAGAAGGTGAAGATCGGAGACGTGGCATTGAGGATGGTGGCTAATCCCGCGTCGACCGAACGCTCGGCCCAGGCGATCAGGGTCCAGGGAATGACACTGTTGAGACAGGCCTGAAACAGGAACCGCCGCCACGTCGCGGCATCGCCCGGCAACAGCACACCTCGAACAACCATCATGATGAGCAGCAGCACGCCGGCGATCAACGTTCGCCCCGCGATCAACGTGATCGGCGGGATGGTCGCCACACCCAGCTTGATGAAGGTGTAAGAGCCGCCCCAGAGCGTCGCCAGCAGCAGCAGCAAGGCCAACTCGACACCGACGGCCGGCTCCCGCGTGTTTGTAGGCGTCATTGCAATGGCTCCGATCAATGCCAGGGCGAGAAGCCCTACATGGCCGGAGCAATACAATGCTTCGTTACGGATCGAATGATGGGATCGGAACGGCGCTCTCACATCTCGAACAATTCGCCGTCGTAGCCAGCCTCAAGCGGAATCCGAAGCTGGCGGCCGCCATTCAACGTTGTCATCACGGGCATGACGGTCACAATCGGCCTTCCCCTGGCATCAGCGAGCGCCGCTCCGACATCAGGCTGCTTGCCGAGCTTGATGAGGGTGCGCGTGGTCGGAAACGGCAATTTGAACCGTCCGCTCTCCCCGCCTGCCACGGCCTCGCGCGGCGACAACCAGATCGAGTCCGTCGATTCCTTGCCGTCGTGCGCGCCGAGTTGATCCGGCGGCGCCGCGGCCAGAAAGAACCAGGTATCGAAACGCTTGGGCATGCCCTCTGGCGTGACCCAATGCGCGTAGGGCACGAGTTGATCGAGCGCGAGAACCATGGATGTCTCGGCGAGAATCCCGGCGAAGGTGATCTTGCCTTCCGCCAGTGCGGCGCGATGGCTGGCCGCGATGCTGGCCGCCTGCATCGCATCGACGAGGGCATTGGAGCCGCGCGGACGCGCCAGCAGAATGCCGCTTTCCTCAAAGGTCTCGCGGATCCCGGCGATCCGGAAACTCAGGGCCGCCGCAGCCAACCCTTCGCTGCCTGCATAGAGTTCGGGCCGAGCGATGATCTCGTGATCGCCGGCATCGACGCTGCCGCCGGGAAACACCAGCGCGCCCGAAGAAAACTCGATCTCACGATGGCGCACCATCATGAAGACTTCGATTTCCTCGCGACCCTTGTCGTCGAGTGCGCGACCCTCGCCGCCGGATGCCGCGGCGCTGTCGCGCAACAGCAGGACGGTCGAGGCCGGACGCGCCGCTGCGGCCACGCGATCAGCCCGCAGCGCTTGATTGCGGCTGCATATTGGCGCGGCGATCGACCCGGGCGACACGCGACAGCAGGTAATCAACTTCGGCCTTGGCAGTGGCGGTGATGCTCGTGCCCGGCTTGCGCT
>Ga0210389_10003409_pt1 | contig 12402 bp, 8 predicted proteins | sample IncBWH28OmetaG_FD_160127 | JGI IMG/M metagenome (GOLD analysis project Ga0210389, IMG submission 160127) | Forest soil microbial communities from Barre Woods Harvard Forest LTER site, Petersham, Massachusetts, United States - Inc-BW-H-28-O ...
CTCTCGGGGGCCAAATCCGATGCGTCGGATGCCAAACTGCTGGCCGATCTGGTGCGCACCGACCGGCACAACCACCGCCCCGTCGCCGGCGACAGCGCCGATGCTGAGGCGATCAAGGTGCTCGCCCGCGCCCATCAGAGCCTGGTCTGGACCCGCACGCGTCACACCAACGCCCTGCGCAACGCGCTGCGCGAGTACTACCCCGCCGCGCTGGCGGCCTTCGAGGACCTCGCCCACGGCGACGCGCTGGGAGTGCTCGATCGTGCCCCTAGCCCCATCCAGGGGGCCCGCCTGCCCCTGACCGCGATCCAGTCGGCGCTCAAACGCGGTGGGCGCCAACGCAACATCGCCGCGCGCGCCCGCGAGATCGCCGCCGCGCTGCGCACCCAGCAGCTAGCCGCCCCGGCCCCCGTCGCGGCGGCGTTCGCGGCCACCACCCGCGCCACCGTGGGCATCATTGCCGAACTCAACCGCCAGATCGGCGAGCTCGAAACCACGCTGGCCGAGCATTTTGAAACGCACCCGGACGCCGACATCTACCGCTCCCTGCCAGGACTTGGTGTTGTGCTCGGCGCCCGGGTGCTCGGTGAGTTCGGGGACGACCCGAACAGATACACCGACGCCAAGTCTCGCAAAAACTACGCCGGAACCTCACCCCTGACCATCGCGTCGGGCAAGAAACGCGCCGTGTTGGCCCGCCACGTGCGCAACCGCCGCCTCTATGACGCCCTCGACCGCTGGGCCTTTTGCGCCCTATCCACCAGCCCCGGCGCCCGCCTGTTCTACGACCAGCGCCGCGCGGCCGAGAACACCCACCACCAAGCCCTCCGCGCGCTGGGCAACCGTCTGGTGGGCATCTTGCACGGCTGCCTACGCCACCACACCGATTACGACGAAAACACCGCCTGGGCGCACCGCACCCTGTCGCGGCTTGACGACTTACGACCGTGGGATGTCTAGAACTGCACAGTTGTTCAGGAATTTCTCTCGCGACGACGACCGCGATACCCGAAGGGGCCGGTCGGTTGCGTCCCTAGGCATGCTGATGCCAACCTGATGTACGGGTCTGTGCACGCGGTTGGGCAACACGACGGTTAAAGTGGGAAGCGGACCGGACACGTTGTCGGAGTCTCGGATGCGGGCTCCAAAGTTCGCTTCAGTGCACACATTCCGAAACGTATGTCGCAATAGCGCTGTGTCGCAATATTGCGACGGCCTCTTCTGAGACGAATTTTTGAGACGCAACGACCTGGCAGATCCTATGCCGTGGGTGTCGGTCTGGGACGTCTCGAATCTGGTCGTCTATTTCGAGACAGCCTTCAGTTCTGTTCGGGCCCGGTCGATTTGGTCGTAGGCGTACGCCACCATGGCGGCGGTGGTCATCGTCTCGCCCTTGCGGGCGAGCGTTTCGTAGGTCTGGTCGCCGAGGACATCGCGCAGGTGGGTGATCGCGGTGGTGATTTCGGGGAACGCCGCTGCGCCGATGAGACTGATGGCGAAGCCGGCGATAGTGGCCGCCGGTTCGTAATGTCCGAGCCGGTCGAAAAGAGCGGCGAGGATGGCCAGCGGGACGCGGATCGTTGTGGTGTCGCCCGCATTGTGGTAGTTGCGGATCGCCAGAGTGAGGTGATCGAACGCGGACACGGTGTCGCCCTGTTCGGCCTCAAGTCGTGCCAGAAACACCGCCAGGGCTGACGCGCCGGCGCGCTCGCCGCTGTCTTGAGCGATCATCAGACCCCGGCGCAGGGCGTTAAGCGCCCCGACGGGATCTGCGTCACGAAAAGCCGCACCGTAGGCGAGAAGCGCCAACGAGAGGACCAACGTGTTGCCTGTTGCCTCCGCAGCCTCGATGAGGCCATCCGCGGAATCCATCGCCTCCCCACCGGAACCGGCCATTGAAAGGGCGACAACCAGCCATCCCCGGATGTGGACGTGGGTGTCGCGGCGGCGTGCGAGCTCTGCGCGGCACCACTCGGCCAACCGCTCAGGCTGCCCGATCGCTAGGTATCCAGCTCCAAGCATGGCTTCGATGCCGCCCGGCAGCGCCTCGCGGCTCCTGCCGAGAACGATCCGGCCAGCATCGGCATAGCCGACAGCCGCCTCGATCCGTCCGGTCATGTAGCACTGCGACGCCATCACGTACAGGAACGCCAGCCGCGGGTGGTCGACCGCGCGGGCGAGCTCGATCAGCTCTTCAGCCCAGGCTATCGGCTCATAGGTTTGGACCGAATAGCCGAGCAACGCCGCGTAGCTGGCGATGGCGGCGGCGACATCCAGATCGCCCCGGTCGGCGGCCCAGCGAAACGCGGTGCGCAGATTGGCGAACTCGAGAGTGAACCAGTCGTAGGCCGCACGCTGGCGGGGGCTGTCCCACCGGGCCAAGATGTCGGCCTCCCGTCCGGCGAAGTACCGCGAGTGGGCGGCCCGAATCTCGGATGCTTCGCCGCGGGCGACCAGTTGGTCCTCGGCGAACTGGCGAATCGTCTCCAGCATCGAAAACCGGGTCCGCCCCGAAGACCGGTCGACCACCAGCAGCGACTTACGCACCAGGGCATCGAGTACCTCGAGGATGGCGTACTCGTCGAGGTCATCTGATCCGGCTACCGCGCAGGCGCTTTGGAGATCGAATCCCCCAGCGAACACCGAACACCGATCCAGCAGCGCCTTTTCCGCGTCATCGAGCAGGTCATAGGACCACGCCACCGCGTGACGCAGTGTTTGGTGGCGTGCCAGGCCGCGCCGGGAGCCCACCAGCAGCCGGAACCGCTGATCCAGACGATCACGCACGTCGCTGGCGGTCATCGACGCCATCCGCGAGGCCGCCAACTCGATGGCCAACGGGATGCCGTCGAGTCTGCGGCAGATTTCCACGACAGCGTCCGCCTCGCCGGGCGGGGCCAGCGAGAAGTCCGACGCGACACTGTGGGCACGGTCGACGAAAAGGTTCACCGCGGCGGATTCGGTTCCGGAGTTGACATCAAGCGACGGGACACGCCATAACTGTTCTTCGCTGACCCCCAACCCTTCGCGGCTGGTCGCCAGAATCGTCACGGTCGCCGAGGCGGCCAGGATCGCCTCGATAAGATCCGCGACACTGTCGACAACGTGCTCGCAGTTGTCGAACACCAGCAGCCGCACTCTGCCCTCCAACGCGGACGCGACACTGTGAGCTACGCTCTTCCCCGGCTGTTGGATGATGCCCAGCACCGCGGCCACCGCGTCGGGCACCACCGCCGGATCGGCAACCGCGGCCAAGTCGAAAAACCAGACCCCGTCCTGGAATTCATCAGCCAATCGCGCCGCGACCTCCAGCGCCAGGCGCGTCTTGCCGACCCCGCCCACCCCGGTCAACGTCATCAACCGATGAGCCTTCACCGCGGCTTGCAGTTCGGCGACCTCGGACTCGCGCCCAATGAAGCTGGTGACCGCAGCCCGCAGGTTCCCCGAACCCGCATCCAGCGCCCGCAACGGCGGAAAATCCGTGCGTAGGCCCTCCGCTCGGACCTGGAACACCTGAACCGGGGTCGGGAGATCCCGCAACCGCCGAGGCCCCAAATCCACCAGATCAACTCCGGGCAGCAGCCCCGCCGTCGACTCGGCCAACAGGACCTGCCCGCCATGCCCGGCGGCCATCACCCGCGCCGCGCGGTTGAGCACCGCACCGAAGTAGTCCGCCCCCCGCATTTCTGCCTCGCCGGTCGCGATCCCCATCCGCACCGGCAACTCCAGCGCCCGCTGCGCCGCTACAGCGGCATCGACGGCAGACCTGGGTGAGGCGAAGGCGGCGCACACGCCGTCGCCGGTGTGCTTGAACAACCAGCCCCCGTGCGCCTCGATCACCTTGCACAACACCTCGTCATGGGCGGCCAGCGCCACCCCCATCTCATCGGGGTCGGCCTCCCACCGACGGGTCGAACCCTCGACATCGGTGAATAAGAAGGTCACCACACCCGAAGGCGCAACCGTCACGGACACGCTCACAGGATTTCACAAGGAGCGCGCTCCCACCTCGAACATCGCTGGAATCGGTCCCGTCACCGGATACATGCGTTTTGAGACGAACTTCCGCGAGTCACATATGTCGTCTTATTCGAGACATCGTTAGCCCTTGCACAACCGGGCCACTCGCGCCGACCAATCCAACTTCGGGTCTTTATGGCGGTCCGCCATCCTCCGCCACTTCGATGAGACATCCGCCATCGAGATTGAGAACCGACATCACCACCAGTAGTAACAGATTTATCTCGCCATGTTGGCGAAGCGCGACAAGTGCAGCTGATGCGCGACGGTGACGGTCTTGGTCGGGCCGTTGCGGTGCTTGGCCAGAATCAAGTCCGCCTCTCCCCCACGCGGATCGTCGCGATCGAACGCGTCGGGCCGGTGGAGCAGGATCACGACGTCACTATCTTGTTCCAAAGAATTATGGACGCTGACGCCATTCGCGACGAAATTGTGTGTCCCACCTACAGTTCCGTCATAGACGTCTTGTTCGCCAAGGCTAGTGATCTCGACAATCGTGTCCCAGTACACGTCGTTGGTCGCCAGCGCATGAAGGTCCCGATCGTCTAGTAGCGCCGCCGCACGGTGCAGCCGCGACCGGCTAGGCGAGTGCTTCCACAGCGTGGATCCGCAGAACTGGACACCCATGGCTGCAGCAAACTGTCGGTGTGTTATCTGCTTGGAGGACAGCAGGTTACGGACTCGCGCCCATATCTCCTTCGGCACGGTATCCAGGTTGGGGTTGCGCACCAGCCTCTCTAAGTTAGCCAGCACTTCCTGTGCTGCAACCGCTTTCACACCGTGGACACCGACGTGGCGTAGGAATCTGGCCTGATTCTCTGCTCCGTAAATGAGCAGGTGCCAGGAGTCACGGTAACCAAGCTTCGGTGCACGCTTGATCCGTGCAAAGACACCAACTCGCAACAGCAGGGCCGCCACATCGTCGATGAGACGTCGGCTTGTCGACGCATAGTAGATCCGCGCGTGGCCCACCTTGGCATCCCAGCGGACAGAGCCATCGGTGGCCCACAGATGGCGTAGGAACAACGCCACCTGATCATTGGGCAACGCGAAAACTGCTTGCGGTGCAAATTTTTCATAACTCCGGTGTCCGAACAGCCCGAGACTGTCCAACCAAGCGGCGATCGGGTTGCGCTTGCCGCGCGCCAGCCGGTGTGGCGACGGCAACCGCAGCGTGGTAACGCGCGCGGCCGGATACTCGTCGCGCACCGCGGCCACACCGAAATGCGCGGCCGAGACCGTCACTGCAACGAGGTTGGCTTCGTCCACCGACGCGTAGCGGATCGGCTGGTTCTTCACGCACGACCCGTCGCCGATCATGTGGGCAAGCAGTACAACCTCGGAGTCGGCCATCCGTTGCGTGTCAACGGGCTCTGGCACCCGCCGGGGCGCCGCGATTCGATCACCAATCTTGAGCTGCTCCAGCGGAGTCCAGCCATCGAGCTTCATGAAGGGATGATTGCCGGTGGCCTCGACTTCACGCCCTGACGCCAGCCGAAGCCGAACCACCTCCTTGCGCCCACTGGGGAACACGTTGGTCATCGGCCGGGCCACCATGCGCAGCTGCTCGTCCAGCGACCAAACCAGCGGGCGCTCGCCCGTTCGCATGAGCTCACCAAACGTGACCTCGGCGCCGGTGTCCGCGCGCAAGATTCGCGCGGCGGCGGTGAGACATCCCGACTCACGAAGGTCGGCCAGCATCGGCTTCTTGTCCGTGCGTTGCTCGGGACCGCGATTGAGCTGGCTGATCGCGACCACCGGAACCTCGAGCTCTTTGGCCAACAACTTGAGATGGCGGGAGAACTCCGACACTTCCACCTGTCGTGACTCGTATTTCTTGCCTGAGGTCATCAGCTGCATGTAGTCGACCACGATCAGCTTCAGGTTGGCTTTCTGCCGCAGCCGGCGCGCCTTGGCGCGGATCTCCATCATGGTCAGGTTGGGCGAGTCGTCGATATACAGTGGCGCCTCGCTGATTTCGCTCATCCGCCGTGCCAGCCGCGTCCAGTCGTCGTCGTTCATCCGGCCCGAACGCATATCGGAGAGCTTGATTTTGGCCTCCGCCGAGAGCAGCCGCATCACGATCTCGGACTTGCTCATCTCCAGCGAGAAGATGACGCTGGCCAGCTGATGCTTGATCGAACACGACCGCATGAAGTCCAGCCCGAGAGTGGAGTTGTGCGTCGGCACCATTCCGCGCCCGGCCAGATAAAGATGCGAGGCGTTGTTCACCTGGACGCAGCGCACCGGAACGCTGGGCACCCGGCGCACGGCGTCGATCTGCAGCACGGGTGCCATCAGTGCGGTGGCGGCGGTCCACCGCTCGGCGTACCGAGCGGCGGACCTTGCCACCACGATTGTGTCCCAACCGCACCGCAACCGAGCCGACGTCCGGATGCCGCGGGTCGTGGGCCACTGGTGCTGGGCGTCGGCGACAACGACTGTGCCATCAGAGAATTCGATCTCGTAACACGGGCGGCCCAACATGACCTCCGTCGCAGCCCTTACCCGCGTCGGCAGCCCGTCGGCATCGATCAACTCGTCACCGACCGCGACATCACCCATCGTCGTCCAGCCGGTCGGTGTGGGCAGCGGCGTGTCCAACGCGAGCGCCTTGCCCACGCCCGGGCGCGCCGCGACGATGATCATCTGCCCCGGATGCAGACCGTTGGTCACCTCGTCGAGCTCGGTGAAGCCGGTCGGCACGCCGCGAGCCAGGCCGCCACTGGAGGCGATGGCGTCGATCTCGTCCATTGTCGGCTGCAGCAGATCCTCGAGCGGAACGAAGTCCTCGGAAAGCCGGCGATCGGCGACGTCGTAGATTTCCGCCTGAGCGCGGTCGACCACCTCGGCCACGTCGGCACCCTCGGCGCCCGCGTAGCCGTACTGCACCACCCGGGTTCCGGCTTCCACCAGCCGACGCAGCAGCGCCTTCTCGGCGACGATGCCCGCGTAGTAGCCCGCGTTGGCGGCGGTCGGCACCGTCGAGATCAGGGTGTGCACGTACGGTGCACCGCCGATCCGGCGCAGCAGCCCGCGGCGGTCCAGTTCGGCCGCCACGGTGACCGCGTCGGCCGGTTCCCCGCGCCCATACAGGTCCAGGATCGCGTCGTAGACGTTCTGGTGCGCCGGGCGATAGAAGTCGCCGGGCCGCAACCGTTCCAGCACATCGGCGATGGCGTCCTTGCTCAGCAGCATCCCGCCCAGCACCGACTGCTCGGCGGCTAGATCCTGCGGTGGCTGTCGGCCGAAGTCTTCACTGGGCGGCGAGGCATCCATGCCGGGGTGGCCGAGATCGTCTACGACCGCCATGGACTCTCACCTCCTCCGACAAGCATCCGAACATATATTCGATAGCTGACATTCAGAGCGTAAGTCAAGGCACCGACACCCCCACCCAAGCGCCCGCATTGCCTCGCGCCGGGACGACGCTAGACGTTGCTGGCGAGTACTCCAAGGGGCTGCTGTTTATGAAGCTGTGCATCGTGTGTGCATATCCGTCGACACCAGTGTTGAGGGGGGTGTGGAAAACCTGTGGATCAATCCGGGGCGTAATGGCATCACTGCAGATAAGGGTCGTACAACGCGAGACATTTTGTGTGGACAAGAATCTCTTCGGCGTGTCGGGCCAGGTTACTGCGTCGGGCGTGTTGGCTTTCAGCCAGATTTTCGCAGCGTTACGGGCCGGTAACGGCGCCCGTGCGGGCTCGACGTGGAAATAGTTCGCCAGCGGGACAGCGCCAGACAGCCGTCGCAATTCTAGTGGGGCGGCGCACCTCGGCCGTGGCGGCGCACCCGGCCTTCGGCGCGGCGACGGTGTTTGCCGTGAACAGCTCGCGCGGGCAGCTGCGCGTTACCTTATCCGGCCCAACCGGATGGAGCCACGCATCGGGCAAACACTCATCCAGGTTCACATCGGATTGCGGCCGGCGATCGCGTTGACAACGCGCACCGCCTGATCGCTCACCCCGTGGTCGGTGACCCGGACATCGATCACCACGTTGTTGGCCGCGCGCATCGCGTGCGAGGTACGCCAGCCCGACGTCGAGTCGAGGTCGTCGGCGTCGACCACCTGCACCCCATTGACGACCCGCGGACTTCGCATGCCCCAGCGCTGGGCCGGTCTGTTCGTCGACGTGATCGTCAGAACTGCATCCGCGCAAGGTCGCCAGGACTGCGCCGTGGCGGCGACGAATGCCTGCGCGGCCGAGGCGGTGTCGAACGCAACCACCGCCTCGTCGATGCTGCGCGGGTCGCTCCCGCCGTTGTCGGCCAGCCGTGCCCCCCGCACCTGCCCGTAATGGCTGTCGTGATACCCCGGTTCCATCGCATTGGCGATCTGCGCCAGGCATTCTGGTCGCGAATACACCTCACCCTCGGGCCACCCGGGCAGCGACCGGTAGGTGTAATACACCCGAAGTGCGATGGTGCCCATGATCGTGTTGATGACCGACTCGTCGGACAGCATGCTCGCCAGCTGGTCGACGGCCGGCGGTGAACTCGCGTGCTCGACCGGCCTCCCGCACGCCTCCAGCGGCACCGCGCCGATGAGCAAAGCCGCAAGCACCCCGCCGCGCAGCACCTTCAATGTCGGCATCCCGATGGAGGCCCCAGCGAATTGCGTCGCCACCGCTGACCCCCTCGCTCACTACGCCACCGCCAAGGCCAACGATTCCAACCATAGGCGCACCGATGCGTCGGCGGCCACGGCCAAAAAGGACTGGCCAGCAACCATGACCGCAGCTAGCGCCCGGCCGCCCTACCAAGGCAACCCGGGAAAGAACAAACGATGCGGCTTAGCTCTGCGCGACGACGTCGAGCGAAACCACGACCTCGATTTCAGGATGCAGGCGCACCGACACGGGGTGCGTGCCGACCGCCTTGATATGCGTCTGGGGCAGCCGGACGATTCGCTTGTCGAGGTTTGGCCCGCCCGCCTTCTTGATGGCGGCGACGACGTCGCCCGCGGTCACGGAGCCGAACAGCTTGCCCGAATCAGCCGCCGTCTTCACCGGCAGCGAGACCGGGCCCAGCGCGTCGATCGCCGCCTTGATCTCGTTGGCATGTTCGAGGTCGCGCACCGTTTTGGTTTCGCGGGCGCGGCGGATCTCGTCGGCCTGCTTCTCGGCGCCGCGCGATGCGACGATCGCCAGGCCGCGCGGCAGCAGGAAGTTGCGACCGAACCCGTCCTTGACGTCGACGGTGTCACCGACGGAACCGAGGTGGTCGACGTCCGCCGTCAGAATCAGCTTCATCGTTTTCGTACTTTCCGTTGGGCTTTCTGTTGGGCGGTGTCGGCTATCGCGACGCGGAGGTAAAGGGCAGCAAGGCGACCTCGCGGGCATTCTTCACCGCGATCGCGATGTCGCGCTGGTGTTGCACGCAGTTCCCGGTGACCCGGCGTGCGCGGATCTTGCCCCGCTCACTGATGTAAGTGCGCAGCAGCGTCGTGTCCTTATAGTCGATCGCCTGACCCTTCTTGGAGCAGAAGACGCATTTACGCGCTTTGATCGGCTTTTCCGGAGCCGGGCGCCGTTTGGTGGACTTGGCCATGTGTGTCTGTCTTTCCGTTTCTCAGTGTCTTGAAGTGTTTTGACGTCAGAAGGGTGGCTCGTCGTCACCGCCGCCGAACGAGCCCGACGCCGGGGCGCTGCCCCACGGGTCGTCAGCCGGTGCGCTGCCCGCCTGCGCCGGCGCCGGCGCCGGCGAACGGGGGGAGCCGCCGCCGAAGCCGCCTCCGCCGCCACTGCGGCTGGCTTTGTTGACCTTGGCGGTGGCGTACCGAAGCGAGGGTCCGATCTCGTCGACCTCGACCTCGACGACGGTGCGCTTTTCGCCTTCGCGCGTCTCGAAAGAACGCTGCTTGAGCCGCCCGGTGACGATCACTCGCGCCCCGCGGGTAAGGCTTTCGGCCACATTCTCAGCGGCTTCCCGCCAGATATTGCACCGCAAAAACAGCGCGTCGCCGTCTTTCCATTCCCCGGACTGACGGTCATAGATCCGGGGTGTCGATGCCACGGTGAAATTCGCGACGGCGGCACCCGACGGAGTGAACCGCAATTCGGGGTCAGCGGTCAGATTTCCGACAACGGTGATGGTGGTGTCACCAGCCACAATTTCCTCCTGGGTCGAGCGTTCTCGCAGAGCCTACGCAACGGCGCCGACAGCGGACAGTCAGCGCTTAGTGCTTGTCGGTGCGCATCACCTTGGTGCGCAACACCGACTCGTTGAGGCTGAGCTGACGGTCGAGTTCGGATACCGTCGCGGGTGCGGCCTTCAGGTCGATGACGACGTAGATGCCTTCGGCGTGCTTGGCGATCTCGTACGCCAGCCGGCGCTTGCCCCAGATGTCGACCTTCTCGACCTTCCCACCGTCCTTGCGGACGACGTTGAGGAACGCCTCCAAGGATGGTGCGACGGTGCGCTCGTCTAGCGTGGGGTCAAGAATGACCATGATTTCGTATGGACGCATGGAAACCTCACCACCTCCTCTGGTCTGTGCGGCCACGGTCGATCCGTGGCAGAAGGGTCGCCTGCGTCGGCAACCGCCCCAGGCTACCGGATGGGCGGCTGAGCTGAAAATTCACTTCCGGGTTCGCGCGTATTCGACCGCCCTGGCCCTCGTCGCCGCGTCGGCCTTGGCCCACGCGCCCGAGTCGAAAGGCGGCTGCGGGTCGTACTCGATCATCAGCTGAGCGGCTTGGGCCGCCTCCCGGTCGACGAGCAGCTCAGCCAGCCGCAAGGCCATGTCGATGCCGCTGGACACCCCCGCGGCGGTGATGATCCGCTGCGGGAGATGCTCGACCACGCGGTCGGGCACATAGTGCGCGCCCAACTCGTTGAGTAGTCCAGCCGCGCTGAAGTGCGTCGTCGCAGTGAGGCCATCGAGCAGTCCCGCCGCGGCCAGCATCAGGGCCCCGGTGCACACCGAAGTGGTGAACGTGGTGTGCGGATGGACCGATTGCAGCCAGCCGCAGGCCTCGTCGTCATGGATCAGTTGGCGGGTACCGATGCCGCCGGGGAAGACGACGACGTCAGGTGCGCCGACTTCGTCGAATGTGGCGTCACACGTGACGCCGAGCATCCCGTTTTCCGTGCGCACCTCACCCCGCTGCTGCCCGACGAACACCACGTCGATCGACGGAATGCGTTGCAGCACTTCGTAGGGTCCGACGGCGTCGAGTGCGGTGAACCGCTCGAACAATGGGATTGCAACAAGCATCATGCCTGCCTTGCGCCGGCCCCGGCGCTTTCTTCGGTGTCGGCGCCGGTGCCGGTCTCGATCTCGGACAGCACTGTTGGTGCAACCGACCGGCGCAGCCCTGCCGGACGCAGCCAGTCCGGTAGCCAACCCGGCGGGCCGTCGGGCGCGCGGTCAAAAGGGCCGCCCGCCGGGTCGTCCAGACGTCCCTGCCACCGCACCAGATCCTCGTCGGTCCGGTAGATCTGCCGGACCACCAACGCACACAACACCACGACCGCGATGTCGCGTAGCAACACCGCCGTGGTGAACCACTCCTCGGGCAGCGAGCGGTTCGCGTTGCCGTACAGGAAATACATCCGCGGCACCCATACCAGCGCGTCAATCGTCATCCACGCCAGCAGTATTCGGCGGTGCGGCAAAGCCAGCACCGCCAGCGGCACCAGCCACAGCGAGAACTGAGGGCTCCACACCTTGTTGGTCAACAGGAATGCCGCCACCACCAGGAACGTCAACTGCGCCACCCGCGGCCGCTGCGGCGCGGTGAGCGCGATATAAGCGATCGCCGCACAGGACAATGCGAACATCACCATCACCACGGTGTTCAGCACCATGGGCGGCTCCCAGAAGCCGAGACGCGGATCGAAGCCGCGCCAGCCGGTGAAAGATTTCACGACGTTGTACAACGAGTCCAGGTCATCGCCGCGCCGGGTGTTCAGTCGGAAAAACTCCGACCAGCCGCGCGGAAAGAGCAGTAGCACCGGCAGATTCACCAACAACCAGGTCAGCGCCGCCGTCGCTGCGGTGCGGGCCACGCCACCCAGGCGATGGGTGCGGATCCCCAGCAGCAACAACGGCCCCAGGAACAACAGCGGATACAGCTTGGCCGCAGCGCCCAGCCCGATCAGCAATCCGGCGAGCACCGGTTTACGCCGTGCCCACGCCAGCAGGCCGCTCGTCGCGAATGCCGTTGCCAACGCGTCGAAGTTAGTGAATATCTGAAAGATCACCAGCGGGGAGGCGGCCACCAAGGCCGCATCCCACACCCGACGCCCCGACAGGCCGGCGGTTGCCCAGACGGTCGCCAGCCAGGCCAGCGCCAGCCCAAACGCCGCGACATCGAAAAACATCACCACTTCGGCGATCACCGGAACCGGGACGAGCCTGCTCAGCGCGGTGTA
>Ga0210389_10003413_pt1 | contig 12393 bp, 10 predicted proteins | sample IncBWH28OmetaG_FD_160127 | JGI IMG/M metagenome (GOLD analysis project Ga0210389, IMG submission 160127) | Forest soil microbial communities from Barre Woods Harvard Forest LTER site, Petersham, Massachusetts, United States - Inc-BW-H-28-O ...
CCGCCGCAAGAGTTAACCGCGCAGCGCGGCGGCGTGCTCCTGCAGGGAGCGGACGCCGATCTCGCCGCGGATGGTGGCCTCGATGCCCTGCACCGCGGCCGCGAGGCCTGCCACGGTGGTCACGCACGGCACGCCCCGCCTGACCGCCGCCGTCCTGATCTCGTAGCCGTCAAGCCGGACCGCCGCCGAGGCTGACGACACCGCGCCGAAGGGCGTGTTCACGATCAGGTCTACCTCACCGTCCAGGATGCGGGTGACCACGGTCGGCTCGCCGCCAGGGCCCGCGCCGTCACTCTGCTTTCTGACGATCTTGGCACGAACGCCGTTCCTGCGCAGTACCTCCGCCGTGCCCGACGTCGCCCAGATCTCGAAGCCCAGGTCCGCGAGGCGCTTGACCGGGAAGACCATGGCCCGCTTGTCCCTGTTGGCGACCGACACGAACACCCGTCCCTTGACCGGGAGCGAGCCGTACACGGCCTCCTGCGACTTGGCGAACGCGGTGCCGAAGGAGTCGTCGATGCCCATGACCTCGCCCGTGGAGCGCATCTCAGGGCCGAGCACCGTGTCCACGCCCGCGCCGCTCGCGTCACGGAACCGGCCGAAGGGCAGCACCGCTTCCTTCACCGCGACCGGGGAGTCGAGCGGCAGCGTGCCGCCGTCCCCGGTCTCAGGCAGCACGCCGGAGGCGCGCAGCGACGCGATCGAGGCGCCCATCATGACAAGCGCCGCCGCCTTGGCCAGCGGCACCGCGGTGGCCTTGGAGACAAACGGCACCGTCCGCGACGCCCTCGGGTTGGCCTCAAGGACGTAGAGCACCCCGGCGGCGAGTGCGTACTGCACGTTGAGCAAGCCGCGCACGCCGACGCCGCGCGCGATCTTCAGCGTCGCGTCCCTGATGGCCGCGATGTCGGCCCGGCCAAGCGTGATCGGCGGCAGGACGCACGCCGAGTCGCCTGAGTGGATGCCGGCCTCTTCTATGTGCTCCATGACGCCGCCCAGGTACAGCTCCTGCCCGTCGAACAGGCCGTCCACGTCGATCTCGATGGCGTCGTCGAGGAAGCGGTCGATCAGCACGGGGTTGTCCTCCGCCCCGCTGGCGGCGCTGTCTTTCGAAACACGGGCGCCGATGGCGCGGCCCACGTAGGCGCGCAGCGTGGCCTCGTCGTAGACGATCTCCATGCCGCGCCCGCCGAGCACGTAGGAGGGCCTGACGAGGACCGGGTAGCCGATCTCGGCGGCCGCGACCGCCGCCTCGTTGGCGGAAAGCGCCACCTTGCCGAGCGGCGCGGTGAGCCCGGCGTCGGCGAGGACCTCGGCGAACGCGCCGCGGTCCTCGGCGGCGTGGATCGCCGCGGGCGAGGTGCCGACGATCGGCGTGCCCGCCGCTTCGAGCGCGCGGGCGAGGCCGAGCGGCGTCTGCCCGCCGAGTTGCACGATCACGCCGGCGACCGGCCCTGACCGCTGCTCGGCGTGCACCACCTCAAGCACGTCCTCCAGGGTGAGCGGCTCGAAGTACAGCCGGGAGGACGTGTCGTAGTCGGTGGAGACGGTCTCTGGGTTGCAGTTGACCATGACGGTCTCGTAGCCCGCCGCGCGCAGCGCGATCGAGGCGTGCACGCAGGAGTAGTCGAACTCGATGCCCTGGCCGATCCTGTTCGGGCCGCTGCCGAGGATGATGACCTTCGGCGTGTCGCCGCCAGGCACCTCATCGCCCTCGTCGTAGGTCGAGTAGAGGTAAGGAGTGCGCGCCGCGAACTCGGCGGCGCAGGTGTCGACGGCGTGGTAGACGGGACGGACGCCGAGGGAGTGGCGCAGGGCGCGCACCTCGTCGGCCGGCAGGACGCGCAGGTCGGCGATGGCGGCATCGGAGAAGCCCGCGGCCTTCGCCGCCCGCAGCAGCGGCTCGTCGAGTTCGGGGGCGGCCGCGATCGTTCTGGCTACTTCCTTGATGTTCTCCAGCTGCTCAACGAACCACGGGTCGACGCCGGTCGCCTCGGCCACCGCGTCAGGGGTGGCTCCGGCGCGCAGCGCCTGGAGCATGGTGTTCAGCCGGCCGTCGTGCGGGTCGCGGCAGCGGTCGAGCAGCTCGTCGGCGGTGGTGCCGGTCTTTCCAGTGAAGACGAACGGTCCCGTCTGACTCTCGAGGCTCCGCTGTGCCTTCTGAAGTGCCTCGGCGAAGGAGCGGCCGATCGCCATCGCCTCGCCGACCGACTTCATGTGGGTGGTGAGCGTGGGGTCGGCGCCGGGGAACTTCTCGAACGCGAACCTGGGGATCTTGACGACCACGTAGTCAAGCGCCGGCTCGAAGGACGCCGGGGTCTGGCCGGTGATGTCGTTGGGGATCTCGTCGAGCGTGTAGCCGATCGCGAGCCTGGTGGCGATCTTGGCGATCGGGAAGCCGGTGGCCTTGGAGGCCAGGGCGCTGCTCCTCGATACCCGCGGGTTCATCTCGATGACGACCATGCGGCCCGTCTTCTGGTTGACCGCGAACTGGATGTTGCAGCCGCCGGTGTCCACGCCGACCGCGCGGATGATCCTGATCGCGGTGTCGCGCATGTGCTGGTACTCGCGGTCGGTGAGGGTCATCGCCGGGGCGACGGTCACCGAGTCGCCGGTGTGCACGCCCATCGGGTCGACGTTCTCGATCGAGCAGACGATCACCACGTTGTCGTGGCGGTCGCGCATCAGCTCGAGCTCGAACTCCTTCCAGCCGATGATCGACTCCTCGAGGAGCACCTCGGTGGTGGGACTGGCGTCCAGGCCGCTGCCCGCGATCCGGCGCAGGTCGGCCTCGTTGTAGGCGATGCCTGAGCCGAGGCCGCCGAGGGTGAAGGACGGCCTGACCACGACGGGGAAGCCGAGTCCCTTGGCCTCGTCCCCGGTATCTGGGCCGTCGGCGCCCTGGCTGCCGTAGACGGCCTTGAGGCACTCCTCGATGCTGTGGCAGATCGTTGACCTGGGGACCTCGGCGCCGAGGCCGATGACAATCTCCTTGAACCGCTCGCGGTCCTCGCACGCCTCGATCGCGTCGATGTCGGCGCCGATCAGCTCGACGTCGTACTTCTTCAGCGTGCCGCCGCGGTGCAGTGCGACGGCGGCGTTCAGCGCGGTCTGGCCGCCCAGGGTGGGCAGCACGGCGTCCGGGCGCTCCTTGGCGATCACCTTGGCCAGCACCTCGGTGGTGATCGGCTCTATGTAGGTGGCGTCGGCGAACTCCGGGTCGGTCATGATCGTGGCGGGGTTGGAGTTAACCAGGGAGACCCTGATGCCCTCCTGCTTCAGCACACGGCAGGCCTGGGTGCCCGAGTAGTCGAACTCGCACCCCTGCCCGATCACGATCGGCCCTGATCCGATGACGAGCACGGACTTCAGGTCTTCACGGCGCGGCATGGTTTACTTCTTTCCCCCGTCCATCAAAGCTGCGAACTGGTCGAACAGGTCCACCGCGTCGTGCGGCCCCGGTGCGGCCTCCGGGTGGTACTGGACGGCGAAGGCGGGCCTGTCGAGCAGGCGGATGCCCTCGACCACGCCGTCGTTCAGGTTCACGTGGGTGATCTCGGCGGCACCGTAGGGCGTGCCGAACGGCTCGCGGGCACCGGGCGGCACGTGCGCCCAACCGCTTTCTGCTTCGCGGCTTGTGTCTACTTCAGGCGGCAGCGCGGCCGCGAAGCCGTGGTTGTGGCTGGTGATGTAGACGCGGCCGGTGACCAGGTCCATGACCGGCTGGTTCACGCCCCGGTGGCCGTAGCGGAGCTTGTAGGTGTCGAGTCCGACGGCCCGTGACAGGATCTGGCTGCCGAAGCAGATGCCGAAGACCGGCACTCCCGCGTCGAGGACGCCGCGCATCGCCGCGACCGCGTACCCGGCCGCGGCCGGGTCGCCTGGCCCGTTGGAGAAGAAGACGCCGTCAGGGTCGGTCGCGAGGATGTCGCTGGCCGTCGCGGTGGCGGGGAGCACCCGCACCTCCATGCCACGGTCGGCCATGTTGCGCGGGGTGGCGTTCTTGATGCCGAGGTCCACGGCGGCGACGCGGTACCTCGTCTTGACGCCGCCCGGCGGGGTGACCGTGTAGGGGTGCGGCGTGGTCACGATCCGCGCCAGGTCGGCGCCGGTCATGCCCGGACTGGCAAGGACGCGCTCAAGCAGCCGCTCATGGCTGTCCTCGACGGTGGAGACGGCCGCCCGCATCGCGCCGTGCTCACGCAGCCGCACGGTCAGCGCGCGCGTGCCGGGCACCGAGATGCCGGTGATTCCCTGGGCCTTCAGCTCGGCCTCGAGGCTGCGCTTGGCCCGCCAGCTTGAGGCGACCCGCGACGGCTCGCGGACAACGTAGCCGCTGACCCAGATGCGGTGGCTCTCCTGGTCTTCGTCGTTGACGCCGGTGTTGCCGATGTGCGGCGCGGTCATCGCCACGATCTGCCCGCAGTACGACGGGTCGGTGAGCGTCTCCTGGTAGCCGGTCATGCCGGTGTTGAACACCATCTCGCCGAACGACTCGCCGTAGGCGCCGAACCCCTTGCCGCGCAGCGTCGTGCCGTCCTCGAGCACCAGCATGGCGTCCGGGCTCGCGTTGCTCATCGGGTCACCTTTCCGTCAAGTACCGTCGCCGTGCCGCGCAGGAACGTCGCGTGCACCCGGCCGGGCAGCGCCATGCCCGCGAACGGGCTGTTGCGGCTCTTAGAGGCGTGCGTGGCCGGGTCCACCCGCGTCGCGGCGGCGGGGTCGTACAGCGTCAGGTTCGCGGGCGCGCCCTTGGTCAGCGGCCGGCCGTGCCCAGGGACGCGGCCGATGGCCGCCGGCCTCGCCGACATCCGGTCGGCCACGCCTGCCCAGTCGAGCAGGCCGGTCTCGACCATGGCCTTGTGCACCACGCGCAGCGCGGTCTCCAGGCCGGTCATGCCGTGGGCCGCGGCGGCCCACTCGGTCTCCTTGGCCTCGACCGGGTGCGGCGCGTGGTCGGTGGCCACGCAGTCGATGGTGCCGTCCGCGAGGGCCTGGCGGAGCGCGTCGACGTCGGCCCTGGTGCGCAGCGGCGGGTTGACCTTGAAGACCGGGTCGTAATCGCCGGCCAGGTCGTCGGTGAGCAGCAGGTGGTGCGGCGTGACCTCGGCGGTGACCTGAACGCCCCTGCCTTTCGCCCACCGGATGATCTCCACGGACCCGGCCGTGGACACGTGGCAGACGTGCAAGGCGGCGTCCACGTGGGCGGCAAGCAGGCAGTCGCGCGCGATGATCGCCTCCTCGGCCGCGGCCGGCCAGCCGGCCAGGCCGAGCCTTGAGGCGACCTCGCCCTCGTTGAGCTGCGCGCCCTCGGTCAGCCTCGGCTCCTGTGCGTGCTGTGCGATCACGCCGTCGAACGCCTTGACGTACTCGAGCGCCCTCCTCATGAGGAGGGGGTCGGCCACGCAGAAGCCGTCGTCGGAGAAGACCCGCACGCGGGCGGCGGAATCGGCCATCGCGCCGAGCTCGGCCAGCTGCTTGCCGTTCAGGTTGACCGTGACCGCGCCGACCGGGCGGACGTCGACGTACCCGGCCTGCTCGCCGAGCCGCCAGACCTGCTCCACCACGCCGGCCGTGTCGGCGACCGGCTCGGTGTTGGCCATCGCGTGGACCGCGGTGTAGCCGCCGAGCGCGGCGGCCCTGGTGCCGGTCTCGACCGTCTCCGCGTCCTCCCTGCCCGGCTCGCGCAGGTGCGTGTGCAGGTCGACGAGGCCGGGCAGCGCGATCAGGCCCGCGGCGTCGAGGACGGACGCGCCCGGCGCGTCAAGGTCCTGGCCGACTTGCGCGACAACGCCGTCTTTAAGGTGAATGTCGCCCGGTTCGCCGCCAGTGACGGAGGCACCTTTAATGAGCCATTCTTCTGCCATCACGCCGCCCTCGTCCGCGCCGCGGCGCTTCTTGCTGTTATCCACTGTTGGCGGTCACGAAACTTTGGTGGATGTGCCGTCGGTGTCGCTGTAACGACACCGACGGCACATCCACGAGCCAGGGAGGTCATGCGGCTCCCTCCGTCGCGCCGCCGAGCAACAGGTAAAGGACCGCCATCCGGACCGTCACGCCGTTGGCGACCTGAGCGACAATCGTCGAGCGGTCGGAGTCGGCCACCTCGGCGGCGATCTCCACGCCGCGGTTCATCGGGCCCGGGTGCATGACGATGGCGTGCTCGGGCAGCAGCGCCATCCGGCCGGCGTCCAGGCCGTAGCGGCGGCGGTACTCGCGGACGGTCGGGAAGTAGGCCGCGCTCATCCGCTCTTGCTGCACGCGCAGCATCATCACCACGTCGCTCTTGCGCAACTCGGCGTCGAAGTCGTAGCTGGCACGGCACGGCCACGTCTCGACCGCGAGCGGCATGAGGGTGGGCGGGGCGACCAGCGTCACCTGCGCGCCGAGCGTGGACAGCAGCAGCACGTTGGAGCGCGCCACCCGGGAGTGGAGCACGTCGCCGACGATCGTCACCCGGAGCCCGTCGAGCCCCTGGCCGCGCCGGTCGGCACCGCTGCCGTGCAGCCCGATCCCTTCAGCACGGCCGAGGCGCTGGCGCATAGTGAACGCGTCGAGCAGCGCCTGCGTTGGGTGCTCGTGCGTGCCGTCGCCCGCATTGACCACGCTGCCGCTCACCCAGTCCGTCAGGCGGCGCGGCGCGCCTGAGGCCTGGTGCCTGATCACCACGGCGTCAGCGCCCATCGCCTCCAGGGTCAGCGCCGTGTCCTTGAGCGACTCGCCCTTGGCGACGCTCGACCCCTTGGCGGAGAAGTTGATCACGTCGGCGGACAAGCGCTTGGCCGCCGCCTCGAACGAGGTCCTGGTCCTCGTGGAGTCCTCGTAGAAGAGGTTGACCACCGTCAGGCCGCGCAGCGTCGGCAGCTTCCTGATCGCGCGCCCCTCGACGCTGGCTAGCTCCTCGGCCGTGTCAAGGATCAAGATGGCGTCGTCGCGGCTCAGGTCGCCCGCCGAGATCAGGTGCCGGTTCACTGGTCGACCTCCCCGAGCAGCACCGAGTCCTCGCCGTCGATCTCGGCGAGCTGGACGCGCACCTTCTCGCGGTGCGCGGTCGGCAGGTTCTTGCCGACGTAGTCGGCGCGGATGGGCAGTTCCCTGTGGCCGCGGTCGACGAGGACCGCGAGCTGGACCGCACGCGGCCGGCCGAGGTCGTTAAGCGCGTCGAGTGCGGCGCGGATCGTCCGGCCGGAGAAGAGCACGTCATCGACGAGGACGACCGTCTTGCCGTCTACCCCGTCTGGCGGGACCTGGGTGCGCTGCAGCGCGCGGGCCGGGCGCAGCCGCAGGTCGTCGCGGTGCATGGTGACGTCGAGCGAGCCGACGGGCGCGGTGGTGCCCTCGAACTCCCCGATCCGCGTGGCCAGGCGGCGGGCAAGGTAGACGCCGCGGGTGGGGATGCCGAGCAGGACGATCCCCTCGCCGCCGTGCGTCCGTTCCAGGATCTCGTGCGCGATACGCGTCAGCGCGCGCCTGATCTCCTCCGGGGTGAGTACTGCCTTCCAGCCCTCGCCGCCTGGGCGAGGCGCCGATGGCCTGGCGAGAACGCCGGGATCGCCTGTGCCGCCGGGTCCTTGACCACCGGGTGCTTGACCACCGGGTCCTTGACCACTGGGGCCAGGCTCGTGAACTGGTTCAGGTCGCATCGCGCACACCAGTCACGACCTCCTTTCCCGTCTCACGGGACGGTCCTTAAAGGATGTCTACGCTGGCAGTCTACCTGCGGGGGGCGGCCTGCCCGCGCCGGAGCACGATTGCAACCGTTGGCAACGTAGTCAACACGGAAGGTAACTAGACTGCCGGCGCCCCGCGGCGCAGAACATCCCCCTGCGTAACTCTCCGGCCCCGGGACGGCAACCGGAGTTCCGGTCGTCCCGGGCCGCCCTCGGCGCGCCCGCCGGCCGACTCAGGGCCGACGATCATGAAAGATGTGATTTACATCACATTGAATATCGGCTGCCGTAACGTTCCGAGAGCGTGGATGAGCACCGCTTTGCCCGCTCTGTGCACGGGAAAGCCGATTACAGCGGGGGTTGTCGCCTTCTGACGGAGGGTAGATATCGGCTGGGAAGGGCGATGCCGGTTAGTGGTCGACTTCGACCGGTTTTTGCCATTCGGCTTGACCTTGTCGCTCGCGCCGCCTACCGTCACTGTGCGTAACCGTTACCGTAAGCGACGACTGGCCGGGGAAACCGAGGAAAAATGCCATCTGAGTACGCTAAGACACTGGGCGCGCGACTGCGCGCCATTCGCACCCAGCAGGGACTCTCTCTGCACGGCGTTGAGGAGAAGTCCCGCGGCCGGTGGAAGGCCGTTGTCGTCGGCTCCTACGAGCGCGGCGACAGGTCGGTCACGGTCCAGAAGCTCGCCGAGCTTGCGGAGTTCTACGGCGTTCCTGTCTCCGAGCTGCTGCCCGGCGACGCGGCGCCGACTCCGATCGCGTCGGCACCCAAGCTCGTCATCGACCTTGAGCGGATGAACCAGCTCCCGAAGGAGAAGGTCGGCCCGCTCGCGCGTTACGTGGCCACCATCCAGGCCCAGCGGGGCGACTACAACGGCCGGGTGCTCTCCGTGCGGCACGAGGACCTGCGCTCGCTCGCGGTCATCTACGACAAGTCGCCCGCTGACCTCACCGAGGAACTCATCAGCTGGGGCGTTCTCGACGCCGACGCGCGCAGCAACTCGATCGAGTCCTTCTAGGGCTTAACGAAGGCCCGCGGCCCCATCCGGCGTGACCCCGGCGATCGCCGGGTGGGGCGACCCGGTGCGGTCAGCCAAGTGCGGACTGCCCGGCGCGGCGGGCTCAGCGCGGGGGGCTAAGCTCGCGTGCCGCAGCGACAGCGGCAGCATCGGCTCGCCTTCGAGGCCGAGTGCGCGCTCGGCCACCATCAGGAACGTACTCGCGTCACGCAGCAGGTCGTCCGCCTCTCGTGCGGTCGCCGCCCTAGGTAGTCCCGCCTCCGCCGCGGCGCGCTTGGCCGCGCTCGCCGCGAAGAACGCCGCCCACTCCGCGAGGGCCGGCTCAACCTGCGGCAGCAACTCCCAGACCGAACGGGGACGACGTCGCCGCGCCCCCGTTCCAGGCTCGCCCCGCGCCGCCACGATCGCGGCCGCCGCGCGCAGCGCGGCCAGGTGCGCGCCGATGTAACGGGTACCCGCGTCGGTTTCCGCCTCGGCCTCCGCCAGGCCCTGCCTGGCGGTGCGCAGCAGGCTCAGCGCCGCTCCTGGCACCGAGCGCGGCATCGGGAGCGGCCCGGCCAGCCCGGTGCCGACTGGTCCAAGGCCGGCCGACTCCGCGTTCACTGCCCCCGTGCTCAGCGGGCCCGTGCTCACCGGGCCGGTGTTTCGCGGCCGAGTGGTTGATGGCAGAGCGTTGCGGTCTGGTGTGCCCGCCGCAGTCAGCGTGCTGATCATGGTCATCACTCCTTCTGGTGATGCGCCGAAGTCCGCCGTCAGCCCGGCTGGGCCGGCACGTGCACCCGGCCGGCACAGGGATCGCGCCGACACGGATCGGGATGATCCGCCGGCTGGGCGAAGCGCTTCCCCACGCCCCGCCCAGCCGACACCGGCCGCCAGGGGTCGCGGCGGCCGGAGTCAACCCCCGTCATTCGAACACACTCTCATTCGAACACAGGTTCGCTCCAAAGTCCAGTTCATTTGCTGACGAGTTCGAAGTTACCCACCGGGTCTGACATTCCAGGGCGACGCCGTAACGTCGCCGCGAACCGGTGCGGGCTCGCCGCCCTCGGCGGCGCTATCCGGTCACCGTCTGCGCCACCCCGTCGGCACCGGGACGCTCCCCACGCTCGGGCGGGCACGGGCAGGAGCGAAATTCAGCCGCCGCCGTTCGGAAGCTTGGGCTGTAGCTGCCTTCCGGTCATCTACCCTTTGCCCATGAGGGTCACCTACCGCGAGCTAGGGCCACGGGAGTTCCGTGCGGTGATTCGTGCGCTTGTCGGCGTGTACGCGGCCGCGATGAACCCGCCGGACCGGACGCTGTCCGGACGGGAAGCCATCATGGACCGGCACGCGGCGAGCCCCGGATTCCGCGGGCTGACGGCGCATGTCGACGGGCGGCTCGCCGGGTTCACCTACGGATTCCACGGGGAGAGCGGCCAGTGGTGGCACGACATGGTGGCCGCCGCGCTCGCCACGCGGTCCGGTGCGGGCATCTCGGCCACGGAGTACGCGGCGAATGACACGCCTCGCGCATGGCTTGACGACTCCTTCGAGATCGCCGAGCTGCACGTCATGCCGCCCTGGCAGGGCAAGGGAATCGGGCGCTCGCTGCTGCTCTCGCTCGCGGCCGGGCGTCCGGAGCGGACCGCGGTGCTCTCCACCGCCGACGCGCCCACCAGGGCCAGGCGGCTGTACCACGGGCTCGGGTTCACCGACCTGCTGACGGACTTCAGGTTCTCGGGCAGCGAGCCGCCTTACGCGGTGATGGGCGCGCTGCTGCCACTGGCGGCGACCGTCACGCTCCCCCGGTCGCCGAGGCCGAGCAACTGGTAGATCTCCATCGTCGCGCGCGACGTGTTGAGCGTGATGAAGTGCAGGCCGGGGGCCTGCTCCTCGAGGAGCCTGGCGCACAGGCTGGCGGCATAGTCGACACCGATGCGCCTGACCTCCGCTGCGTCACCTCGTGCGTCCGCCGCGCGCAGCTGGTCGAGCAGGCCGACAGGGACCTTGCAGCCGCTCAGCTCGATCGAGCGCTCAAGCACGCGCAGACTAGTGACCGGCATGATCCCCGGGATGATCGGCACGTCGCAGCCCTGTGCCGCGACCCGGTCCCTGAGCCTGAGGTAGTCCTCGGCGTAGAAGAACATCTGGGTGATGGCGAAGTCGGCGCCCGCCCGGCACTTCTCCACGAAATGCTGGGTATCGGTCTCCTCGTCGGACGAGCGCGGGTGCCGCTCGGGGAACGCGGCGACACCGACGGAGAAGTCGCCGGAGGACTTGAGCAGCTCGACGAGCTGCCACGCGTGGGCGAAGCCCTCCGGATGGGGAACCCAGGGCGCATTCGGGTCGCCTGGCGGGTCGCCGCGCAGCGCGAGGACGTTGCGCACGCCAACGCTGGCGTAGCTGCCGATGACGTTGCGCAGTTCCGCGACCGAGTGGTTGACCGCGGTGAGGTGGGCCATCGGGTTCAGCTCGGTCTGCTCGGCGATCGCGCCGGTCACTTGGACGGTGCCCTCGCGTGTGGACCCGCCTGCCCCGTACGTTACCGACACGAACGTCGGCTTGAGCTGCTCGATGCGACGCATGGCGCTCCAGAATTGCCGCTCACCCTGGTCCGTCTTCGGCGCGAAGAACTCGAACGAGAACGACCGGCCCGTCTTGAGCACGTCGGAGATGCGCGGCGCGTGCCTCCCGGCGCGATGGGTCTGGTGGGTCGCGAGCGACGCCTGCGGCTGTCGCGGTCTCGGCGGCATGTGTCCAAGCATAACCCAGGGATCAAGTTTCTGTGTTGAGACCACAACGCTAATGCCGCGCACGGCGACGGGAACAGGCCGAATGCGCCGAATGCCCCGATAAAAGCGCTGGAAACCGCAGACGAGCTGGACGAGGACGCGCCGCGCCGGTTCCTGGCAGGACGGAACCGGAGCGAAGCGGCGGCCGGCCTTCGCGCTGCCCGCTACCGCGACCACCGGGCCTTAACCCAAGCCACAGCGCGGAGGGCGTCCGGTCTTCGGACGCCCTGCCCACAGCAACCACCGGGCCTTAACCCAAGCCACAGCGCGGGGGGTGGCGCGGTTTTGGCGCCGTCCTCCCGTGGGGGGGCAATGGGGGGGCGAAGCCCTCTCATGCCGGGGGGTCCAGGGGGGTCGCCCCCCCCCGGACTAATTAGAACGCCAGCGCCTGGGCGCGGCGGTTGACCTCGGTGCCACGGCGGGCGTAGAGGGCCGCGATCGGGGTGCCAGGCAACGTCTCGTCCGCGGTGAACAGCCAGCGTAGGGCTTCCTCGTCTTCGAACCCGCAGTCGAACAGTACCGTCAGCGTCCCGGACAGCCCCTTGACGATCTGCCCGCCGTCAAGGAAGGCGGCGGGGACCGCGCGGTCACCACTCGGGCGGGTGACAGCGAGGAGCTTGCGGTCGCGGAGGAGTTGCTTTACCCGGCTGACGGGCAGTTCGAGCCGTGCGGCTACCTCGGGGAGTGACAGCCATTCGCCGACTAGGGCGTCAGCCACGGGGTTTATCTGTGTCACGAATCCAATGTCCCACGTCAGTGCCGGTTCCAAACAACCGACATTCCGTCACAATCACGTATCTTTCCCCTGGTCAGCCGGAAAATTCGGCTGCGGGGAGTCGTTTAGCCCGGTGATGGCCGCCTTGCGCTCCCAGGCGGCAGCGCGGGCCACCAGCCAGCCGGCGGTGGCCATCAGGCCCTCTGGGCT
>Ga0210389_10003414_pt1 | contig 12393 bp, 12 predicted proteins | sample IncBWH28OmetaG_FD_160127 | JGI IMG/M metagenome (GOLD analysis project Ga0210389, IMG submission 160127) | Forest soil microbial communities from Barre Woods Harvard Forest LTER site, Petersham, Massachusetts, United States - Inc-BW-H-28-O ...
CGTGTTTGGCGCACAGACCGAAGCCGTCGCACACGGTGCGGTCGAGACGGATTCTCATGCCCGTCTCACCGCCTCCACCTCGTAGGGACGGTCGGCGCGGAAAGCGCCGAGTTGGCATGTCTGGCAACTATTGTCGAGATGACTGTGGACGGGGTCCGGGAACTGATCCAGCAGGCTCGCCGCGACGTTGGTCGCGGCATCCAATGTCGCGCATGCGCCGCGGCCGCGAAGCACCACCGACCAGCGGCGCAGCCGGGCCAGATCCTCGTCGGTGGCGACACCGTCGCGCAGCGCCCCGGCAACGGCGGCCATCGCCGCGGTTCCGTTGAAACAGGAGCCGCATTGCCCGGCGTTTTCGCGGTCGAAGTAGGCGAGCACCGACGCGGCCAACGCCACCGGGCAGTCGTCGGTGATCACCGAAATCGCACCGCATCCCAGCCCGCTGCCCAGCCGTTGAAACGTCTCGTGATCCACGGTCGCATCGAGCACGTCGCGATTGAGTAGGCCGGCGAAGTAGCCGCCCATCAACGCGCCTCGCACCCGGTCGGTGGAAACACCGTGCAGGGCAATCAGTTCGGTAATCGGCAATCCGTGTGGAACCTCGTAGAGGCCCGGCGGTCGGTCGCCGCCGGTGATCGTCACCAGTAGCGTGCCCGGCGAGTGGGCTGTGCCCTGGGCGCGGAACGCCGCCGAGCCGTGCTGCTGGATGTACGGCAGGCCGGCCAGGGTCTCGACGTTGCTCACCAGGGTGGGGCGTCCGCCGACGCCTGACTCGAACGGGCGGGGCGGCTTGTCAGTCGGCTTGACCGGACCGCCGTTGAGCGCGCGGACGGCGGCCGTCTCCTCTCCCGCCACATATCCCGGATCCACCACCCGCACGGTCACATTGATGCCGCCGAGCGCCCCGGCCCCGAGTTCGCTGAGCGCGGTCTTCACGCTGCGAGCAGACTCCGGGTCGGACACGTAGACGTGGGCACGGTCGGCCGCAACGATTGCCGCCGCTAACCGCAGTCCATCCAGAACGAGGTGCGGCCGGTTGCGCAGCAGCCATCGGTCCTTGATCGAAGCCGGTTCTCCCTCTTCGCCGTTCGCGACCACCACAGTGCCAAGGTTGCTGCGTATTCCGTTGTCGCGCACAGTGCGCAACTTCACCGCCAACGGAAAGGCCCCACCGCCGCGGCCGAGCAATCCGCTGCGCTCGACTTCGTCAAGCAACGCGTCGGCGGCGGCAAGCGGACGATAGCCACCCCCGTCGCTGTATGCAGCGCAGTCCTCTCGAACTGTCTGAAGGTCGGGTTGATCGCGCAACAGCCGCGGGGCGCAACCGGGCCAGGCGGCGATCGTGATCGTCGACGCGGCGGTTGTCTCCATCAGCTGACTCTCCCCGCTCCCTTTGATGGCCCGGCTTTCCCCCGCGAGCGGGTGGTACCCCCACGCCCCCGCAAGCGGGGGGACCCCCACGGGCCGAGCGCCGGCATCGTCGACGGGCTTATGCTCGCGCACATGCGAACAGCGGTGGTGCGGGTCAGTGTCGACCCGTCCGGCCTGCTTACACCGACACAGTTAGACCAGGGCATGAGCACGCTCCTCGGTCTTGCCGGCGAAGCCGGCGCCGAAGTGGTGCAAACCGCTGTCGCAGCGATGCCGGCCACCCGCCGTGAGGTGCAGCTGCTGATCACCGGCGACGATGTCGGCGCCCTCAAGCAGACCGCACTGGAATTGTGCGCCAAGGCTTTCGGCACAATCCCGGTCGCCGGCGTGGTCACCTATGTCAGCAGGGGCAGCGACGACGACGCCCACGGCGTCCTGTCCGGATTTGGCTTGACCGGCCAGATCAGACGATCCCCCGGCGACGACGGGTTTGACATTGTTTACGTGACGCTGCGCCACGCGGATCTGGAACGCATCCCCGAGAGCCGGATCCACACAGCTCTGGAGGCGTCGCTGAACTGTGAGGTGCACATCCTCACCGAGTGAACGCACCTGCGAAGTCATTGTCCGAGGAACTCCAGGATCGCGGGCGCTGCCTGCACCCAGGTGTCGAACATGTTGAAGTGCTTCACCTTGCCCGCGGCGCGGTCTTCGGACGCACGCTCCCACGCATCCTCCGGCCAGGGTGGGTCGATCAGCTTCGATCCCTTGATCAAGCAACTGACTTCCAGCGACGTCCGTTTGGGGTGATCCAAGTCGTTCTCGCCGCCACGAATGATCAACGTGGGGACCTGGATTCGGTCGAACATCTCGTCCTCGACGCCGGGGATGGTCTGTCCCGGCTTGGACACGAACGCGTTGAGCCACCGCAGCATCAGCTTGAGGAACTCGTCCTTGTCGAAATCGAGGAACCGCTGCTTGTTCGCTGGGTTCTCCTCGATACGCTCGCGCCATTCCTGCACCTTCACAACGCCGTCCATTCCGGTACCGCGCACCGCGAGGATGCTTGGGACGATGTAAAAGGAACCCAGTACAAACGACCCGTACACGCCGCCGACGATGTTCCACACCACGAGCTTCTCAACGAGTTCGGGGTAGAGCATGGTGGTTAGCATGGAATCCCTTGCGCCACCGGAGCCGCCGGCGAGGATGCACCGCTGCACACCGAGTGCGTCAAGAAGGCCGTGCAGCGTCTCGGCGCGCATGTGTGATTCGCTCTGCCCGTAAAACTGAACGTCGGACTTCCCGCAATTCGGGCGGTCCCACAACAGCACCCGATACCCACCGTCGACCAAGGCTTCAGCCAGCGGGCGAAGTCCCGGGATCTCCTTACTGAACCGGCCACCCGGCGTCAGAGCGATGAGATCGCCTGACTTTCCAAGGATTTCGTAGACGACATTGCCACCGTTGATTTCGATGGAAGCCACGGGTTTTCTCCTCCAGCGTCAGGCCATCACCAGGACGTCGTTGCCGACGACCCGGACCGGGTAGGTGCGGATGCTCCACTCCGGCTTGACCGCCGTCGTCCCCGTCGCGAGCTCGAAACCCCATTGGTGCCAAGGGCAGTAGATGTACTCCAGGTCGCGAACCATGACCGCGTCACCCGCGGCGCTCTCGTCCACGATGGTGCGGCCGCGAACTCGGCCGGAGCACAGTGGTCCGCCCTGATGCGGGCAGTAGTTGGCGATGGCGTAGAAGGTGCCGTCGACGTTGTAGACGCCGACACCGTGTCGCCCGATGGGCACCAGTTTGTGTGTCCCGGGCGGGATTTCGTCCACGGCGGCAACGACATGCTCGCGGCCCTGCGCCAGCCGGGGCCGCTTGACTTCTTCGGGCATTCAGAACACCCGCACCTGGCCCTCGAGTGCCGGAACAGTTTCCGGTAGGTGATAGGTCGCGATCCCGTTTTTAAACATGACCGCTTCGCGGGCCGCTTGGGGAAGGTGTTTGACCAGCCAGCGCGGGTCGTCAAAGGTCCAGTGCGGGTAGTCCGAGGAGTACAGCAGAATCTTGTCGCACTCCATCCACTCCAGGGCGCGGGTCAATTCCGTCTTGTCCTCGGGATAGTCCAGCGGCTGGGTGGTGAACTTGATGTTGCTCTTGACGTATTCCGACGGCTTGCGCTTGATCTCCATCCATGACTTGCGTGCTTCGTAGATGGCGTCCATCCGCCACATCAGCGGCAGTATCCAGGAGAAGGCGTGCTCGACGAACACGATTCGCAGGGTGGGGAACCGGTCGAATACTCCGTCGAAGATCAGGCTCATCACCTGGTTGGCGGCCAACAGCGAGTAGGTCACCATGAAATCGTGGTTGTAACTGGGGAACCCAACTGGCGGCATGGGTAGCTCGTCGAAATGGCTGCGCGACAAGTGGCAGCTCACCGTGATGTCGTGCTTGGTGGCTGCGGCCCAGATCGGGTCGTATTTCGGATCGCCCCACGACGGGCGCGGCTCGGCCTTGATCAGGATCTGGGCCATGTAGGGGTGCCCGGCCCAGCGTTCGATCTCGCGAACGGTCGCTTCCGGCTCCTCGATCGCCGCGCAGATCGACCCGCGCCACCGTTCGTGCCAGTTGTTGTGGCTGTCCAGCCAATGGTTCGCCTGCCAGTCGTTCAAGGCGCACGCCATCGCGTGCTGCGCCCCGGGCAGGCGCGCCGGGTATGCGCCAGGTTCCAGGATCGCGATGTCCGAGCCGGCCTCCATGATCAGCTGCCGCAACGCCATGTCCGGGTCGCTGCCGGGAAACTCGCCGTCGGGGGGGAAGGTGTCCATGCGCATCGCGTACGCGTGCGCGTAGTCGGGAGCGTCGTAGTAAATCTGGTCACCGACATTGCGGGTGAGGAAGTATTTACTGCGCCACGGCTCCGGGATATACGGGGTGAGCTCACCACGTTTGGGCACCGGATGGACGTCGGAGTCGACGCACCGGACGGCGATTCGCTCGGCTGCGGGGGTGCGCTCTTGCGCTTGTGTCAGCGTCATCGTGGTCTTCCTTCACCAATTCCTGTTTACCTAATGACTAGTGTGTGCCCACACTGGCCTGGACGTCTATGCCGTAGAGGTCGGCGGCGTTTCGCCAGCACAATTTGTCGCGCTGTTCGGCCGTGAATGCACTGGGCACCTTCAACTCATGGCACTGCCAATGCGGGTAACTTGAGCCGAACATGACCATGTCTTCTTTGCCGGTGAAGCCGAACCATTCGCCGGCGAATGGCGCGTCACCGGGCCCGTCGAGGCTGCCCTGCACGAAATACACGTGGTCGGGCAGGTAGTCGCTCGGCATCTTCGGCGCCCACGGCGTCTGCTCGAGGTGCGGCCGGCCGAAACAGTCCATCCGCCAGATGAATGGCGTCAGTAGGTCCGCGGCTCCGTCAGCCCAGACGAACTTCAGCGCGGGCAGCCGTTCGAATACTCCCTCGGCGATCATGTTCATCAAGTGGTACAGGTAATTCAGCGCCATGAAGCTGACGTACTGCTCGTAGGTGTGGGTGTTGCCGGACGGCGTCGGCGTAAAGCCAATGCCCGAGCCGACCTCGATGTGCACGGCCACCGGCAAGCCCGCGTCGACTGCGGCTTCCCACAGCGGCCAGAACTGCGGTTTGCCGTACAGCTCACGCGACTGCAGCGGAATGCCGATCTGCACGATGCGCGGATGGTCTTTGTACTTGTCGATCTCACGCAAGGCGCCGGTGATGTCGTCGGGGTTGACCCGAATAGTGCCGCGGAACCGGTCGCCGAACTCGTCGGAATCCAGCCAGCGCGACACCATCATCTCGTTGTGTGCGGCATGCAGTGCGGTGCCCAGGTGCCGATCCGGCATGATGCCGCGGCCCGCCGGGTGCAGGATCGCCACATCGACCCCGCGCTTCGAAAACAGTTCGTGGCCAACCAATTGCGGGTCCGAACCCGGATATTGACGGTCCGGCCCCTCGGTGTTCGGGGCGTACTCGCCACCCGGCGCCCCGTACCAGTCCATCTCGTAGTCGGGGAAACCGCGGCTCTTGAACGGCTCGCGCAGGTGGGCGCGCAGGTCCCTGTTGGACGGGAAGAAGATGTGCACACTCGCGTCGATGACGGGCGTCCGCGTTCCGTCTGGGTGTTCTATCACCTACACCACCCTTCACTGCTCCGACGAGGGTGTCGGGCCTGCTGGCCATACGATAGCCAATCTAACATTCCGGTTCGCCACTAATCAACGGGTTTCCGGTAAGCATTACGATTAACCATCGCACCTGGTAGTGGTCACAATTGCCGGTACGCACTGTAAGCGTTGTTCTTCTCTAGCGATAATATCATTCTCCCACTCGGCGGCGTGGGCGCGGGGGCACTGGTGGCGACGTCAATTGCGGCCTGTGGGGACGGCAGGCTAGCCATGACGGTCTCAACGAGGTCGGCGACCTCTTTTGGCGACGATGCGCCTGCGCCCCAGTGCGACAACCCGGTCGAGAGCTTCGGCGCGCGTGTCGAAGGCGACGACGCGGTTATTGGCTTCAATGAGGCGCCGAGCCATCGGAAAACCCAGGTGGCCCAAGCCGATAAATCCGATCTCCACTCCGACCGCCTAGCTCTCGTTGACCTTCCCGCTCGCGCCGCGGCAAAAGCTCATGACGAGATTGTCACTGTGCTAATAAGAGAATAGTATTCTCACAGCACGTTAACTGATCTAAGGAGCTGGCCGGGATGCTGTTGGAATTCGACGCCGATCAGCGGCTCTGGCAGGAAACGGTGCGCGATGCCGTCGGCAAGCAGTGCCCACCGACGCTGGTCCGAGGTGTTGTCGAAGACGGCGTCGACCCGACCCCGGTCTGGAAGGCCTACGTGGAGCACGGCTGGACCGAGATGAGCGACCCCGAGACCGCCGTCGAGCTGGCCATTGTGCTGGAAGAGCTGGGACGTGCCACCGATCCGACTCCGTTTCTGGCGACGATGAGCCAGTTTGCGCCGTTGGCGGCTGATCGGTTTGACTCGCGGGCATCCGGGACCGCCGTCTACGGCGGGGTGACAGCGCATCGGGACGGCGATGTGTGGGCGCTCGACGGCACTGCCCGACACGTGCTGGACGGCGATCGCGCCGAGTGGTTGGCGGTGGTGACCGACGCCGCGGTGTTCATCGTCAATGTTGAGGAAGCGGCCGGGCAACTATCCAGGCGGCGCAGTTCCGTGCTCGATCCGGTGTTGCACGTCGCCGACGTGACATTCAGCGGCCTGCGGGTGCCCGATTCCGCCCGGGTCCACGTCGACATCGAGCGGGCTCGTCATGTCGCCCTGATGGGGATGGCGACGACGATGGTCGGTGCCTGCCAACGCATCCTGGACCTAGTCCTCGACCACGTGCGCAGCCGTCACCAATTCGGCGTGCCGATCGGCTCGTTTCAGGCGGTCCAGCACAAGGCCGCCGACATGCATGTTGCGGTGGAGCGGGCACGGGCGCTGGCTTATTACGCCGCGTTGACGATCGCCGGGGACGACCCCCGCAGGCGGCTGGCGGCCGCGATGGCGAAAGCGTCTGCGGGCGAATGCCAGTCCCTGGTGTTTCGCCACGGCCTGCAACTGTTTGGCGCGATGGGCTTCACCTGGGAGAACGATCTGCAATTCGCGCTCAAGCGGGCCAAGGCCGGCGATCTCATGCTCGGCGGTACCGCCGAGCACCGGGCGATAGTGACCGAGGAATACCGTGCAGCTCACCTTTGATCCCGACGTCGAGGCATTCCGCGCGGAGTTCGTCGCCTTCCTCGACGAGCACGTCCCTGCTGCCGCCGCAGAGGCGTTGGAGCGTCCGAAGTCGGTGTCGCACATGCCTGCTTGGGCTCGTCGCTGGCAGCGGCTGTTGTTCGACAACGGCTGGTTACTGCCCACTCAGCCACCGGAATTCGGCGGCCGCAACGCCACCGTCTTACAGCAATATGTCTATCTGGAGGAGCTGTGCCAGCGACGGATCTACCACAGCTTCAACCCGCAAGGCGTGAATATTATTGCGGCGTCCCTGATTTCGTTCGGCAGTGACGAGCAGAAACAGCGCTGGGCAGTGCCTATCCTGCGAGCCGAGATCACCGCATCGCTGGGGATGAGCGAGCCTAGCGCCGGTTCTGATCTGGCGTCGCTGCGCACGAAGGCAGTCCGCGACGGCGATCACTTCGTGGTCAACGGGCAGAAGGTGTGGACGTCGGGAGCTCACGATGCCGACGTGCTGCTGACGTTTGTGCGGACCGATCCGGATGCGCCTAAGCACAAGGGGATCAGCGCCCTGCTGGTTCCCACCGACACCCCCGGTGTGACGCGTCGGCCATTCCCGGATATCTGCGGTCAAGACAACCTGGACTTCAACGAAGTGTTCTTCGAGGACGCCAAAGTTCCGGAGGAGAACCTGGTTGGACCACTCAACCAGGGCTGGCGGGTGGCCAACGGCTCGCTGGGGCACGAACGCACGATGATGTGGCTCGGGTTCGCCGATCGGCTCGACAATGTCATCACCGATTTCCATCCGTCGAATGCTCTCGAGCGTGATCACTACGCCACCGCGATCATGGACCGTCAGGCTTTGCGCCTGCTCGGTTCGGTGGCGCTGGCCAGGGCTTCCCGTGGCGAAGAAGATGTGCCGGCGCTATCGGTGCTCAAGCTGCTCGGTTCGGAAGCCGAACGACAGGCTTGCGAAAATGCCTTGGCGGCAGCGGGATCCGACGGGTTGCTGCACCCCACGCTGACGGGGCCCTACGAACCGATGAACCTCGACCACTACTTCGGCAGCTGGTTCGAGCGCTACGCCCGCAGCTTCTCGGGCACCATCGCCGGCGGCACCTCGGAAATCCAGCGCAACATCATCGCCCAGCGAGTGCTTGGACTGCCCGCTCGTTGAGGGGCGCGACCTCAGTACCGGACGAGAGCGATCGGATAGGTGGTGGTCCCGCCCGGCGCGCCACCACAGCCGGCATCGAACGTGGAGTCCACCGAACCGGTCAGTGTCACCGCGTCCCAGGTATAGACGTCGTGCGAGGGCAGGAAGTAGACCGTGCAGCGCACACCGTCGGGCACGTCGACAATCATCGTGTAGCGGCCATTGGCCAACGATGCGTCTGCGGCCCAGGGTGTCGCTTGTCCGTTGGGCCTGGGGATGGCTTGCACGTGGACGCAATCATCGCGATGAACTGGCTGGCAAGGCCGGACTGACCATAACCAGGAGTGGCCCGGGTCGCGCGGGGTCTGCACTTCGTAGTTTCCGATCAGCATCCCGGCGTGGGCTACCGGAGCCAGCGCCACCGCGGCTGCCACCAACGGAATGCTCAGCGTCAAAGACTTCACGTCCTGCCCTTCCGTTCATCTCCTCGAGACCTGGCTCGGCTGAATATAAGCCGTCTGGTCGCGGCCTTGCGTGGTATTGCCAAGTTAGGTGCCGCTGCCTTGATTGGTTCAGTCGATGACGGCGGCTTCCTTGCGCTCGGTGATCGGCAAGGCCAGTTCCTGCTCGTCGCAGATCCGCTGGAGCTTGTCCAGGGTCTCATCCAGGCCCGCGCCCAGCCGACTGCCCGGAGTGAACGTCGCCGGTAGGTTTCGCATGCCCTGGATGACGCCGATGGTCTCGTAGTGCACGGTGCCTTCGGGGTCGCACTGGTAATCCGGCATCCGGTCGAGTACCGCGGTGAGCATGGACTTGAACACCGTACGGGCCACGTTGGAGCCGATACAGCGGTGCACACCGAGGCCAAAGCTGAAGTGCCGGTTACCTTTACGGTCCATGATGATGTCGTTCGGCTCGTGGAACACCGATGGGTCACGGTTGGCCATCGCCCAGGAAATCCACAGCCGTTCACCCTCTTTGAACTGCGTTCCTTCGATTTCCACATCGTCGGCGAAGGTGCGTCCATCGCCGGGAGCGGGGGTGAAGTACCGCAGGAATTCCTCAGTGGCCGGGTCGAGCAGGGTGTCACGCTCGCGGCTGAGCCGCTCGCGCTGGTCGGGATGCTGCGAAAGCCACTCCATCGAGTGGGCGGTCAACGCGGTGGTGGTGTCGAAGCCGCCACCGATGACCAGCCCAAGGTTGCCCATGATCTCGAGGTCGGGTGCGGGCTCGCCATCGATCCGCAGCTGAAGTAGCCCGTTCACGATTCCCGGTCGCGGGTTCTCGCGGATCTCGATCATGTTGGTCAGCAGATCCAGGCCCATCTGCCGGTGCATGGCGACAATGCGGTCGATGTCCGGGGAGTGCTCCGGGGTGTAGACCGAGGCATGGAACGGCTCGCTGTAGATCGCCCAATTCTTCAGCGGGATGCCCAGCATCGCCAGCGTCAACACTGCCGGCACGATGTTGGCGAGTTGATCGACGAAGTCGATCCGGCCTTCTTCGATCTTTTCGTCGAGACACGCGCGGGTCACCTCGTCGATGAACGGCACCCAGCGTTTGACCGCGGCCGGTGACAGGTACGGGTTGAGCACGGTGCGATAGATGCGGTGCTCAGGTTCGTCCATCTCGAGGATGCCACCGCGCACCCCGCTGGCCCGCTTTGCTTTGGGGATCGAAATACCTTGGTAGCCACGGCGTTCACCGTTGATGTCATGATCGTTGGAGACGACCGGGCACCGGGCCAACTCGAATACCGCCTGGCTGCCGCCGGCGACCCAATGGCCTTCGTAGGTGTCGGTCCAGGCGACCGGGCACTTGGCGTGGATCTCCTCAGTGATCTTCTCGAACTGGGTTCGATACTCCGCGGTGTGCCGGTCGAAGTGATAGCGATTCTTCTTGCGATCCTCGTCGCTCACGATGTCATCGATGCTCACGATGTGCCCTCTGTAATAAGGATGGCCTGTTCCGGGCAGGACTGCGCGGCTTCCCGGACGACGTCTTCCTGGTCAGGCGGAACGTCTTCCGAAACCGCCGACGAATGACCTTCAATATCGTCGAGCACAAATGAATCCGGCGCGATCATCGAGCACAGCGTGTGCCCCTGGCAACGATCTGAATCAACCCGAACTTTCACAACTTTCCCTTACGTGCGGTAGTCGTACCACTTGAGGTATCCGCCTGCGTCGACGCGCAGCTGCATACCCGTCACATATCTGGCCTCGTCGGAGGCCAGCCACAGCACGGCATTGCTGATGTCCTCCGGTTCGACGAAAGGAATCTTCATCGCCTGCTGCACACTGAAAACCGGCTCAGCGTCGGCGCGAGTCGGGTTTTCGAGGTCCGGCCGGAACGAACGGTACATCGGCTCGCTTTGCAGCATGTCGGTATTGGTGTTGGTCGGATGGATGACGTTGGCCCGAATCCCGGCGGGCGCAAGCTCGGTCGCCAGGTCGTGCACGTAGCTCGACAGTGCACGTTTGGAGTGCACGTAGGCCATCCCACCCGGGTCTTTGCCGGGGTTGTCTTTTTTGGAGGTGTCCATCAATGCGGCGGTGGATCCGGTGGCGATGATCGACGCGCCCTGGCGAAGGTGCGGCAGCGCAACCTGAATCGCGTTGATCGTACCGATCAGGTTGGTGTTGATCACGTCGCACCAGGCCTGCAGTGGCGGCGCTCCCTTCATGCCGGCGACGCCGGCTTGAGCCACCACGATGTCGAGCTTGCCGAATTCGGCCAGGCCGGTTTCCAGTGCGGTATGTAGTTGTGCCGCGTCCCGGACGTCGGCCTGCGCGATCACCACCCGCTGGCTGGTCTTCTCGATGAGCCGGGCGGTCTCGTCGAGATCCTCCGGCGTGGCCATCGGGTATCCAATGGTGTCGATGTCACGGCACAGGTCGACGGCGATGATGTCGGCGCCTTCCTCGGCCAACCGCACGGCGTGACAGCGGCCCTGGCCGCGCGCCGCACCGGTGACGAATGCGACCTTTCCCTCAACACGTCCCAACAGAAGAGTCCTCTCAGGTGTTTCGGCCACCGTTGACGCCGAGTATCTGACCGGTGATGTAGCCGGCTTCCTCGGACACCAGGAAAGCGCAGGCCGCGGCGATGTCTTCCGGCTTACCCATCCGGCGCACCGGCGTCGCGGCGATCGTCTTCTCGATGTCGCCGAGGTGGCCGTTCTCCTCGGCGCTCCGCAGCATCGGAGTGTCGATGAAACCCGGCGGTACCGCGTTGACCGTGATGCCGCTTGGCCCGTACTCCAGCGCCAGCGATTTGGTCAGCCCGTTGACCGCCGATTTGGCCGCCACGTAGTGAGCCATGTACGGAGCGCCGGAGTGCGTGCTCGACGAGGAGATGTTGACGATGCGGCCCCAGCCGGCCTCCACCATGTCGGGCAGCACGGCCTGAATCATGTGGAAGACCCCATTGAGATTGACGTCGATCAGCCGTTGCCAATCCTCGAACGCGATGTGGTTGAAGCGTTTGAACCCGTCCAGGCCGGCGGCGTTGACCAGGACGGTGATCGGGCCCAGTTGGTCGCGGACGGCCGCCAGCGCGGCGTCCACTTGGGAGCGGTCGGTCACGTCGGCCGTGAAGGCAAATTGCGTCTCGGATGGCTTGAGGTCGACGGTCGCGACTTGGTAGCCGTCTCTGCGGAGGCGCTCGGCGATGGCCAACCCGATTCCGGAACCGCCTCCGGTGACGACGGCCGTTGTCACGCGGTCACCCAGTCAGAGGGGGTCTCAGGCACAAAGAATCTCCCTTCCAATTATGAGAACCTTACTCTCACATTGCAGTGGCTCGCAAGGCGGCCCGAAAACCCCATTCTTACTGGGAAGAAACTGGGAATTCGGGGTGCCAGAACCCCTTGTGGGCATGCCAGTCTCGTTTCTTCCGTTTGGTTGAATTCTCGTACCCGGAATGTAAGATTCGCCCGGGATGAGAATGAAATTATCGACGTGTCGAGCAGCCTTTGCGGTGTCTGTTCCGGGAGTGGCCTGATGGGACCGCTGGACGGTATCCGCGTCCTGGAGGTCGCGATGTACGGGTTCGTCCCGTCGGCGGGCGCGGTGCTGGCCGAATGGGGCGCGGACGTCGTCAAGGTCGAGCACGCGGTGACCGGTG
>Ga0210389_10003415_pt1 | contig 12388 bp, 9 predicted proteins | sample IncBWH28OmetaG_FD_160127 | JGI IMG/M metagenome (GOLD analysis project Ga0210389, IMG submission 160127) | Forest soil microbial communities from Barre Woods Harvard Forest LTER site, Petersham, Massachusetts, United States - Inc-BW-H-28-O ...
TTTTGCCCCCTCCGATCGCGCCGAACGGTCGTCATCGAATACGTAGCGATCGAACGGCGATCGGCCGGAGATCAAGGTGCGCTCGAACGAGGCCAGCGCCTTGATGATGTGATCCATGGACAGCGGCTCAAGCTCATCGGGGAAGGCCGCTGCGAATTGCGCTTGGTAACCGGCGGAGGCGAGGGCATCGATGGCCGATTTGCCGTCCTCTTTGAGACCCATCTCCAAGGGGTGCTCGTTGAACAGCGGTTGGCGCATTTGCGCTTCGAGCGAGCGTACTTCCTCGCTGCTCCAGGTGAAGGCGGGATTGTAGGCGACGTTGGTGAGGCTCAAGGCGCCGCGCCTTACGATCTCCCCGGTGGCACCCACGGCCCGTGCGCGGCCGTCCGTAAAGGCAAGCTCAGGCCGATGGCAACTCGAGCACGAGTATCGGCCGGATATGGACAGGCGAGTTTCGAAGAACAGCCGCCGGCCCAGTGCGACCTTCGCCGCGGACATGGGGTTCTCTGCCGGTACCGCCGGCCGCGGGAATCCGGGAGGCAGGCGCCATTCGTAGCTCGAGGGCGGAGTCTCTGCGGCGGCGCGTGCGGAATAGATCGCCGTACACGCCGCCAAACCAACACCGGCCGCCAGAGCAACACGCGCCGCCTGACCGGTTAGAGTGCGAATTTAGCGCAGCCCCGGTCTCCAGGGTTGGACGGCGCCCGTGGCCAGAGACGCTGTTTGCGCGGCAATACCCGTGCGCTCATCCATCCACTTGGTGAACGCCTCGACGTCTGCCGACGGCAAACCCTGAGCATCCTGTTTGCGCGCCTCCGCCCAGCGATGCATCGCCGCCATCAGTTCATCGGCGAGCGGCCGTGAATCGCGGAACAGCGCCATATAGGCGCCCTTGGCGGCTTCGATTTGATTCAATCCCAAATAGGCCTCGCCGCGATACTCGATGGCGTTCGGGAAATTGGGATTGATTTCAAGCGCCTTGGCGTAGGATGACAACGCATCCTCGTAGTTGCCCAGGTGACGGTTGGCAAAACCGAGGTAGTTCCAGGCCTCGTACATTTTCGGGTCCGCACCGACCGCGTCGATGAACGACCCGAGCGAATCGTGGTAGGCCTTCTGCGCCTTGTCGTGCGCTTTGGCGGCCTTCTCAGGCGTCGATGCTTTGGCTGCGTCCGCATCGTAATCTTGCGCTTTCTTGATGTTGCGTACGCCCGCGTTGTAAGCAGACTTGGCGGCATCCGAGCCGCTGCGCGGCGTGGCGGTCACCATGCCCGAAGGGCCCGAGGGCATCGAACCTCCGCCGTGCGCCCGTGCAGCGCCCACAGGCGCCACCGCGAAGGCGGTCGTAATCACGAAAATACCGAGAATGCTGCGCATGAGAACCTCCCGACGTTCCTTTGCCCAAAAATCCGTCTAACGGCCTGTGAGTACCGGCGCGATTCAAGTAGGTTTAACCGATATTCCGACTCTGATCCTATTGGGGCCCCATGAGTTCCGCCGCCGGATGGGGCAGCGCCGCGATTTGCTTGGCGGTGACTTCGGCCTTGTACGCGTTGCCAAAATGACTGCGCACATAGTTCACCACGTCCGCGATCTGCGCGTCGGTCAGGTGCGCCGGTCCCGATCGCATCCCCTGACCCTCGGGATACCCGAATGGCGGCATGCCATTGCGCCCGTCCAGCACCGTCAATGCGACAAATCGCCAAGACACGAAGTTCTTGTTCGCGGCGAGCTTCGGAAAGGCACCGGCGCCCGCGGCGCCTTGGCCGCCCGGCATGTGACATCCCTGGCAAATATGCTCATAAATCTGCTCACCGTTCAGTGAACTGATGGTCTCGCGCGACGTGAAAAGAGGGCTGTCCGCGTGAGCGCTCAACACGGCACCGGCCCATAAGAGCACCGCGACGCTCAGGGCATGGTTCCTCATGCCTTTTCACCTTGTGCGACGGCGCGCTGATGCAGTCGTCCGATGGCATCGAGCGCCGAGGTGACCGCCCCCTCCTGCCATCCGCCGAGAAACGACGCGTGTTCACCGGCGAGGGCGATTCGCCCGTCGATCTGGCACAGGTCATCGTAATGCTTCTCGCGCGTCGCGGAGGTCCACATCCCAAAACAACCCATCGTAAACGGCACGCGATGCCAGGCGACGGCGACGCCGTTCTCGAATTCCTTGTGATATTGCGGGTGGATTTGGCTGCCGTAATCGACGATCTTCTTGACCCGCTCCGGCGGCGCCATCGCGGTAAATTCCATGGCCCGTAAGCCCCAGACGTAGGCGCCCAGCAGCACGCCCTTGCCGCCGCTTTGAAAACCTGTATTGGGGTAGCCGATATTCATGATGGGCAGATCGGTGTAGGTGATGCCGCCGAAGATTTTCTCGTCTTCCTCCCAGAAGCGGCGCTTGAATTGCAGTCCCGATTTGATGGCCGCGGCGTAGGGCACGGCGGAAATGGCCGAGGCCATGCCCTGGCCCACGTTCATGGGAATTTGCGCCAGGATGGGCAGCGGAATGGTGCACAAGCACCAGTCGGCCCGCACCGTTTGTGGCGCACCTTGCTCGCGACTGTCCGTGAAAGCCACCGTGACGCCGTGTGCGTCCTGTTGAATGTCCGTGACCTTGGCGTTGTAGCGGATCACCGGTCCGAGCTCCCGGGCGAATGCCTCGCCGATCCGGCCCATGCCGCCGGCGGGTTGAAAGAGCGCCGTTTGCATATCAAAGGTATCGCCATTGGCGACACCCGACCACAGGCCGGAATCGAGCACATCGTGCAACGACACCGGCTTTGAGTGGATGGGCCTGGCGCTCAAACCGCCGCCCGGATTCTTTTCGTAGCCGCGCCGATCGCTGCTGGCCGGGTTCGCGGTATAGGCGTAATTGCTGTCGAGTGCACCCCATTGGCGCAGCGACTCGAGCAGCATTTCTTGGTCTTCTTTGGTAACCGCCGCCTCCAACGAATTCTGCCGGGTGGCTTTCGCCAGCAGCTCAGCGACATGTCCTTGGTAGTCGGCCTTCACCTCTCGGTAGCGTTGCGGCTTGCCCCCAAACGCGTGGCTGCTATGCAAATAGGCGTTGTAATTGACCTGGAAAAACGGTTCGAGCGGTATGCCGAGCAGCTTCGTGTAATGCATCATCCCGTGATGGTGATAGGGTATTCGCCACGGGCCTGGGTTGATGTACAAATCTTTGTCGAATTCGCATTGCTGCGTATGCCCACCCATCTCCGTGTAGCGGTCGCCGCCGCGCAGCGTCCAGTTTCGTCCACCCGGTCTGGCGTTGTATTCGAGCAATTGGACTTTGTAGCCGGCGTTGCGCAGCTCATAGGCGGCGGTCAGGCCCGCCATGCCCGCGCCGAGAATCAATACCGAGGCGCCGCGCGGCGCGCCCTGCAAGTCAATGGGCCCCTCATAGGTCGATGCCGAGGCAAACCCTAAGCTGCTCATTGCTTGGTACATCGCGGCGCTGCCGGCGGTGGCGCCGATCATGCGCAGCAGTTGGCGCCGGCTTAGTGAACTTGAACCATCCCCATTTTCCATTATGTCCCCGGTCAACGGCGGCGTTTCCCGCGCGTTGATACTGTTGAACTGCCGCCGATTGCGCAAGTCTTATACAATGCCAGCGACGTTTATTTAGGTGCTCAGATGCAAAAGCTTACAGCGATCCGATCAATCTCCCTTGCACTGTGCGCGAGCATTGCGCTCGCGGCGAGCGTTCCCGCGTTTGCGCAGCATGCGGGCGGCGGCCATGTCGGGGCGGCCGGGGGATATCACGGCGGCTACGGCGGAGGCGGATATCACGGTGGCTACGGTGGATATCATGGTGGCTACGGTGGATGGCGCGGCGGCTACGGTGGGTGGCGTGGCGGCTACGGCTGGCGCGGCGGATGGGGTGGTTATTGGGGCCCGTGGGGCTGGGGTTGGGGCGGCCTAGGACTCGGACTTTATTTCGCAACGCTGCCATATTATTACTCGACCTACTGGTGGGGCGGCGTTCCTTATTATTACGCGGACAACACCTACTACCGTTGGGATCCCGGCGTGGGCCAATACGAAACGGTCGCTCCGCCCGCGGAGGTCCAGAGCCAGATTGGCGCTCAAGGGGCTGCCGGTGCTCAAGGGGCGACCGCGCCGTCGGATCTGATTGCTTACCCAAAGAATGGCCAGAGCGAGGAGCAGCTGGGCAAGGACAAGTTCGAATGTCATCGCTGGGCGGTCGGCCAGACGGGGTTTGATCCCACGGAGCCCAGGGGCGGGGCGGCGCCCGGCAACCGGTCCGGCTACCTGCGAGCGCAAGCCGCGTGCCTCGAGGGGCGCGGATACAGCGTCAAGTAACCCGTCGCCGTTCCTAAGTCCTCCAGGCAGGGGCCCGTTCCGGGGCCCTGCGCGGCGCCTATGCGCTTTTTTCGACAGGCACCCAAAAGTCGTGGCAAAATACGCGGCTTTTGACCCGGCCCTCGAGGCCTCCTTCAAACTTTACGGAATTTTCGCCATGGCCCGCACCACACCGCTTTCCGATATCCGCAATATCGGCATCATTGCTCACGTCGACGCCGGCAAGACCACGACGACGGAACGCATCCTGTATTACACGGGCCGCAAGCACACCATCATCGACATTCACGACACGAAGGATCTGAAGACTTCGACGACGACGGATTATTTGGAGCAGGAACAGAAGCGCGGCATCACCATTCAGAGCGCCGCGGTGTCCGCTTTCTGGCGCGACAAGAAGATCAACCTGATCGACACGCCGGGACACGTTGATTTCACCATCGAAGTAAATCGCTCCCTGCGCGTGCTCGACGGCGCGGTGGTGGTGTTCGACGGCGTCGCGGGCGTTGAGCCGCAATCGGAAACCAATTGGCGGCTCGCCGACAACTACGGCGTTCCCCGAATTTGCTACGTGAACAAAATGGATCGCAGCGGCGCCAACTTTTTGCGCTGCGTCGACATGATCAAGAAGCGTCTAGGCGCGCGGCCGCTGCCGGTACAGCTGCCGATCGGCTCCGAAGACAACTTCAAAGGCATGGTCGACCTGGTGGAAATGAAGGCACTCGTCTGGGAATCCGACGACAAGGATGCCGAGTGGAAAGTATTGGAAGTGACCGCGGATCTGGCGGACAAATTGCACATCACCGTGCCGAGCGACCGCAAGCTGCTGGCCGACGTGCAGAAATTCCGCACCGAATTGGTCGATACCTGCCTGGAACAGGACGACGAAGCCATGGAAGCCTTCCTCACGCATGGCACCGTGCCGTCCGGCGACATTCTGCGAGCTTGCCTGCGCAAGGGAACCTTGAATTCCGCGTTCACTCCCGTGCTGTGCGGTTCCTCATACAAGAACAAGGGCGTGCAGCAGGTTCTGGACGCCGTGGTTGATTACCTGCCGGCGCCGACGGACGTGCCCTCGATCAAGACCGTCGATGCCGACGGCGAGCCGATCGGCGAACGCGCGACCTCGGACGACGAACCGTTCTCGGCGCTCGCCTTCAAGGTCATCAACGATATCTACGGCGCGCTGACTTTCATCCGTGTTTATTCGGGAGTCTTGACCAAGGGCGCCTCGGTCATGAACTCGACCCGCGGCAAACGCGAGAAAATCGGCCGCATGGTCGAGATGTTTGCCAAGGAAGCCAACCCGGTCGAGGAGGCGCGCGCGGGAGACATCATCGCGTTGGTTTCGCTCGCGGATACGGAGACCGGCGACACGCTTTGCGACGCGGCGAATCCGGTTGTGCTCGAGCGCATGCGCTTTCCGGAACCCGTTATCAGTGTTTCGGTCAAGGCCAAGGTCAAGGCTGAACAAGAGAAATTCGGCAGCGCCTTGGGCAAGATGGTCCGCGCCGATCCTTCGCTGCACCTGGAAACCGATCGCGAGACCGGCCAGACCATTTTGCGCGGCATGGGTGAACTGCACCTGGAGGTCACGCTCGATCGCATGCGCACGGAGTTCGGCGTCGAGGGCATCATGGGCGAACCGCAGGTCGCCTATCGTGAAACCATCACCAAGAAGATCACCGAACAATATATTCACAAGAAGCAAACCGGCGGATCCGGTCAGTTCGCCGAAGTATGGATTGTGTTCGAACCTCTCGAACGCAGCACCGGCTTCGAATTCGTCGACGAGACCGTCGGCGGTTCCGTGCCGCGCGAGTTCGTCCCCTCGGTTGAGAAGGGTCTCAAGGTGCAAAAGGAAGACGGCGTCCTGGCGCACTATCCCACCGTGGATTTCAAGGCGACCCTGATCGACGGCAGTTTCCACGACGTCGATTCCAACGCGATGACCTTTGAAATCGCCGCCAAGGCGGCATTTCGCGAGGGAATCCGCAAAGCCGCGCCGATTCTGCTCGAGCCGGTGATGAAGGTGGAAACCGTGACGCCGGGAGACTATTTGGGCGATGTCATCGGCGACATCAATCGGCGGCGCGGCTCGGTGCAGGATCAGTTGGAGCGCGGCACCAATATCGCGGTGGTTGCGATCGTCCCGCTCTCGGAGATGTTCGGCTATATCGGACAGCTGCGCGGCATGACGAGCGGCCGCGCCTCGTACACGATGGAGTTCTCGCACTACGAACCGGTTCCCCGCAATGTGGCCGAGGAAGTGATCGCCGAGGTAGCGAAGGCCAAGGCAGCCCTGACGGCATAGGCCAAACGGCATCGGCAAAAACGGCCCAGGCACGAGCGAAGCGATAAATTTGTGCTTTACAGCAGTAAAGCCCCGGTTTATCTTCCCCAGGTTCTAGGTAAAAAAGGTCGACCTTGTGAGTTGTTGTTCGACAATCGGCGCCGCGTCCGGCGCTTAAGGCTCGATAACGCTTAAGGTTCGCCGCTAGCGTCGTCCTGCCTGAGAGGCGCGGGACGATTTCCACGTACTGATCGATCGGATTGAATGGGTGCCCGCAGAGGCGGAATCACCCCCTAATCCGCTTGTGTGTTCGCATCAGCCGCAAGTCGTCCCCTCTTTGGAGCACGACGATGGTTAAATTGCTGAAAAGCTTCACAGACGACCCGCGCATCAAGCAATTGGGTCCGGGCCTGATCACGGGCGCTGCGGATGACGATCCGAGCGGCATCGCCACGTACAGTCAGGCCGGCGCGCAGTTCGGCTACAACATGCTGTGGACGGTGTTGTTCACCTATCCCTTGATGGTGGGCATTCAGATGGTCAGCGCGCGACTCGGTTTCATCACGGGTAAAGGCCTGGCCGCGAATGTCAAAGCGGTTTTTCCGCGCTCGGTGCTTTACGCCATCGTGGGCCTTCTGCTGGTAGCCAACACCATCAACATCGCCGCGGACATTGCGGCGATGGGCGAGGCGCTGCGCCTCCTGCTGGGTGGCTGGGCGCACCTGTATTCGGTGTGTTTCGGCGTGCTGTGCCTGGGTCTGCAAATCCAGTTGCGTTACGAAACTTACGTTCGCTACTTGAAGTGGCTCACGTTGGCGCTCTTGTCCTATGTTGCCGTGGTTTTCACCATCCACGTGCATTGGGGCGCGGTGGTGCGCGAATTGGTCCTGCCGCGGCTTCAGTTGAATCATGACACCATTACGATGATCGTGGCGGTATTCGGCACGACCATCAGTCCGTACCTCTTTTTCTGGCAGGCTGCGCAGGAGATGGAAGATCTGCGCGCAACGAACGCGCGAAACGGCAACGCCTCCAAGTTGCCGCACACCTCCGATGTCGCGCGCCGGCACATGCGGCGTATACGCTGGGACACCTATGTCGGCATGGGCTTTTCCAATCTGATCGCCTTCTTCATCATCTTGAGCACCGCAGCGACCCTGCACGTTGCGGGCACGGTCGACATTCAAACATCCGCGCAGGCGGCGGAGGCGCTGCGTCCCTTGGGCGGCCCGACGGCGTTTTTGCTGTTCAGCTTGGGGATCATCGGCACCGGGATGCTGGCTATCCCGGTATTGGCCGGCTCCGCCGCCTACGCCGTAGCGGAGAGCTTCGACTGGCAATCCGGGATGGATCGAAAGTTACCCGAGGCCTTGGGATTTTACGGCATCGTCGGAATCGCCACCATTGGCGGGGTGGCACTGACCTTTACGCATTTGGATCCGGTGCGTGCGCTGGTATGGAGTGCCGAGATCAACGGCATCATTGCCGTGCCGATCATGGCCGTCATGATGATTCTCGCCTCGCGTAAAGATGTCATGGGCGACTTCGTGATCCGGCCGCGGCTGCGCCGCTTGGGGTGGGCGGCCACCGGCGTCATGGCGGTCACGGTCGTGGCGATGATGAGCACCGGTTAGGCGGGCAACGCCGCGGACCTGTGTACACTAGAGTGCCGTGACCGGCACGAAATCAACAAGCAATTCCGCCTCAACCACCGCTGCCGCCATCGCAACCGACGACCGCAATGACCGCCTGAACACCAAGGCGGCCGGCATCATCGGGCTGGCGGTGATGTGCAGCCGGCTGCTGGGATTGGTGCGAGAACAGATTTTCGCGGCGCTGTTCGGCGGCGGCATGGCGATGGACGCCTTCACAGCCGCGTTTCGCATTCCCAATCTGCTGCGTGACCTGTTTGCCGAGGGCGCGCTCTCCACGGCCTTCGTGACGACCTTCAGCAAGACCATCGCGCGCGGCGGCGATGCGGACGCGTGGCGGCTGGCGAACAAAGTGGCCACGATGACCGCGTTGGTACTGGGTCTGTTGTGCGTTTTGGGCATGGTGTTTTCCGCTCAATTGGTGGCCTTTTTGGCACCGGGATTCGACCCGGACAAGGCAGCACTCACCGCGCACCTCACGCGCATCATGTTCCCCTTCATTCTGCTGGTGTCGCTCGCCGCGTTGGTGATGGGGATGCTGAACGCCAAAAACCGGTTTGGCGTGCCGGCCATGGCATCGAGCTTCTTCAATATCGGGTCGATTGTCGGCGGCGTAGGCCTCGGATTCTGGATCGACCCGCATTTTGGTCCACGCGCATTGATCGGGCTGGCATTTGCGACGGTTTTCGGCGGCGCCCTGCAGCTTGCCGTGCAGTTGCCCTCGCTCGCGCGCCTGGGCTATCGCTTTCGTCCGGATATCCACTGGCGCGACCCGGGCGTCAGGGCCATTTTGCTTTTGATGGGACCTGCAGTGATCGCCGCGAGCACCACCCAGGTCAACGTCATGATCAATTCCATATTCGCGTCGACCCTGGGTGATGGCGCCATTTTTTGGTTGGCGATCGCGTTCCGATTGATGCAGCTGCCGCTCGGGCTGTTTGGCGTCGCCCTCGGGACCGTGACGCTGCCGCTGTTGTCGCGATTGGTGGTCGCGGGAAAGACGGACGAATTTCGCAGCGAACTCGCGCGTGCGATCCGCTGGGCGCTGCTGCTCACGCTGCCCTCGATGGTGGGTCTCATGATGCTCGCCGAGCCGATCATTTCGGTGCTGTACCAGCATCTGAAATTCGATGCGTATCAAGCGGCGCAGGCTGCTGGTGCGCTGCGTTTCTACGCGATCGGCCTGGCCGGCTACGCCGCACTCAAAGTCTTGGTCAATGCCTTTTATGCGTTGGACAGACGCAAGACCCCCATGCTGGTGAGCTTCCTGGCGGTCGGCATGAATTTGCTTTTCAACTGGGTGTTCACCTTCCGCTTGGGCTGGGGGCATCGCGGCCTGGCTTTCTCCACCGGCTGCGTCGCAACGTTCAATTTCCTGCTCTTGTACGTTTTGATGCAGACTCAACTGCGGGGGCTCGAGTCGCGCCGACTGTTGGTGCTGCTTGTAAAAATTGCACTGGCAAGCGCCTCGCTGATTGCCGTCTGCGCGGCCTCATCCCACTGGCTTCTGGCCGACTGGCCGCACCAAGCGCTGCTGCCGAAAGTTGCCGCGCTCCTCGCGACGGTGGTCGCCGGCGCGGCGCTATTCGCCGCGTGCGGCATTTTGCTGCACATCGAAGAGCTCAAGGAGCTGCGCGACGCGTTCGTGAGGCGCTTCAAGCGCATACGCTCTTGAGAACGGGCAGGCGGAGTGGGCGAGCCGTCTTAGGAAGAGGCGATGCGTGCCGGAATGGCGCTGCCGCGAATCACCGCCGGCCGCAGCGAGAATGCATGCAGTGCGCGTCGGACGTGGACGAAGTCGGCAATTCCGACCAGGTCCGCGGCATTGTAAAACCCGATGAGGTTGCTGATCCAGGGAAAGGTGCTGATGTCGGCGATGCCGTACTCATCGCCCATGATCCAGTTGCCCTCGCTCAAGCGCCGGTCGAGCACGCCGAGCAGGCGCTTCGATTCGGCGACACAGCGTTGCAGCGGGCGTTTGTCCTCGTAGTCCTTGCCGGCAAACTTATGGAAGAAGCCGACCTGCCCGAAGATCGGGCCGATGGCGGACATCTGGAACATCAGCCATTGTATGGTCTGAAGGCGCCGCGCCGGATCTTGCGGCATGAACAGCCCGCTCTTTTCCGCCAGATAGATGAGAATCGCACCCGATTCGAACAAAGGCAGAGGCGCGCCGGCGGGCCCTTTAGGATCGAGGATGGCCGGTATCTTGCCGTTGGGGTTGAGCGATAGAAATTCCGGTGTCTTCTGATCATTGGTGTCGAAGCTGACCAAGTGCGGCTCGTAAGGCAGGCCGGTCTCTTCCAGCATGATCGAGACTTTCACGCCGTTGGGCGTCGGCAGCGAGTACAACTGGATGCGATTGGGATGCTGTGGCGCCCATTTCCTGGTGATGGCAAAGGAAGACAGGTCGTTCATTCGCTATGCGCTCCGATATTGTTAAATGACGCCGCGCTTCGCAGGCGAGCCGCGGCTTTAGGATCGGCTATGATAGCGGCGAACGTTGCGATTAACCGGAGGGTGCCATGAAGTTACAGCTGCCACTGTCAGTCTGGCCCATGCTATTGGCATGCGCGCTTTGCGCTACGGCCGCCCAAGCGGTGCCCGTGTCTCGTCTGGAAGTTCGAGTCGTCACCGGCGCCGCCGAACTCAGCGCCGGCAGCAATTTGGAATTGCGCATCTATGAGGCCGGCAAAAATGTCCGGCGGCTGCCGCTGGTCCACGGTGAAGCGTGGCTGCCATCCTCGACACATCTCATTCCCGTCAAGCTCAACGATGCGCTCGATCCGCGCAACGTACAGCGTTTCGCGCTTTACTATCGCGCCGGAAGCCCATTGGCGCCCGCATGGGAAGTCGTTGCCGCGGATGTTGAAATCAACTCGGGCCAGGAAGCGCCCGTGCGGTTGCTCGACACGACCTTGTCGGGCGTGATTGCCAAGCAAGGAGAACTCGCCTCCGTGGAGCGCGATCAGGCGTCCATGGCGTGCAGCAGCGACGCGGACTGCGACGATCACCGGACCTGCAACGGCAAAGAACGCTGCGCGCCGCATACCGCCGGTGCCGATGCGCGCGGCTGCGTGAAGGGTACACCCGTCGTATGTCCCGTGAACCAGGTGTGCGGCGAAGGGGTTGGATGTCATGGGACGAGCTCGCTGAAAACATTCTCGCCGGACGCCAATCCGCCGAAACCGTGATCGACCTGCGCAGCGACACCGTTACGCGGCCGACGTCGGGCATGCGCGCGGCCATGGCGGCCGCGGAAGTCGGCGACGATGTGTTTGGCGACGATCCGACGGTCAACAAGCTGCAGGCGGTCGCCGCAGAGCGATTTGGATTCGAAGGCGCCTTGTTCTTTCCGACCGGCACGCAGAGCAATTTGGCGGCGTTGATGGCGCATTGCGGCCGTGGCGATGAATTCTTGGTCGGGCAGGAAGCGCACACCTATAAATATGAGCAGGGCGGCGCGGCCGTCCTGGGCAGCATCCAACCGCAACCGCTCGAGCACGAGCCTCATGGCGGAATCGCGCTGGAGCGCATCGCCGCCGCCATCAAATCCGACGACTATCATTTCGCCCGTACGCGGCTGCTGGCCCTGGAGAACACAATCGGAGGCCGCGTGCTGCCGGTTGACTATCTGCGGCAAGTCACGGAATTTGCCCATGCACGGGGACTCGCCACGCATTTGGATGGCGCGCGCCTTTTCAACGTCATCGTCAAATTGAAAATTGACGAACGCGAGGCGGTCGCGGGTTTCGATTCAGTATCGGTTTGTCTGTCAAAGGGCCTGGGTGCGCCCGCCGGGTCGATCTTGATGGGAACCCGCGCGCTCATCGCCGACGCCCGGCGCTGGCGCAAGGCGCTGGGAGGCGGCATGCGGCAGGCCGGCATGCTGGCGGCGGCGGGGCTGTATGCCTTGGAGCATCACGTGCAGCGGCTGGCAGAGGACCATGCAAACGCAGAATACCTGGCCGTCGGACTGCGTGAGGCCGGGCTGAAGGTCACGCCGCCGCAAACCAACGTGGTTTACATCGAGGTCGTTCCCTCGCAGATCGACGCGCTCAAGGTCCATCTCAAGCAGCGTGGCGTCCTCGCCAGCGTCGCGCCGCGCACCCGC
>Ga0210389_10003416_pt1 | contig 12388 bp, 13 predicted proteins | sample IncBWH28OmetaG_FD_160127 | JGI IMG/M metagenome (GOLD analysis project Ga0210389, IMG submission 160127) | Forest soil microbial communities from Barre Woods Harvard Forest LTER site, Petersham, Massachusetts, United States - Inc-BW-H-28-O ...
TGCTGTCATCGACATTGGGCTTTTGCGGTGAGATAGACAACGCGGAAATGCTGATCTGCGTTCTTAATCTCCTCGCCAAATTCCGCCCGCCAACGATCACTAACGACGACTTCACCGCCATACTGGACTTTGTGCGCTCGCTTGGTGGATGTCGCCGCGGTATATGGGAACTGATACTGCGCGGGCTTACCAGCCTGGCGTTCTCGCGCGGATCGGAGATCTGTCGGCTGGAAATCCGTGAGAATTCCACCATTGACACCCAATGCCTCCTGAGCCTCGGGCGTAATATCAGCCAACTGCCAGAACAACGACTCTGCCCACTTAGTGTCCTGAAGCTTGATGTATTCTTTGGCCTTTTTCTTCAGCGGGCCGAAGAATCGGGCAGGATTGTCTTGAGCAACTGAGGTTTCATACGAGTAGACAACCACCTCTTTCCCATCGCGCGTCTTCTTTTCCGTGCGTACGGGATAGCTCCCTTGAACGAGCTTTGTTAGCAGATGCTCAGCCTGCGCTTCAGAACCTACCGCGTCGTCCCTGAACCAGGCGGCTTCGGCCACATCCTGGGTGGTAAGTCCATCTCGAAGATTGTCAGGCAAGCTCATCACCCAGAGGAACAGCGTCTCAAGCACACGCGTGCTTGTTCGCGTTCATCTGGAGACACGTCCAGATCTGGAAGTTGGTCTATGGCGCCCTTGCGTTCGGCGTTTATTTCTTGGCCCATTTGTGGCAGTTAAGTCTGGCTCACCTGTGGCAGCCAGCTTGGACAGCTTATTAGGATGGAGATGGGCAGTGCTTACCCACGGACCGTACGCTCGCTCCCTCTGAAACCCGGCAGGTCACCCCGCAGGCGATGGAATGTGCGACGTGCAGTATGCCGCTGCTTCGGAGGCGCTGTAAGGTCTAACCGTAATATCTGGTCAATGAAATCTGATGCGGCGTCCAGCTTGCGAAGCCGGCGCTGTTGGGGCTTAATCGCCGCAGACTCAGCGCTGCGCAGAGCCTCCGCACCATCCGCCGGTGTACGCTCAACTCCCGCGACACACCTGCGATCGTCCCTACCCCGAACTCAAACTCGCGGCGTATCTGCTCGAAAAGTTCCACCTTGTCCCTCCTGGTCAGCCAGCTACGCTTCCGTTGCCCCATCCACGAAGCGTACCCAACCACCTCTCAGGCGGGCCAAAGTTAACTGCCACGGCCGGGCCAAACCAGCAAACCAGGATGACAAAATCAGGCGTCTTTTTCTTGGTCGGGACCGGGTGCCATGGAACAGACACTGAGGGAACATATCGGAAAGCTCGAGACGAAGATCGTAAATCTAAGGCAGTTGCGCGATGCCGACACTCCCGCCTTCCAGAGAACGGAGCAGGAACTCGACCTCGCGAATGCTGAGCAAGCGCTCCGCCTGTTTCACAAGGCTTATGAATTCGAACAGCGCCTTAAGCGGTGATGCTGCCGCGCTCCTCAAGTGCCGCAGCGAGATTTGCTAATGTCACTTGCACAATACCGCTTCCCGACCGCCGCACAATTCTCAGTCGTCCCTGGTATCTCGTAGAGCGCTTCTCGCAAGCTTGGTGGGCGTCCCGGGTGAGCTAAGAGCTAAGTCGCGCGAGAAAATCGAGAACCATTTGTGGGTGGACCGGCTTGGCCAGAAGAGGGAAGTCGACAGCGGCTGCGGGTGATTGCTCCAGCAGAGAGTCCGTTAAGACATTTCCAGACACCAGGAGGACTTTGCACTCAGGGATTGTGGCAGAAAGGTGATAGGCGAGCTCGATGCCATTCATTTTCCCCATGACCACGTCGGAGATGACGGCATCGGGGCGAAGCGCCCGGCACAACGCGATCGCTTCCTCTGCACTGTGGGCGGAGGCGGTGTCATAGCTGTGCAGTTTGAGGATTGTGGCCAGGGTCTCGGCAATGATTGGCTCATCGTCGACTACAAAAACTAGCTTTCGTTTCCCAGGGGTTTGCATAGTCAGATGTCGTGGAAGAAACCGCCTGGGGAAGATGAGCGCGGGCCCACTGCTCCTGCTAGGATTTGATGCAGAAATTTGAAGGTCAAGGATGAACTTTTGTTCATGTAACCGGGGCGTGGTCTCAAAGAAGAACGACGCCGAGCTGTGGCTGAGTCGGACGGTTTGGGACCCGGAGACGGCTCCCCAGCATCTTGAAGTAAGGCGTTGGTGTCGTTGTCCCCAGAGACGAGCAGAACCTTGCATTTGGGAAGAAGCTGGCAGATCTGGATCGCGGCCTCAATGCCGTTCATCATCGGCATAATAACACCGGTCACGAGGAATTCGAACTCAAGGCCCGTTGCAAGTGCGACGCCCGTTTCGCCGCTGTACACAGTACTAGTCCCAAGTCCAGCCGCATTCAGGACCATGACGAGCGTGTCCGCTACTGCTCTGTCGTCGTCAATGACGAGTTGGTCCAACTGATTCGCGACAGACTGGATAAGCGGAGGAATCGGCAAGCGACGAATGTAGAGCGGGAGGGCCCAAATTGGGGCGGGAGACCTCGACCACCATCTCCAATCGGCTCAGGCGCGTTGAACGCGACGACGAATTGACCTGCATAGTCTCACTGACGAGCAGCGCAGCAAGCACCTGCGGAAGCTAATTCAAGAGATTGTTGATCGGTTGCGTGTACCGCGAAGCCTCGGAACGAAACAAGTTTCAGAAGGTGCAGTCGAGCACTGCAACGTTCGCCGTTCTCAGGGATATTCGATTCCAATGATTGTCGGGGAATCGCGTATGTTGCAGGTCAGCATATTCCACACCTTGCAGAACAACCTAAGCGTTGTGGACTTCAGCCTGCTCCTTATCGACGTCATGACCATCGCCGATGAAGTTGATTCACACTTGAAACTGACTATCCAGAGTTTTACTGAACTGCCGTCGCGCGTTGCGGCATAGAAGACGACCCGCGACCGGTTACAGATCACGTCTGGCTGTGCCACGCGACGGGGGTTCAGCATCAGTGGAGCAGCAACATTTTCGGTTATTACGCTATCCGAATCTGAGGCTGACTGGGCCAAACAGCTCTCGGTACCGAAAGTGTCACCCGGCATAGTGCTGAGAATTTAGTCAGAAATGCCCACAATTGCTTAATTTCAGTCAATTTTCTGGAACGCCGCTGTCTATGCGGTGTTCCACAACCGACAATATCCACAATATTAGTAAGCCAACGTGAAATGAGAGCAGCTGACAAGGCTGCGGACCTTGCTCAGTCTCTCCCTTGGCTAAGCCACTAACAAAATCGATCCTAAGCTGCGGCCACGTGTGCCACAAATGTGCCGCTTTTTCTGTTCCGGAGGCAATATGGATCCCCACCGCGGATGAAGCCGTGAGCAGGACAGTGGGAAGAAGCAACGGAATTCGCAGAAACAGAATGTCAATGCGGTCAATGCCCGGGAAGTGAAGCGGGTGATAATTCCGCTTTTTCGCACTGCGGGGATCCCCGAAACGCCACACTCTTGATGAGTACGGACTGAATTGAGGTTTTGTACCAAATTATTTTGCGCTGATCGTTATCAGAAGTTCTCACAGAGAATTCATCCTCCCTTCTCTACGCGGCATGTACTCTCTGGTTCATGTCGCTGGCCCCGTCTTCGTCGAATGCTCATGAGTAAAGGTGGTGCATGAACATGCCAGAGGAGCGGATACTGCATTTGCCGCTTTTGGTGCGTGAAGCCTCCGAGGGGCGCGATGGGCGGCATGTGCGATCGCCGACCGACGAAGACTTGATGGAGAGACTGCGATTCCAGGACTCCCACGCCCTCGAGGCACTCTTTCGTCGTTACGCTCGCCTCGTGATGGGCATTGCGTTTCGCGCGCTCCGCGATCGTGGCGAAGCAGAGGACACCGTGCAGGAGACGTTTCTGTACCTCTTTCAGAAGGCGTCGCTCTTCGATGCCCAAAAAGGCACGGCTAAGGGATGGATCGTGCAGGTGGCGTTTCATCGCGCGCTGGATAAAAGATCGTATCTGGCCCGGAGAGGCTTCTACATTGGTACAGATATCGACCCGGCGGACGATACTTTGGCGGGGAACGTAGATCTGGATCGCGAAGTGGGAGCTAAACTAAATCGCGCTAAGCTGGAAGAGGCATTTGCGGAACTGCCACACGCACAGCGCAGTGCCCTGGAGTTGTTCTTCTTTGAAGGCATGAATATGCGGGAAATAGCCGCCAGGCTTGGCGTGACACTTGGCAATGTCCGTCACCACTACTATCGCGGATTGGAGCGTCTCAGGGCGGCCGCATTCATCAGAAAAATGAAGAAAGTGTGAAGCCTTAATGCACTGCAATGCCAAATCGAGCGACCATGAGCGGTTCAGGGAACTGGCAGCGGCCGCAACCTGCGAGGAACTCACTGCCGAAGAGAGCGAGATCCTGGAAGAGCACCTGCGCAATTGCGAAGAGTGTTGCACTGCTTTTCACGAGTACCGGATCCTCACGAGCGAGGGGTTTCCGTTGCTCGCCGATAGTTATGAGCATCGCGAAGAGACCGCAGACTGGAATGAGGCGGCGGCACGACGCAGGCTGCTGGCCGGCGCAGAAGAGAGTGGAAAGGTGCGCTCCGTAAGTCTTGTCTCTTCGGTCAATCGGACTTTCCTGCGCCGTTGTGCGTGGGCCGCTTCTCTGGCAGCGTGTCTCTTGGCGGGGGCGGGAATGGGCGCCTGGCGATTCGGTAGCTGGCAGGGAAATCGCGCCACGTCAAGAGATAGTCGAGTAGCTGGACTGCTTTCGGAGAAGAAGTCTCTCGAGGCCTCGCTGGCGAGCGAGACGGGGAATCTTGCCAGCCTTCAACGCGATGAGGATGCAAAACGCCACGCGTTCGAGGAGCTTCAAAGCCGAGTCCAGGAGTTGCAAGCGCGCCTGCAGACCGTGCAGGCAAATGCGAAAGCCGAAATGGAAGACCTTTCTCGCAACCTGTCCGTCGCAGCCACACAGCTCAGTCAGGTCACTCTGCAGCGAGATCAACTGTCCGAGCAGCTTCGCAATGCCCGCCAGGCGTACGATCTTGCCGAAACGGAACTGGCCAGCCTGCGGGCCGAACGAGACAAATCGCGAATTCAACTGGCCTCTCTTGAGACGCGAATCGGCGAACTCGCCTCCGACAATCAGAAACAGGATCGCCGAATCAAGGACAACGAGCAATACCTCGTATCGGATCGCGATATCCGTGACCTCATGAGCGCCCGTAATCTCTATATTGCCGACGTCTTCGATGTCGATAGCCACAGCCGCACGCGCAAGCCGTTCGGCCGTGTCTTCTTTACGCGCGGAAAGTCTCTTCTGTTCTATGCCTTCGACCTGGACCAGCAGCCGCAATTGAAAACCGCAACCACTTTTCAAGTGTGGGGACAGAAGGAAACAGATCAGAGCGAAGCCGCGCGGCCCGTTGACTTGGGAATCCTCTATCTCGACAGTGAAGCAAATCGGCGATGGTTCATGCGATTTGACAATCCGCAAACCCTGTCGGAAATCGATGCCGTTTTCGTCACTGTCGAGCCGCATGGCGGCAGTCGAAAGCCAACTGGAAAACCTTTCCTATTCGCTACGCTGCGGAAGGAAGCCAACCATCCCTGAGCAGCTCGTCGAGCCCTCGGGCAGCACTCAATGTTACGGCTCTGTTTCGGTTGGATTAACTTCCGCGCCGCCCGGTACACCTCATCGCGCAGCCTCGTAGATATAAGCGAACGAGCCCAATCTCGATGAGGAACCCATATCATGCGAAGATTCTTGATTCCAATTGCAGCGATTGCTTTGTTCTTTGTTGCTGGATTCCTCGATGCACAGTCCCCCAACGCTTCACTCACCGGAAGAGTAACCGACCCAAGCAGGGCGTTGATTATCGGTGCACACGTGGTTGCCATTAACCTGGGCACTGATATTTCCTACGATGGCTTGACGAACGGTGCCGGAGAATACGATATTCCAAATCTTCCTCCGGGGACATATCGCATCGAAGTACAGCAGACCGGATTCAACACCGTCATCAAGCCCGGCGTCCTGTTGCACGTGCAGGAAGCGGTTGAGATCAACTTTGAACTGACGGTGGGATCTGTATCGGAGAGCGTCACGGTGCCCGGCGGCGCACCCGCCGTTGGGCTCGCCACGTCAGCGTTGGGGGCGGTCGTCGATGCCAAGACCATTCGTGAGCTGCCGTTGAACGGCCGCTCGTGGACTGACCTCGCGACCCTGCAATCCGGGGTTGCTCCGGTGGAGACACAAAGTCCGTACACCGCGGGCTCCAGCCGCGGTAACCGCGGCTTCGGCGCTCAGCTCAGCGTCTCCGGTGGTCGTCCGCAGCAGAACAGCTACCGCCTTGATGGAGTGAGCATGAACGACTACACCAACGGCGGGCCGGGCAGCGTAATCGGCGGCACTCTTGGCGTCGATGCCATCGAGGAATTCTCCGTCCTAACGACGGACTTTCCCGCCGAGTACGGTCGCGCGTCGGCGGGCATCGTCAACGCAGTCACTCGATCCGGATCGAACTCCTTCCATGGAACCGCCTATGAATTCGTGCGCAACAGCGCGTTCGATGCACGCAACTACTTCGACCCCACGAAAATTCCGCATTTCGACCGCAATCAATTCGGAGGTTCGATGGGCGGCCCCATCTGGAAAAACCGCGCATTCTTCTTCGCCGACTACGAGGGCATACGCCAGTCCACTGGAGTCTCAAACCTTGTGACGGTCCCTTCGATGAATGCGCGCCAGGGTCATCTTTCCACCGGCGACATCACGGTGGACCCCGCGGCGGCTCAGTACCTTACATTCTGGCCGCAGCCCAGTGGCGCTGTTCTTCCGCCGGGGGATACCGCCCTCTACAGGTTCACAGGTCAGCAGATCGTTCACGAGAATTTCGGCACAGGCCGTTTTGATTACAAGATATCCCCCAGGGACAGCTTCTTCGCATCCTATTCCGGGGACGACGCGCCTTTCAGCGCACCCGACAATCTTGGCGATGTTCTGCTTGGCTCGCACACTTCGCGACATTCCGCCGCGGTGGAGGAAGCCCATGCGTTCAGTCCTTCGCTGACGAACTCGGCGAGGTTTGGATTCTATCGCGAGACGGTACAGAACAATGCGAGTATTCAGGCGGTCAATCCGGCGGCGGCCGATAAATCCCTCGCGGCGGTTCCCGGATCTTATCCCGCGGTGGTTGCCGTGGGTGGCATATCGCCGTTCAGCGGAGGGCTCGAGGGGAGTTCGCCGTGGGCCTATACGTGGAATTCCTTCCAGGGATACGACGATGCTTCCTTGACGCGAGGCCATCATTCTCTCAAATTCGGTGCGGTCTTCGAGAGGATGCAGTCGGACCTCGAAGCCTTCTCCGATGTCACGGGCGGGTTCAACTTCGGGTCTCTCGAAGAGTTTCTCACCAATCAGCCTTCTCGATTCATTGCTGCGTTCCCCGGCCAGGTGACGCCCCGGTATCTGCGCCAGAATCTCTTCGCGGCTTACGGGCAGGACGACTGGCATCCGGTCTCGAATCTCACCCTAAACCTGGGCGTGCGCTATGAGATGACCACGGTACCTACCGAAGTACATAACAAACTCTCGACGCTGTGGAATCTCAGCGACTCGCAGGTGCATGTGGGAAGCCCCCTTCTCCATAACTCCACGCGCTTGAATCTCGAGCCCAGGGTGGGACTGTCCTGGGATCCAAAGGGGGATGGACGGACGGCGATTCGCGTGGGTTTTAGCGTGTATGACGTACTTCCTCTGCCTTACGAGTTTTCCTTGCTCGAAACGCGATCTGCCCCCTTCTATGAGGGCGGAACGGCAAAGAAGCTGCCAGCCGGATCATTCTATTCAGGCGCCCTTGGCCTTCTCTCGCCGGACAGCTTATCCGAGACCTTTATCGAGCAAAACCCCAGGCGGAACTATGTGCTGGAGTGGAATCTGGCCGTACAGCAGGAACTTGCGCCCGACCTGATTGTCACCATCGCCTATGTGGGCACGCACGGAGTTCACCAGCCCTTGCGCATTGACGACGCCAACATCGTGCTGCCGGTCGCCACTTCGGCGGGCTATGTATGGCCGTCTCCGCAGGCAAGCGGCAACCCTGTCAATCCCAACTTCGGCGAGATCCGGTCAATGCAGTGGGTGGGCAGTTCGGTTTATCACGCCCTGGAACTGGGAACGACACAGAGGCTTCGTCACGGATTTCAGCTCCGCTCCGCATACACGTGGAGCCGCAATATCGACACCAGTTCTTCTGCGATTGGCGGGGACGGCTCCATCAGCAGCGTGTCGAGTCTTGTCAATTTCGATCTAAAGCTTGATCGCGGCCTGTCCGACTTCAACATCAGCCACACGGGAGTCATTGCGGGCACCTGGCACATACCGGCTCCGCGTTCGGCCTCCACACCCATCGAGTGGGCTGCGAACGGCTGGGAGTTCAGCGCCATCTTCAAAGTGCACACCGGCACCCCGTTCACCCCGACGTTGGGTACGGATGGCGACCCGTTGGGCTTGAACAGCAGCGATCCATGGGACTATCCGAGCCGCATCGCCGGGCCAGGCTGCGGCTCCCTGGTCAACCCCGGAAATGTCAATCACTACATCAAGACAGAGTGTTTCTCGCTACCCAGCGCACCTTCGCAGTCGTTTTACACGCAGTACTGCGATCCGAGCTTTACCTACCCAACCTGCATCAATCTGCGCGGCAATGTCGGGCGCAACATTCTCCCCGGCCCGGGCCTGCTGAATCTCGATTCTTCTCTTATCAAGAACAGCAAAATCAGCCGCGTTTCCGACACATTCAATCTCCAATTCCGGGCAGAGGTCTTCAACCTGACGAATCGGGCAAACTTCCAGGTGCCAATCCTGCCCGACAATACCGACCTATACGATTCAACGGGCGCTCCCAATCAGGCGGCGGGCTTGTTGACTTCGACAACCACCACCTCAAGACAGATTCAGTTTGGACTCAAGCTGATCTGGTAGACCCCAACAATAGGAGACGAAATCCATGAAGAACTCGACCTGCGCCAGCTTGCTCATTCTTGCCGGCGTGCTCGCGCCGCTTTCCGCAGTCGCACAGTTGAAGCTGGTTCAACACGCCGAAATTCCGGGAAATTACACCGGAAAGTTCGACCACTTTGCTGTCGATCTCAAGCACGGGCGTTTGTATGCCACTCCCGAATCGGCTCAGGCCCTAGAGGTATTCGACCTCAAGACGGACAAATTCATCCAGACGATCCCCGGACTGGGTGAACCGCATTCCATCGTCTATCGCGAAGACCTCAACAAGCTCTATGTCGTCGACGGCGGGCGGGAGGGTGGTGAGGGCTCGCTCAGGATCATCGATGGCTCGTCTTACAAGATCGAAAAGACCGTGAGCCTGCTGACCGATGCTGATAACGCCGGTTACGATGCGCAGACCCACCACGTATACGTGACCAATGGAGGCAAGGACGCCAAACTGGACTACGTGATGATCACGGAGATCGACAGCGATACAGGCGACAAAATTGGAGAGATTAAAGTCGGCGGCGACACGCTGGAGGCCATGGCGCTGGAGGTCGGAAGCAGGCGGATGTACATCAACAATTCCGCGACAAACTCCGTCGAGGTGATCGACCGCGACCAGCGCAAGATTGTGGAAACCTGGCCGGTAACGCTTGCAAAAATGAACGTGGCAATGGCTTTGGACGAGGCAAATCACCGGTTGTTCCTAGGGTGCCGCGACGGTCATATTGACGTGATAAACACTGAAACGGGCAAAGAACAGCAAACACTGCCCATCACAAAAGGGAAAACAGACGACATGGTCTTCGACCCCGCTGCGAAGCGTATCTATGTAGCCACCGCGGGAGCAGTGGATACTTACGCTCAGGTCGATGCCGATCATTACAAGCTTCTCCAGACAGTAAAGACCAGCACCGGAGCCAAAACCGCCCGCCTAGTTCCGGAGATCAATCGTTACTTTGTCGCAGCACCGAAGGACGGAGATAGGAGAGCAGAAATCCTGGTATACGAAGTCCACTAGAAAACCGAATGAACGGCGGATTCACTCAGACGCCGGGCCAAATAAGGACGGCGTCTCTCCTCTTTAGCAACGAAACTGTAAGACAAACGCGCATTGGCACTCACTGTCCAAAATTCCCTGCCGCTGAATGAAACTGGGGCCTTTTACTCGGCAGCAATTCATATGTCCGTAGTTCCTATCTCAGGAAAGCTATCGCAACCGGGAGCCGGGGTCCATGAAAGCACATTCCCAGTTGCCAAAATGATCTTTCCTCTGTCCACACCGGCAACGGAACGACAGGATGCTGAACCCCGTCAGTTTCCCATTCCCTGATCTACCCCCAAAAATCACCCTAAGGAACCTCTGAAGAACTATGCGGTCCACAACTGTCGCGGGTAATGTGGAGAGATGCGGCAGATGACGTTGGCCCATCAGGCAGAGTTCCAACGCTACTGGAAGAAGACACGTCGGGAGCAGTTTCTGGCGGAGATGGGCGCGGTGATGCCGTGGGCGGGGTTGCTGGCGCTGGTTGCGCCACACTACTCAAAGGGCGAGATGGGCCGTAAGCCGGTAGGGCTCGACATCACAATCCCGAAGAATCCTGCATTCACAATGCTTTGGAACATGAACTGGCCAAGGCGATTCTATATTTGCCCCCTGGCCTTCGGGAAGTCGTACAGCATCGCTATCGCGAACACGCTTCAGTGAGGCAGACCGCGAAGACTTTAGGCATCTCCGAAGCAGCCGTGAAATCGCGTCTCTTCAGGGCCAGGTCGAAGATGCGCAGGCATCTTGACAAAAAAACAGTGCCTGAGTCGTGCGATTAACTTGAGGACCGCGACAGGTTTCCAACTGCTTTCGGCGTCCTCAGGGCCAGTATCCCGTCTGCAAAGCCGTAACCGTGGAATGGGGACTGTGCCTCCATCATTTGGCGGCGTAAACAATAGCGTTTAGCTGACGCTCCATGACATCAAGCCCACTAACACAATCTGTCTGCATCGCGAAAGGGTAAACATGACCTGCACCCAAGAACTTAGTGAGCGACGGAGGGCTCCTCTCACTTCTGCCTCCGATATCAGAGCGGGGCAGCACGCGCTATCACCGCCCACAGCAATTCCGGGCAAGCGCAGCGCGGCATCAGATTGCAGCCTCCTCTTCAGCAAACGAGACGATTCTTAGGACACGACAAATGAGGAACCATGCCTTTGTGCTTGTGCACGGCGCATGGTTCGGCGCATGGGTGTGGCGTGATGTGGCTTCGGGTCTCCGCGAAATGGGGCATGTCGTGACTACACCCACACTCACCGGAGTTGGTGAGCGCCGTCACTTGGGAGATGGATCGACTGATCTTTCGCAGAATATTGGAGATGTGACACTTCATGTTGAGATGGAAGACATGCGGAATATAGTCCTCGTTGGCTGGAGCTACGGAGGTCTTGTGATCGGGGGCGTGCTTCCGCGTATCGAGAATAGGATCAAGTCGATGATTTATCTCGATGTTTTTCTCCCTGAGCCTGGAAAGGCGATCATTGATAGCTATCCGAGTGACGACGTTTCTCGGATGAGGAACTTGTGAATGTTATCAACGTTTGGAACCGAATCGCGATTTCATTTCGATCGTTTCGAGGATCTATCCGGTCGACCGGCCGTAAACCACGGTCACGAACTCTTACTGCCTAAAAAGCTCGATACCGGACGACAACATGAGGTGAAGATTGCGGGTCTGTTATCGCGTTTCTAGGGTCGGCATCCGCAGCGTGACGCGAGTTCCTCGGCCGAGCTGGCTGGCGATTTCCGCGCTGCCGCCGTGAAGTGTCAGGATGCTCTGCACGATAGCCAGGCCCAGCCCTGAGCTGCCCGATGTCTTGGAGCGGGATGGATCGACGCGGAAGAAGCGATCGAATACTCTCGACAGCGCTTCGGCGGGAATGCCGAAGCCAGTGTCGGAGACCTCGATGCGAATCGCGGCGTGCTCGTCCGTGGCCGCCAGCGTTACGGTTCCTCCCGGCGGCGTGTGTGCAATCGCGTTCGAGACCAGGTTGCTCACCGCCCGTAACATCAGTGAGCGATCCAGTTCCGCGTTAAGCGGCTTGGCCCAATCGTTCGCGACAAGCGATATTCCTCCGTCGGTCGCGGAAGCTTCGTAGTAGTCGCGAACCGTGGTCAGCAACTCGCGGATGTTTACGGTCTCGCGATGCAACTCGGTTAAGGGGCTCTCCGCGCGGGCTAGAAACAAGAGATCGCCGATCAGCTCAGAAAGCCGGACAGCTTCTTCCAGGGAAGACTCCAGCACGTCGCGGTACTCGTCGACCGTCCGTGCGCGGGCGAGGGCCACCTCAGCTTCTCCGCGGATATTGTTGACCGGCGTGCGCAGATCGTGCGCGATGTCGGCCGAGAACCTCGA
>Ga0210389_10003418_pt1 | contig 12385 bp, 12 predicted proteins | sample IncBWH28OmetaG_FD_160127 | JGI IMG/M metagenome (GOLD analysis project Ga0210389, IMG submission 160127) | Forest soil microbial communities from Barre Woods Harvard Forest LTER site, Petersham, Massachusetts, United States - Inc-BW-H-28-O ...
GGCGGATGCGGGCGGCCGTCCATGAATACAGGACGCTCCATGGAACGCAGGTATTCAAAGTGAAATGCGGTTAATTCCCTGGAAACAGGATCGATTTCTTCCGAAATTCGGACAGCGCCCAGCGCGCGCCACTGGTAGGGGCCGGGATGAGGCCGGCACTGGAATTCGGGGAGACTCCACTCGGAGTGATCGTGGCTATCGGCCTTCATGCGGCCGGCATCGTTCAGTGGAATTCCCTGATAGTCGCCCAGGGGCGGACCGCCGGAGCGCTCATAGGAATCCTCGGTGATGCGATCTGCCCACACGCCGGAGAGATCAACCTGCGCGTGGGCGGGAACGAGCAGAGCCAGGCCCATGAGCACGGAAAGCAGCGAACTGCGAGACATGTCGTTTCCTTGCGGGAAGTCTATCATGCAGACATCGCGAGTCGAAGGCAAAACGCCAGCGCTATGGCTGCCTGGACATGGTTTTCAGGACTTCGGCGTAGCTTTCGATTTTGCCGTGGATGGGGACGTCCTTTTCCGGCTTGAGATTTCGCACGGCGACGTTCTCCCGCAGGTTGTCCGCCCATGGGAAGCGCTGCCAGCCGGAGTCATAGAGATCGGCTTGAACCAAGAGATGCTCGCGCGGCACCCAACCCATGAGGAGAGTATCGGCGTGCGAATTGTTTTTCACGTGGTAGAGATCGAGTTCCATCACGTCATCCTTGAGAATCAGTTCGTCATCCACGGCTTTGATCTGCGTCGGCGGAGGGGCTAGCGCCATGGCGAGTTCGTCGGGAACGATGGTGTGCTTTCGAGCAATCAGATCCTTGAAGAAAGCAACGTTGCCGCGCTGCGTTATGACGGCCAACCCTTCGGCAACGGCCGTTCGCAATCCCGCGGAATGATCGAAATGATGGTGGGATACGACCACTTCTGTGAGCGGCTTGCCAAGTGAAAGCGATCTGGCCTTTTCTATAATTGCCTTCGCCCGCGCCTCGCTCGAGGGGACCTCGAAGAGAGTCAGATGGTCATTGAATTCGAAGACCACGCTATGGTGATTGCCCTCGCCATCCAGCCACCAGATGCCCTGAGCAACGGGTTCGACTGTCACACTGACCAGCGGCTTTTCCGGCGCGGGCAATGCGCCTTTGACAGCGTCGGGCGCGGTGAGGTTCACAGGGACGTTCAGCGTGTTCTTCGAGACGCGGATATCGGATCGCATCCATTTGTCAATTCTGGTGACCAGATGCTTTGGTAATTTGAGGCCGCTGACGTCTTCGTAGTCCGAGAACGAGGTTTCGATGGTGACGTCACCAAGATTGGGCTGGTCTGCGCGTGAACTGACACTGGCCGGAAGACTTGTTGTCTTGTCGATCGCCAGCGTCACCTTGTCGCCGTTGACGGTGGCTACATCCAGAAGTTCACGATCGCCCTGTTCGCGGTAATTGCTCACCTTTGCGCTTGGATCGAGTGCGGCATGAACAACGGCAAGGGGATGGTGGAGCATGTCCACACGCCGGTCGAGCATGGCGCGTTCGGAGAGGCGTGTGGTGTGTCCGTCCTCGTCCATGTCCCAGGCGGTGTCGCGGTCAAACGCCTGGCGCTGCCGGATTGCCGAGGCGAGAGCGAAGGGGAACTGAGCCGCGCGGGTCTGTTCGAGGAGCATCCTGGCGTTCGCCGGATCCAGGGTGCATTTGTACCCTGTCACCTTCCAGACAGTGAGCGGTGATTCGGGGGTGAGGTTCTGGCCAAGGTTCGGGTCTGTGCCTTCGCCCTCCATCGTCACGTTGTCGACGGACAGAATTCGATCCCTGCCACCCAGGGCATCGACGACCCGGTTCAACGTTTTTACAGTGCGAGGCTTACCGCAGCAGACCAGAAGGAGGGCAAGGAGGAGGTACGACGAGGTCCGCGGCGTCACGATCCGCCGATGCCGATGCACATAATGCCCGCGAGGATCATGGCAAGAGCGCCAATCTTGCCTTTTGTAATCGGCTCATTAAAGAACAGCTTCGACCAGAACAAGGTGCAGATGTATCCGGCAGACACCATCGGATAGAGCACGGAGAGTTCCCCGTGTTTCAAACCGATCACAAATGGGATGCTGGAACCGACGTACAAAGCCACTCCGGTCAGCAGCTGCCAGTTCGCAATGTGCCGGAAACCGCGGTTGAGATGAGCCGCGCCAAACTTCAAAAAAACTGCGCCCACCGATCCTATGAAGGATGCAAGCAGAACGAGCGCCATGGCACTGATCGGTGTCTTACTCATGCGCGCGAACTCGCACGGCCGAGGAGCGCGACACCACCGATCACCAGAGCGATGCCGGCCGCTTTCCAGAAATTCAGGTGCTCGTGAAAGAAGTACGTCGCCAGCAGGTTCACCCAGACGTAGGTCATGGCGATGATGGGGTAGAGCATTGAGAGCTCTCCGTCACGAAGGCCGAGGATGAAAAGGAAAGCCGTACCCGCGGACATGCAATAGCCGAAAAGCAGAGGCAGATTTCCAAGCAGCGCGATGAGGAAAGGCATCCAGGTCGAGGCGTCCGACAAGCTCATCGCCGGCATTTTGTGATTAGCGCCGAATTTCATCAGGACCTGCGCAGCGGCAGCGAAAACGGTGCAACCCAGCACGAGGTAAACCGACTTGTTCGGGCGTTTCACCGCATGAGCGGGGAGGGTTGTCGCGGAACCGGCCATTGAACTCGCCAAAACGAAACGGTCTTTTCAGGATAGCAGTGTTTGTCGCTACAATGGTGACAGTGGATCGATCAAAAACCGTCGTTGCCGACAAAAATTCTGAAACGGGTACGCCGGCAGAAGCCGAATCGAGAAACGCCAAGGGCGCCGAACCACCCCGTGGATTTATCGCTGAGTGGACGGTCACGATTATTCTTCTGCTCTTCGGGACCACAACCCTGGTGCAGGCGTTCGTGATCCCCACGGGCTCGATGGAGGACACGCTTCTGGTCGGAGATCACCTGCTGGTGGACAAACTGGCATTTGCCCCTTCCGGATCGTTAACAGCCAGCCTGTTACCGTACGAGAACGTGAAACGAGGAGACATCATCGTTTTCCGTTACCCGATCGATATCAAGCAGACGTTCGTGAAGCGCGTGATGGGTGTGGCCGGAGACCGGCTCCATCTGGAGAACAAGAAAGTCTTTCTGAACGGGCACATGCTGGATGAGCCGTACGTGGTGCACAAACTCGACTACATCGACTCGTATCGCGACAACTTCCCGACCGCCGAGGCCAACACGCCGCTTTACGATCCGGCGAAGGTGATGCTGGAAAAGAATGTCAAGAACGGCGAGGTGGTGGTGCCTCCGGGTTATTTCTTCGCGATGGGGGATAACCGGGATCAGTCGCTCGACAGCCGATATTGGGGATTTGTTCCGCGCGAGAACATCATCGGAAAGCCGCTGATTATTTACTGGTCGTACGATGCAACGACGGAAGAACTTTCGAACCCGGCTGTGAGCGTCAGCCATCTGTTCGATATCGTGACCCACTTCGTGACGAAAACGCGATGGAACCGGGAACTCCGGTTGATCCGTTATTATCCGGTCCAATAAAGAGACATGGCGAAGGCGAATTATTACGGCCTGATTCTGGCCGGCGGCAGAGGTACGCGATTCTGGCCGCGCAGCCGCAAGCGCCACGCGAAGCAGGTGCTCAACGTCACCGGAGACCGGACCCTGATTCAGTCGACGGTCGAGCGTTTGAGTCCGTTGATTCCGCCGGAACGAATCTGGATATTGACGAATGATTTTCTGCGCGACGAAATCATTCGGCAGTTGCCGGAAGTACCGCAGGCGCAGATTATCGCGGAACCAGCTCCGCGGAATACGGCTCCGGCGATCGCGCTGGCGGCGCATATTCTGCATTCGATCGATCCAAAGGCAGTGTTCGGGGTGTTCCCTTCCGACCACGTTATCGGGATGCCGAAGATTTATTTGCGATCTCTGCGGCCTGCATTTCAGGCGGCCGAAAAAGGGAAGATCGCGGTTCTGGGAATCAAGCCGCGATGGCCCGATACCGGTTATGGGTACATCGAATTTCGGAAGTCTGAATTGAGCGGCAACAGCGGACGGGAGACTCTGGCGGTCGCCAGCTTCCGGGAAAAGCCGGACCTGAAGACCGCGAAGAAGTTTTTCAAAGCCGGCCATTACTTCTGGAACGCGGGGATGTTCTTCTGGAAGGCTGAAATCGTGCTCGATGCAATGCGCCGGTATCAGCCCAAGACAGCGACACTGCTGGCGAGCCTGCCACCGTATGTTCATCCGGGCTTTGCCAAGAAGCTGTCAGAGGTGTTTCCACGCTGCGAGAACATCTCGGTGGATTACGGGGTGATCGAACACGCCGATAACGTGGTCGGTGTACCGTGTGGCGAGTTTGCATGGAACGACGTTGGAAGCTGGGACGCGGTTTATGAATTGACGCCCCATGACGCGGACGCAAACGCTGCGCGTTCCGAATTGCTGAGCGCGGATTCGGCACGGAATTACATCGATTGCGGCCATAAGCTGGTGGCTTTGCTTGGCGTGAAAGACCTGATCATTGTCGACACACCGGATGCATTGCTGGTGGCGGACCGGTCGCGAGCGCAACAGGTCGGCGAGATTGTGAAGTTGCTGGAGAAGAATGGGCGAGAGGAGTTGCTGTAGGACCGCTCCCTTGCGGTCGCGGCCCGGCGCCGATTCCGGCTCAGTGGCCTGGGTCTGACTTTGCGGCGAGGATTGAATCGATCGTCTGCTGTGTGATCGGGTGGTACATCGGCCGCGCTTTCTCGTAGATTGTTGCAGCCTGCTTCACATCCATGGCTTCGTAGAGCGGCTTGACATATTTGCGACGACCAACCGTCATCAGGAATTGCTCGATCCTTGCATACGCTGGTTCGTAGTGATTCCGGACGGCCATCAGCAACCACTGATCGAGGATCTCGTCGTTGGTTGAATCGGTAAGGTGATACTGCGCATCGAGTTTGCGCATCTGTGCCGGCCCGATCTGCTGCGGCAGCCCACGCAGATAGTGAAGCCATTCCTGCGTGCTCCACCCGGTAGTGTCTACTTCCTTCGCTTCGTCAATCGCGCGAAACGCGTCGGAAACTGCGACGGGCGCTGAGGCGGGCAGGCCGGGTTTGAAGACCCATTCATCCACCGGAATCTTTGCGGCAAGCTGCGGAGTCGCGGCAAAAAGATGGGCGCGCATATAGTCGAGCGACTGCGATGTGGTGATGCTCTGGAAAGCGAAGTGATTAAAGTAATCCTTCAGATAGAGATCGAATTTCTGCCGGCCAAAAGTCTGTTCGATCTGGCGGAGGAATAGAGCGCCTTTCTCGTAAGGGATGCTGGTGGCTCCATCGTCGGGATCGCGGCCGGCCAGGTCAATGTGCAGGATCTGATCAGCGGGCGGATGCGATTTGAATTCGTCCTGCAGGTCCTGGAAGCCCAGGGAGGCTTCCATTTCGGCGCGCCTTGTCCCGTACAACTCTTCTATGATGCGGCGCTCGATGTACACTGTGTAGCCTTCGTTCAGCCAGAAGTCGCTCCAGGTTGCGTTTGTTACGAGATTGCCTGACCAGGAATGCGCCATCTCGTGAGCCACAAGCGATACGAGACTCTTGTCGCCTGTGATCACTGTCGGCGTTGCGAATGTGAGACGCGGATTCTCCATGCCCCCGAAAGGGAAACTCGGCGGTAGAACGAGAACGTCATAGCGGGTCCAGCGATAGGGGCCGTAGAGACGCTCGGCCGCTTCCAGCATTTTTTCCATGTCGGAGAATTCGGCCGCGGCATTTGACAGAACCTGCGGTTCCGCCCAGACGCCCGTGCGCGGACCGGTCGCCTGAAATGCGAGATTGCCTACTGCAAGCGCGATGAGATACGACGGAATCGGCTCGGCCATTACGAAGCGGCACTCGTCCTGGCGGGCAGAGCAGTTCGTCGCTCCCATTACGGCGGTCAGTCCGTTTGGAACATGGACCTTTGCTTCAAAGGTCACGCGAACGCCGGGCGAGTCCTGGAGCGGAATCCAGCTGCGCGCCTGGATTGCCTGGGACTGAGTGTAGAGGAATGGGTGCTGTTTGCCCGCGGTCTGCTCGGGGGTCAGCCATTGGAGAGCGGTCGCGGTGGGATCGGTTGAATATCGGATGCGGACGAATTTTGTGTTGAGAGCAATGTCGATGCGGACTGGAGCGCCGAGGATCTTGTCGGAGCGGCCGATGGAGAAGCGGGCTTCCTGATATTTCAAACCGTCAGGCGATACCTCGGCTTCGTCGATCTGAAGAGCTCGCGAGTCGAGGATGAGTTGTTTCGCATCGCGTCCGAACTGCTCAATTGTGAGGACGGCAGTGCCCTGGATGGTCTGCTGTTGGAAGACCACATTCAGGTCGAGATTCAAATGCGTGACGCGGGCTACATCGGGGTTTGCATACGAATGAATATCTTTTGGGATATGAGGAACTTCAGTATCGTGCGAACAGGAAGTCATGGAGATGGCTGCAATTACGACCGAAGCGTAAATGTTTGTCAAGTCCGATTATCGCGGAAACGTCAATCCGGGCGCAGTGTTGAATAAGTGTAACCTTCCGTGCTGCCTGAACATCGGAAGGAAGAGTGGGGGTGCGCCTGATCTCGAAGAATATCGTGTTGGCTTTCGTGGTTCCCGTGCTGCTGTGCGGGCAGGGTGCCGATTCACCGGCGCCGGTTCCTGCAGATGCACACGCGGCCCCCGACGCTCCCGTCAATATCGCTCCCTCCGGCCAGACGCCCACCGCGAATCCGCTGAACCAGGAACCGCCGGGCGGCAAGCGCGTCTTCGGCGTGCTGCCGAACTACCGCACCGCGAGCGCCGAGATGGAAGGCAGCACGCTAACGTCGAAACAAAAATTGACGATCGCGGCCAAAGACTCATTCGATTACCCCCTCGTGCTTCTGGCCGCTGCGTTCGCCGGTCTGGATCAGTTGGGCAACGACGATCCATCCTTCGGACAAGGCGTCAAGGGCTACGCGCATCGCCTGGGAGCCTGGTATCTGGATGAGTCGATCGGCAACATGATGACCGAAGGCATCTTTCCCGCGATGCTGCATCAGGATCCGCGCTATTTCCGCAAGGGTTCGGGCAGCATTATGAGCCGCACCGGTTACGCGGTGAGCCGCGTGATCATCACCGACAAAGACGGAGGCGCAAAGCAGTTCAATTATTCGGAATGGCTGGGGAACGCGACTGGCGTTGCGATTTCGCAGGCCTATCATCCCGATAATCGCACTGCCAGGGATGCCACGGAGCTTCTACTCGAGCAGGTGGGAACCGACGCGATATCGCAGGTACTAAAAGAATTCTGGCCCGATATCAAGCGCAAAGTGTTCCACCGGGGCAATGCTCAGGACACTGCGTTCGCCAGTTCGCGGTAGCGTAACGTTGCGCACTGCGATTGCATCCGGATCGCCGCGTATCACTTGGGAACGCGGCTTGCGCCGCGTGCACCAGAGTAAAGAGTTCTGGCCGGACGGCCAGTAGATCGCCCGGGCAGTCCCTCACACCCATCAGCAACAAGACATCGGCGGCGCCCGCAGATCACCACGATCCGCAGCGCCTGGCCTTCCTCCATCAATCAGGCCTGCTGAAATACGCATCGCTGCGAAGTCGATCTTACGATCATGCTGGCGGCGTACATGCGGCTGGTCCATCCGAACCTTCTCGTCACTCACTTTTTGTATAAAGTTCCGACATCTCCGCTTCAGTTCCGTTTTTTTGCAAGTATATTTCCCTTGTAATCAGCAGTTTGGCCATTTGCAGCACATCGATTCGCGCCTTCGTGATGGTAGCTTTCAGGCGGGAGAGAAAGTGCTCTCACAAAGATTCGAGGGTAGAGATGCTTGAGCAAAAGCGCCCGCAGGGGACAGAAGAATGCATCGACGAGGCGATCGAAACACTGGTAGGCCAGCTGAAAAGAGGCGAACTGAAAGCGTCGGCGGCTGACCTTGTGCGGCTGCTGCAGTATCGCAGAGAAGGGACGGACTCACCAAAGCAAGCTGTGACGGTGAGATGGGTCGATGAATGCCCGACACCCGCGAGCGAGGAATAAAGTACATCCCGCTACCGAGTCAACGGAAGTTTCATGATTCAACGGCGCGATTCAAGGGGTTCTCGGGACCGATCGGATCGGGGAAATCCGCGGCGCTTTGTCATGAAGCCATCAGGCTCGCTTATTTGAATCCGGGGCGGACGGGGCTGATCGGGGCACCAACGTATCCGATGCTGCGCGATTCAACGCTAACGGCCTTGCTCGAAACGCTACACGACAACGACGTTCCGTTCGAGTTGAACAAAGCGGACAACGTCCTGACGATGCGGGATGCGGGGTCGCGAATCCTGCTGCGCTCAGTGGATGAATTCGAGCGGCTGCGTGGCCCCAACCTGGCGTGGTTCGGGCTGGACGAGATGACTTATGCGCCGGAGGGTGCGTGGCTGCGGCTCGAGGGCCGGCTGCGGGATCCGAAAGCGACGCGACATTGCGGATTTGGAGTGTGGACGCCGAAAGGTTTCGATTGGGTTTACCGGAAATTCATCGGGCATCCGGTTCCCGGTTATGACGCGATTCAGGCGCAGCCGTTTGAGAACCGGTTCCTGCTGGAGCAGGTGCCGGACTTCTACGAGCGACTGCGTGGAAGTTATGACCAGAATTTCTTCCGCCAGGAAGTGCTGGGAGATTACCTGAATGCCCGGGGCGGGCTGGTTTATCACGCCTTCGAACGCGCGATGAATGTGCGAGAAACGAAACTCGACACGGCGCGAGAGGTGGTATGGGCCTTGGACTTCAACGTGGATCCGATGTGCTCGGTGGTGGCGCAGGTGGAGCGCGGAGGGGACGTTTCGGTGCTGGATGAGATTGTGCTGCGGAGAGCAACAACGGAGCAGGCATGCGAGGAATTCGAGAAGAGATTCGGACTGCCGCGGGCAGGAGCCGTGGTGTATGGGGATGCGTCCGGAGCGTCGATGCAGACGACCGGATATTCGGATTACGAGGTGATACGGAATTACTTCAGGTCGCGCATGGCACGGGTGTCGTACCGCGTGCCAAAAGCGAATCCGCCGGTGCGGGAGCGCGTGTCCATGGTGAACGCGAGATTGCGTAACGCCAGGGGCGAGGTTCGCCTGTTCGTGGATCCGAAATGCGTTGAGTTGATCGACGATTTCGAACAGGTCTCATACCAGGAAGACTCGACGCAGATTGACAAAGACAAAGATCGGAGACGAACGCATCTGTCTGATGCGCTTGGTTACCTGATCTGGCAGCAGGACAGGAACGCAACGATTGGCGAACGCGGGGAGCGGTTGTTTTGATGACGAACACACATATCGAGCAGGAACATCCGGATTACGCGGCCCGGTCGCGCATGTGGCGGCGCTACCGCGATCTGTATGCGGGTGGGGAGCAGTTTCGGCATAACGCGGCGGAGTATCTTCTGCGGCGTCAGAAGGAGCCACTGGAGGTCTACCAGGAGAGACTGGCGCGCGTATTTTACGAGAACTATCTCGGATCGATTATCGACTGGTATACGGCGACGCTGGTCAGGCGCGAGCCCGTTCTGGAATTCGCAGGAACAAATGAACGGGGAAAAGAGTTTTTTTCGCAATTCGTTCAGAACTGCGATTTGCGCGGGACGACACTGACGCAGTTCTTCAAGCAACAACTCACCGAGGCGCTGGTTTGCGGGAAGTCATACCTGGTGGTTGATTTTCCGCACACCGAGAGTCCCGCGTTGACCAGAGCCGACGAAGACGCGTCAGGCCGCAGCAGGGCCTATCTGATGGCCTATAACGCCGATGAACTCATCAATTGGAGTTACGACGCGCGAGGCGAACTGGAATGGGCGGTTATTCGCACGTCATTGCTCAAACAGGACAGCGTGAGGAGCTTCGGCTGGAAGCGAGAAACGCAATGGATCTATTACGACCGCGAGAAGTTCGAAATCTACGAACGCGTGGGTCCGGAACAGAAAGCGATCGAGTTGACCGATCAGGGGAAGCATGGATTCGCCGGTATTGGGCGTGTGCCGGTTTTCGAATTGAGGATCACTGAGGGTCTGTGGCTGACCAACAAGATCGCACTGCTGCAGCTGGAACATTTCAACAAGTCCAACGCTCTGGGATGGGCGCTGACGATGGGCCTGTTTGCTATGCCGGTGATTTACTCGGATCGCGAATTCAATCAGGTTACGGGCGAGAGTTACTACCTGCAACTCGGTTCCGAAGACAGGTTTGGATGGACCGAGCCCGCGGGGAATGTTTTCCAGATTGCCGCGGATAACCTGGAGCGCTTAAAGGACGAAATTTACCGGGTGTCGTACATGATGCAACAAGCCGGCGACGGGTCCGGCGCGCTGCAATCCGGGTTGAGCAGGCAGTGGGACTTCAGCGTGACGCAGGAAATTCTGCGGGCATACGGCGACATCGTCAAGGACTTGATGCGCAATGTGCTGAGCGCGATCGCGGCGGCGCGGCAGGACGACCTGGGCGTTGACGTTACGGGGCTCGACGAATTCGACATCACGGATTTCAGCACGGAAGTGAATGACGCCAAGAACCTGCTGAATCTCGGGATCAAATCGCCGACGCTGAGCAGGCAAATCCAGAAGAAAGTCGCGATGAAGTACCTCTCCGATGCGCGGCAGGACATCAAGAACCGCATCGTGGAAGAGATCGATGCAGAAGGGGTTGAAGGAGAGTCATGAGCGAAGCAATGAACGTGCAGGCGATCGTGCAGCAGGCGATCGACGAATATATGCGGCAGGATTCGGCGCGGCGGGAGCCCGCGCATAAGGCCGAACTGCAGGAGGAAAAGCGACGGCGCGAGCAACTCGAAAAGCGAGTCAACGAACTTGTTGAAGAGAACAAGCGCAGCCGGGGTGTAGCCGAAGAAGCACAACGCAGTTCGGGCATCCGGTCCGAGTTGCAAAAGCTCGGCGTCATCAAAGTGGATCTGGCGTACAAGGCCGTGCAGGACGGCATCATGCGTACGGAGGACGGTCGTTTGATCGCCCGGGGTGAAAACGGCGAGCAGGCGATCGGAGATTATCTGGCAGCTTTCGTCCAGGAGAACCCGGAGTTCCTGCCGGCGCGGATTGCGGGCGGTACGGGGATCACGGGGTCGCAAAAGGCTCCGCTCAATAGCAACAACGGGCCGATTGATCTCGACCGGATCACACCGTCGATGAGCAAAGAGGAACTGGATCGAGTGCGCCAGGAGATTTTGCGGGTAGTAACGCAGACGCCGCGGGGAGCGTAGATCCCCGAAATCAGCAACGAATGGACTTGAAGGAGAATAATGCCAGCAATTACGTCAGCAAATGTAGCAAGCGCGATCGTCAAACTGGTGGCGGCCGATGCTTTGCCCGCCCTGGTAGGGAACCTCGTTATGGGCAACCTCGTTAATCGCGATTACGAACCGACTTTGGCACAGGCCGGTGACACCGTGAACGTGCCGATCGCGCCACAGCTTGTGGCCAATAACATCGCGGAGGGCAATACCGTTCAGCTGCAGAATCCGAATCTGGCGAACGCGCAGATCGTGCTGAACACGCACACCGAAGCGACATTCCAGATTCCCGATGTGACCAAGGTTCTCGCAGTGCCGGATCTGCTCAAGATTTACATGCAGCCGGCCGTGGTAGCGATCGCGGAGAACATCGAGACGAGCCTTCTGAACCTGTACGCGGGCTTTTCGGCCAACACACCCCTGGGAACGGCCGGAACTCCGATCACGGAAGCCCTGGTCGACTCAGCGGAAACATCTTTGTTCCAGGCGAAGGTTCCGGCGAGCGCACCGAAGTATCTGGTCGTCGACAGCAACACGTATTCGGCGATGCGCCAAATTCCCCGCTTCAGCGAATTTCAGACTGCCGGCGAGGCAGGTCTGAGGGCGATGATCGACGGGACGTTCGGCAAGATCAAGGACTTCTTCGTATTCCGCTCGCAGTATGTGCCGAAGACGGGGACGACACCGATCAATACCCACAATCTGGCATTCTGCAAGGATGCGATCGGTCTGGTGGTCCGGCGTTTACCCCAGCCGCTGCTGGGCACCGGCGCCATCGCGGAGTACGCCGAACTGGGTAACTTCGGAATGCGCGTCACGATGAGCTATCAGCCGAATACTTTGGCACAGCAGTTCACAGTTGACGTGTTGTACGGCTGCGCGATTCTGCGAAACAACTTCGCGGTTCAGATCAACAGCTAAGCGGTAAACGCTCCCTTACGGTCGCGGCTGGGAAAGCGCAACCGAGGGGATCAACGCGATGGTCATTTGGGGGCGCTTATGTGCGCCCCCTTTCTTTTGGGAAGCAGGAGGGACGAATGGACGTGAAAGCCTACTACGGAAAGGTGCGGGAAGCG
>Ga0210389_10003419_pt1 | contig 12385 bp, 10 predicted proteins | sample IncBWH28OmetaG_FD_160127 | JGI IMG/M metagenome (GOLD analysis project Ga0210389, IMG submission 160127) | Forest soil microbial communities from Barre Woods Harvard Forest LTER site, Petersham, Massachusetts, United States - Inc-BW-H-28-O ...
GTTTCAAGAGAGGCAGAACCTCCTCAAATGCGGCGGCAAGATCCCGTCCCACGATAAGGTGACCGGTTGCTGCCACGTCGATGCAATGGGCGAGCGACGATCCCAGAAGTTTGGTATTGATCAGGGCCGCAACGCCGCCGACTTTGCTGATGCCAAGCCATGCCGCGAGATAATCCGGCTGGCCCGGCATGAAGAGGCAAACCGTGTCGCCTTTGCCGATGCCCGCCGACAGCGCCCAGCGGGCATAACGGTTGATCCGTTCGTTCAGGTCCCGATAGCTGAAGGTTTCATGGTCCGACAGCAGCGCCGGGTGGTCCGGCTGACGCGCCGCCCAATCCTCGACAATGTCGGCGAACAGCCGGTGCGGATTGGCTTCGATCCCGGAGGTGCGCTCGATGGCCTTCAGCCAGCTCTTGGCGGTGGAGGGTTTGGCGCGCGGCCGCGGCGCCGACATAGGCTGGTCGACCATCGCCTGCTCAATGACGCCTGTATTCATCGCTGGGTACTTGTTGTTGGAGCGCTATCTTAGCGGCCTTCGCCTGACCAGGTGTTAACCGGCAGGGATAAACGAGGCAGCGCGGGCGAATTGGCGTCATGGAAAGCTAATTAAAGCGGCTGTCACTGCCCGCGCGCAGCCATGCGCGATGATGCCGCGCGAAGCGCCTCGGCGGGTGTCAGCGCTTACCTGGCGCGAACGACCAGTTTTTCCTCAGTGAAAAACTGGAGCGCACCGTAGCCTTCCATATCGACGGCATAGCGAAAGTTGCCGTCTGTGGTGGGGAAGATTGCAATGACGACGCCGTCCTTGCGGTCGTCGGTCGTCTTTTCAACCCGTTCACCAATCGCAAATTTCGACATGGTTTGTTCCTTTTCGGGAATCTTATCTCTCTGATTCTCCGGCAAACTGGTTAACGCTTCTTAAGCAAAGGCCTGATCAACAGGCGGCAGCCCATGATCAAAATTGGACCGCGCGCACGACAAGCCCTTATGGACGCGCGCAAATTTTCCCGCGATCATGTAAAGCGCGTGCGGCCGCCCCCGATTCTTACGGGTATCGGCGATCCCCGCCTCTTGAGGCCGTCATGATCGACAGACGACGATTCCTGCATTCGGCCTCGGCCTGCTTCGGGTGCCCCTTCATCACCTCTCTCGGCTTCGAATCGGCGGCGGCGCAAAGCGATGCCTACCCGTCTCGTCCCGTGCGGTGGATCGTTCCCTATGTGGCCGGCGGCGCGACCGACATACTTTCCCGGCTGATCTGCCAGCGGCTGTCGGACCGGCTTGGCCAGGCCTTTATCGTGGAAAACAAACCCGGTGCCGGCAGCAATATCGGCACGCAGGCCGTGATCAATTCGCCGCCGGACGGATACACGCTGCTGCTGACGAGCACCGCCAACGCCATCAACGCTTCGTTCGATCCGTCATTGCCGTATGATTTCGCCACAAGCATTGCGCCGGTCGCCGGCGTCGCCCGCATTCCGCTGGTGCTCGTCGTCAACAACGATCTCCCTGTCCGCAGCGTCGCGGATTTCATCGCCTATGCCAAAGGCAATCCCGGCAAGCTCAGCATCGCTTCATCGGGAATTGGCACCTCGCTGCATCTCTCCGGCGAGTTGTTCAAGGCCATGGCCAGGATTCAATTCGTCCATGTGCCCTATCGCGGCTCGGCTCCGGGATTGTCTGACGTGATGGCCGGTCAGATCCAGGGTATGTTCGACAACGTCACTTCCTCGTTCGAATTGGTGCGGTCGAATAAGTTGCGCGCGCTCGGCGTGACCACAAAAGAGCGCTCCGAAGCTCTGCCGGACGTGCCGCCGATCGCCGCCACGCTGGCCGGATTTGAAACAAACTCCTTCTACGGCGTCGGCGCGCCGCGCGGTACGCCGCACGCCGTGATCGACCTCCTCAACAAGGAGGTCAACGCCGCGTTTGACGATCCCCTCATCAAACAGCGGTTCGCCGAGCTTGGTGCTGTTCCCCTCACCGGCGGCGCCAGCCGGTTCGGCGATATGCTGACGGCCGAGACCGAACGCTGGCGCAAGGTCGTGGAACTATCCGGCCAACGGAAAGAGTGAAGGCCTGCTTTCGAGGTGGCCGGGGCCGAGAGGCCGTACTATCTTGATCTTCGCCAACGAAGCAACAACTTTGCTCGATATCGGAATCACATGGTCACGCACAGAACCCCTTGGGATGCCCGCTCGACCATCAGCCGGTCGGCCCATGTGCTTGAACGCACCGGGCTTGCACTGACCGGAGCCTCATGCGGATTGTTCGTGGCCGCGCATGTCGGGCGGGCCGACATCGAACTGCTCGGCTCGGCGGCAGCCGTCTTCGTCATGATGATTTACGGTGCCGCCGGCTTCTATCTCGGAATCGATTTTCCGCACGCGCCTTCCAATCACGACATGCATATGCCGCTGGGGCATGGCCTGGGATCCAAAGCCGATGCGGTTGAACTATTGAGCGCGGCAGGCACGTTTCTCGCCGCCATCGCAGCGGTTACTTCCGTTTCCAGCATCGTTCTGGACGAAATTGCGCATCCGACATCTGCGCTGCTGATTTGCCTCGCCTGGGCCATCGGCGCGACCCTGCAAATCGCCGCCGGCATCATCGCGCGGAAGAAGGCCGATGCCGCGAATGCATCCTAGTCTGGCGGTTCAGAAGTCCGCATCATTTTTGCGGCGGGTCCGTTATGCGGACTTCTGAACCAAAGCCAGACTAGATTAATAACTTTGCTAGTGTCCTTTCGAATCCGAAGTTCGAAAAGTGGGGCCGCGCAATGACACGAACTTCGGATTCGGGACACTAGCGGATCCGTATGTCGGGCTTCGTCGTCTGCCGCTGAGCGCGCGACAGCAGCCCGGCATGAAGCCGGGCCGCGGTTGCGCCGTCCCAATACCTTGGCCCGGAACGGGCGATCGGAAAGATTAGCTGCCGGACGGGTTAAAATCCGGATCGTGGCCGCCAACCCGCGAACGGTCGAAGCTGTCGTTATCGAAGTAGGTTCCGGCTGGCCCGCGCGGCGCCACGAAGGCAGGCGTCTGCACCTGGTTGTAGGTCGCGCGATAATGCCGAAGAGCGTGGATCGGCTTTTGCGGGGCGGTCCTTTGCACATCGATGTCTTGGGCAAACACCGGGCTCGAAAGAGCTGCGGTCACGATAGCGATAGCGCTGAATGTCTTAATGGTCATAGGGTTTTTCCATCTTATGTGGTGAATCCCTCCTCCTGACATTTCCTACACGCGCAATCCGCAACTGGCTAAACACGTTCCGAAACAAAGATTCAAACCGCAGTGAGGCACAATCATCAACCGCGCCGGTTTTCGTGATCGGCATGTGAGGTGGCTGCTTTGCCAAATAGCGTTGAAGTGGACTTGAGGAGTCTTCGCGCCTTGCGACTGCACAGAGTTCAGGCAGACGCCGCCCGCTCAGACCAATCCGCGCACAACCGCTTGCCTCTCCAGCTCCCTGAAATGCATGTCAGGCTGAGCAGCATTGCGCAAAGGAGGGCGTAATGTGAGGTTTGGATGGATCGCGTCATTTCAGGAATGGCTGCGCGACAACGCCCGCAGAAAGCGGCCTTCTTCATCAGGCGGCGCGCACGCCGTCGATGAAGCGGTTGACCTCGGCGGCCAGCTCCCCGGCCTGCCGGGAGAATTGCTCGGCGGCGCCGAGCACCTGGCTGGCGGCCGATCCGGTCTCGGCCGCGGCCTGTTTCACACCGATGATACTGTTCGAGGCATCCTGGGTGCCTTTTGCCGCCTGCTGGACGCTGCGCGAGATTTCCTGAGTGGCGGAGCTTTGCTCCTCGACGGCGGCGGCAATCGCAGCGGTGATTTCATTGACCTCGCTGATAGTCGTTGCGATCTCGTGGATCGCGGAGACGACAAGCTTCGTCGCGTCCTGAATCTGCCCGATCTGTTCGCCGATTTCGCCGGTCGCGCGGCTGGTCTGGTTGGCCAGCGCCTTCACTTCCGAAGCGACCACCGCAAAACCCTTGCCGTGTTCACCGGCCCGCGCCGCCTCGATCGTCGCATTGAGAGCCAAAAGATTGGTCTGGCTTGCGATGCCCTCGATGAGCGTTACCACTTCACCGATCTTGCGGGTGCCGGCGGCGAGGGTCTGAACGGACACATCGGTCCGTTTGGCGTCGTCCACGGCCTTGCCGGTGATGGCCGCCGACTGCGCAGCTTGCCGTCCGATTTCCTGGATTGAAGAAAACAATTGCTCGGTCGCGGCCGCCACGGTTTCGACGTTGACGGAGGTCTCCTCGGCGGCCGAGGCCATGATTCCGGACTGATGATCGGTACGTTCCGCCGTCACCGACATCGAGCCCGCGGTCGTCTCCATCTCGCAGGCCGCTGACGACAACGCGCCGGTCAGCCGGCCAACCGTGGTCTCAAAGGCCTTCGCCAGCTCTTCCACCTCGCGGGCCCGCCGGATCTTGGTCTCGCTCGCGCTGACCTGTTCCTCAGCGAGCTCGCGCGCCTTGACCATGTTTTCCTTGAAAACTTCGACAGCCTTGGCCATGGCGCCGATTTCATCGCGCCGCTGTTGATCGGGAATCTCGACCTCGATATTGCCGGCTGCAAGCATCGCCATGGTTCGAGTCAGCCGCACGGTCGGCGTCGAAATGGCGCGAGCGATCAGAAGCGCAGCCGCGATCGAGAGGGCGGCACCGAGCAACACCAGCGCGAAAAACGTCAGGCGCATCTGCGCAAAGCCGGCCAGCAAACCAGCAACCGCCTGACCGCGCCGCTCTTGCGCGCGCTCCGATTGTTGAGCCAGAAGTTGACGGAGCTGAGCGAAGCTTTCTTCGGCGGCGCCCATCATCATGACGCCATAAGCCGCGTCGAGCTTGGTGTTGTCGACGACCTGCCGGACGGTCTTATCGTAGTCGGCAAACTTCTGCCCCATGGCGGGATTTACGCTGCGGCCAGCGACAAGTTTGATTTGTGGGGCGATGGAGCCGAGTCTCGCCTCCAGCTTGGTTGCGATCGCCTCGATCTTCGGCTTGTCGGTCTCGTTCGCCGCCGTCGATGTCAGATGATAGAGATCGGTCTGAAAGCCGGTGACGGCCTCCGTCGCGAGCATCGACTGGCGCAAATCCTCAAAAGCGACGTCGTTGAGCTCCGCAACCGAGGTCTCCTGGCGAGAAAGGTAGACGAATACGATTCCCGCCAACGCAATCATGGCCACGAGCATCGTCGCCGGTGCAAGCAGGCTTTTTGCCCAGAGCGGCAGATTATTGATCGACAACATGTTGATGCCCGCAAGCCCCCGATGGTTGGCGGTCACCCGAACCGCCAGCCATCATTCCCTAGCAAACGTACCTTACTCGCCGGGACGTTTATTCTTTGTAGTAACCGACCCCGCACACCACGTCGTTGGTGTGAATGACATAGGCTGACTTCGGCTGGATCTTCTTGGTCGCAGGATTGGGCCATTTGAAATCCACCCAGCCCTTGCCTTGCTCGAAGCCGACCTTCACGATCTCCCCATTGGGCTCCTTGCCGTCGGGATCCTTGATGTGCAGGAGGTTCTTGCCGACGAAGGACGGGTTGCCGCCATGCGCCTTGTTCACGCCGTCATGGTCGTAACAGAACACATAGAGCTCCCCCTGAACGAAGCCGCCGTCCGGGCGGCTGAAATCGGCGAAGGCCTTTTCTTCGCCCGCCTGCTTCATGTAGCCCGCGGCGCGCTCGGACAGCGCCTTGGCTTCCTCCGGCGTCGCGGCTTGGGAGGGCGCGGGGATTGCCGAAATTCCGAACATGAGAGCTGCCGCGGCAGAGATGGCAATGCGATGATTCACGATCATATTCCTGGGTTGGACGGTCTGGCCGATAGGCGGGTATTCTCGGCGAACTCTCGGGCACAGGGCTTAAAAGTCTCTGAAGGAATTCGATTTAAGGAGCCCGCTTGCGTTAAGAAGCAGGCCGGAAGGCCAGCGCAGGCCATTTTGTCGCGCCTTCCATTGTCCCGAATGAGCCCTGGCCCAGCCGGAACCCCTTCGTTGCCGCTGTCGGTGAAGGAGGTCTTGATGGGATCACCATACAGCTCGCGTACCTGCGCTTGAGCAGCGGGTCTGTATAACATCGGTGAAGACCAGCTGGCCGGTCAGATCGACGACGCGGTCAGAAGTGCGACGCGTTATAGCTCGATGTAATTGCGCGACCTGCCACATCGTCTCGGTAAAGCGAAGCGGCGATTTGTCCTTCTGAGACGAGTTGCTGCGGCTTGCTTGCCTACTCACTTCGTGAACATGGGCCTCGAGGACGTAGGCGGCTTTTCCGCCGCAGCCGAAAGATTGAACGTCAGCCAGAGGTTCCACTCAGGGATTTTTTTCTCGCCCACCGATGTTTCTGGCTTGAGAAATCCGATCGTGTCCTGGTCGTCAACTGCAAGTCAAAAAAAACGATTGCTGCATCTTATACTTACGGACCGACGAAAAGCGATGAGCGACAAGCCGAGTCGGTTGTAGCAAGAAATCGGGTGATTTATTTTCTCCCACATCCGAAGTTTCTCCCGCGCTTCGGCGCGAAAATTGTCGCGAAATTTGGAAGGGGGTAGTCAAATCTCTAGCGGGACTTACAGCCTGCGCGCTCGCCTTCACAAGCGGTCAAAAGCAGTTTATCGATTTCCATCGAAACGACGTGCTGCTTAAATCTATTCGATCTTAGCGAACCCTTTCTTCGACGCCGACGGTCGAAGCACAAAAGTTCGATACCAAGGGATTGGCGAATGTCTCCGTTGCCTTCCGTCAGTGATCTCCGGTAGGGCTGTACGAACTAGGGGCGAGCCCGGCTACAATTCACGAATCTCTTACACTGGCTGGAAAGTTTTTTGGGAAAGAAGCGTCATGAAATTTCACCGCAGACTTATCATAAGTGGCATGGCGTCCGTGTTAGCCGCACCGTTTGCGGCACCTGTCAATCCGGCCGGCGCAGCCGACAAAATCAAGATCGGCTTCCTCCTGAAGACCATGCAGGAGGAGCGCTACCAGCGAGACAAAGCCGTGTTCCTCGCCAAGGCCAAGGCGTTGGGCGCCGATGTGATCTTCGGCTCGGCCAACAACGACGAACAGACGCAGCTGGCGGCGTTCGAAAACATGCTGTCGCAGGGCGTGCAGGTCATCGTATTGCAGCCGGTCAACACGGGCACTGCCGGAAGCATGGTCACGTCCGCGCACGAAAGCCGCGTGAAAGTTGTCGGTTATGATGCGATGCTGGTTAACGGTCCGCTCGACGCCATGGTGATGCAGGACAGTTGGGCCGTCGGCAAGCTTCAGGCCGATGCGATGGTGGCATGGCTCAAGGCCAAGAACGGATCGGTCAAAGGCAATGTCGCGCTAATCCGGGGGCAGCCGGGCGATTCCAACGCCAACGCGATGAGCAGCGGGGTTCTCGAGGTTCTGAGGGCTAACCCAGATCTTAAGCTTATCGCTGATCAATCGCACGAAGGCTGGTCGCCCGACAAAGCGATGGCGACGACAGAAAACCTGCTCGCCAAGTTCAGCAATAAGATCGACGCCGTCATTTGCAACAACAGCGGCATGGCGCGCGGAGCCATCGCCGCCCTCGACGCCCAGGGCATGGCTAGCGCCGATAAGGTTTTCGTTGCTGGGTCCGACGCCGACCTCGTCAACATCCAATATATCGCGCAGGGCAAGGAAGCCGCGGAAATCTGGAAAAAGATTGCCCCGCTCGCCGAAACAGCGGCTGAAACGGCCATGACGCTCGCCCAGAGCCCTGACAAGGACCCCAAGACCCTCCTCAAGGTCGACAGGGTGATCAACAATGGCGCCGTCGACGTGCCGACCATCGTTACCCCGGTCGTGCTCGTTGACAAGAAGAGCCTCGACAGCACGATCATCGCCGAGGGCTTTTACACCCACCAACAGGTGTACGGAAAGTAGATTAGGCGCGCATGTCCGAAGTCGTTCTAAAGATGGAGCACATCGTCAAGGAATTCCCCGGCGTCAGGGCTCTCGACAACGTCAACTTTGAGGCGCGCTCCGGCGAGCTTCTTGCGGTTATGGGAGAGAACGGTGCGGGGAAATCGACCCTCATGAAAGTGCTCAGCGGCGTTTGGCCCTATCCCACCTATCAGGGCGACATTTTCATCGAGGGAGAAAAGAAGCGATTTTACAACACCCGCGAAGCCGAGGAATCGGGTGTCGCGATCATCTATCAGGAATTGAATCTTATTCCGGAACTGACCATCGCTGAGAACATCTTCCTTGACCGTCAGCCGACTAACAGCCTGGGCGTAATCGATTGGCGCAAGTTGAATTCCGACACCCAGACCATCCTAGACGAACTTGGGATCCGGGACTTCAAACCTACCGATCAGGTCAAGAGCGTCACTGTCGGCAAGCAGCAGATGGTCGAAATCGCCAAGGCCCTATCGAAGCGCGCGAGCATTCTCGTCCTCGATGAACCGACCTCCGCGTTGACAGACAAAGAAGCGGCGGACCTCTTCAGGATCATACGCAAGCTGAAGCAAGACGGCGTCTGCATGTGCTACGTCTCCCACAAAATGGAGGAGATTAAGCAGATCGCGGACCGGGTAGTGGTCTTGCGGGACGGACAGACAATCGGGGACGTTACTCCTATAGCCGACATCACCCTCGACCAGATCATCGCCAGGATGGTCGGCCGCGACATCAAGGACATGTTTCCAAGGAGCGAGCGCAAACGTGGCGAAAAAATCCTCGAGGTCAAGAACCTCGAGGTCGACTATCCTGATTTGCCGGGCAAAAAAAGGGTCAAGAAAGCGTCGTTCTCAGCCTATCGTGGAGAAATCCTTGGCATTTCTGGATTGATGGGCGCCGGACGAACCGAACTTGTCTCCGCTATCTTCGGCGCCTATCCGGGGGCGACGCACGGGGACGTGCTTATCGAGGGCAAAAAGGTCGAAATTCGCTCGCCCACCGACGCTATCGACCATGGAATCGCGCTTCTGACCGAGGACCGCAAGGCGCTCGGCTTATTCCCGGGCCAGTCGATTGCCTTCAACACGACGATCTCTTCATTGCAAACCATCAGTACGCGGTTGATCGGAGTGATCAACGCTAGCCGAGAACACGCTTTGGTCGAGAAATACGTCGCGCAGCTCGGTATCAAAACGCCGAACATCGACACCATTATCGGGACGCTCAGCGGCGGCAATCAGCAAAAGGTCATCTTAGGAAAGTGGCTCAATGCGAGCCCGACGATTTTCATCCTAGATGAGCCGACCCGCGGCATCGACATCGGCGCGAAGGTTGAAATCTACAAGCTCTTAAATCGGCTAGCAGAGGACGGAGTGGCGATCATAATCATATCCTCGGAATTGCCCGAGATTCTTGGGATGAGCGACAGAATCCTGGTGATGAGCGAGGGCGCCATCGTCTCGGAATTCACGCGCGAGAAGGCCACCAAGGAAGCGATCATGGAATTTGCGACCGGCGCTCGCCGGAGGGGTGAATGACAGGGTTATGCAACAGAATCAGGTGCTCCAGTTCATCAAAACCAACGCCACGCTGATCGCCCTTGTGGTCCTGGCGGTCGCTCTCGCCTTCGCCGACCCCACCTTTCACACAGCACGTAATCTGAGCAACGTAGCGCGACAGGTGACAATCGTCGGCATCATCGGGGTTGGGATGACGATGGTCATTCTGATCGCCGGTATCGATTTGTCGGTTGGTTCCGTTGTCGGCGTCGCGGCCGTGGTCGTGACCCTGCTCATGCAGTATGGCCTGGCCGTATGGATCGCTGTTCCGGTCACGCTTGTGATGGTCGGCGGCCTCATCGGCCTATGGAACGGCTTTTGGATCGCGCATTACCGTATTCCGCCGTTTATCATTACGCTCGGAATGCTGACGATAGCTCGCGGTGTTGCACTGACATTGTCTGGGGGCAGTTCAGTTCCGGTCGCCGATCCATCGTTTGCCAACATTGGCAGCGCTTACATTCCGCCTGTGCCAACGTTGGTCATCCTTGCGATCGCCGCGGTGCTCTATGTCTACACGTTAGTTCGGGGCCTTAGCGACAGCATGAAATCAGGCGGCCGTGGGAGCGCCGACAAACTGGCGGCGGGCGCCGTCATCGCCGCAGTAGGGTTGGCACTCGGAGTTTATGTTTTCGGCAGGGGTGATGGCCTTCCCGTTCCGGTGGCGATCTTTGTCATCATCGCAGGCGCAGCGATCTTCGTTCTTGGTCATACGAGGTTCGGCCGACGTCTTTACGCACTCGGAGGCAACGAGGAAGCGGCGCGTCTGTCGGGCATCAACATCTATCGGACGAAAATGATCGTCTACGTGACAGTGTCGCTCCTCGCGGCGCTGTCTGGAATCTTGCTGGCGTCACGCCTCAACGGCGCGTCACCCAATTTGGGTACGATGTTCGAACTTGACGCGATTGCCGCGGTGGTGATCGGCGGCACTAGCTTGGCAGGTGGCTCGGGCACAATCGGTGGTACGATAATTGGCGCGCTTATCATCGGCGTTCTGAACAATGGCATGAGTTTGCTTGGTGTCTCGTCGTTCTACCAACTGATCATCAAGGGCCTCATCATCAGTCTGGCCGTTTGGTTCGACGTTCTGCAAAAGAAACATTAGGCCGGCTATCCTCTATGTCCCATCACTCACTGATTGCCTGGAATTGCGCGATGGCCTACCCAACTCCGCGGGCCTACGATGGAGTACTAGGAGAAGGTTCGATCCCAGTTCCTCTCCCTCCGCCACTCATCCCTGACATCTCGTACTTCGAAACGGAGACAGTCCGAAAATCCGGCCGTTTTCGCGCGTTTTTCAGCCGGAGAATCTCGGTCGCCTGTCAAAATGAGCATTCGATGCGGCTGGAGAACGCATTTTTCTCCGAATCTTAGTATCACGCGGATCGGTATGGTACGGGATTTCCCGGAAAAGAAAGGGCTTAAGGAGGTCGTGGTTTGGATCTCTCTCGCTCAGCCTCGCATGGAAAGTGCCGCGAAATTCGGGAGGGGTAGTCGGAAGGTCGCTTTTGCGAAGCCGACAATAAACGAAGAGAGCATGGACGTCCGTTGATGACCCCGTTGCAGACTTTCCACGCCTCCGGTTACCGGCCGACAGTTGTTTGACTAGAACCGGTGAAAATCATTCATCACTTGGCGGGTTGCTCCCAATTCCCTTCCAACTTCTGCTCGAATACCCGCGCGGGCGCGCCCTGGTATGTGTTGGCAAAATTGTCGAGCGGCAACGAAGATACGACCGTAACGACATTGGAATTGACCCCCTCGATGGAGAGAATTCGGCCCGTTTCCAATGCGTGTATGAAATTCGCGTCAGCGACCGTCGCAGCCACGCATCCATTGGCAAGACAAATCGTGTAGGGAAAATTCATCGAGGTGCCCTTGTCGACAATCAGTCTGACGCCTGGCTGCAAGAAAAATCCAGACGGCAGGAAGAGCTGCAACCGCTTCGCCGGGGCATCTACTTGCTCGATTAGATCGACTCTAAGAACAATTTGACCCGTGTCCCATCTGCCGTTGATCGTCGTGCGGCAGACCATTTTTGCCTCGGCCCCCTGAACACCCTTGAAGCACAATTTTGTCCAGTCCGAGTAGGTCAGATCGCGCGCGGGCTGCTGCCCGCGCGCCGCGATTTCTGCCTCGCTGAAATCGGTCGATGCGGGGACATCGCCAAACGGGGTGACTTGCTGGCCGTTCGCGGACGTCACCTCGCTCAAAGTACACAGAGCAATGAAGCTTGCAGCGAACGCTCGACTGCCATGGAATTTCGCATAAGAGGTTTTTCCCCAATGTAGGCCAGAACCTTTCATTGATGCCTCCGGAGGAACTCGCTGACCAGCGGCGCCCAGATTCGAACAGCATCGGGCGAATCAATGAAGAAGTGGCCGTCCTCTCCGAAATCCGGCAACAGATGATATTCGACGTTGCCACCTGCTGTCCGAAAGGCTGATGCCAGTCGCATCGATAGATCGGGCCCGAAATAGCTATCGTTGTGAGTATAGATCCAAAGCATCGGGATCCGTGCAGTTCGTCCGAACTGAGCCGCTGCGTCGACCAGACGATCCGGAGCGCAGTTGTTGTTGGGTATGCCGTTGAGATGACCGCCGCGCCCGGCCTCGAATCCAATCATCGCCCGCACCGATTTCGGATTTTGACTGGCCAATGCAATCGCACCCCAGCCGCCACCCGACTGACCAACAACGACGACATCGTCGCGCCGGATAAAAGGCTGGGTCGTCATGTATTCAATAACCCATAGGCTCAGCGACGCAATCGCGAGCCCGGCGTCTCGGAAATTGGCATCCGAGCAATTGCCTACCCCCGAGAAGAAAAGGCCGAATAGGCCGCGCTCGGGATTTTCGATTGCAGTGGCACCATATCCAGGACGAATGGG
>Ga0210389_10003420_pt1 | contig 12384 bp, 13 predicted proteins | sample IncBWH28OmetaG_FD_160127 | JGI IMG/M metagenome (GOLD analysis project Ga0210389, IMG submission 160127) | Forest soil microbial communities from Barre Woods Harvard Forest LTER site, Petersham, Massachusetts, United States - Inc-BW-H-28-O ...
CAGCAGGTGCGCGCCGGCCTCAAGGCCATTTACCTGTCGGGCTGGCAGGTCGCCGGTGACGCCAACCTGTCCGGCCACACCTACCCCGACCAGAGCCTGTACCCGGCCAACTCGGTGCCGCAGGTGGTCCGCCGGATCAACAACGCGCTGATGCGCGCCGACCAGATCGCCAAGATCGAGGGCGACCGGTCCGTGGAGAACTGGCTGGCGCCGATCGTCGCCGACGGTGAGGCCGGCTTCGGTGGCGCCCTCAACGTGTTCGAGCTGCAGAAGGCCATGATCGCCGCCGGTGTCGCGGGTTCGCACTGGGAGGACCAGCTGGCTTCGGAGAAGAAGTGTGGTCACCTGGGCGGCAAGGTGCTGATCCCGACCCAGCAGCACATCCGCACGCTGACCTCGGCCCGGCTGGCGGCCGACGTCTGCGACGTCCCGACCGTGGTGATCGCCCGGACCGATGCCGAAGCGGCCACGCTGATCACGTCCGATGTCGACGAGCGCGACCAGCCGTTCATCACCGGCGAGCGCACCAAGGAAGGCTTCTACCGCACCCGCAACGGCATCGAGCCGTGCATCGCGCGGGCGAAGGCCTACGCGCCGTTCGCCGACCTGATCTGGATGGAGACCGGCACCCCGGACCTCGAGGTCGCCCGCGAGTTCTCCGAGGCGGTCAAGGCCGAGTACCCGGACCAGATGCTGGCGTACAACTGCTCGCCGTCGTTCAACTGGCGCAAGCACCTTGACGACAGCACCATCGCGAAGTTCCAAAAGGAGCTTGCCGCGATGGGATTCAAGTTCCAGTTCATCACGCTGGCCGGCTTCCACGCGCTGAACTACTCGATGTTCGATCTGGCCTACGGTTACGCCCGCAACCAGATGAGCGCCTATGTCGAGTTGCAGGAGCGCGAGTTCGCCGCCGAGGAGCGTGGCTACACCGCCACCAAGCACCAGCGCGAAGTGGGTGCCGGTTACTTCGACCGCATCGCCACGACGGTTGACCCGACCTCGTCGACCACCGCGCTGACCGGTTCCACCGAAGAGGGTCAGTTTCACTGAGGATGAGCCCTAGCCGAGGAGACGCAAAATCGCACGTTTGCGGTTGAAATGATGCGATTCTGCGTCTGCTCGAAACCAACAATAGGTCCCGCCCACCCAACCTGGGCGGGACCTATTGCGTTGCAGGACGATATGACTGGAGAAGGCGACAAGTGAGCGACGCAACGGCGATCCAGCGGGTAGGGGTTGTCGGGGCTGGGCAGATGGGATCCGGTATCGCCGAGGTCGCCGTCCGCGCCGGTGTCGCCGTCACGGTCTTCGAGCCCACCGAGGCGCTGGTCACGGCGGGACGCACCCGTATCGTGAAGTCGTTGGAACGCGGCGTCAGCGCGGGCAAGGTGACCGAGCGGGAACGTGGCCGCGCACTCAGCCAGCTGACGTTCACCACCGACCTGAACGACTTAGCCGACCGGCAACTGGTGATCGAGGCCATCGTCGAAGACGAGGCCGTGAAGGCCCAGATTTTCTCCGAACTCGACCGGATCGTCACCGATCCTCACGCGGTGCTGGCGTCCAACACCTCCAGCATCCCGATCATGAAGATCGCCGCGGCCACCAAGAATCCACAACGCGTGCTTGGCCTGCACTTCTTCAATCCGGTCCCGGTGCTGCCGCTGGTCGAATTGGTCTGCACGCTGATCACCGACGAAGCCGCCGCCGCTTGCACCGAGCGATTTGCCAGTGCGGTCCTGGGCAAGCAGGTGGTGCGCTGCTCCGACCGGTCGGGCTTCGTGGTGAACGCGCTGTTGGTGCCGTATCTGCTGTCGGCGATCCGGATGGTCGACGCCGGCCTTGCCACCGTCGAGGACGTCGACAAAGCCGTCGTCGCCGGGCTGTCGTACCCGATGGGCCCACTGCGGTTGTCAGACCTTGTTGGCCTGGACACCCTCAAACTGATCGCGGACAAGATGTACGAGGAATACAAAGAACCGCATTATGGTCCGCCGCCGCTGTTGTTGCGCATGGTGGAGGCGGGTCGGTTGGGGAAAAAGTCAGGTCAGGGTTTCTATACGTACTAGGCCGAGTGGTGAGTCGGAGTAGCAGGCGTTGCGCAAATCAGATATCATTCTCGGGTTAAACGAGCGAGAGGTATCGGGCAAGCAATGACTGCGTTGAGGCCGTATTACGAAGAGTCGCAATCAATCTATGACGTTTCGGATGAATTTTTCGCATTATTTCTAGACCCGACGATGGGCTACACGTGCGCTTACTTTGAGCGTGATGATATGAACCTCGAGGAAGCGCAAAACGCCAAGTTTGATCTGGCGCTGGGAAAGCTGAACCTTGAGCCGGGGATGACGTTGCTCGACATTGGCTGCGGCTGGGGTGGAGCGCTGGTGCGGGCGGTCGAGAAGTTCGACGTCAACGTCATCGGAATTACGCTGAGCCGCAATCAGTTCGAGTACAGCACAGCCAGGCTGGCCAAAATCCCCACCGAGCGCACCGTCGAGATCCGGCTACAGGGCTGGGAAGAGTTCGAGGACAAGGTCGACCGAATCGTCACCATCGGCGCCTTCGAAGCGTTCAAGCTGGAGCGTTATGAGGCCTTCTTCGATCGTGCTTACGACGTTCTTCCCGATGACGGCAGGATGTTGCTGCACACAATTTTGACATACAGCCAGAAGCAATTCCACGAAAGGGGCGTCGCGCTGACGATGCGCGACATCCGATTCGCGCGTTTCATTGGCACCGTGATTTTCCCGGGCGGACAGTTGCCGGCGCAGGAAGACATATTCAAGTTCGCGCAGGACGCCGGGTTCTCGGTCGAAAGGGTGCAATTGCTGCGGGAGCATTACGCGCGGACGCTGAACATTTGGGCGGCAAATCTGGAAGCCAACCGAGAAAAGGCGATAGAGCTCCAGTCCGAAGAGATCTACGATCGGTACATGCACTACTTGACCGGCTGTGAGCAATTCTTCATGAAGGGCGTCACCAACGTCGGGCAGTTCACGCTGACGAAGTAGCCCGCGGCCGTCGTACGCGGCCCGTGCGCGGATGCGCGCACGGGCTCACGGGGGTAGTTATTTTTCCAGGGTGAACTGGTCGACGTCGGTGTAGCCCTTGCGGAACAGGTCCGCGCAACCCGTGAGGTACTTCATGTACCGGTCGTAGACCTCTTTGGACTGGATGGCGATCGCCGTTTCCCTGTTTGCCTTGAGCGCGGCGGCCCACAGATCCAGGGTTTTGGCGTAGTGCAGCTGCAGCGACTGGATACGGGCCAGTTTGAAACCCGCTGCGGTTGCGTGCTCTTCAACCACCGGGATGGTCGGAAGCCAGCCGCCGGGGAAGATCTCGGCCAGGATGAATTGGGTGAAGTGCACGATTTCGTGGGTCAGCGGCAGCCCACGCGACCTGGCGTCCTTGAAAGTGGGGCGCGCGATGGTGTGGAGCAGCATGACTCCGTCTGCCGGCAACACGTGGTAGGCCATCTTGAAGAAGCGGCCATAGCGCGCGCGGCCGAAGTGCTCGAAGGCGCCGATCGAGACGATGCGGTCGACCGGCTCGTCGAACTTCTCCCAGCCCTCCAGTAGCACCCGCGCGGAGCGCGGGGTGTCCATCTCGTCGAACATCTTCTGGACGTGCTCGGCCTGGTTCTCGGACAGCGTCAGGCCCACGACGTTGACGTCGTATTTCTCGATGGCGCGCTTCATGGTCGCGCCCCACCCGCAGCCGACGTCCAGCAGCGTCATCCCGGGCTCCAGGCGCAATTTCGACAGCGACAGGTCGATCTTGGCGAGCTGTGCCTCCTCGAGCGTCATGTCGTCACGCTCGAAGTAGGCGCAGCTGTACGTCTGGGTCGGATCCAGGAACAGCCGGAAGAAGTCGTCGGACAGATCGTAATGGGCTTGAACATTCCCAAAATGTGGCGTGAGCTGCACAGCCATAAGGAAGAAAGCCTTTCTGTATATCGGGGTTCGGGACGCATTGGCAGACCTCGCACCCCAGGTCTACCCCCGATGCATTCCATGCATGTTAGCCGTTAGCGCCGTTGAAGTCGCATTGCGCAGCGGCGCTTCGCGTCACACAGCGAATCGCAAGGTGTGCAATACGGCGCCGATCGCGAGGCCTACCACCAGCAGCGCACCCGCCTGACGCACGTGCACCCAGGCCAGCGCTGCATACCACAATGGCCACACTGGAAACTTTGGTGGCGGCTCGTCGGGCCTCGGACGGCGAAAGTACGGCCACACCTTCGCCAGCCTGGGCAGGGCCAGGACGACGACCAGCGCCGGCCAGGGCATCGCCCGCACCGCGACTGCGAGCGCCACCAGCACATAGAAGCCGACCATCATCGCCAGCGTCACCGTCCGGGCGCGCGCCTCACCCAGCAGCACGGGCAGCGTCCGGATCCCGAGCGGTGCGTCGTACGGGATCTTGTCGATGTGCTTGCCCATCAGCACCGTCGTACACAACAAGCCATAGGGCAGCGATGCCAGCACGACGTCCCAACCCACGGCGCCCACCGCGGAGTAGTACGTGCCGCATACCATCAGCGGACCCCACACGAGGAAGACGTCGGGCTCACCCAGGCCCCGCTTCTTCAGTCGCAGCGGTGGGGCGGTGTAGGCGACGCTCAGCGCGAACCCGGCGAGCGCAAACGCCACCACGGGCCAGCCGCGTGCCCACCCCAAGGTGACCAGGATCGCCAGATCGGCGATGTTCACCAGCAGAATCGCCAGGCCCAGCGTGCGGCGGCTGATCAGCCCGGAGAGCACTGGGTGGGGTGCGTAAAGCGCGCGCGGGTAGCCGGCGCTGTCGGTGCCGACCTGGGTGTCGTAGAGGTCGTTCATCAGGTTGTTGGCGGTGTGCGCCAGCGTGATCCCCAGCACGGCCAAGACCAGCCAGCGCCAGTCGACCCCGGGCTTACCGACTGCCAGCAGCGCCGCGACCAGGCCGGAGACCAAGGTCATCGGCAGCACCGCAGCGCGGGTGACCACGAGCCACCGTGTGACGGTGTCGATCGGCCCGTCCGGCGGCGGGTTGGTGGTGCGAAGTGCGTACGACCATGACCTCAGCCGTGAGCCCAGGCTCACGTCAGACATTCCTAAAGCCTAGGCCGACCTCAATCCGACCGCGGAGGAACGATGGGAGACGGATGCGGCTCCTCGCGGAACTTCTCCAGCGATCCACCGACCCCGACGATCCCGCACAGCGCGTTCCAACTGAGCATGGTCAAGTAATCGATCAGCTCGTCCCTGCTCATCCGGGGGCTCGACATCCACGAGTGGGTGGCCAGCTGCACGCCGCCGACGATCAGGTAAGCCCAGGGCTCCGCGCCGCCGGTGTCCATCCCCGCCATTTGCATCCGCCGGCGCATCACCAGCGCGAGCATGCGGGCGATGATTCGCTCGGAGTCGGCGATTACTTTGCTGTTGCTGGCTGAGCCGTTCGCCATCACGAAGCGGTACGGCTCGGGTTCGTTCGCCACCGTTTCGACGTACACCCGGATGACCTCGCGGGTCAGGTCGATGCCATCCAGATCCGACGACAGTGCCGCGGCCATGTTGGGAATCAATGTGGTCTGGGTGAAGCGCATCATCACAGCGGTGGTGAGGTCGTTCTTGTCGACGAAGTAGCGGTACAGCACGGTCTTGGAGACGCCGATTTCCGCCGCGATCTCATCCATGCTCAGGTAGCGTCCGCGCCGGCGAATCGCCTCAATTGTGCCGTCAACCAGCTCATTGCGGCGCTCAACCTTGTGTTGGTGCCAGCGCCGTTTGCGACCATCCATCTTCACGGTCGCAGCCGGTATTTGCTCTGCCACTATCGCTGCTTCCCACACATCAGACGCCCCCGATACTACGGCTTCAGGGGGTCCTTTTCGCGCGCGGCCGCGCGGCCGCGGGGGCCCTAGATACCGGGCCGTCACATTAACTCCCCGCGGCAATAGATGATGGTGTGGTGGCACACAGAGCCTCAGACAGGCCAGAAGCGTCCGACTCGCCGGCGGCGGGGTTGAACCCGACCGCTCCGCCGACCGGCGCCTCCCGGGCTCGCGCCTCCTTCCCGGAATCGTTCGCCGGGGCCGATCCGGAGGCCGATGCCCAGCGGCGGGTGGGGTTGCGCAGGATGAAGCTGGTCGCGTTGAGCTTCTTGATCGGTGCCAGCATCGTGTTTCTGGCGTGCCGCTGGGCGCAGGCCCACACCAGCGTCGGGGCGTGGGTCGGCTACGTCGGTGCGGCCGCCGAAGCCGGCATGGTGGGCGCCCTGGCCGACTGGTTTGCGGTGACCGCACTGTTCAAGTACCCGCTGGGCTTACCCATCCCGCACACCGCGATCATCAAGCGCAAGAAGGACCAGCTCGGCGAGGGCCTGGGAACCTTCGTGCGAGAGAACTTCCTGTCGCCGTCGGTGATAGAGACCAAGCTGCGCGACGCCGAGGTGGCCGGCCGGCTCGGCAAGTGGCTGTCGGAGAAGGCACACGCAGATCGGGTTGCCAGCGAGACGGCGACGATGCTGCGGGTGCTGGTGGAGCTGCTGCGCGACGACGATGTCCAGCAGGTGATCGATCGGATGCTCGTGCGCCGCATCGCCGAACCGGAGTGGGGTCCGCCGGTGGGCCGGGTGCTGGCGAGCCTGCTGGCCGAGAACCGGCAGGAGGCCTTGATCCAGTTGCTGGCCGACCGGGCGTTTCAGTGGTCGCTCAATGCCGGCGAGGTCATCCAGCGGGTGGTCGAGCGTGACTCGCCGAGCTGGTCGCCCCGGTTCATCGACCACCTCGTCGGCGACCGCATCCACCGCGAGCTGATGGACTTCACCGACAAGGTGCGGCGCAACCCCGACCACGAATTGCGCCGTTCGGCGACCCGCTTCCTTTTCGAGTTCGCCGACGACCTGCAGCACGACCCGGACACCATCGCGCGCGCCGAGGCGATCAAGGGGCAGCTGCTGGCGCGCGACGAGATCGCCAACGCCGCGGCGACGGCGTGGAAGACGCTGAAAAGGTTGGTGCTCGAGGGCGTCGACGACCCGTCCAGCACGTTGCGGACACGCATTTCCGACACCGTGATCCGGGTAGGGGAGTCACTGCGCGACGACGAAGCCCTGCGCGACAAGGTCGACAACTGGATTGTGCGGGCGGCCCAGCATCTGGTGTCCCAGTACGGGGTTGAAATCACCACGATCATCACCGACACGATCGAGCGCTGGGACGCCGAGGAGGCTAGTCGGCGAATCGAACTCTACGTGGGTCGTGACCTGCAATTCATTCGCATCAATGGCACCGTGGTGGGCGCATTGGCGGGGCTGGTGATCTACGCGATCGCGCAGTTAATTCCCTAGGGGTGCTAACAAGTGCTTGCAAAAGCAAGCACCATTCCGTAGACTGGAATTCGTCAAGATCTGCCGTCGGATTCAGGGAGTATGGAAATGGCACCGGAGGAGAAACTCTCCGCCAAGGTGACCACTGCGGCGTCTGACATGGCTTCTGACATCGGCAGCTTCATCAGAACCCAGCGTGAAAATGCTCACGTTTCGGTGCGACAACTTGCCGAACGATCCGGTGTCAGCAACCCTTACCTGAGCCAGGTGGAGCGCGGATTGCGCAAACCTTCCGCCGATGTCCTGAGCCAAATCGCGAAGGCGCTGCGGGTTTCCGCCGAGGTTCTGTATGTACGGGCCGGGATTCTCGAGCCCAGCGACAAGAGTCAAGTGCGCGACGCGATCATCACCGATACGGCAATTACCGAGCGGCAGAAGCAAATTCTGCTCGACATCTACGCGTCGTTCACCCAACAAAACGAATCCATCCACGAGGAGTGTCCGACCGAATCCAACAGCGACGAGTGATGTGACCCGTCGTGGCCGATACTGTTACGCAGTCGGCCGGGCACCTGAAGGGCCGGCAAGGCTTCGCATCGCGTCAGGGAGTGACGTATATGCCGCCGGCCACTTGGTTACCCAAGAGGAGGGGCCTAACGTCAGTCGCGCGAACAATGCGAGCTCGCTAATCAACCGACCAAACCCACACACCAATCAGGAGGTTCTTTCGCAAGCTGTGCGCCATGTCAATTCGCAGGTCTTGACTAGTCCTCCCGATCTTCCCGAGGAGGCGACGCTTGCCCCTCTACCAGACCACCCATGTAGTAACGCGGATAACGAAATCAAACATGAAAGGAAGCACAATGCCTGAAAACGCAAACATCGAAGACCTGCGGGCTCCGTTGCTGGCAGCCCTGGGCGCGGCTGACCTGGCCCTGGCCACGGTCAACGACTTGCTCACCAGCATCCGTGAGCGCGCCGGGGACACCCGCGCCGAGACCCGCAGCCGGGTCGAGGAGAGGCGTGCTCGCCTGTCCAAGCTGCAGGAGGACCTGCCCGAGACGCTGACCGAGCTGCGCGAGAGGTTCACCCCCGAGGAACTGCGCAAGGCCGCCGAGGGCTACCTGGAGGCCGCGACCAGCCGGTACAACGAGCTGGTTGAGCGTGGCGAGGCCGCCCTGGAGCGGCTGCGCAGCCAGCTGCCCTTCGAGGACGCGTCGGCGCGCGCCGAGGGCTACGTGGACCAGGCTGTCGAGCTGACGCAGGAGGCGCTGGGCACGGTCGCCTCGCAGACCCGTGCCGTCGGTGAGCGCGCGGCCAAGCTGGTCGGCATCGAGCTGCCGAAGAAGGAAGGGGCCAAGAAGGCTCCGGCCAAGAAGGCGACTGCCAAGAAGGCTCCGGCCAAGAAGGCTCCGGCCAAGAAGGCTCCGGCCAAGAAGGTCACCCAGAAGTAGTCAGTGACCGAGTCGCCCGCGGGCGACCCGGACTCAGCAAGACACTCGACTCCGAGTCGCCATTGGGCGACTCGGAGTCGACGTTTTGGACGGTCCCCGCATACGCTTAGTGCGTGAGCCTCGTGTATACAGTCCTGTTGATCTTGCAGGTCGCCGTCTTGGTGGCGGCCGTGTACGCGTTTGTGCACGCAGCGCTGCAGCGGCCCGACGCCTATACCGCCGCAGAGAAGCTGACCAAGCCGGTGTGGCTGGTGATCCTCGGCCTGGCCGTCGCGCTGACATCTATCCTGAGCTTCGTTTTCGGCGTCCTGGGCACGGTGATCGCGGCCTGCGCCACGGGCGTGTATCTGGTCGACGTGCGGCCCAAGCTGCTCGAAATTCAGGGTAAGTCGCGCTAGCGGGATGAAAGCCCTGCTGTCCGCGCCGGCAGCGGTACTGGTTGCCCTGCTGGCGTGGCTACCGGCGACGGCGCCCGCGTCGGCCGATCCCGGCACCGATGCTGCCGACCCCAGTGCCCCGTCCGGCCCCGGCTACTCACCGCCCTTTGTCGATCACACCGAATGGACCCAGACGGGAGGCCTGAGCAGCCTTCGGGTGTTCCCGACCCCGTCTGCGCGCGCGGCCGCCCGACGACCCTGGACGGCTGCCGCCGCCGACGAGGCGTGGGACGAGGTGCTCGCGCTGTCGCCAGACGCCGACACCCCGGGTATGCGCGCGCAGTTCATCTGCCACTGGCGGTTCGCCGAAGTGGCGCAACCGGGCAAGACCAGCTGGAATCTCGAGCCGTGGCGGCCCGTGGTCGACGACGCCGAAATGGTCGCCACCCGCTGCAATCCCGGTGGTCCAGAAGAAACCTTCTAGTGACGAGCCGACTCACCCGGTCGCAGTTGGCCTCGCTGGTCGACCACACCCTGCTCAAACCCGAGGCCACCGATGCTGATGTGGCGGCCCTGGTCGCCGAGGGCGCCGAGTTGGGCGTATATGCGGTATGCGTCTCGCCGTCGATGGTGCCGGTGGCAGTCGAGGCGGGCGGGGCTATGCGCGTGGCGGCGGTGGCGGGTTTCCCGTCGGGCAAGCACGTCTCGGCGGTTAAGGCGCACGAGGCCGCGCAGGCGGTGGCGGCCGGGGCCGGCGAGATCGACATGGTCATCGATGTCGGTGCCGCTCTGGCCGGGGCGATCGATGCGGTGGGACGCGACATCGAGGCGGTGCGTGTTGCCGTACCGACAGCCGTGCTCAAAGTCATCGTGGAGTCGGCGGTCCTGTTGAGCCAGGCGGACGGCCGCACGCTGGCAGCGGTGTGTCGTGCCGCCGAAGACGCGGGTGCGGATTTCGTCAAGACTTCGACCGGGTTTCACCCCGCCGGCGGGGCGTCGGTGCGTGCGGTCGCTCTGATGGCCGAGACCGTCGGCGGGCGGCTGGGTGTCAAGGCCAGCGGCGGCATCCGGACCGCCGCCGACGCGATCGCGATGCTGGATGCCGGCGCGACCAGGCTGGGCCTGTCAGGCACGCGGGCGGTGCTCGACGGGCTCAGCCAGGAAAGCTAGAGCGCCCCGACGTCAGATGTTGGCGAAGCAGGGATCGTTGTCGTTGCCGGTCGGGATGCTGGCGTTCTGCGTCGAGAAGTGGCTCACGACGCCGGTATCGGTGACCTGCACGCTGTCGGCGTGGATACCCAACGGATAGTTGCTGGTGAGGTTCGCCGTGAAGTCGTCGAGCGTCGATTGCACCGACTCGCGCGGCATGGTGAACCCGAGCGCGTTGAAACTGACGATCTGCAGTTCCAACCCGTTGCCGGACACCACCGGCTTGGCCGTGATGTTGTCCAGCATGCCCTTCAATTCGATGGTGCCGTCGGCGGGATGCGTGACCACGCTGTTGGTGACGAACGGGCCCAGAACCGGAATCGCGTTTTGCACCGACTGCTTGATGCCGTCGGCGGTCCAGGTGATGGTGGCATCCAGCGAGCCGATGGTCCCCTTCGAGTTGGCGCTCGACGCGAGACGGACGTCTTTGATGTTGATGGCGAGCTTCATGCCCTTGGCGTCGCGGATCTGGTTGCCGGCCGTCTCCACCGAGATGTTGGTGAAATGACTAGTGGCGAGCTGCCACAGCATCAGGGGTGCCACGCCGAACGACGCGGTGGCCTGATCCTTGACCTCGCATGCAACCGCTTGGGCGACCTTGGTGTTCGCCCGATGACGGGCGTACAGCTCGCCGCCGATGAGCCCGCCGATGACGAGCGCGAACACAATGATGCAGACCAGAAGGATGGACAGCGGGTCGCGAAGGAAGCGTCGTTTTCTCTTCACCGGTGCCGGTTCTTGGTTCGGGGCGCCCTGCTTTTGCGCGGGGCCCCGGGGTGGGGTCGGCGGAGGCTGGTGGCCGGGTCGCTGCACGCCTGCGTGGGGCGCGCTGAGCTGTTCGGTCTGCTGCGGCCCTTGACTGACTACGGTCGGCGGCCCGTGGGCTGCGTCGCCGGGGTGCAGTTGCTCGGTGGGCCGCTCGGTCGGCGGTTGGCCGAAGGGAGCCTGGTTACCGGGACGGGCCCACGTCGACGGGCCCTCGTTGGGTGGTCCTTGTGGGTTCGTCACCCGACCGATTGTGCCCTATCAATCTGAGTGAAGTCGCGGCGGTTGCGCAGCACTGCGATGCTGTCCCGAGCCAGGGACACCTTGTCGACGTCGATGTCGGCGACGAGTAATTGCGGCCGTTCACCCGCCAAGGCCACCACTTCGCCCAGCGGTGAGGCCACCAGGCTGCCACCCACTCCAGTCGGCGCGCCCGAGCCGGTCAGGGCGTCACCGGGATCGGCCTGACCAGCCGCGGCGATGTAGCTCATCGAGTCCAGCGCCCGGGCCCGGGCCAGCAGCGTCCACTGCTCGAGTTTCCCGCGCCCCGCTCCCCACGAAGCACTGACGACGATCAGCTGAGCGCCGCGGCGGGCCAGCTCGGTGTAGAGCGCCGGAAAGCGAATGTCATAGCAGATGCTTAACCCCACCCGAACGCCCTCGACGGTGACCACCACCGGCTCATGCCCGGGCGCGACGGTGTGGGACTCGGCAAAGCCGAACGCGTCATAGAGGTGGATCTTGTCATAGTGGGAGTCCGGCTGGTTGGGAGTGCCTGGCCCGGCCGCGATCAGCGTGTTTGCCACTCGCCCGTCGTCGGCCGGAGTGAACATGCCGGCGATCACCGTGATGCCGGAGTCTTTCGCTATCCGGCGAACTCCGTTTGCCCAGGGCCCGTCGATCGGCTCGGCGATCGGTGCCAACGGGACGCCGAATCGGCACATCGTCGCTTCCGGGAAGACCACCAGCTTCGCGCCCGCGTCGGCGGCCTGGCCGGTGTAATCGCGTACCAGCTGCAAATTCGCTGCCGGATCGCTGCCGCTGAGGATTTGCGCCAAAGCGATTCGCATGGCCGCCAGCTTAGGCTCGGCGCTCCGGCTAGGCGTTGTTGGCGAGCCACTCCGTCGTGAAGCGTCCTTCTCTGGTCACCAGGTCGGCCAAGTGCGTGCCGATCAGCTTCTCCACCTTGCCGCCGAGGAAAGGGACTCGCACCTGCACGGTGATCCGGTACACGACCCGGGCCCCGCCTTCGGCATTCGGGGACA
>Ga0210389_10003421_pt1 | contig 12381 bp, 16 predicted proteins | sample IncBWH28OmetaG_FD_160127 | JGI IMG/M metagenome (GOLD analysis project Ga0210389, IMG submission 160127) | Forest soil microbial communities from Barre Woods Harvard Forest LTER site, Petersham, Massachusetts, United States - Inc-BW-H-28-O ...
CGCCTCCATCGGCTGCCGGTCCAGGCCAGTCGGCCATTTCCGCGCTTCACCGACCGCGTAAGCCGCAGAACCCGCAAGGACAGGCACCGACAGCAGACCGGTTCCTATGATCCCGAGTGCGAAGATCGTCTCGGCGAGAGATCCCGCGATGGGCCGCAAGGCTTCCGCGGCCTGGGCCGAGGTGCCGATATCGGTAACATTGTTCGCGTGCAACGTGGCCGCTGCCGTGATCATGATCGCCAGCGCAATCAGGTTTGAAAAACCCATGCCGACAAAGGTGTCGAGCTGAATGCGGTTGAGCGCGCCTTTGCCCTGGTCAGGCGCACGTTTGAGGATTTGTCGAGCGGGGAGGACCCGGACGTCTTCGGCTTCCTGCGACGCCTGCCAAAAGAACAGGTAGGGACTAATGGTCGTGCCCAGCACGGCGACGACCGTCGTCAGGTAGTCTTTGTCCCAGTGCACCGATGGCACGGCTAAACTTCGAACAGCCTCTCCCCAGGAGACCTTCACCATGAACAGGGTTGCCACATAAGCAAACAGCGACAGCGTCAGCCATTTCAGCACCGAGACATAGCGCGTGTACTGCAGGAATATCTGAAGCGCGGCGCAAATAACCGCGAACAAAAGGACATACAGCGCTTGCGGTCCGCCCAGGACCAGCCGCGAGGCGTCGGCCATCGCGCCAAGGTCCGCGCCGATATTGATGGCGTTCGCGATCGACAGCAACATGACCACGCCCGAGAGTAACCAAGGCGGGCAATGCTGCCGCAAATTACCGGCGAGCCCACGGCCTGTCGTTCGCCCGACCCGCGCGCTCACCATCTGTACGGCGGTCATCAGCGGATAGGTAAGCAACATGGTCCAGTTCAGCGTGTAACCGAATTGGGCGCCGGCCTGCGAATAGGTCGCGATCCCGCTCGGGTCGTCATCCGACGCGCCGGTAATCAGGCCAGCTCCTAAAACCCCGAGCAATCGCGGCTTGCTCGCCCCGACGGCGCTGGCAGCGGGATCGGCCGGCTGCTCGATTTCAAGAGCCATTTAATTCAAGAGCCATTGACTGTCCGTTCCGATTTGGCCGCCTCGACAACAGGTGCGAGCGCCACCACTCCTTCAGAGGCTGCCTAGAAAATGCCTGAATGGAACGAAGGTTCCCCGTCAACTCTGTCCGCGCGCCTTGCGGCAGTCATTGGCGCGATCATGGTCCCAGTGGCTCTGTCGCTCAGAAGGATCGACCTGGGCGCACCTGCAAAAGGACATTGAGCGAAGAGGCGCAACCGTCTCAGCGCGAGAAACGCTCAGCGCTGCATCTTCATGATCTGATCCATCGGCAGCATGTGCTGGTTGAGGTTCGCCATGATCCAGAGCGAGCCGGCGATCACCAGAAACACGATCAGAAGCCCGAAGGCGAGCGCCAGTACGTTGTTGGTGTTGTCGGGTCCGGTGGTGATGTGAAGGAAGAACACCAGATGCACGCCCATCTGCGCGATCGCCAGCACGATGATCGCAACGGGGATCGAGGGTTGCCAGACGAGATCGGTGCCCGCGATGAAGAACGATGTCGCGGTGAGCAGGACGGCAAGCCCGAGACCAACGAGATAGCCGAGCAGGCGAATCTTGACGCTGACGACTTCTTCGTCGCCGGGGGACAGATCGGCTTGTTGGGGCAATCCATGACTGTCGCTCATGCCGCACTCCCCATGAGATAGACGACCGAGAATATCGCGACCCAGACGATGTCGAGCGCGTGCCAGAACAGCGCAAAGCACAGGAAGCGGCGCAGGATATCGGCGCGAAAGCCCTTGGCATACACCTGGGCCATCATGGTCAACAGCCAGAGGGTGCCGGCCGAAACATGCAAGCCGTGGCATCCGACCAGTGCGAAAAAGGACGACAGGAATGCGCTGCGGGAGGGACCTGCGCCGCGCGCAATGAGATCGGCGAACTCGCGAAACTCGATGACAAGGAAACCAAGACCAAGCAGGCAGGTCACAACCATCGCGATCTGGAACCAGAGATGGCTGCGCACCTCGGCCGCGATGCTCGCCATGCCGCAGGCGAAGCTCGACAACAACAAGAAAGCGGTCTCGATCGCGACGTTCCTCAGGTTGAACAGCTCGGCACCGCTTGGGCCACCCGCCGTCTGCCCCGACAACACCGCAAAGGCCGCGAAGAAGCAGGAGAATATCACGATGTCGCTGAGCAGGAAGATCCAGAAGCCGAAGCCGGTGATGATTCTTTTCGACGCCGGCCCTGCATGGCCTACGTCTTCGAGGCCGATCACATGCGCATCATGCCCGTGTGCCACTGCTGCGATCGACATCACGCGATCCCCGCTGCGGTGACAAGTCCGCGGCGCGCGGCCACGTTTTCGCGGTCCAGCCGCGCAACTTCTTCAGCCGGAATCTCGTACTCGTCATGGTCGCGCCAGGCGAAGACCACGAAGGTCGCGTACGAGCCGACGAGGCCGGCAATCACCATCCACCAGATGTGCCAGATCAGCGCAAAGCCCACCACGGTCGCAAAGAACGCGCAGACAAAGCCGGTCGGCGAATTGCGCGGCATCTCGATCGGCTGATAGTCCACCTCTTTCACGCCCTCCTCGCGCGCGCGCCGCTTCATCTCCCAGTAGGCGTCCCCGCCGGTCACCTCGGGCATAACGGCGAAATTGAAGGCCGGCGGCGGCGACGCGGTGGCCCATTCCAGTGAACGCCCGTCCCAGGGATCGCCCGTGAGATCGCGCAGCTCGGCGCGATCACGGATGCTGACCACGAGCTGGACGATTTGGCAGATGATCCCGGCCAGGATCAGGCCTGCGCCGACGCTGGCGACCGCAAGCCATGGCCGCCACTCCGGGACGTCGAAATGCTGCATGCGGCGCGTCATGCCGAGGAAGCCCACGGCATAAAGCGGCATGAAGGCGACATAGAAGCCGATCAGCCAGAGCCAGAAGGAGGCAATGCCCCAGCCTTCCTGCAGGCGAAAGCCGAAGGCCTTCGGAAACCAGTAGGTATAGCCGGCGAATGCGCCGAACAGCACGCCGCCGATGATGACGTTGTGGAAATGCGCGACCAGGAACAGGCTGTTGTGCAGCAGGAAGTCGGCCGGCGGCACCGCGACGAGAACGCCGGTGAGACCGCCGATGATGAAGGTGACCATGAAGCCGATCGACCACATCATCGGCGTGGTAAAGCGGATGCGCCCGCCGAACATCGTGAACAGCCAGTTGTAGATTTTCACCCCGGTCGGCACGGCAATGATCATGCTGGCGATGCCGAAGATGGCGTTGACGTCGGGCCCCGCGCCCATGGTGAAGAAGTGATGCAGCCACACCGTGAACGAGATGACGCAGATCGCCATGGTGGCCAGCACCATCGAGCGATAGCCGAACAGCGGCTTGCCCGAGAACGTCGAGACCACCTCTGAATAGATGCCGAACGCCGGCAGCACCAGGATGTAGACCTCAGGGTGCCCCCAGGCCCAGATCAGATTCATGAACATCATCACGTTGCCGCCGGCTTCGTTGGTGAAGAAATGGAAGCCGAAGTAGCGGTCGAGAATCAGCATCGCCAGCGTCGCGGTGAGGATCGGGAACGCGGAGATGATCAACAGGTTCGAGGCGAGCGTGGTCCAGCAGAATATCGGCATGCGCATATAGCTCATGCCCTTGGTACGGATCTTCAGCACCGTCGTGACGAGGTTGATGCCGGCTACAAGCGTGCCGACGCCGGAGATCATCAGCGACCACAGATAATAGTCGACCCCGACACCCGGCGAGTAGGTCAATTCCGACAGCGGCGGATAGGGCAGCCAGCCGGTGCGCGCGAACTCGCCGACCACGAGCGAGACGTTGACCAGCAGCGCGCCGGTCGCGGTCAGCCAGAAGCCGACCGAGTTCAGCGTCGGAAATGCCACGTCGCGCACGCCAAGCTGGAGCGGCACCACCAGATTCATCAGCCCGATGACGAACGGCATCGCGACAAAGAAGATCATGATGGTGCCATGGGCGGAGAAGATCTGGTTGTAATGCTCCGGCGGCAGAAAGCCGTTCGATTGGAAGGCGACCGCCTGCTGTGCACGCATCATGATGGCGTCGGAAAAGCCGCGCAGCAGCATCACCGCGGCAAGCAAAACGTACATCACGCCGATCCGCTTGTGATCGACGCTGGTGATCCATTCCCGCCAGAGATAGGGCAAATGGCCGGCCACCACGATCCAGACCAGCACGGCGAGGAGCAGGACCAGCACCACGCCGCCGGCCACGAGCGGAATCGGCTGGTCGAAGGGGACGGCGGCCCAGGTCAACTTACCGAACATTGCTGGCCCCAATTTTCGCGGTCTCCTGCGGTCCTGGCCCCGGCGGAATTTTCTGGGTCACGATCGCCTGAAACAATTCCGGATCGTCCAGCCGATAGCTGGGCTTGTCCTTCGGCACCGATTGATTGAGCAGCTCCTGTTTGTAGCTGTCGCCGTTCAGGGCGCGATCGCTCTTGACCGTATTGGAGGCGAAGCTCGCAAAGTCCAGATCGGAGACGACGTGAACGTCGAACAGCATGTCGGGGAAACCGTCGCCGCTGAAGTGGGCCGAAAGACCCTGATAATTGCCGACCTGATCGGCGCGCAGCTCAAGCCGCGTCACCATGCCGTTCATGGTGTAGATCATGCTGCCGAGCTGCGGGATGAAGAACACGTTCATCACGCTAGCCGACGTCAACTGGAAATGCAGGGGCGCGCCGACAGGAACGGTCAGCGTGTTGACGCTCGCGATCCGCTGGTCGGGATAGATGAACAGCCATTTCCAGTCGAGCGACACCACCTCGATGGTGACGCCCTGTCCTGTCCCGGGCACTGGCCGCGCCGGATCGAGTTGATGCGAGCCAATCCAGGCGACGCCGCCGAGCAGAAGAACCGTGAGTGCGGGTATTGACCAGACGACGAGTTCGAGGCGGCCGGAATATTCCCAATCCGGCCAATAGAATGCGCTGGGATTGGACTGGCGAAACCAGAACGCGAAGGCGAAAATGGCCGCGATCGTCGGCAGCACGATCGCCAGCATGATCCCGATCGAATCGATCAGGATCGTCTTGTCGGCGACTGCGATCGGGCCTTGTGGGTCGAGGATATTCATCGCCACCCTGCCACTCTGACCTGCCGGGTCGGCTCCAGTTACCTCACCTTCGCATTTCGGGCAACCTGCAAGTTGTTGGCGTTGCGTCCCGGGCCAATCGCATTCTGACAGACAGATACACGAGCCCGGCGGCCTCCCGGGCGCGATCAGCTTTAGGAACAAAGGTTTACGGCAATCGTTTGCAACCTAACCCAAGGAGGTAGCCCATGGTTACGGAAGCGAGCGAAATCGGAAACCTGATCGGCAGTGACAAGGTTGAGGGAACTGCGGTCTACGGGCCCGATGATCAGAAGATCGGATCGATCGAGCGCGTCATGATCGACAAGAAGAGCGGGAAAGTGTCTTACGCCGTGCTGAGCTTTGGCGGTTTTCTCGGCATCGGAGACGATCACTATCCACTACCCTGGCAGTCGCTGAAATACGACACGCGGCTCGGCGGATACTTGACCGGGGTAACCCAAAAGCAGCTCGAAGGCGCTCCCAAATACGGCAACGACAACAGCTGGAATTGGGCCGACGAGACACGCGCGCGTTCGGTAAACGACTATTACGGCGTGCCTTGCGTCGCCTGATGAAAAGTAACAGCGGCACCCAGCGGGAGCCGCCTTTGCTTTCAAGTGCGACCACGCTGGTTGCGGCCATCGATCTGGAACCAGAGCGGACACTCGAAATTATCAGCCCGACCGCGAACGTTCGCGGTCCTGCACGGCCTCGCCCTTCAAACTCCCCCGCCCCCCGGGGCGAGGCCGCGTTGCGTACTGCTTGACTGCTTGAAAGTGTGCTGGACTTCGGTAGCCGTGGCCCGAACCCCTGCCCGATGCGGGCCACCAAAACTGGATGGCTAAGCGCTGATCAAGGCGATGCCGAGATCGGGGCGCTTCTTGCGTTGCAGATGAGCGGCGGTTTCCGCAATAATAACCTCAAGGGTCGGCGACACAATTCCTGAAAGGAAGTGGCCGCCGCGAACCGAGCCGTCTTGCAATCCAAGAACCGCATGAAGGTGGAGGCTCGCTCTGCCATCGTCGCCTCGCGCAATGTCGCCCATCAGGCTCAACACCTCGCATTGTTCGCCAATGTCGATCGGTTTGTATTTCTTGGCGGCGAGATCAAACCAGCCGACCTGCGCGACAGAGAAAGCTCCGATCGCCGTTACCGACGCGCCATCAAGACGTTCGTGGTTGGCGAAATCCGTGATGGTTTTGAAAGCTTCCTCGTCCTGATCCAGAATCAGAATAAAGGTGCGCTCGGGGCCTTCTTTGATCGACTTCGATTTCATGGAGAGGCCTCCGGTGTTGACCAACAGACACTATTCCAGGACCGGCCCCTTTCGCGAAGCCGGGTCGCGGGTGTTTTCGCGCGAGACTGACTTGTCGGGTTCTGTTTCGTGAACCGTCTGTGCACGCTTCTTGTCCTTCGGTTGTTCTTGCGCCTTATCGTCCTTGACGATGCCTTGATCAGAATTTCCCACGGATTTTCCTTTCAGAAACCTGGTGTCACGAGCCTGATGAACAGGCTTACGCGTGAGCTTCGCCGTTGTTCCAACACGACATCCCAAGCTTCGATCGGACGCAGTCAACTTAAGGCACAGAACCATGCAGCGTAGGGTACGGAACCATGCAGCCGCTCGTGCGTCGATTCTCAAAGGAACCGGCCTGGTACTCGAACCGGTTCGTTGAGGAGTTCGACGATGGCACTCGTCACGGTTCGGCCGACAGCAATCGACCTCAAGATCGCAGACATGATTGCCGCTCATACCGAGCCGCCGGCAGAAGATTTAGCAGAGGCGCTGACGTGGGGAGCGGATGAGCATGTCTTGATCGGTCTGGCCGCCGCCTGGTGGTTTTACGCATGGCGCAAGCCCCGCAATCAACGCAAAGCCGCCGACCATGTTTTACTTACGACGCTGGTTGCGTCCGCTTTGCCTCACGCCTTAAAGACAGTTTTTGACCAGCAAAGACCGGATCGCCTCACCGTTCGCGGCCATTGGCGGGGTGTGCCGCTTTCCGGAAACCGGTTCGACGCATTTCCGTCCGGCCACGCGGTGCACATCGGAGCTCTCGCATCCGCCGCCTCGGAGCTGCCCTGTCGACAACGCTACACTGTGTGGGCGATCGGAGCCGGGCTCGTTGCCACGCGGATCGTTCTGCTAGCCCACTGGACCAGCGACGTGATCGCAGGTCTTGCGATCGGCGCGGTTACCGAACGCGTGCTACGGCGACTGACCGGCTACGGACCTGGTAAGCGACCCTCATGAACATGCCGCTCGAACCCACCTGGACCGACATTGTTATCCGTCTTGCCTTGACCATGCTGGCGAGCGCCCTCATCGGCCTCAATCGTGGCGCGCGCGGTCATGCGGCGGGCTTTCGAACGACTATTTCTGGTCGGTTTGGCCGCCTCTGTCGCCATGATCCAGACCAATACTCTGCTGTCACTCAGCGGCAAGACCCTGGAGTCTTTGTCCGTGATTGATCCGATGCGCCTTCCGCTTGGTATCCTGACCGGCGTGGGCTTTATCGGCGGCGGAACGATTGTCAAGAAAGGCGATCTCGTCGTCGGCGTGACGACTGCCGCGACATTGTGGCTGGTAACTGTCATCGGCCTTTGCATTGGCGGAGGCCAGTTGGCCCTCGGCATGGTCACGACTGGCCTCGCGGTACTGACCCTTTGGGTCCTGAAATGGGTCGACGTTGCAGTTCCGCGGGAACATCGGGCCGTTATGGTCGTGACGTCCGACACCTCCTGGAGTGCTTTGGACGATCTTCCCGGGATTCTAGCCAAGGCGAAATGCCATGCCCGGTTTCAGGAGCGCCGGCTTGGCGCGGACCCACAAAAGGCGGATTTCGTCTTCGAACTTGCCTGGCGGCGCCCGGAACGCGCAACGCTCCCCTCCGATATGCTCCAAACGGTGGAAAGCCGCTTTCAAATCAAGTCGTTCGAGCTCACGACTGAAAACGGCCGTTAGTCAGAACGCCCGGATGCCTGATCGATCAGGTATCGTTTGCCCGCCCGATGCGCCCGGAGAGGGTCAGTCGCGCACGCCACCACAGGCTCAAATTAAGTTAAAAACGACGGCGCCGGTCCATCCGGCCGACGCCGTCTGACGTTGTCCGTAGCGGAAATTAATCGGCTGGTTTCCGTGCAACCGACTGACCGCCGGGCCGTGCTTTGCCTGCGCCGTACGAACCAGAACCCATTCCAGTCGTCACTCCAGGCTTGACATGGCTCGATTTCATCGCGCGATGTGTGGGCGGGCTAGCTGTTTTCGTATTGCTTTCAATGCCTGCGCCGGGTGCGGGTTGTGCCGGCTCCGTCTGAGCCGACGCGATGGCGGTCGCTCCGAACAGCGAAGCGGCCGCAACGGCCGAAATTGCAAGTTTGGATTTCATGGGAACCTCTTGATCGCGATTAACGACGCCTATTCAAGACCTCCAGCGGGGGTTAGTTCCTGTTTTTCGGGAGGTCCTGACGCGCTTGCTACCGCTGGCTGTGGCGGTTCCGCCGACCTTAGCTCGCGGCGTCGGTTCCCCGGAACGGAAGCCTACAGAAGGGGGTTCTTGCTCCGTGGGCAACGAACACAAGGAGTATCAAATGAGACTGACGACCACCCTCGCCAGCGCGGCTGTCGGCGCCGCCCTGCTCGCCGCGTCCTCGGTGGGCGCATCCGCGGCCATCGCCTGCTCGGGCAATGTGTGCTGGCATACTCACGACACTTATGAATATCCACCTGAATCGAAGGTGATCATTCATGAGGATAACTGGCGATGGGGGCCGCGCGAACACTTTACATTCCGGGAACATGAGGGCCGCGGCTACTGGCGCGGCGGTCGCTGGACCGAATGGTAGGCTGATCACGTTCTCAAGCGAAGAGGCCGCGACTTGCGGCCTCTTTCGTTTCCGGCTTCAAGTTCAAAGTGGCGCTGAGATCCGGACTATCCTGCCGCTCGGGACTATCCCTCAGGCGGCCTGCGTTGCCGCCCCGGCCGGCAATACCTCAGCGGGAGCCACTTCTTCGGTGATGATCGAGAATTTCGTCAACTGAACCGGGCCAAAATTGGTCGCGATAGCGACATCGGCCGCGTCACGCCCGCGGGCCATCACGATGCGGCCAATGCGCGGATGGTTATGACGCGCATCAAAGGTAAACCATCGACCTTCCAGGTAGACCTCGAACCAGGCGCTGAAATCCATCGGCGCCGGGTCAGCGGGAACGCCGATGTCACCGAGATAGCCAGTGCAATATCGCGCAGGAATATTCATGCAGCGGCAGAGCGTCACGGCCAGATGGGCAAAGTCACGACAGACGCCGATCCGTTCCTCGTGGCCTTCCCAGGCGGTACGATCGCAGCGCGCGTGGTGGTAACCGAAGCTAATCCGCTCATGCGCATAGTCACAAATTGCCTGGACACGTTGCCAGCCTGGCGTCACGGCCGAGAACAACGGCCAGGCCAGATCCGACAGCTTTTGGGTATCGCAGTAGCGGCTGCCCAAGAGATACATCAGCACATCGTCGGGCAGTTCCCCCACTTCAAGCTGCCGCGCGTCGGGCGCGACAGGGTCAGGAAGACCATCATCGGCGATGACGAAGTCATTTCGAACTTCAATCAAGCCGGGTTGCGCCACGATACGGGTACAAGTGTTGCCGAACATGTCGATGTAGTCGCGCGAGGCAATGTCCTGCGAAAACCTGATCTTATGCTCGCTCTGGAGGTCCTTGACCCGGGCCGGCTCGATGCTGAGCATCAGGACCATCGGGGTTTGCTGAAAGCATTGAAAGGCAAGGTCGTAACCGGCGCGAATCCGCACTTAAAGCGTCTCCTTGTGGGGAAAATCGAATTGTCGGGAGAAAAGCCGGAGGCACAGCCTTCGTTCCGGCTATTGGCCTGATCCATACGAGGAAAATTGAGGCAGCCAAGCCGATGCAGAGGTAACCCCCCGGCCTGCATCGATCGCGGGCAAGAAAAACCCATGGGCAGCCTGCACATGCGAGGCGATCAATATGACAGCCACTGCGACCAAATTCGGGAACTCGAAAAAAGCTTCGCTTTGCCGCAGCGGAAGCAATTGCTTCCTCTAAATTCAAGTACTTAAATGACCGCGGGCTGGGTTTGCTTTTTTTCGGAGGGTGCAAACGTGAATCCCAAGGGTGCAGTCTTTCAACCCGAGTTGATCGAATTGATGAGGTCCGTTCTTGAGGACGCCGTAGCCGCACTTCCAGAATCGAAGCGTACCTCGGCGATGAAGGCCGAGATGGCATCGACCATTCTTGCATGTGCGGCAAAGGGGGAGATCAACCCTGTCGCCCTCAAGATGCGTGCCCTGACCGCCGTAGAGCCTCCTCATTACTGTTCACATGATATACCGCCGGAGCGTCGCGCGGTCTAAGATACACCAAACATTTCGATCAGAGCTGCCGTCGGGTCCATTTAGCAGCGTCAGCCGGCTTGATGGCCGTTGCGGCGGCTAAGGCTGAGTTCCAACAGCGCAATCCTCTGAAGAACCGAAGCATCTGTTTCCCCCGTTTTGGCAGTTCGCAAAATAGATTCGGCCAAAAGATTTACATGCGTAGAACTCACCGGCTCCGGCAGTGTCGCAATTGATGATTCTAGGGCAGCCGTCATCGTTTGAATGATTTCTGGCGAGAATGCCACGTTCGAAAAATCCTTCATCGTTAACGCCCGCAGCGGCAGACGGCAATCAGTCCGAATTCCAACTCAGAGCGAAAGCGACAGAATCCGTTATTGTTCCTGGTGCTGGAACATTTTTCATCATCCGGCATTCTAGAGCAGCGTGGTCACGCTCGTCACAAGCCGAGGCCTGCCGTTATGCGACTATCGTTGACAGATGTTCTGCTTTGGCCTGTTGAGCGACCGGATTGCGCCATATGCCGAAGCTCGATGAATCTGACCGTTATTACCCCCAGCTCGAATTTTCGTGAGAAGCGGCTGTTTGAATGCCCGAAGTGCGGATTTATCGAAACCAAGATTGTCAGCGATCCCATTATTTCGGGGAACGAATTCGCCTAGATTGTCAAGCACGCACAGGGACGCGCCGCATCGGCACTGATGATCACGGGTTCGAGCTTGGTAGACATCCGAAAAAAAACGAAGACCGGCGCTCGGCACGTCAATGTGCATACGTTCGCCGTCACGACGCCAGATCAACAAGGACATACAGAACACTTACGGCCAAGGCCGCAGAGCAAATCGCAAGACCGAAGTCCACCAGATACAGCAGCGCTTCTCGCTGCTCCGCATCAAGTTCAGCCATTGCTTTTTTCACGGTCCAACTCCTTTCTGACGGTTTCAGCTCTTCGCCAGTAGCTGTTTGAGGTAAAGCAACCCGTCATAGGTGAGCCTGGTTTCGCGGGTTTCACCTCTGGCCACCTCCGCTTCCAGGAACGTCTCAAGGTCGGGAAGCGCATGATCGAACTTCTCGGCGATGCCCATCATCGCGCAAGTCTCCCTGATACGTTCGATCGGCTTTTCCAAAACGTCGATTTGAACCATTCGTTTTAAATCCACTCGCTGGGCTTTGTTCCTGTGGCCACCGTCAGTCGTTGCGAAAAATTCTGGATGACGGCATCCGCCGGCGCACCGGGCGGATCAATCAAGGCGCCGTGATTACGATTCAAGGCGTTGGCGTCTTGCTCAGCCCGGCTTCCGGAGGCTGGATCGCGCAGTGGATCGGCGATGAGGCGACCTTTCTGCTCCCTGGAGCATTTGGACTGATCTCGGCTGCGCTATGGATGCCATTCGGCCCGATCGTGAAGCGTGGTTAAATTGACAAAGCCGCCTCAGTCGCTTGGGGAGTATCAAAGCCGAGCGCGGCGCCTTCTGCCAGCTCTGTCCAGCCGACCTTCACGCCCTGATCTAGGCCGATCATTGGCTCCGATTAGCCTTCAATTTTTCTGGAAGCCCGCGGGACTGACAAGCGTGGTCCACTGCCCACCCTTTACCTCGAGAAGAAACAGCTCCTTCTCAGCCTCGCGAGGTTTGGTCGGATGGTTCTCAGGATTGATGGAGATCGGTCCAATCATCCCGTCGAAGGTGCGAATTGCCGCCAGCGCGTCACGTAGCTTTCGGCGGTCTGCGGCAAGAGACTCCTCGGTATTCTCGATCGTAGATTTCTCGATCACGCTCTTCACCAGATAGATAATCTCGTAGGCCGTGTGACTGCGATCGAGATTGCTTTCCGCCTTGTACAAATTCCAGGCCTTCTTCTCGAGTTCGATTGCCTTCGGCGTAACCGGCGCA
>Ga0210389_10003422_pt1 | contig 12381 bp, 4 predicted proteins | sample IncBWH28OmetaG_FD_160127 | JGI IMG/M metagenome (GOLD analysis project Ga0210389, IMG submission 160127) | Forest soil microbial communities from Barre Woods Harvard Forest LTER site, Petersham, Massachusetts, United States - Inc-BW-H-28-O ...
GCAGAAAATGCTGGCGCACGAGAACAATGCGGATCTGCATCGGCTGTTGGGGGATCTTGACGAAGAACTGGGCGACCCTCTCGCTGCCGTTCGCGAAGAAGAGAAAGCGGCCAGACTCGACCCGAGCGAGCAGAATTATTTTGAGTGGGGCTCCGAGCTGTTGGTTCACCGGGCGATCCAGCCTGCCGTGGAGGTTTTCGGCGCGGGAGTCAAGGCACATCCGAAATCAGCGAGAATGCTGGCTGCGCTGGGTGCGGCTCTTTTTGCCAGCGGCCTGTATGACGAAGCGGCGCAGCACGTCTGCGATGCTTCCGACTTGAATCCAACAGACACTGCCCCTTATATCTTTCTCGGCAAGATAGAGATGGCAGCGCCCACTCCCCTGACATGCGCTGAGCCCAAGCTGGCGCGATTTGTGCAGCAGCAGCCGGAGAATGCTTTCGCAAATTACTACTACGCGATGGCTCTTTGGAAGGGCCAGAATCCGTCGTTACAACAGGTGGAAAGCCTGCTCACGAAGGCCGTGACGATCGATCCGAATTTCGATGATGCCTATTTGCAACTCGGAATTCTCTATGCCGACGAGCGTGACTTCGAGAAAGCGATTGGCTTCTATACCAAGGCGATTGCGGCAAACCCGCAGCTGAGCGATGCGCATTATCGGCTGGGAGTGGCCTATGAACGAACCGGCGAAGCAGCAAAGGCGAAGCAGGAGTTCCAGTTGCACGATGAGATCGAAAAGCAACAGGCAGCTGCGGTCGAACGCCAGCGTCGTGAAATAAAGCAATTTCTGGTGGTTCTAGAGGTTCCTTCGGCGGCTTCTTCGACCAATTGAAGTTGCACAATATTTGCGATGTTTGATCTGGCAAAGCCAAAACGGAATTGATAGGATGCCGATTCATGTTCAAATTACTCGCTGTAACGCTCATTCTCGTTGGGACCATTCACGCCAGCGATCTCCCAAGCAAGAAATACCTGAACCTGGCCACCATCAAGACCATGGTTGCTGCGGCTGAAGCCAAGGCCAAAGAGTTGAACGTTTCAGTGACGATTTGCGTTGTGGATGAAAGCGGCAACTTACTTTTTCTTGAGAAGGGCGAGACCGCTTCACTGAACACGATACAGTTTGCGCAGAAGAAGGCTCGGCACGCTGCTTTTTACGGAAGCCCGTCGAAAGATGGGGCCGATGCCGTAAAGAAGGGCAATACGGAAGTGCTGGCGTTCCCGGAGTTTTTTCCCAATCAGGGTGGGCTGCCGATCCGAGTGGACGGCCAGGTCCTCGGCGGGATTTCTGCGAGCGGTGCCAAGTCCGAGATCGATGAACAAATTGCGCAGGCCGGTCTTGATGCGCTGCTCAAAAAGTAGCGTCCTCTCATTCTGTGTCGATTCGCGTGTTCTCCAGTGTTTATTTTGTGGACTGCGGCTTTAAGGTAGCGACAATGCCATCGCCTTCACGAATGGTGAGTATCTGATTTGCTTTGACCTGCGTGAATCGTTCGATCTTCTGCGTGGTCGGCCATTTGACTTCGACTACATCCACGGTCTCGAATTTGCCAAGACCGAAGTGAAGGCGCAAGTCGCTTTGCGACATGACGCTTGCACCGCTGTGGACCTCATCCATTTGCGTGTGCTTGTCTGTTGTCACCCGCACACGCGCGCCGATGGCAGTGCGGTTGCATTTGGTTCCCACGAGCTTGATCTTGATCCAGTTCTGCTTGTTGCCTCCGTCATTGCGCAGGAGTGACGGCAGATCGTTCATATTCAGAATCAGCGCATCCATGTCGCCGTCGTTGTCGTAGTCTCCGAACGCTGCGCCACGGCTGGAGAAATGCTCGCTGATGCCTGGTCCCATCTCAGACGACACATCTTTGAAATGGCCATTGCCGAGATTCTTATAAACCAATCGCGGATTCTTGAAGGTCTCACCTAAGTTGTAATGATCGATCTCAGGGTAGACGTGTCCGTTGACCTGCATGATGTCCGGCCAGCCATCGTTGTCGTAATCCAGAAAGCCGCAGCCCCACGCCACATAGCGGTTATTGACGCTAATGCCGGCGGTGAAGGTGACTTCGCTGAAGGTTCCATCGCCGTTGTTGTGGTACAGATTGCAGGTGTCATCGGCAAAGTTGGTTTTGAAAATATCGAACCAGCCGTCGCAATCATAATCGGCCACGGCCACGCCCATTCCGGCCTGCTCGTGACCATCGTCGCTGTAGGCGCAGCCCGCCATCACGGCGACATCAGTAAATGTGCCGTCATGGTTGTTCTGGAAGAGGATGCTGGGCTGCGAGTCGACCGCGACATAAATGTCCGGCCATCCATCGTTATCGAAATCATAAGAGACGGCGGTGATGGAGTATCGCGGGCCGGGCTTGAGAATGCCTGACTTCGCAGAGACGTCAGTAAAGGTGCCGTCGCCGTTGTTGTGGTAGAGAATGTTCATGCCGCCCGGCAGGCCACGAGGACCGCACATGATCGGGATACCTTTCCACTGACAGAATTTTGTGTCGCTGGTGGAAGGAATTTTTTCGGGATCGAGCATGATGTAATTGCATACGAATAGATCGAGATGGCTGTCCCTGTCGTAATCGAGAAAGGTACAGCCCGCGCCCCAGCGAACTTGTTCCTGATAGAGGCCAGCCTTGCGGGTGACATCGGTAAAGGTGCCGTCTCCATTGTTATGGAAGAGAACGTTGTGTCCCCAGAAGCAACAGAAGAGGTCGTCCCATCCATCGTTGTCGTAATCGCCCACGCAGACGCCGGTCTGCCAGCCGGTACGCCCTAGTCCCGACTTCTCCGTAACGTCGGTAAAGGTGCCGTCGCGGTTGTTCTTGTATAGGTGAGAAGTCGGTGCCTTTCCCGGCGCCCAATGTGCATCGAGCTGATCTCCATTGGTGAGATAGATGTCCAGCCAGCCGTCATTGTCGTAGTCGAAAAAGGCAAGCCCGCTTCCCTTCGCCTCAATGATGGATCGTTTGTGATCGACGCCGCCCCACACGTTGGGAATATTCAGCCCGGCTTGCGCTGCTACATCGACAAACTGAACTGGAGATGGCAGGGGAGACGGCGCAGGATTCGACATTGCAGCTTTTACGAGAGCTGGATCTTTCCACTTCCACAGTGGAGTCGAAAGAGTCTCCATCAATGTGCTACCGAGTATGAAAAGAGAGGAACCGAGGAAGCGCCGTCGCGGAAGATTCATAGATTGCGATGATTATAGAGATAGCAGTTTGTGTGTTGCGGTGAAAGTAAAAAGCAGATCGTTCTCCTTCACTCCGCTTCCTATTCTCAGGGCATCGATTTCAGCATTTCCAGGGCCTGCTGCGCGCCTTGATGCCCCGGTTGTATGCGCAGCAATTCCAGCAATATGCCCCTGGCCTTTTCTTTGTCGTTCTGTATCACATAGAGACGAGCGAGATTGAGATACGACTGATCGAATTTAGGAGCTACGCGTACACAGGTTTTGAATTGCTCTTCCGCTTTGGAGTAGTCCTTGCCGCGCACGAAGAGAACGCCGAGATTGTTCAGCGCCTCGGGATAATCGGGACGCAGCGCAATTGCCTTCTCCAGATAGTCTGCCGCCGGCTGCATTTGGCCCTGCTGCGCGTAGAACATTCCGAGGCTGTAGTTCACTTCTGGATCGTTGGGTTGAATTTCGAGTGCGCGATTCAGAAGCTCCTGTGCTTTATCAAACGCTCCCTGCCTACGATACACATTTCCTAGATTCAGAAGGGCGACGGCGTAATTCGGCCGCTGACGTAAGGACTCCTGAAAATTTTGGATCGCTTCTGCTGCCTGTCCCTGCTGCGCCGCGATCATTCCGAGATTGTTCCATGCCTCCGGATAGTTCGGGCGCAGCTTCACTGTCTGCTCAAGATATTGGCGCGCTTGCGGTAGATCATTTCTCCGCAGGTTGAGAGTGCCCAGGTTGTAATAGGCTTCCGGATTGTTCGGCTTCTCGGCGATCACCTGCTGGAAAGAAGCTGCAGCAGCGTCAAGATATCCATGATGAAACAGGGCCACTCCGTAGGTGAAGTCATTGCGCTGAAATGCATCCTGATAGAGCGCTCCACCCATCGGAAGCGCTTTTTGCATGCGATCGGTTGCCGTGGCTGGAACGTTCTTGATGTCTTGCAGCAGAAGCTCAGGATCGACTGGCCCCTGATAGAGCTTCACGATCATTCCTTCTGCGTCGAGAAGACAAGAGGTTGGAATGGCGAGGTCTCTGCGACGATCAAACAGATAGCGATAGATGATGTTGTAGATGCCCGCCACATCTTCGGTGGCGAAGAGAGCGGGGAACGAAAGCGCCCATTGCGTCACGGAGGATTTCGCCGCTTGCATGTCGTCCGCGGTATCGACGTTGATGGCTACGATGCTCAACTTGTTTGCAGCAAACGCCGATCGGTGCTGATGAAGGCTTGCCAGCTCGTCGCGGGAAAGCGGAGCTTTTGTGGACCATAAAGTGAGCAGCACGAAACCACCCAGGAACGATCGAAGCTCTCGCGTCTTGCCTGTGAGGTCGGGTAGAGAAAACTCCGGCGCCTTGAGTGGTTCGATGAGCCACGTATCGACTACCGATGGCAGAGGCTCTAACGCTGGCTGCTGTCCTGGTTGCGCATAGGATTCAGGGGGCGCAGTAAAAGGTTTCGCGGTGAATGTCGGAGAGCCTTCCTCGATTTCGATGCGATGATTGACAGGCAGGTCGTGGAATTGCTGCGAGAGTCCGCTGGGCCACTGGACCGTTGCCACGAGCTCGCTTTCCTGCTTTCCTACTCCGAAGAAAATCTCTTTCGTGTGCTGCGCGAGAAATCCTGATCCGGCCTGCAGAGATTTTGTTTGACGTAGGTTTCCTACCTCAAGCGTGATGGCTGTCCCGATACCATCGCGATTGCTTTTCTGGCCGCGTAGCCGGAATGCGATAGAGTCACCGATATCTTTCATCGCGTTGCGTAGAATCCGCAGTTGCGGTGCATTGCGATTTTTCAGGATGACTTCCAATCGTCCGTCGTGGTCGATGTCGGCAAGCGCAAAGGAACGGCTGTCTTCGGAAAAGTCGAGGCCGACTGCTCCCGAAACTTCAGAGAAGGTGCCGTCGCGGTTGTTTGCGAAGACCACATTTCTCTCATAGCTGCTCCACGAGCCGTCCGATCGGATCAATTCATTGAGAGCATTCCATCCGTGCTCATAGGCTTGCGAGGGTGTTGTGTCCTCGGGCGATTTTGCTACCACCTGCCGCCAGAAAAAGCTGCCGAGGTCGTTGCGCTCTGGGCCGGAGATATATCCGTTGGCGATATAGAGGTCGGGGTAGCCATCGTGATCGAAATCCCAGAAGTCCGAGCACCAGGACCAGCGTCCCATCTCGACGCCAGCATGATCACTGATGTTTTTAAATTTCCCGTCTCCCTGGTTTCGGTAGAGCGAATTGCCGCGCGCATGCCGACGGTAAAGAGCGCGGATATCTTCCGGTGCTTTTTCCTGAAAGATTTTTTGCTCTGAAACTCTTTGACCCGCTGACGACCACATGTTTGCGGCGTAGATGTCCTGGTGTCCGTCGTTGTCGAAATCAGACCAGGAAGCGCTCATGCCCGCGCCAGCATCTTCGACGTGAGCGTCGGTTGAGATGTCGGTGAACGTTCCATCGCCGTTGTTGCGGTACAGGTTGCTTCGCCCGAAATCGTTCGCCACGTACAGATCGGGCGATCCGTTGGAATTGGAGTTTCCCCATGCGCAGGCGAAGCTGTAGCGATCGTTATTCGCGTTCAATCCAGATGCTTCGGTTCTGTCTACGAAGGTGCCATTTCCTTCGTTGTGCAACAGAAAATTTGGCGGGCCGTTGCGTGCGTCGAAGTAAGGCACTGGATAGTGATACTGGTCCAGACCGAGATAGTAGTTGTACAGGCAGAAGTAAATGTCGAGGCGTCCGTCGCGGTCGTAGTCCGCGATGGCCGCGTGTGTAAAGGTTCCCTGCGGAGTACGCGCAAACTTGAAGGCATCGCGCTTGAGTGAGAATGCCCCGTTCCCTTGATTCAGAAAAAGCAAAGGCCCGCTGGCGCAAACTACCAGGAGATCCTGGAGCCCCTTGCTTTCAAAGTCGGCGAACAATGCGCACGCGGTGTTATCGAGTACACCGACACCTGCTTTTTCCGTTACATCTTCAAAGGTTCCGTCACCGCGATTGCGGTAGAGCCGGTTTGGCAGTCCTGCGGGCTGCGAAATATAGAGATCATCGAAGCCGTCGTTATCGAAATCGCCAGCGGCCACGCCGTTGTTTCCGTATACGTCGATGCCGCATGCGCTATCAAGGACTGTGCGCCAGTAATCGACTCCGCGAAGCATCTGCTTCTTATACGATTCTGTTCCGCCTAAGGCCTGGGGTGTGACGTCGATGAAAGCAGGTGCATGCGCAACACTGATCGTCTCTTCGCTTGCCTCCCACTTTCGCGCTTTCCATGCATTCGATGCATCGCGTGCCCACTCAGTGCGCCAGTGTCCAACCCGCTCTTCACGCCGTTCATCCTTTCGTGTGGCGACGATGTCGTATCGAATGTCGAGTTGAACGGTGAGAGGGGCACTCGCAGTTTCTTCGATCCCGACGATCTCGAATTCCGCAGTTTCCACCTGCGAAAGCTGTCCGAGCCAGGTGTGGATCTCTTCGAGAAATCGCTCGCGCCCGGGTATGACGTGCGCTGCAAATTGACGGCGCATACTATCAATTCCCTCTCCTGTGCGTAGCGGGATCTCCTTCGCGGGAACCAACGGCGAAGCCTGGAGCGCCGGATCGAGTGATTTTGCCAGAGGTGAGAGATCGCGAACCGATGTTTTGAGTGCCTGGCTCCATTGTTTGAAAAGCGACTCGATTTCAAAAGCATATTTTTCGGTTACATATTCGTCGGAACCTGGCGCGACCAGACGGAGGACATCTTCCAATGGAGATTTCGCTGGATAGTGAGGCGTCAAACGAAGATCGGCGAAAGGGAAATTGTGAGTCGGACTGTCCAGGGCCTGCGGCGGGTAGAACAAAAAGGAAGTTCCATGAAAAGGTGCTGGACGTAAGAGCAAGGGCGTCAAACCGATGCCTTTGAGGAATGTCCGGCGGGAAAGAATTTTGTTTTCGTCCTTGCGGCGCGACATCCTCAGAGATTCCCCGTGGTCTTGATCCGGCGTTTGCATGCTAGCACCCGGATGGGTTCGGGCCAAAATGGCGTTGGCCGGTGTTCCATTCATGGCGTCCCAGATTACTGGATGTGATTCTCCACCCTAGGTTGTAGAGGCTCGCCATAATTTCGATTGACAACGAAGATTTGCTGGTGTTACCGTCCTCAGCGTCGTAAAAAAGTGACTTGAATCACGAAGATACACGATTGTAAACGGTTACTGAGCTGAGATTTCAAGCCCGTTCTGCTGGCTCATTCTCGGGGCGGTCACCGATGAAAGTAAGGATATGGGGAGGCGGTTCCATGGGTTATCAGTCGAAGGCTATTGCTACGTTTAAGTGGCTCAGTTATATCACCCTTACATGCTTGTTACTCCTTCTGGCGCAAAGCCGGTCAGCGTTCGCCCAGGTGGACGAAGGCGCGATCGCCGGGACGGTTACGGATACGAGCGGGGCGGTCGTTCCCAGCGCCCGTGTAACGCTTCTGAATACCGACCAGGGTTTGTCCCTGGAAACCACGACAAACAGCGACGGCCAATACATCTTTTCGCCAGTGAGAATCGGACATTACTCCATCACCGTCAATGCTCCTGGCTTCTCTGCGACGACACAGCAGAATTTGCAGGTAAACGTGGCGCAACATCTGCAGGTCCCTATTCAGCTGAAGCTGGGCGCCGCAACTGAAACGGTTGAGGTGACCACAGCGCCTCCACAGCTGCAGACGAATGAAGCATCGGTGGGCCAAATCGTCAACGAGCGCACAGTCAACAGTCTGCCTTTGAATGGCCGCAACTTCACATTTCTCGCGCAGCTCGGCGCGGGCGTGAACACGCCACAGGCGGATACGCGCGGCAATGCCGCCTCGGGTGCCTTTACCGCCAACGGCCTGCGTCCAGCACAGAACAACTACCTGCTGGACGGCATCGACAACAACTCCAACGCCGTCGACTTTCTGAACGGAACGAACTTTGTGATTCTGCCTCCATTGGACGCGATCCAGGAGTTCAAGGTGCAGACTGCGGACTTCAGCGCCGAACTTGGCCGCTCCGCGGGCGCCGTTCTGAATGCGACGATCAAATCAGGAACCAACAGCATCCACGGCGCAGCGTGGGAGTTCTTCCGGAATGACATTCTCGATGCCGCAGACTGGTTTGAAAACAACGCCGGAATCAAGAAGGGTGAATTGCGCTGGAACCAGTTCGGCGCGTCGATCGGCGGACCGATCATCAAGAACAAGATCTTCTTCTTCGGCGACTATCAAGGATTCCGGCGCGTGCAGGGCACTGTGCTTCCGGGCACTGTACCAACGTTGACGGAGCGCAACAGCGGTTTCACCGATCTCTCGGACCTGATTACCGGACAGAATGGCGCGCCGCGTACGGACGCAGTGGGCCGATCCATCCCCTACGGTGCGGTTCTCGATCCGGCGACCACGCGGTCCGTTGGCCCCCACGGTATCGATCCCATCTCCGGTTTTCAGAATACGAGCGATAGCACCGTTTTTGTTCGCGATCCATTCGGCACATGCCCAGCAGCCACCAAGACATTTACGCTTGCGGGCTGCGGCCTGAATCAACTGCCGGCAAATCGCCTGGACCAGAACGCCATCAAGCTGATGAACCTCTATCCAGCACCGACCAATGGTTCGTTCAGCACGAACTTCACATCGAGCCCCAGCCTGTATGAGCACAGCAACGCCTTTGACGTTCGCGGCGATGTGAATCCGTCAGAGAAAGACCAGGTATTCGTCCGCTTCAGCTACGTGGATGACCCACAATTTATTCCGGGCATTTTTGGAGGCATCGCCGACGGCGGCGGGTTCCAGCAGGGTCTGCAGGGTGCAACCTCTGAGCAGGCCGTCGCAGGGTATACCCATGTTTTCACGCCGAGCACGGTCAACGTGGTTCATGTGGGGTTCAACCACCTTCACACCACGCGGTTTGGCCCAGAGGGCAACACGCAGGGCATTCCGGCTCAATTCGGAATCAACGGTGTCCCACAGAGCGCTGAGAATGGCGGCTTACCGGCCATTGTCATCCAGGGGCTGCAGGAACTTGGCAGCAATGACTTCCTGCCATCCGATGAAGTCAGCCAAACGCTGCAGGTCACCGATGACTTTACGAAGATCTATGGGAACCACAGCTTCAAAATGGGCATTGAATACCAGACCGTGCACTTTAACACGTTGCAGCCTGCGTACTCGCGCGGCGAGTTCGACTTTAACGGCAACTACGCCGGCGTTCCGGGACAGAGCGGCGACCAGACCGGGCGCGCGCAACTCCTTTTGACTCCAACCGCGGCGTCGGTTGCGGGTGGAGTGGATTATGTCGGGGGCGCGAATGAAGTTCATGCCTCAAATATCAGCAAGACTTACGATACCCGGAAATACTTCGCTGCATACTTCCAGGATGACTGGAAGATCAATCCCAAGCTGACCCTTAATCTTGGCCTGCGCTGGGATTATTTCAGCCCCATCTCCGAGTCGAATGGCGCTCAGGCCAACTTCGTTCAATCCGGAGCTCCTGGTGGTCCTGTGTACTTGATCCCGGCTTCGGGCAAGGCCGACAGAAGCCTGTCCTCCACTGCCCAGAATCCATCTCTGAATGGTCAAGGCTTCCTGGATCTGCTGGCAAAGGATGGAATTGCACTTGGGCTGACGAACAAATACGGGAAGGGGCTGACCCAGGCGCAAAAGAACAATTTTGCACCGCGCTTCGGCTTCGCATACGAAGTGAATCCGAAACTTGTGGTGCGCGGCGGCGTCGGACTTTTCTTCAACGCATTTGAGAACCAGGGATACGGGCCAAACATTGGCGAAAATTATCCATTTGTCTACAACTTCGACTTCAAGGGTACGACGGATGCAGCCCCCTTCAGCTCCGGCCCCAACCCGTATGGCTCATGCGGGACGGCAGGTCCAGGTGGCAGCGCGACGATCGGTGCCGGACTCACCTGCGCGGCCTTTACTCCTCTGGCGGTGAACGCCAAAGGCTTGAGCCTCCAGGGACTGCAGTTCGATTACGTAACGCCCCGCACCTTCAGCACGAACCTTAGCGTGCAATATGCGCTAACGAATAGCCTGTCCGCGCAGGTGGCCTATGTACTTACCGATGGCAGCGCCCTTCAGCAGGGTATTGGCAACAATAATGTGTCTCAGATTCTGCCAGCTAACATAAGTACAACGCCTTACGTACCATTTCCAGACTTTTCACAAAATGCCAGCTATCAACGGACGGTCGGAAGCAGCATTTACAACGGTCTGCAGACGAAACTGGAACAACAGTTTTCAAATGGCTTGAATTACCTCGTCACCTACACCTATTCGAAGACGCTTTCGGATGCAGGTGACTTGTTGAATGGTGGCAGCACGAATGGGTTGCGTGCCCCTTGGGTGCCTGGACTGGGTCCTCGCTTTGATTGGGGCCTTGCTGATTTCGATGTCCGCAACGTCTTCCACTTGAGCGGCGGATACGAGCTGCCCTTCGGCAAAGGCAAAAAGTACATGGCCGACGCCGGTAAGCTGGCGAATGAGGCCATTGGAGGATGGAGCATCAACTCCATTGTTACGATCCAGGGCGGCCAACCCATCTCGCTCTCTTGCCCGACCTCAACCACCTCCGGAACCAACTGCAATGACGTAAAGGTTCCGGGCCAGAGTCCGAAGCTCGGACTGCACACGGATTCGAATGGGAAGCTCAGCTGGTTTGGAAACCCGAATGCTTTCCAGCAACCTTGCCCGTTAGGAAGCGCACCCACAGCAGGATGCTTCTCCTTGACAGGTGCTGCTCTTCTGGGCGCCGGGCCATCGACGACCTATGGGCCGCCGTTGCGTAAGTTCGATTTCTCTGTGTTCAAGGCTATCCCCATCAACGAGCGGTTCTCGATGCAGTTCCGGGCCGAGTTCTTCAACATCCTTAACCACGCGAACTTCAACGCGCCTAACTTCGGCGGCAACGGTGTAACGTCTGTCGGAGGCTCAAATAACTTCAACAGTTCAACCTTCGGAGAGATTGGCTCTACTCGCGATGCTCCCTTCGATCCGCGACAGATTCAATTCGCTCTGAAGCTGTTCTACTAAGCTAAGATGAAAACACCCCGGAAAGTCACAGTAGCCAGGTGACCTTCCGGGGTGTTTCTGCGTCGCGCTTCGCTCACGCGGCAATAACAAAGGTGAATTGTGAGTAAGAGGCCTCGGTTTCGGCTAGTGATTTTTTGTTCTCTTCTGGTTTGCGCGTCGTTTGCGGCTGCGGAAGACGATCAGAGCCAGAAGCTGGACCGGCAGTTTCAGGCGGCTGTTGCGCAATACAACGCTGGACACTTTGCAGAGGCGGCTGCCCAACTGGAAGATCTTTTACCCCACGTCCCCAAAAGCTTTGAGGTTCATGAGCTTCTAGGACTGGTTTATGCCGCGCAGGCACAGGATGCGAAGGCTCTGGAACAACTCCAGATCGCAGTTCGATTGAACCCGGATTCGGCTGCGGCCAGGACCAATCTGGCGGCGAACCTTTCACACGCAGGAAAGTCTGACCTGGCCGGGGAGCAATTCCGGAAAGCTCTTGCACTGGAGCCGCGGGATTTCGAGGCCAACCACAACCTCGGCGAGTTCTATATCCAACACGGGAAAATGGCGGACGCGATTCCACTTCTCGAACAGGCGCAGCGGGTCAATCCTTCGTCTTACGGCAATGGCTATGACCTTGCGTTGGCTTATTACCTTACAGGACGGCTGGGCGAGGCGAGACAGCTTGTTCAAGGGATCGTGCGGCAAAAAAACACGGGAGAGTTGCACAACCTGCTGGGCCAGATCGATGAGAAGGATGGGAAATTTGTAGAAGCGGGAAACGAATATGAGGCCGCTGCTCAAATGGATCCGAGTGAGGATAACTTGTTTGATTGGGGAAGTGAGCTTCTTCTCCACCGGGCCTATGAACAAGCCATCGATGTCTTCAAGCGGGCGGCGCAACGTTACCCCAATTCACCCCGGTTGGTCATCGGGCTGGGGATGGCGCTCTATTCACGCGGCATCTATGACGAAGCGGTGAAGGCACTGCTGGCGGCGACGGATCTGAACCCTTCCGATGCCCGCTGCTATCTCTTCCTCTCGAAGGCCTACGATAGTTCTCCGAACCAGGCGGATGAGGTGATCCAGAGGTTCCGACGGTATGCGGAGCTTGAGCCCGGCAATGCCCTAGCCCAATACTATTACGCACTGAGTTTGTGGAAGG
>Ga0210389_10003423_pt1 | contig 12380 bp, 11 predicted proteins | sample IncBWH28OmetaG_FD_160127 | JGI IMG/M metagenome (GOLD analysis project Ga0210389, IMG submission 160127) | Forest soil microbial communities from Barre Woods Harvard Forest LTER site, Petersham, Massachusetts, United States - Inc-BW-H-28-O ...
TACATACCTGAAGAGGCCTGGAACGACACCGTTGAGAACAACGCCCTTTCGGCTGCTGGCGGCGGCGCGAGCATTTATTTCTCGAAGCCAGTTTGGCAGACGGGCGCCAGTGTGCCCAACGACGGTAAACGCGATGTTCCCGACTTGGCGCTGAATACATCGCCCGACCACGATGGTTATCTATTTTGTTCCGAGGACGGGGCGAACAATACGATTGTGCAAACATGCACCAGCGGCTTCCGAGATGCCAGCTCAAACCTGGCCGTGGTCGGGGGAACCTCCGCCGCTGCGCCAACGTTTGCCGCCGTTCTCGCCCTGGTCGAGGAGAGTTTAAGTTTAACGGGCTTGGGGAACATAAATCCGCGGCTTTATCAACTGGCCGCAGGCACCCCCTCTCCCTTCCACGACATCACGACCGGAAACAACATTGTTCCCTGCACCAATCCAAGTACTGACTGCCCAACGACTGCTCCGTTTCAGTATGGTTTCAGTGCCGGTGTCGGATACGATCAAGTTACGGGGCTCGGTTCTGTCGATGCCAACGCCCTGAGCCAGGCATGGATTCCGCCATTCCAACTTACGGCCACTCCGAGCGCCGCGTCCGTCGTGGCAGGTCAATCGGTAAGCACCACGATAGCCGTCACGCCTACAAACAGCTCCCCCGGCATGACCGTAAATTTCTCGAACACAAGCTGCGCAGGACTGCCCGGTGGTGGGACCTGCACATTTAACCCCAGTAGCGTGAACGGAGCATCAGCCCAAAACGTGACGCTCACGATTTTCATTCCGGCTAACATCGCAGCGGGTTCGTTGCCGATCGTTGTGACCGGGAACGCCAGCGGTACCAGCACAGGGTCAGAGACCACAAGCGTCAGCCTCGCTGTGAGCGCGACGACGGAGACCTTCACCATCGCGACCACTTCCGCCACCGTTCCCGTAACAGCCGGGGGAACTGCTAAGGTTCCTATCACGGTCACGGGGACGAATGGCTTCATCGTGAGCGGCAGCTCTACTACCGCGTTGCCACTCAGCTACACCTGCACCGGCTTTCCGGCTGAGTCTACCTGCACCTTCAGCCCGAGCAGTGGAAGTATGGTCAGCGCAACCTCGCTCACCATGAGTATCGCCACCACGCCTCCTACGGGGGAATTGCGTCCGATCATGGGACGCGGCAGCCGCATCTTTTACGCTCTGCTGCTTCCGGGCATGTTCGGAATTGTTTTCGCTGGAGGATCGCGCACCCGCGCCGCGCGCCTGCTCGGCTTGATCGTGGTTCTCAGCTTCTCCACTCTGTGGATGGGCGCCTGCGGCGGCGGCAGCAGCAGCCAGAAAAATCCTGGGACACCGGCTGGCAGCTACACGGTCACGGTCAACGCCACTACCGGCGGCACGAACCCGCTCACCAGCACCTTCAACGTGACCCTCACGGTAACCAACTAGCTCGTAAAAAAACAAAAGGCGCTCCGCATTCCCCGGAGCGCTTTTGTTATTTGTCCCGAAGTATGTAAGAAATGTTCAGGCCTTCGCGCGCTGCGATTGCAGCGTCCGCCTGAATTGTGCCGGCGTGGTTTTCGTAAATTTCTGGAAGACGCGGGTGAAGTGGCTTTGATCGGCGAAGCCGCACTCCATGGCAATCGTTACCAGCGGATATTCCATCTCTCGCAGCCTGTGGCACGCCGCCCGCACCCGAAGCCGCTGCAAATACTCTCCCGGAGTCAGCCCCTCGATCCTGCGAAACGTACGGGCCAGATGCACCGGATGCACTCCCGCCTCGTCCGCCAGATCGCGCATTCTGATTCCCTCGCGGAACTCTTCGTTCATCCGTTCCTTTATCCGGCCCAACCATCCTGGCGCCTGTGTTTCCGCACACGCAAATCCGGCAATCGCGCCCAGCAATTCCAGAATGTAGCTTTCCACCACCAGCGGCTCCGCCGTCCGCGCCTTGAAAGCCGAGTAGAGGCGGAGTCCCGGCCACAGCATCGCTCCTGCTCCACGATCAAATTTTGTGTCCCCCGGCATTCGCACGCCAAGCTGCTTGAGATGTCCTTCGCGCAGTTCAATCGTGAAGAACGACGCTCCCGCCGGACCAATCAAAGTAGCGTGTTGCACGCCGGATGGATTGAAGACGGCGGTGAAGGGCCGCAACTCCTCCAGTTTTCCACCATCCCCTTCCAGGTAATCACCGTGGAGAACAACGGTCACATAGGCCAGTTCATGCTCGTGGCGCGGAACCTGGCGCGAGCAGGGCTGGCTCAACTCCGAGAGCAGCACGTCGGCAGTGTGCAGCCTGGAGCGCACAGGAGAATAAAACTCGCCTCCCCGCAACAAACTGCCAGTATTATTTTGTCCCGCCATAATCAATCTGACTATGCCGCACCGAAACCGTCACCAACGTGATGGTTTATTTCGTACAAGACGGCGGTCCCGTAGCGGGGTACACTCGGCTTCGTGTTCCACTGGAGATCTTATGAAACGAATTGGTTTGATTGTCCTGCTCCTCGCCGTCTGCTTATCCTTATCCTTGATGGCGGCAGTTCCCGAGGCAAAGTCTCCCAAGCCGCAATATGACGCCAAAGGGCAGCTGCTTCGTCCCGATGATTACCGCGACTGGATGTTCCTCTCCGCCGGCTACGGCATGAACTACAGTCCGGAGCCCGGCAGTCACGAGATGTTCACCAACGTTTTCGTGCAACGCTGGGCCTATCAGGAGTTCCTCGCCTCCGGCAAATGGCCCGAGCAGAGCATGTTCGTGATCGACGAAAGGGGCGCCGAAAGCAAAGGCTCGATCAACAAGACAGGACACTTCCAGACGGACCTGATGGGCCTGGCAGTCGAAGTAAAGGATTCCAGCCGTTTTCCCGAGAAGTGGGCGTACTTCGGTTTTTCCGCCGATGGAAAGGCCTCGGAAGCCATGCCCAAGGGAAACGGCTGCTGGTCTTGCCATGAGGAGCATGCCGCCGTCGAGCACACCTTTGTTCAGTTCTATCCGACGCTGAAGCCGGTGGCCAAGAAGTTCGGGGTGTACGACGAGAAAAGGGAACAGGTAACTGACTCGAAATAACGGCTGGGCTCGCCAAGCAACGGGCGGCGATTAGGTTGTTCTCATGCCCGGTTCATGGCTCGTGCCGGGAGCAGCGCTGGAGCTTTCTGCTCATCCTGCCGATCTATGAACTGTGCCGAATTCCTCTGCCGCTCCCGCCCGCCAGGACCCCAAGGGCATCAAGCTGCGCTACGTGGCTCGGCAACCCATTTTTGACCGCGACGAAAAGGTTTTCGGGTACGAGCTTCTCTTCCGGGACGACATGGACAACACATTTCATGGCGTCGATCCCGACGCTGCGTCCCGTTCGACCCTCGATAGTTCGCTGCTGGTGGGCCTCGACGTTTTGTGCGACGGCCGCCGCGCCTTCCTGAACTGTACTCGGGAGACCCTGATCGGCGGCCTGGTTACGCTGCTGCCATCGCACTCCACTGTCGTCGAGATTCTCGAAACCGTGCCCGTCGATGCCGAAGTGATCACCGCCTGCCAGCGCCTGAAAGAAGCTGGATACCTGATCGCGCTCGATGACTACGTCAGCAACGATCCCCGCGAACCTCTGGCCGAAATGGCCGACATCCTCAAGGTCGATCTGAAGCTCACCACGCTTGAACAGCGCGCCGCCTTGGTTAAGAAGCATGGGCCGTGGCGCTGCCGCATGCTGGCGGAAAAGGTCGAGAACCACGCTGAGTTCGTGGCCGCCCGCGACCAGGGTTTCGTCTACTTTCAGGGATATTATCTACGCCGCCCTGAAATGATGACCACTCACGACGTTCCCGCCAACGCCCTCAATTACATGAGAATGCTCCAAGCGGTGTCCGGGCCCAACCTGGACGTGCCCGAACTCGATAAACTTATCAAGACCGAGACCTCGATCTGCTACCGGTTGTTACGCTACATGAACTCGGCCCGCTTTGGGTTCAAGAACGAAATCCACTCCGTCCGCCACGCCCTCGCAATTCTCGGCGATCGTGAGGTGCGTCGCTGGGTGCGGCTCATCGCGACCGTCGGCGCCGGGCAGGACAAGACCAGCGATCTCGTTCTCTGCGCCCTGGTTCGCGCCCGCTTCGGCGAACTGCTGACGCCACTCACCCCCCACGGCGAGTCTGACCTGTTTCTCCTGGGCCTGCTCTCCATGCTCGATGTCATGCTCGAATTGCCCATGTCCGAGATTTTGGAGAAAATCCCGCTGGATTCCGAAACCAAAGCCGTTCTTCGCGGTGAGCCCAGCCTGCTCCGCCCCATTTACCAGCTCATGCTGGCTCACGAAAGTGGGGAGTGGGAAGCTGCCCGGAGCATTTGCGACAGCCTCCATATCGACCCCGACACTATGGCTGCTTCCTACTGGCAGGCTCAGCAGTGGGCCCGAGAGGTTTCCAGCGGAGCGTGAGGACGGGCGGCGGCTTTCCACCTCGGCAACTGCAGTCTATCTGCAGTCTGGAGTCTGTAGTCCGTAAGCGACCAGCAAGGAATCCGAGGGTTCCAACCCGACGCCCGAACTACCGGTGATGTCCTCTTGTGCAAAACCGGTCCACTTTGCCACTTGCGTGCTCGCACACGGACGAGTACCATGGACTTGTTCTCATTGGCCTCGTTCCCGCGTAGGCCTTCCGCGTCCCAGGCCGTTCCCGGCGGCGCGACGGATCCGACAACGGATAACCGATACGCAAACATTTATATTTTTTCGCCAATACGAGCTTGCTGCACCAGGTAGCAGTTGAAAACGATTGCTTTCGATGATTGCGTTCCCGCCCCCCAGACGCAGTTCTGTTAAGGAATGCGCTGAGTGAAGGGTGTTTCCCAACCGGATGAAACGTGGGTAGTAAAAGTTGCCGCCGCGCCAACATTGTCTGGAGTCGCCGCAACAAAATGGGGAATCTGAATTGCAGAATCTGAAATTGGGGAATCTTTGAGTACTTGAGCATTATCACACTGCACCGGGGCAATAACCCGGCACAGCAGCTTTTGAGAGGACTATGAACGCAGGACCAGGAAGACCCTCCGGTGGTGGTGGAGGGAGAAGCCGACGGCGTCGCGGACGCCGCCCCAACAATGCCCGCGGTGCCCGTCCCGCCGGGCCCAGCCAGTCCCGCCACAATCAGGACGGCATCTACACCGCACCTATGGATCACAGCTACCGCGCCGCATTGGCCGGTAACGGCAACAACGGCCAAGGCGCTCGTCGCGGATCTCGACCTGGCTTCTCAGCGCCCTTTGCGCCCGCCGATCCCGAGCCCCTGCCCGCGTTGCGCGAAGATTCCACCTCGCGTATCTTTGCCTTCGTCGACGATCTTTTCTTCGCGGCCAAGATTCAGGAAACCGCGCGCAAGCTTAACGTCAAAGTCGAGTTCGCCAAGAACGATAAGGATCTTGCCGAACGCATGCAGCAGAACGGTGAAGAGAAGCCGTCACTCATCATCTTCGACCTCAACAACGCCAACGCCAAACCGCTAACCCTCATTCCGAAATTGAAGAGTAAGCTCAAGAAGGGAACCTCCATCATCGGATTCCTTTCTCATGTGCAGGGCGATCTAAAGCAGAAGGCGCATGAAGTGGGATGCGATATGGTTCTGCCCCGTTCCGCTTTCTCCCAGAACCTGCCGCAGTTGCTGCGCCGCCATGGAGCTCCCGAAGACGAGAATCCAACCGTACAGTAGGCACAAGAAAGCCTGACGGACAGCATCTCGGCCAACACCCTGGAGACTGTCTGCGCGGTTTTGGCCAAGATCGCACCAGTGTCTTCAGCAGACGCTGACGATCTATTGCTCGCATCTGATGCAGGGCTCCCCTACCCCGGAGGCCATCCTAGCGACCGTCCCCCCAGCAGATGCACGTGAAGATGAAACACCGACTGCCCGGCGCCCGGACCCACGTTCAACACCGTCCGGTATCCCTGCTCAATATTCCGCTGCCGCGCAATCTCCGCGGCCGCCAGATGGCAACGGCCAATCACGTCGGCATCTTCCCCCTGTGCCTCCTTCAGGCCCGCAAAATGTTTTTTCGGAATGACTAGCACGTGGGTCGGCGCCTTCGGATCAATGTCTTCGAAGGCAAACACATGTTCGTCCTCGTAAACTTTTTTCGAAGGGATCTCGCCGCGGAGAATGCGGCAGAAAAGGCAGTCGCGGGCAGCTTCAGTGGTCACGGTCTCACCTCGGCAAAACGATAACATTGGGTTGGCGAATTTGTCAGTGAGCCGCCGTCTTACCCGGCCTAGCGCACCTTCGTGATCAATTCGGCAAACGGTTTAGAGTCCACGTTCCAGGTCCCTTGGAAGGGATTGTCCAGGTCGGTCAGCACAAAATGCGCGAAGAAAAGCAGCATCGTAGTTATCCCGACGGATACCATGCCCAGCGCAACATTGCGGAACGGAAAAAACAAAAGTAAAAACAGAATCATTGAAGCGGTAAGGGTGACGAACAGTAGCAAGGTCTTCGGCATTCGTTTTGCGCTGATGGATAGCCGTTCATTGCGATGCGAGCCCGCTTGATTCGCAATCACCAGCAGTTGCTGGTAGAGGATTTGCTCCGTATTGTCCTCCGGCTTCAACTCCGTCACGCTGGCGACGACCGCGAAGAACAATCTGTCGGTTTTCGAAGTCTCCTCACCTGCGGACAGCGCGCTCCATTCCGTCTCCGCAACTGCCCGGGCATAGGTCTTCAGCGCTCTCACGATCGGCTCCCGCACGGATTCCCTCAGCCGATGGCTAAAAACTGCCAGGTCTTTCAATGCTCCAGACTCTTTCAGGATCTCATTTTCGACGGATGTAAATTGTCCCCAGATCACATAGATGGCGAACGCATAGACCACGCTATAAAGCGTGCCGATGATCTGCAGCAACGCTGCGATTCCCTCGGCGTCGTTCTCGAACAGCCTGTGAAATCCCACCAGGCGCAGTACCAGATACAGCGCGGCAGCGCCAATAATCATTTTCGCGCCCCGCGCCCGCGTGGTTCCCGGAATCACCTCGATCATGCTCAAAGATGCCGCTCCGAATACAAACGAGGAATGACGAATGACGAACGACAAATGAACAACGGGGTGCGTCCCTAGTCCAGCCTGACCAGGAAGACTGCACCCTCAGGCGTTTCGGTTTCCGCCGCAAGTTTCCGGGCGCGCTCGTGATCGTCGTCGAGTACTCGCACCCGCACCCACCAGTCGCCCGCCGGACTGGAGAAACGCAGCACCTTCGCAGTACGGTAGCGTCGCGTGAGATGATCCGCCAGTTTGTTGGCCTCCTTCTGGTGAGGAAAGCCGCCAATTTGCACCGCCCACTTCCCCCCGGTCTCCAGCGGAGCCGGAGTCTGCATCACTTCCACCTTCACATCCGCAATACCCGGCAGATAGACATCCACCTTGCGCGCTGCCGCCAGCGACAAATCGACAATCCGCCCCGGGATGAACGGCCCCCGGTCCGTGATGCGCACCAGCGCCGTGTGGCCGGTCTTAAGATTAGTGACTCGCACAATCGTCCCCAGCGGCAAAGTTCGGTGCGCCGCCGTCATGGCATGCATGTTATAAACTTCGCCATTCGATCCTACCCGGTTGTGATAGGGCGGCCCGTACCAGCTCGCCTTGCCCGTTTCCGTGGCTAACGGCGTGGTCCCGGCGGGAATAGAAGGCTCGGCGAGATCCCCCTCGCTTTCGTTGCTGCCCGGCAGACGATCATTCTTCGGCTTCGCCGAGCCCTCAGGCCGTGGCGTCGATTCACTGGTAGTTGACTCATTCGCAGAAGGCTCCGGCAGAGGCGGTGGCGGCACGTTGGCCCGCGCCTCCTTGGGATGGCCGCAGCCAGTAACCAGGAGCAACAAGACCGTCAGCGTTAGGATCGACAGCAGCGGAAGCAGGATGGCCGCGCGCAGCTTGAACTCAGCGTGTCGTCCTTGCTCGCGAAAATAATTGGCGGCGTCCAAGCAGGCTACTTCGGAGAATGCGGGTGCTTTTCCATGTAGTCGGCAAATTCGGAAAGCTTCTCCGAAGCCACGCGCAGGGCCTTGGTCGAGTGCTGTCGCACCGCCGGCACGACTTCATCGTTCAGATATTTGATAAATTCAGGGATTTCCTTCTCGATCTGCTCGGCCGCCTCCGTGACCTTCTTGCTGACGCGTGCCGACGCATCTTCTACCTTGCGGTTGAAGTCGTTCATAATGCTCCTTACTCCTTTGCCGAGCGTGAAACGCCTCACGCGTGCTGGGGATGCCAGACCTGGCTATTATTTCGTGCATGGAAGCGCGGGTCAATGGCAGAGTACACCACGGTGCCTGTTGTTTTACCGATCAAATACAATCACGGTTTGTGCTGCACCCTGTTTGTGCTGCACCCTGTTTGCGATGCACCATGGGAGCGTCGTTTGGACACGAAATTAGATCTGCTGATGCAGGTTATAGCGCAGAAATTTCGCCGCCGTTTGCTCGCCTGGTATGACGCCCACGCGCGCGGTCTCCCGTGGCGCGCGAACGGCGATCCCTACCGCGTGTGGCTCTCCGAGATCATGCTGCAGCAGACCCGCGTAGCAGCGGTCATCGAGCATTACCAGGAATTTCTTCGCCGCTTTCCCACGGTCGAGAAGCTCGCTGCCGCGAGCGAGGCCAGCGTACTGGCGGCTTGGAGCGGTCTCGGCTATTACCGTCGCGCCCGCATGTTGCACGCAGCCGCCAAGATAATTGTCCGCGAGCACGCGAACAAATTCCCAAACAGCGAAAAACAGTTGCGAGCTCTGCCCGGCATCGGCCGCTACACCGCGGCTGCGATTGCCAGTATCGCCTTTGGCGAACCGGCCGCCGTCGTCGATGGCAATGTAGAGCGCGTGCTGCAGCGCGTGGCAGGGAAGCGCTTGACTCGTGAAGAATTGTGGGAAACAGCAACCGCCCTGCTCGACCAACAACGTCCCGGCGATTTTAATCAAGCCATGATGGAGCTAGGCGCGGTTATCTGCACGCCGCGAGCGCCGGCATGTCTGACTTGTCCCGTGATTGAACTTTGTATCGCGCGCGGAGAGTTAGCCGCCACGACGAAGTCAGCTCCACAGAAGAAGCGCGAGATCGATTACGCCCTGAATTATCGTGATGGGGAAGGCTGCGTCCGCGAAGTGTTTCTAGTTCAACGCCCTCGGAACGCATTGACAATGGCCGGCATGTGGGAACTCCTGGAACTGACGCACGTGAACGGAACATCCGTCGCACTCTTCACTCTGAAGCATTCAATCACCGCGACCGACTTCAAGGTGCGCGTTTGGCGTGGATCCCAGCCATCGCATGCCAAAGGAAAATGGATTCCACTACCACGGTTACCGAAAGTCGCGCTCACCGGCCTCGCCCGAAAAATCCTGCGCAAGGCGGAGATGCTCTGAGACGCTTCAGCGAATTTGGATTCTCGCGCACTCACGTTTCGTTCTCTGCTGCCGCAGAATTAAAATCCTGCCCATGACGATTTCTCGATTCCCAGGCGCAAGCCTCCTCATCACTTTAGCCTTCTGCCTACTGGCCGTCTCAAACGTCCCTGGTCAGGTTAGCGACGGTCCGCCAAAGGCAGCACCCAGTTTCGCCAACCTGTTTCCACCGGTCTATCCTCCGCTGGCCAGGCAAGCGCGCATTATGGGAGACGTAGTACTCCGAATCGGAATTCGCCAGGATGGTAGTGTTGCCTCTGCCGACGTGATTAGTGGTCATCCGATGTTGACGCAAGCTGCTCTCGAGAGCGCCCGCAATTCGACCTTCCTGCCTCAGGAGAGCAGGGAGGGAACAGCTTTGTATTCCCTCACTTATACCTTCGGTTTCAGAGTTGACCCGGAGGCAGGCTGCCGCAATGGCGGCAGGTTTGTTCGCGCCGCAAAATGCCTCTACCTATGGAAGTGCGCCTGGCACAACGCCCCGGCAATCGTTCCTGCGATTGGCGAATCGCAGGGCCGCGTCATAATTCTTGCCCCGCTAACTTGCATCCAGGCTATGGCGTCCGGTTACGCAGAGCTTCCACGTCATCTAGAATAGAAGGCAGCCAGAACTGGCGAAAAGCGCTGGCTGCGAAACATTCAGCGCATCAAACTGGAGGAGCAACCGATGGCGGCACTAACCGTGGGCTCTCAAGCCCCCGATTTCGAATTAAGAGCGATGGATGGCAGGCGCTTCGTCCTGCGCGACGAACTCGCGCACGGTCCGTTGGTACTGGCCTTCTTCAAAGTCTCCTGTCCCACATGTCAGTATGCCTTCCCGTTTCTCGAGCGGCTGGAGCAAGCTTACGGACACAAAGGAGTCCGCATTCTCGGAGTCTCGCAGAACGATCCCCGGGAGACCGCGAATTTCACCAAGGAATTCGGCATAACGTTTCCGGTGTTGCTCGACGACGCCCATAAATATCCGGTATCAAACGCGTATGGCCTCACCAATGTCCCAACCATCTTCTGGATCGCGCAGGGTGGCCAAATCGAACTCTCCAGCGTGGGCTGGGTGAAGGTCGATTTCGCGACGCTGAACAAAAAGATGTCTGAGTCAGGAAGCATTCCGCCCGCCGTAATCTTCCACCCCGGCGAAGACGTTCGCGACTTCCGTGCCGGTTGAGGCTCGAAAAACTGATCCCGCGGTCGCGGGACACTAAATCGATAGAAGGCCCCGAAACGGCGAGGCAACCGTCGCTAGTACAGCCTCGAACTGGCCTGAAGGTCCCTGGCAGCGACTGACCTAGAGTGCAGGTTCTCCCTCGACTTCCTTACAGCCATACGCCTTCTCTCCTTTACAATTCACTCAGTCTTAACAATAAGCATTCTTGGCAATAGTCATTCCTGCGCCGATACGCCACTTCGTCCGGGGAGAAGACTGATCTATGCGAGCCGTCGTCAGAAGAAGTGTTCTTGTCAGCATGATTGCCGCCCTGAGTCTGGTGGTATGGGCGGAAGCAGCAGCGGCGCCAGCCCCCTCGCCGGCCGCCGCAAAGCGCGATGCCGTCTCGGTTCGACTGCCCTCCTCGGCCTTTGCCGCCCTGGAGACCATCAATCCCGAACACATTCGCTGGCATGTTCGTTTCCTCTCGCATGATCTTCTCGAGGGCCGCGGCACCGGCCAGCGCGGCGGCGATATCGCAGCCGAATATATGGCCACGCAGTTCGCCGAATACGGATTAAAACCCGCCGGAGACAACGGATCGTACCTGCAGAAGGTTCCCCTCGTCGGAGTCACAACCCTGCCGCAAACCCAATTTGTACTTCTCCCCAAGCAGGGCGAATCCATGGTTCTGAAGCCGCTTGATGAATACGTCGCCTACGATCAAACCCAGCAGTCGCAATCCGACGTGGACGCCGATATCGTCTATGTCGGCTACGGCATCGAAGCTCCCGAATATAACTGGGACGATTACAAAGGCGTCGATGTCCACGGCAAAGTTCTTCTGATGCTGGTCAACGAGCCGCCCTCGGACGATCCCAGGTTTTTCAAAGGCAAAGCCCTCACTTACTACGGCCGCTGGACTTACAAATTCGAAGAAGCTGCCCGCAAAGGCGCCGTCGGCGTGATTCTTGTCCACCGCGAAGACATGGCAAGCTATCCCTGGGAAGTGGTTCGCAACTCGAACTCAGGGGAGAAGTCATATCTAAAGGTCGAAGGCCCGGTCCTGAAAGTCGCATCCTGGGTGCAGCTTGATGTAGCCAAAAAGTTGGTGGCTGCTTCGGGCATGGACCTCGACAAGCTCATGACAGACGCCCGCTCGCGCGACTTCCATCCCGTAAATCTTGGCGCGAAGCTCCGGACCCACATGGTCAGCAAGGTTCGCAATTTCGAATCGACCAACGTGCTGGCGACGCTTCCGGGTTCGAGCCGCAATCTCAAAGACGAAGCGGTAATGTTCACCGCGCATTACGATCACCTCGGCGTCCGTCCCGATATGCCGGGCGACAATATTTACAACGGAGCCGCCGACAATGCCACCGGCTGCGCCATTCTGCTCGAACTCGCTCGCGCCTTCAGCGTCGCCAAAGATCGCCCTGCACGTTCAATCATTTTCGCCGCCGTCACCGCCGAGGAGCAGGGACTACTGGGCTCGGAGTATCTCGGCAAACATCCCCCAATGCCGGCCGGGAAAATTACGCTCGATCTGAATTACGATGACGTGCAGCCGCTTGGTGCGCCGGAGGAGGTCGAAGTCACAGGCGCGGAGCGCACGACTTTCTATCCATGGGTGCAGGCCACTGCAAAAGAGTTTCGGCTGAACATCCGTCCGGACGCTCGCCCCGAGGCGGGACACTTCTATCGCTCCGATCATTTCAGCCTGGCCCGCGTGGGCATTCCATCCTTCTCAATCAATGAAGGCATGAAATTCAAGGGTCACAACGAAGCCTGGGGACTGGCGCAGAATAAGG
>Ga0210389_10003425_pt1 | contig 12374 bp, 11 predicted proteins | sample IncBWH28OmetaG_FD_160127 | JGI IMG/M metagenome (GOLD analysis project Ga0210389, IMG submission 160127) | Forest soil microbial communities from Barre Woods Harvard Forest LTER site, Petersham, Massachusetts, United States - Inc-BW-H-28-O ...
GCGCCTCGCCGGTGCCGTACGCCTTCTCCGAGGCCGGCCACCGCAAGGGCACGTGGCTGGTCGAGCTGGGGGACGGCAAGCTGGCCGTGGAGCAGGTGCCGGCGCCGGTCTACCGGCGGCTGAGCGTGCTGCGCGGGAAGCTGCCGGACCTGCTCGCCTCGCGGGAGCACGACGACGCCGAGGGGGACTTCCTGGCGGTGACGCTGACCGACCTGGCCCGGCCAGACGCGGCGATGGACCGGCTGCGGCGGAGGTTCCCGCACGTGCTCACGCTGGCGTTCGAGCCCGAGGGCGTCGTCCGGTCCGAGCAGTCGTACGAGGCGCGGGTGCGCGGCAAGGACGACCTTGAGGTGGCGGCCGAGTTCATCAGGCACGTGCGCAACACCGGGCCGACGGCAGGGGAGCGGGACCTGCTCGCCGCGGCGTTCGCGGCCGTCGGTGGCATGGGAGGCCGTTTTGACGGCACTGCCGGCGACACCGCCTCGGTCAACGGCGGGGAGGCGTGATGCGGCCGCATCGGCTGAGGGTGACGGCGTTCGGGGCGTTCGCAGGCAGCGAGGAGGTCCGGTTCGACGAGCTGGAAGGGCTGTTCCTGCTGCACGGCGAGACCGGTGCGGGCAAGACGACGCTGCTCGACGCCATCGCGTTCGCGCTGTACGGGAAGGTGCCGGGAAAGCGGGCGGAGGCCAAGCGGCTGCGGTCGGACCACGCGGGGCCGGACGTGCGCACCGAGGTGGAGCTCGAGGCGACCGTCGGCGGGCGGCGGCTGCGGATCACCCGGTCGCCGGAGTGGGAGCGGCCGAAGAAGAGCGGGTCCGGGACCACCAAGGCGCCAGCGTTGGTGCGGCTGGAGGAACTGACCACAGCGGGGAAGTGGGAGCTGAAGTCGACCAGGATCGATGAGACTGGCGCGGAGATCCTCGACCTGATGGGCATGTCGGCGGACCAGTTCTTCCAGGTCGTCTTGCTACCGCAGGGCCAGTTCGCGCAGTTCCTGCACGCGGGCGCCGAGGCACGGGCCGAGCTGCTGCAGCGGCTCTTCGGGACCGACCGGTTCCGGGCCGTCGAGAAGTGGCTGGCCGAGCGGCGGGTCCTGACGGCCCGTGAGGTGGATGCCGCGACGGCCGGAGTGAGCCAGCTGATGGCCCGGGTCGGCCAGGTGGCCGGGGTGCCCGTGCCTGAGGGCGGCGATGCTGGTGGCGACCCAGGCGACCTTCCGTGGCAGGTGACGTGGGCGGGCGGCCTGCTGGCGCATGCGCGTGCCGCGCTGGAGGCTGCCGCTGGCACCTCGGCGGTGCGGGGGCAGGAGCTCGACGCGGCGCTGGCAGCCGCGAGCGAGGCCGAGCAGCTCGCGGACCGGCAGCGGCGGCGGTCCGAGGCGCTGCGGCGGCAGGCATCGCTGCGGGCCGAGGAGACCGCGATCAAGGCGCTGCGCGCGGAACTGGACGCCGCGAACCGGGCGGCGGAGGTTGCGCCAGTGCTCGATGAGGCGACGCGGGCCTGGGATGCGGCTGAGGCGGCCGGCAAGGCGGCGGACCGGGCGCGCGCTTTCGTCCCTTCCGGGGTCGCGCCCGATGATGCTCCCGCGAAGGTGCTGGAGGCAGCGGCCCGGGACCAGGAGGCGAGGTTCGTCCGCCGGGAGGCGCTGCGCTCGGTAGCCCGCCAGGCGGCACAGGAGGATTCCCTGGCGGATTCCGCCCGGGCCCGGGCGATGGGGCTGGACGCGTCGCTCGCGCGATCCTGTTCCGATGCCGCGCGCGTGCAGGCATCCCGGCCAGCCATCCTGCTCGGCCGGGACGAGGCCAGCCAGGCAGCGGCGGACTTGCCCGCCGCGCAGGGGCGGGCCAGTGCACGGCGTCAGGTCGCGGCGGACCTGGCTGCCCTGGTCCGGGAACGGGCAACCAGAGACCGCGTGGCCGAGGCCCACCGGATCGCGGCGGGCGAGGCGCTTGCCCTGGGCAAGGACTACGACCGGATCCGCAAGGCGCGGATCGAGGGCATGAGCGGCGAGCTGGCGAAGAACCTGTTCAACGGCTTCCCGTGCCCGGTGTGCGGATCGCTGGACCACCCGGACCCGAGCGAGATGCCCCCTGGCTGGGTTAGCCCGGATGAGGAGCAGCAGGCTGACGCCGCCGCCCGGCTGGCGGCGGACAAGGCGGAGAAGGCCGGCCAGAAGGTAGCGGCGGCCGACGCGGTCATCGAGGACCTGCGGTCCCGGCTTGCCGGGGCAGGGCAGGACGTCCCCGGCGACGCTGCTGCCCTTGCCGCTACCGCGGGCTTGGCGGAAGCGGACGCGGCGCGGCTGGAAGCGGACGCGACGCGGGTGGCGAACCTGGCCGCCAGGCTGGCCCGGCTGCAGCGTGACCTGGAGCAACTGGACGCGGCCGTCATGGCGGCCGAGAAGAAGCAGGCGGAGCTCGCCGAGCAGCGGACCGCCGCGCAGGCCGAGGCCGAAGGGGCGCAGCGGCGAGCGGCGGACTGCCGGGAAACGCTGCGCACCCAACTCGATGACGACGCCGACCTGGAGGCTGCCCTGTCCTGCGCCCGGCGGCTGGCAGACGTGCTCACCGCCGCCGCCGACGCCCTGTCCGAGGCAGCCCGGACGGCGGACACGGCAGCCGAGGCAGGCGAACGGGCCCGCCAGGCGGCGGCAGGCGCAGGCTTCGGGGCAGGCCCTGGGGAGCGGTACGCCGGCGTGAGCGCGGCCCGGGCAGCGATCCGTGACCAGGGATGGCGGAAGTCGGCGGACGCGCGGATCCGCGAGCATGAGGCCGCGGTCGACGCGGTCGCGGCCCTGCTGGCCGACCCCGGCCTGGGCGTGGCCCTGGACCCGCCCGCCCCGGTGGAGCCGGCCCGGGACGCGGTGGCGACGGCGCGAGAGGAGCATTCGCTCGCGGTGGACGCGCAGGGCCGGGCGCGGCATGCCGACAGCCAGTTGGCCAGCCTTCAGCCGGAACTGGCGGCCGCGCTGGCCGAGCTCGCGCCACTGGAGGCGCGGGCGGCCGAGGCACGGCGGATAGCGGACCTCGCCAACGCGTCCACCACGGCGAACCAGTTCAAGATGATGCTGTCGGCGTTCGTGCTCGCTGCCCGGCTCGAGGAGGTCGCGGCAGCGGCCAGCCAGCGCTTGCTCACGATGACCGCCGGGCGGTACTCGCTCGTGCACACCGACGCTCGTCGTGGCGCCGGCCGGTCCGGGCTCGGGCTGCTGGCCTGCGACTCGTGGACTGGCCAGGACCGGGATACCTCGACGTTGTCCGGAGGCGAGACGTTCCTGGCCAGCCTCGCGCTCGCGCTGGGCCTCGCCGACGTCGTCACGGCGGAGGCCGCCGGCGCCCGGATGGAGGCGCTGTTCGTGGACGAAGGATTCGGCACGCTGGACGAGGACACCCTCGAAGAGGTGATGACCGTCCTCGACGGACTGCGCGAGGGTGGCCGGATGGTCGGCATCGTCAGCCATGTCGCCGAGTTGCGGCAGCGGATTCCCGCCCAGATTCAAGTGCAGAAGGGTCATCACGGCAGCCGCGTGCGGGTGACGGCGGGCTTACGCTATCGTGCGGTTCATGGCCGCGGAATCCTCTTTCGACATCGTGAACAAGCCGGACAAGCAGGAGATCGACAACGCCCTCAACCAGACGGCGAAGGAGATCGCCAACCGGTTTGACTTCAAGGGCGTCGACGCCGGGATCAGGTGGTCCGGCGAGGCGATCGAGCTGCAGGCGAACAGCGAGCAGCGGGTGACAGCCGTTCTGGATGTGTTCAAGGAGAAGCTGGTCAAACGGCAGCTCTCGCTGAAGACGATCGATGCGACCGAGCCGGCCCTGTCGGGCAAGCTCGCAAAGATCACCGTGACGGTCACGAACGGCATCAGCCAGGAGAACGCGAAGAAGATCTCCAAGCTGATCCGCGACTCGGCCGCCAAGAGCGTGAAAGCCCAGATCCAGGGCGATGAGCTGCGCGTTTCAAGCAAGAGCCGCGACGACCTGCAGGATGTCCAGCGCCTCATCCGCGATGCGGACTTCGACTTCGCCGTGCAGTTCGTCAACTACCGCTAGGTCTCGGGTCCGAGCCCAGCGCGCTCGTGCGCCGTGGCAAGATCGTCCTTCATGGAATACTCAGAGGTCATCCGGCGGCGACGGATGGTGCGGGACTACACAGACCAGGAGCTGTCAGCCGAAGCGGTTGAGAAGATCCTGGCAAGCGCGCTGCGCGCACCGTCGGCGGGCTTCTCGCAAGGCTGGGGGTTCCTCGCGCTCACGCAGGCGCCGGATCGGGCCCGGTTCTGGCGGCTGGTTGCCTTCATGGATCAGTTCCCGAGCATGCAGCAGGCCCCGCTGGTCGTGGTGGCCCTGTCGAACAAGTCCGTCTACCTGGACCGGTACGCCGAGGCCGACAAGGGCTGGACCGACCGGTCGGAGGCTCACTGGCCGGTGCCCTACTGGGACATCGACACCGGCATGGCCGCGCTGCTCATGCTGCTGACCGCCGTCGATGAGGGTCTCGGGGCGTGCTTCATCGGCATTCAGCCGGAGCAGATCCCGGCGTTCCGGGCCGAGTTCGGGGTGCCGGACGAGTACAACCCGATCGGCGCGGTCATCGTCGGCTACCGCGCTGAGCGCGCCGGGCCGCCAGGGTCGGGCGTCACCCGACGCCACCGGGACCCTGGCGATGTCGTCCACCGTGGCCACTGGGGAGGGAAGGGGTAAGCGGCGAGCAGTGCTCCGGCGCAGGCCATGATATAGGTAAAATTTCCACCTGAAGCGGGAATTAGCCGGTTTTACCGGCAGTTGCCACATCGGTGCCCTTAGGACTCGCGTAGTTAACATTTCCCGCGCTTGAGCGGCTAGTAACCAGGGAAAGTTTCGATCGAGGTCTCGTGCTGGCGAGACGGAGAGATTACGATCGGACATTGGTGAACCCCTGACTGGCCGCCCGGAGCACGGCGGAGCGAGCCGGGGGCTTCCTGGAGTGCTAGCTGGCGGTGCCAGACGGCAAATGCCAGGTGGCGTCAACATGGCAATGAGGGGGTTCCGGTATGTCGGTTCCTGCTGTGCGGCGGGTAGTCGTGGGTGTCGACGGCTCCGCTGACTCGGTGATCGCCTTGAGGTGGGCGTGCCGCGAGGCGCGCATCCGGGGCGCCGAGGTTCACGCGGTCCGCGTCTGGGAGGCACCGCTGCACAGCCCCGCGAGCTATGCGGTACCGGCCCCGGGGAATCCTTACGATGAGGCCGCCGACGAGTCGCAACTGTGGAAGGCCATGCTTGCCGACGTGGCGCCCGGCGTGCGGGTCCGCACGGAGACCGCCGTCGGCCTCGTGGCGCGCGTCCTGCTCGACCGGTGCAAGGGCGCTGACATGCTCGTGCTCGGGACATCCAGCGACGTGCCCGACCAGCGCTGGTCGGCGGGCCCAGTGATCCGGGCGTGCCTGCGGCGCTCGCCCTGCCCGGTGGTCGTCATCAGCGCCGAGCAGGAGGGCATGTGGGGCCGGGAGACGGCGCTGGACGTGACCGTGGCGCCCGCTCCGCGAGACGTGCCCACCGTCTCCGGCGCCGGGGTCGGGTCCGGGATCGGCGCGAACGCCGGAGTCGAGTCGCGCAAGGACATGCCGGTCAGCGTCGGCGCCTGACCTGCGGTAACCGCGGTCCGGTGGCCTCACCAGTGGCTAGGCGCATGACCGGGAGCCCGCCGGGCTAAGGTAGCGGTCATGGATCACACCGCTGCCACTGAGCCCTCCGAGCCGGTCATCACTGACAACCAGGCGGCGTCCAGGTTCGAGATTCACGTCGGCGGCGAGCGGGCGGGACTGGTGCAGTACCACATGCCCAGCCACCAACCCCCGGTCATCAGCTTCCTGCACACCGAGGTCGACGACCGGTTTCAGGGCATGGGCCTTGCCGGCAAGCTTGCCCGGGCCGTCCTCGACAGCGCCCGTGAGCGTGGCCTTCAGGTCTTGCCGTACTGCCCGTACATCAAGGCGTGGATCCCCAAGCACCCGGATTACGTGGACCTGGTCCCCGAGGACAGGCGCGCGGAATTCGGCCTTTAGCGCGCATCCCTGAGGCGTGTAAATGTATGACAAGGCGACGTAATGGGCGCCTATGTCGGTGCCAGCCGCCCCGTTGGCGCGACCCGATACGATCATGGGCGTGACCCGCGTTTGGCTGCCCCACCCATCCGACGTCACCGGCCCTCTCCCCGAGGGGGTCATCGCCGACGTGTGGACCGGGGGTGAGCCGCTGCCCGAGTCAGCGGCCGAGGTGGAGTTCGTCGTCATCCCGTTCGGAGTGGCCGGCGACCGGTTGGAGCGCATCCTGCGCAGCCTCCCGAAGCTGAAGGTCGTTCAGCTGTTCTCGGCGGGTGCCGACCATGTCATCGCGGCGGTGCCACCTGGCGTCACGCTGTGCAATGCGCGCGGGGCGCACACCGCGGCGACGGCCGAGTGGGCCGTTGGGGCGATCGTCGCGGCGCAGCGCCAGTTCCCCCGGTTCGCGATCGCCCAGCATGAGGGCCGCTGGGACTCCGCGTACAGCGAGGGAGTCGCCGGCAAGCATGTGCTCATCGTGGGATACGGGTCGATCGGCGCGGCGGTCGAGCGCCGGCTGGCCGGCTGGGAGGTCACGATCGACCGGATCGCACGTGCCGCCCGGCCAGCTGTGCCAGCCAGCCCGGGGGCGCCAGCCAGCCCCGGGACGCCAGCCACTCCGGCCGTGCACGGCATGTCCGACCTGCCGATGCTGCTGCCGAAGGCGGACGTCGTCATCATCTTGGTACCGACCGTCGACGACACGAGGAACATGGTCGACGCGAAGTTCCTGGCCACGATGAAGGACCAGGCCCTGCTCGTCAACGCCGCGCGCGGTGCGATCGTCGATACCGATGCCCTGCTCGCCGAGCTCGCCTCCGGCCGCCTGCGGGCCGCCCTCGACGTGACCGCTCCCGAGCCGCTGCCCGCCGGGCACCCGCTGTGGTCCGCGCCCGGGCTGCTGCTCACCCCGCACGTTGGCGGGGCGGTCCACGAGGCAGGCGCGCGCGCTTACTCGGTTGTCATCCCGCAGATCGCCCGCTACGTCGCCGGCGAGCCGCTGCACAACGTGATCGGCGATCGCGGATATTGATCCCGGGGCTCGGCGACAGGCAATCGCCCAGGGTGAGCGCAATGTGGCGTACAGTCTCGTTAATGCTGACAAGCCCGAGCTAAGGAGGACCAGGCCATGGCGCCTGCCCGGCCTGAGGTCGACCCCACCAAGGCGCACATCGCGCGCATCCAGGACTACTGGCTTGGCGGGAAGGATCACTTCGCGGTGGACCGGGCGGCCGGTGATGAGGCCATCGCCGAGTTGCCCGACATGGTGGCGTCCGTCCGGAACACCCGCGCTTTCCTCGGCCGCACCACGCGGTTCCTGGTGGCCGAGGCGGGCCTGCGGCAGTTCCTCGACATCGGCACCGGAATCCCGACCGCGTCGAACACGCACGAGGTCGCGCAGGGCATCGCCCCGGAGGCCCGGATCGTCTACGTGGACAACGACCCGATGGTGCTCGCGCATGCTCGCGCGCTGCTTACCAGTCATCCGCACGGCAAGACCTCCTACATCGACGCCGACCTGCGCGACGCCGGGGCCATCCTCAAGGAGGCCAAGGGGCTGCTCGACTTCGGCCAGCCAGTCGGGGTGATCTTGATGGCGGTGCTGCAATTCATTCCCGACGACGCCGACCCGTGGGCGATTGTGCGCAGCGTCATGGACGCGGTACCCTCCGGCAGCTACCTGGTGATCTCGCACCCGGCGTCCGACATCCAGGCGGCCGCGATGGCCGGCATGGCCCAGCGGCTCAACTCCGTGATGGCGCAGCAGGTCAAGCCTCGCTCGAAGGAAGAGGTCGCCCGGTTCTTCGACGGCCTGGATCTCGTCGAGCCCGGCATCGTCCGCTGTCCCGAGTGGCGGCCCGCCACCCTGGCCGACGCGTCCGGCAAGTCCACCATGTGGGGCGGAGTCGCGCGCAAGCCGTAACGCCGGGGTTACCAGCCGGGCTGTGTCCCGGGTCACGGGGCCAGTTACGATAAGGCTCCATGGGGCGCGCGCAGCGGGCGGCATCGTGACCGAGACGACCGGAGTGACACGGACCGGAGTGACAGAGACAACAGGAGCAACCGAGGCAACTCGAGGCACCGGCAGTGGCGGCGGCACCGTCGCGCGGCCGGTCATCTTGACGGTGGACGACGACCCGGGTGTTTCCCGGGCGGTGGCCCGTGACCTGCGGCGGCGGTACGGGGAGAACTGGCGGATCCTGCGCGCCGAGTCCGGCGAAGACGCGCTGGAGGCCCTCCGGCAGGTCAGGCTGCGCGGCGAACAGGTCGCCGTCATGGTGGCGGACTACAAGATGCCGGGGATGAGCGGCATCCAGTTCCTTGAGCGGGCGATGGACGTCTTCCCGTTCGCCAAGCGGGTGCTGCTCACCGCCTACGCCGACACCGAGGCCGCGATCGCCGCGATCAACGTCGTGGACCTCGACCAGTACGTGCTCAAGCCATGGGACCCTCCGGAGGAGAAGCTCTACCCGGTCCTCGATGACCTGCTCAGCGCGTGGAAGCGGCAGGAGCGCAAGGTCATCCCGGCGGCCAAGCTCATCGGGCACCGCTGGTCGGCCCGCTCGGCCCAGTTGCGCGAGTTCCTGGCCCGCAGCCGGGTTCCCTACGTCTGGTACGCATCCGACAGTCCCGAGGGCGAGCGCCTGCTGGCGGCCGCCGGAACCGATGGCCGCCAGCTGCCAGTCCTCATCACCGACCAGGCCGAGGTCCTCATCGACCCAAGCCCGGGCGAACTGGCCGCGAAGGTCGGCCTCGCCACCATCCCGGATCGCGAGTTCTACGACCTGGTCGTGATCGGCGGCGGGCCGGCTGGCCTCGGGGCGGGGGTCTACGGCGCGTCAGAGGGGCTCAAGACGGTCGTGGTGGAGAAGAACGTCTTCGGCGGCCAGGCCGGCCAGAGCTCGCGAATCGAGAACTACCTGGGCTTCCCGGACGGGGTCAGCGGCGGTGACCTCACCCACCGGGCGCGACTGCAGGCCGTGAAGTTCCAGGCCGAGATGGTGCTCACCCGGCACGTGACGCGGCTGGACCTCGACGGGCTGACGCGCACCGTGGTCTTCGACGACGGTACCTCGGTCAGCGCCCGCTCGGTGATCCTGGCGACCGGCGTGATCTACCGGCAGCTGCCGGCGGTCGGCTGCGACGCGCTAACCGACCGTGGCGTCTACTACGGCGCGACGCTCAGCCAGGCCACCGATTGCGCGGGGTGTGACGTCTACGTCGTCGGCGGGGCCAACTCCGCCGGACAGGCGGCCGTCAACCTGGCCCAGAAGGCCGGCGCGAAAACAGTGACCATGCTGGTTCGGGCGCCCGACCTCACCCAGTCGATGTCGTACTACCTCATCGAGCAGATCAGCGCCATCGACAACATCATCGTCCGGCCCTGCACCGAGGTGGTCGAGACGGCCGGCGAGGGGCACCTGGAGCGGATCACGCTCCGGGACATGAAGACGGGTGCCACCGAGACGGTCGACTGCGGGCAGCTGTTCGTGTTCATCGGCGCGGAGCCGCGCACCGACTGGCTGGGCGACGCCGTCGCCCGCGACAGCCGGGGGTTCATCCTGACCGGTCCGGACCTGGCGGCCCAGCACCTCGAGGGGTGGCCGCTGGAGCGCCCGCCGTACCACCTGGAGACCAGCGTGCCCGGCGTGTTCGTCGCCGGCGACGTCCGGGCAGAGTCCGCCAAGCGGGTCGCGTCGGCAGTCGGCGAGGGCGCGATGGCCGTCATGCTCGTCCACCGGTACCTGGAGCAGTTGTGAGCGAAACCGTCAAGCCAGTTCAGAAGCTGCCCGCCTGCGACCCGGCGGAGCTGCGGACCCTGTTCCTCTTCGAGAAGCTTACCGACGACCAGCTCACCACGTTGTGCCACGAGGGCCACGTGGAGGTTATCCAGCCCGGCCCGGTGTTCGCCGAGGGCGACCCGGCGACCTGTTTCTACGTGCTGCTCGAAGGGACCCTCGTCACCTCGCGCAACGTGTCGGGCGACGACGTCGAGATCGCCAGGACGAGCCAGAAGGGCGTGTACACCGGAGCGTTCCGCGCCTACGCGGGTGACATGGTGCCGCAGGTCTACACGAACTCGATGCGAGTGACCGAGCCGTCCCGGTTCTTCGTCCTGACGTCGGAGAGCTTCGCCCGGCTGATGCGCGAATGGTTCCCGATGGCCGTGCACCTGCTGGAGGGGCTGATCACCGGTGGCCAGGCGATGCGCGAGGCCGTCGACCGCCGCGAGAGGCTCCTCGCGCTCGGCTCGCTGTCCGCCGGGCTGACCCATGAGCTGAACAACCCCGCCGCGGCCGCCGTTCGCGCCACCGCCAGCCTGCGCGAGCGAGTCAGCGGGATGCGCAGCAAGCTGTCCCTGATCTCCAAGGGCCGCTATGAGCGCACCACCCTGGAGAACCTGATCAGGCTGCAGGAGAGCGCCGTCGAGAAGGTCGCCAAGGCCCCCAAGCTGGACCCGCTGGCCGCGTCCGACGCCGAGGACGTCGTCTCTGACTGGCTCGACGACAATGGCATCAGCGACGGCTGGCGGCTCGCGCCCACGTTCGTCCAGGCCGGTCTCACCACCGAATGGCTGGACACCGTCCGGGACTGCGTGGGTGAGGAGATCCTGGAGCCCGCCATCCGGTGGCTCGACTACACCGTCGAATCAGAGCTGCTCATGAACGAGATCGGGGACGCCACCACCCGGATCTCGGAACTGGTCGGCGCGGCCCGCCGGTACAGCCAGCTTGACCGGGCGCCGTTCCAGGTCGTGGACGTGCACGACCTGCTCGACTCCACGCTCATGATGCTGAACGCCAAGATCGGCGAGGCCGGCGTCAGCGTTGTCAAGGACTACGACCGCACCCTCCCGCAGATCCCCGCGTACGCGGGCGAGCTCAACCAGGTGTGGACCAACATCATCGACAATGCCATTGATGCCATGCGTGGCGGCGCCCCAACCGAGGGCGGTGCCACCGCGAACAGTGCCACCGCGAACAGTGCCACCGCGAACAGTGCCACCGCGAACAGGGTCGGCACGCTCACGGTGCGCACCTCGCGCGAGGGGGAATGCGTCCAGGTCGAGTTCACCGACACCGGCCCCGGCATCCCGCCGGACATTCATGAGCGCATCTTCGAGCCATTCTTCACCACCAAGCCGGTCGGCAGCGGCACCGGCCTGGGACTCGACATCTCGTTCCGCATCGTGGTCAATAAGCATCATGGCGATCTCCGCGTCACCTCCGTCCCCGGGGACACGCGGTTCCAGGTTCTCCTCCCAGTTACCCAAATACAGAACGGCTCCGTTGCCACATGACCCACATCACCTCAGGTATCAATCCCGACGCCATCCCCAGCGGCACCGGCTGCGCGGAGTGCGAGGAGGCTGGCGGCTGGTGGTTCCACCTGCGCCGCTGCGCCCAGTGCGGGCACATCGGCTGCTGCGACACCTCGCCGTCCCAGCACGCCACCGCGCATTACCGGCAGACGGGGCACCCGCTGATCCGCAGCTTCGAGCCGGGGGAGGAATGGTTCTGGTCCTTCCCGGACGAGGAGTGGTACGAGACGGGCCCTGCGCTCAGCGCCCCGGAATGCCACCCTGCCGACCAGTCGGCCCCCGGCCCGGCCGGGCGCGTGCCCTCGGACTGGCGCACCAAGATCCATCAGTGAGCGTCATAAGCCGGGGATTCAGCGGCCGCAGGCGGCCCGAGGGCGACCGGTTGCCGCCCGGCCAGTACCTGGAGCGCGGCTTCCCGGTCCTGCAGACCGGTCCGACCGAGGTCGTGGACACCACGGCCTGGGAGTTCACGATCACCACTGAGGCCGGGGTGCGGCATAGCTGGACCTGGGAGCAGTTCCGCGCCCTCCCGTCCGAAGAGGTGAAGACGGACATCCACTGCGTCACCCAGTGGACCAAGCTCGACACCACGTGGCGCGGCGTGTCCTGTGATGTGCTCCTCGACGGCGTGCAGACCAGCGCGGGCTACGTGCTGGCGCGCTCCTACGGCGGCTACACCACCAACATGCCCCTCGCGGACCTGCGCGACGGCAAGGCGTGGATTGCCTTCGACTACGCCGGCGCGCCGCTGCACCCCGACCACGGCGGCCCCGCCCGGCTGCTGGTGCCGCACCTGTACCTGTGGAAGTCCGCCAAGTGGGTCAGCGGCCTCGACTTGATGGCGAGCGACCGGCGCGGCTTTTGGGAAGAGCTCGGCTACCACGACTACGGCGACCCGTGGCGTGAGCAGCGCTACCAAGGCGATTGATGCCGCCCACCGCGCAACACCGGCTTGAGTGGCGGGCGGCG
>Ga0210389_10003426_pt1 | contig 12374 bp, 8 predicted proteins | sample IncBWH28OmetaG_FD_160127 | JGI IMG/M metagenome (GOLD analysis project Ga0210389, IMG submission 160127) | Forest soil microbial communities from Barre Woods Harvard Forest LTER site, Petersham, Massachusetts, United States - Inc-BW-H-28-O ...
CTTCCTCCAGCACCCGAGTTCCAGCGTTCTCCTGTTTTGTTCCTCGAAGATGACCAGGAAACGGCACACGTATTCGCAGCCTTCCTGCGCGATTCGGAGTTTCAGCCGATCATCGCCAGTTCCGTCACCCAGGCCGAAGGCTGGATTGCCCGCCATATGCCCTCGGCGATTGTTGCCGACGTCTACATAGGAGGCGAACCCTCCTGGGAATTTATCGCTCGAATCCGCGAAAGCCAGCCCAAGATTCCGCTGATCGTCACCAGCGCTTATAAAGACGCGAACGCCGTGACGGAGCGGGACGGAAGCCTTTTCCTTGAAAAACCTGTCGAACGCGATGTCTTGCTGCGCGAACTCCGTCGCTTGACCGCAAGCACAGGAACCCGGCGCCTGTTGATCGTCGACGACAATGAAGTCTCGCGTTACATCCTGCGCGACTTGCTCGATCAGCCATGGCTTGAAATCACCGAGGCCGCCAATGGCACCGAAGCCATGGCCTCCCTGCGGGAGAGCCTTCCTGACGCCGTGATCCTCGATTTGTTGATGCCCGATATCAGCGGCTTCGATATTTTGCGCGAACTTCGCTCGCGCGTGGCAACCAAAAACCTGCCGGTACTTATCTATACTTCTAAGCCTCTTTCCGATATTGAAAAGGCCCAGCTCGAAACGTGGCACGCGAGAGTGATTCGAAAAGAAGAGATCTCCACGCGACTTTCGGCGCAACCGTTTCTTGACTGGGTGAAAACTGTTGGAATCGCTCCTGAACCCGCAACTCGAGAGCAGGATGTCTGAAAACACGGGCACACGCGTCCTGATCGCCGATGACCGGGAAGAGAACCGGTACGTTCTTTGTCGAATCCTGGAGGGCGCCGGCTATTCCTGCACAGGCACCGGCACCGGTGCCGAGACTCTGAAACTCGCCCAGTCGCTTCCCGACGTCCTCATTCTCGACGTCCGCCTTCCCGACATTTCCGGGTACGAAGTGTGCCGCAGGATCAAGAGCGATCCGCGCACCGAGGGCATCTCGATTTTGCAAATCTCGGCTTCGTTTGTCTCCGCCGAAGACCGGGTACGCGCGCTCGAAGGCGGCGCCGACGGCTATCTCACCCACCCGATCGACCGCATGGTTCTGGTTGCGACCGTTCGCTCCCTGCTACGACTGCGTGCCGCCGAAGCGACGGCGCGCAAAGCATCCTCTCACTGGCAGACTGCCTTCGACGCTCTCAGCGAAGGCCTGGCCATGATCGCCGCCGACGGCTGCCTCCTGCAATGGAACAGCGCATTTGCCGCCATCTGCGGATCCAAAATTCGACTGAGCGCGGGAGACGATGCGTTCCTGATCCTCGAAAAGCTTCTGGGAACCAGCGAGCCCTTGCGTCAGAGGGGCCCCCGCTTCAGCGAAGAATTTGCCGTCGACAAAAAGGCCATGCAGGTTTCCGTCAATCTCGTCGAAGCCGACAACCCAGCCAGCGACAAGCTTCTCGTGCTGACCGATACCACGGACCGCAAACTTGCCGAATACGCGCTGCGCACCGCTGAAATGCTCGCCGCCACAGGAAAGCTCGCCAGTGCGATTGCGCACGAGATCAATAACCCGCTCGAAGCATTGACCAACCTGATTTATCTGGCAGGAACTTCGACATCAGTCGATGCGATCCACGGCCATTTGTCCGCCGCAAACAAGGAGTTGGAGCGCATTTCTCGCATCACAAAGCAGTCCCTCGCGTTCCATCGGGATACGCAGATTCCCGTGGCCATCGATATCGGCGCACTGGTGGCTGAAGTGATTGCTCTCTTCGATCGGTTCGCCGCCGCTCGACGCGTTCGACTTCGCTACGATCGTCAATTTACGCTCACCCTCTACGGGTTCCCCGGCCAATTGAGCCAGGTCTTCGGCAACATCATCCGCAATGCAGCCGAAGCGGCTCCTCCCGACACCGAAGTCGTGATCCGCGTGATGTCCATTCATCGCGATGGACGCGAGGGCGCCCGCATCACAGTCCACGATGGGGGCTGTGGGATTCCACCCGACGTCAAAGAAAAGATGTTCGACCCCTTCTTCACGACCAAAGACCTCAAAGGTTCTGGCCTCGGGTTATGGGTCTCGAAATCCTTGGTCGTGAAGCACGAGGGAACCATCCGCTTTCGATCTTCCGAAAGAACCGGGACAACCTTCGAGGTGTTTCTCCCCATCGGAGGCCTCCATCCCCATAGCGTGATCTCCATGGAGTTAGAAGAGCGCAGCCCGCCGATTGCTTCGCCTGCCGAATGATGCCCGTCGGTGCCAAGGGTGCGCGCAAAGGCCGCTTGGGGTCTTCAGGAAGCAGCAAAACGCATCGCGCTCCAAGCATCGACCAAAACAGCTATCTTAAGTATTTGAATACATTGTCGTTATTGCTTGGGGAAGGGTATGGCGGAGAGGGGGGGATTCGAACTCCCGGAGCCCGTAAAGGCTCACTCGCTTTCGAGGCGAGCGCAATCGACCACTCTGCCACCTCTCCGTTTTCCAAACAACCGCTCGCTCGAGAATGCAGAACCGTGGACAGCATCCTGAGAACCGGTTGCACGCTAAAATCGCCTCGGTTTGGCCTGATTTTCCTGCCTGCGAAACCCAGGAAAAAGAACGCGAACGGACGACGGTTGCGCAGGACTAGTGTACCGGGTGACCCGATCCATGGCAAAGGCCCTTAACCCCCATTCCACCGCCAAAGTCATGGTTCATTTCATCCAGCCTTGACGAACCCACCCCTCCTGCTCACTCATAGTGGTACTTCGACTCTGGCCGAATTCCGGCCTCGGAAAATCAGGCGATCGCACCGTGGCATTTCCAGGCGGTACGGCCTAAGCTTTGCACTTGGCATCGAAAGTCTGGAGCGCAGGGTTTAAATGATGGAATTCCACATTTCGCGAGCGGCACGAGAACGCTATCAGTTTGCCGAGTCGCTTTTCTCCTTTAACGGCAATGTTGTCTTTGCCGACCTGGCTGCGTGCCGTGCCTTTGCTCATCGTATGAATCAGGTGCGCGACGCGGCAAAGTACCCCGATCGCGCCGTCCACGCCGGTGCGCTTTTCGCCATGGGACTGATTGATGAGGTCAGCCACCTCGTCCTGGCGCAATACCGCAAGCAGTTCGATCCCGAAGTGATGACCGCCGCTCTCAGCTGGTTTGCCTCCCAGGTCGGGCCTGCCGAACTCGATAAGCTCCTTCTGACCTTCGTCGAACATTTTCCCGGCCAGAGTGTCATGCGCGGCCAGGAGACGCCCCGGCAGTGGCTCGGCGGCGCAACCGAAGGCATGTCCCATCGGGCCGTGGCACTCGAAGAGCTGCTCCTCTTGTGGACGGCCAACCGCAACGAGGCATTCAAACCCTTCGAAGAACTGTTCGAAGAAAAGCCGCTGGCCGAAAAGACCGTCTATCGCCAGGTCGCGAAAGAATTGCCCAACTACTTCGCCACCCGGCCGCTCGTGCCCATGGAGGGCGCCGGTAAGGTAAATCTGCTCGACCTTCTGCGGGCTCCCGCAACCGGCGCGCCAAAATCGCTCAGCGAACAGCTCTCTCTCATCCGCCGTCTCTGGAAACCTCTGCTGGGCGACAGCATGGACCGCTTCCTGATGATCGCCGGCGAAATTCTCCGCGAAGAAGAACAAGCCATCTGGATGCAGTTCAACCCCGATGCCGGCCGTGCGCGCGCCGCTGCCGAGGAAGCAGCCCGCCGTCGTCGCGAGCGCGGAGAACAGCAGTGGCCTTCGATCGTCAGCAAGTCCGATGTCCCCGTCTTCGGCGATCCTGCCCACGAGTACGAGCGGTTCAGCGCCGACACCGCGTGGATGCCAAGCACCGTGCTCATCGCCAAGAGCACCTACGTGTGGCTGGCGCAGTTAAGCAAACAATACGGCCGTCACATCCGGCGCCTCGATGAAATTCCCAATGAAGAATTGGCCACCCTGGCCCATCGCGGCCTCAACTCCCTCTGGCTCATCGGCGTCTGGGAGCGCAGCCGCGCCTCGAAAACAATCAAGCAGCTTTGCGGAAATTCGGACGCAGTCGCTTCGGCCTACTCGCTCTTTGATTACCGAATCGCCGAGGATCTCGGCGGCGACGCCGCCTATATCAATCTGCGCGATCGCGCCTATCACCACGGCATTCGCCTCGCCAGCGACATGGTGCCCAACCACATGGGCATCGATTCTCCGTGGGTGGTCGAGCACCCCGACTGGTTCATCGCGCGGAACGAGCCGCCCTATCCCGCGTACCGGTTCGACGGTCCCGACCTCTCCAGCGACGGCCGCGTCGAAATCAAGATTGAAGATCACTATTTTGAACAGAGCGACGCCGCCGTCGTTTTTCGCCGTCGCGACCGCTCGTCGGGTGAAACGCGCTACATCTACCACGGCAACGACGGCACCAGCTTTCCATGGAACGATACCGCCCAGCTCGACTACCTCAATCCCGCCGTTCGCGAACAAGTCATCCAGACCATCCTGCACGTCGCGCGCCTGTTTCCCGTCATTCGTTTTGACGCTGCCATGACCCTGGCCAAGCGCCACTTTCACCGGCTCTGGTTCCCCGGTCCCGGGTCCAGCGGAGCCATTCCCTCCCGCGCCGAGTACAGCATGAGCGACGAGGAGTTCAACCGCCTCATGCCCCAGGAATTCTGGCGCGAGGTCGTGGACCGTGTCGCCGCCGAAGTGCCCGGCACCCTTCTGCTCGCCGAAGCTTTCTGGCTCATGGAAGGCTACTTCGTCCGCACCCTCGGCATGCATCGCGTCTACAACAGCGCCTTCATGAACATGATGCGCGACGAGGAGAACGCCAAGTACCGCTCCGTCATTAAGAACACCCTCGAATTCGATCCCGACATCATGAAGCGCTACGTCAACTTCATGAGCAATCCTGACGAGCGCACCGCCATCGATCAGTTCGGCACCGGCGACAAGTGCTTTGGCGTTGCCGTGGTGATGTCGACGCTGCCCGGCCTTCCCATGTTCGGACATGGGCAGGTCGAAGGTTTTACCGAAAAGTACGGAATGGAGTACCAGCGTCCGCGTTACGACGAAACGCCCAACCACTGGCTCGTCGAGCGCCACGATCGCCAGGTTGCCCCGCTCCTCAAGAAGCGCTGGCTCTTCGCTGAAAGCAGCAATTTTCTTCTCTACGATTTCTTCGAACCCTCCGGCTCCGTCGACGAAAACGTCTTCGCGTACTCCAACCAGAATGGCGGCGAGCGCGCTCTCGTCGTCTACAACAACCGCTACAGCACCACCCACGGCACGATCGATTTTTCAGCGGCCTATGCCGACAAGGCAAGCGCCCAGCTTCGCCAGCGCCGCCTCCGCGAGGGACTCGGAGTCACGGGCGACGGCGCCGTGATTCTCGCCTGGCAGGATTCACTTACCGGACTGCAGTACCTGCGCCGCGCCAACGTCCTCGCCGAACGCGGCATCACCCTCGATCTGCACGCCTACCAGTGCCACGTGTTCCTTGGATGGCGCGAACTCCGTCCGACCGCGGACTACCCCTGGGATCGCCTCTGCGATCAGCTCAATGGCCAGGGAGTGCCCGACCTCGACGATGCGCTCCTCATGATGGAATTGCGGCCGGTTCACGATGCGCTGCGTCACGTGCTCGAGCCCGAAATTGTGGGCCAACTCGCCGACTTTGCCGAGCACGCGCGAAGCGCACTCGCCGCAGACCGCAAAACGCCGCGTGAGCGCAATGAATTCCTTGAGCTTGCCTGGACGCGTTTCGAACCATTCGTGCACGCCGCACAGCAAGCCTATGCAACCCGGGTCGGCGCGAAAGCCGAGCCTCCACACGATCCCGCGCAGCTCTCCTCTGGTTTTCAGGATTGTGTGCGCAAGGCTTTACATATCCCGGCCGTGGAGACGCTCTTCGCGGCGCCGTGGCCCGCGCCTGCCCGTCATGTGCTTCCCAGCGCCAGTCCTCGACACTCTGGAACCGCCCTGTGGGGACCCGTCTTCGCCTGGTGCGCATTGGAATTGCTCTCGGGGTCCATCAATCAGGACGCACCCCGGCACACGGCTCTCGATGTATTCGATCGCCTGCGCCTGCGTGAGCCTTTCGCGCACGCTTTCACCGCGCTCGGCATGGAAAGCGAAGAAGGCTGGCGCGCCGTGGCCCGCATCAAGGTGTTGCTGCTGGCGAGAAACAGCGCCGGCGAACCCAAGGCGGCGGCCACAAAGCCCCCCGTCCCGCCTGCTGTCGCGTCGGACCGGCAAAAGCCGTCTCCCGAATCGGCTGGCGATCGAACCGATCGCAAGAGCATCGAACCCGTAATCGTTCCCGCACTCAACGGTTCCGCCGCTTCTTCCGCCGCCGCTACGCCTTTTGCCGCGTCCCTCTGGCACGATCCCGATGTGCGCTGGCTGACCGGCATGCACGAGGCCGAGGGACACAACTATCTCATCAAGGAGCCCTACGAAGAATTGCTCTGGTGGCTCCAGTTGCCGGCGCTTCTCCGCCTGGCCGGCGAACCTGCACCCCAGCGCACCGAGGCCGAGGCGATCTCCAGGTCCGTCGACGAAGCTGTCGCTGCGGTGGCTGCCGCCGGGTATCGGGCAGACCGCTTACTCGCCTTCGATCGCCGTGCCAGGAAAGAAGAAACTCCCGCTTCGAGAACCGCCGGCAGGGATGCAGACGGAGCGAACGGGGGATCTGCGCGGCCCGCAAAGGGCAAGTCGCGGGAGACCCATGCGGACCCGCCGCTCAAACCCGAGACGCCCAAGAAACATTAATTCGATTCCTCGCTCCACAGGTCCGGCTTTTTCGCGACTCCCACCCTCGACCCGGACTCTTGACAAACTTAACTAAACGGTTCAGTATCGAAACTCTGGAGCGTCCTCCATGATTCGTGTCTGCAACCTCGCCAAAACCTTCGGCTCCTTCACCGCGGTCGACGACGTCTCATTCGAAGTCGCTGAAGGAGAAATCTTCGCCTTCCTCGGGCCCAACGGGGCAGGGAAGACGACCACCATCAAAATGCTCACCACTCTGCTGAAGCCAACCGCCGGCTCCATCGAACTCGACGGCCTCGATCCCCAGACCCACCAGAACGCGGTGCGCCAGCGTTTCGGCATCGTGTTTCAAGATCCCAGCCTCGATGGCGACCTCTCCGCGTGGGAGAACATGGAAATCCATGGCGTGCTCTACCACGTGCCGCACAAGATGCGCCGCCAGCGTTCCGAGGAATTGCTGAAGCTCTTCGAACTGTGGGATCGCCGCGATGACCAGGTAAAAAAGTTCTCCGGCGGCATGAAGCGCCGGCTCGAGATTGCGCGCGGGTTTCTGCATACACCGAAAATCCTCTTCCTCGACGAACCCACTCTCGGCCTCGATCCCCAAAGCCGTAACCAGCTCTGGACCCACGTGAAGCGCGTCAACGAGACCGAGCGCGTCACCGTCTTTCTCACCACGCATTACATGGACGAGGCCGACCGCGTGGCCCATCGCATCGGCGTCATCGATCACGGAAAACTTGTGGCGCAGGGAACTCCCAAGGCCATCAAGGAGCAGACCGGGACCGAGACGCTCGAAGATGCATTTCTCAAGCTGACGGGGTCGACGATTCGCGACGAGAGCGCCAACTCCGCCGATCAAATGCGGCAATTCGCAAAAATGTGGAGCGGAGGGAAACGATGAGCGCGATCTATATTCTCTGGCTGCGCGAGCTGAAGCGTTATGTGCGTTCGCGGACCCAGATCCTCGCAAGTTTAGGACAGCCCATGCTCTATTTGCTCGTGCTGGGGTTCGGCCTGGGGCCGGTCTTCCAGCGCGCCGGCAACGGCAGCTATTTGCAATTTGTCGGACCCGGCGTCATCGGCATGTCCGTGTTGTTCTCGTCCATCTTTTCCGGTCTCGGCCTTCTTTGGGATCGCCAATTCGGCTTTCTCAAAGAAACGCTCGTGGCTCCCGTCTCGCGTTTGCAGATCATGATCGGCCGCACCCTGGGCGGAGCCACCGTGGCCGTCATTCAGGGATTGCTCGTGACTGCAATCTGCCTCATCGCAGGCCTCCGCCCCGCAAACCCGGCCTTGATTCCAGTTGCTTTCGGTTTCATGGTTGCGATTGCCATCGTCTTTGCCGCTCTGGGCGTCGCCATCGGGTCGAGCCTCCAGGACATGCAGGGCTTCCAGCTCATCATGAACTTCCTGGTACTGCCCATCTACTTTTTGTCGGGTGCGCTCTTTCCCCTCCTCGGCCTGCCGAAGTTGCTGGCCGTCATCACCCGGCTTGACCCGCTTTCCTATGGCATCGACGGCATGCGGTCCGTGTTGCTCGGCCATTCCGCCTTCAGCCCGTTGCTCGATATCAGCGTGCTCGCGGTTGTCGGTTGCGTCCTCCTGGTCATCGGGGCGTATCGTTTCTCAAAGATCGAAATCTAGCCATGGCCAGGCCACGTAGTTCGGAAGCGCACGAAAAAGTCCTTCGCGCCGCGCTCGACCTTTTCGGAGAGCGCGGCATCGACGCCACCAGCATGGATGCCATCGCCCAGGCATCGGGCGTCAGCAAAGCAACCATCTACAACCACTGGGCCGACAAGGAAAAGCTCCTGATGGGGGTCATGGAAATGATCCATGGCCTCAATCGCGAGACCGAGGATATCGACACCGGCGATATCTGTCGCGACCTCACCGTCGTTCTCACCCGCCGCCCGCCCGACGAATTTGATCAGGCCCGCACCCGCCTGATGCCCTCCATGATTGCGTATTCCGCCATTCATGCAGAATTCGGCATGGCCTGGCGTTATCGAGTCATGGAGCCCCCGCGCAACCTCATCAAGAAAATCCTTCAGCGCGGCATCCGGCAAGGGCTCCTGCCCGCCGACCTCGATACCGACGTCGCTGTCTCCCTTCTTCTGGGGCCCGTCCTCTACACCCACATCTTTCAGAAGGAGCGCTTGCCCGTAGCGCCCGATATCGGTCCGAAAGCCGCCGAAGCCTTCTGGCGCGCGCACAGCAACAACCGCAAAGAAGCAATCCAAAAAGCCGGAATCAGGAAGGTCGCTCGTCCATCGCGCCGCAAATAAACCGGAGGCAGCTCCCGGAAAGCACGGTCGCCCCGCAAAGGAAAATTACGTTCCTCCCATTTTCATTGATTGTGCGGCCCGCTGGACTATGATTCTGGTCTGTCTCTAGTTTTCCATTTCAGGAGGTTGATATGAACAAACGTTCCTGCGTTCTCGTTCTCGGATTCATGACCCTCGCGCTGGTCCTCTCTGCCCAGCAACCGCCTGCGGCTCCGGTTGCCAATCCAATTACCGCCAGTGAGAAAGGTCTCTACTCGTTTATCAGTGGCGGGGTCGTTCGCGCCGCAGAGAAGATGCCGGAAAGCAACTACGACTTCAAGCCGACTCCTGAGGTGCGCAGCTTCGGCCAGCTCGTCGGTCATGTCGCCGATGCGAACTACAGCTTCTGTTCTCAGGCATCGGGCGTGGACAATCCGGTGAAGGGCATCGAAAAATCCAAGACCACGAAGGCCGATCTGGTGTCGGCGCTCAAGGGAGCTGTCGCGTTCTGCAACCAGGCCTTCGACAGCATGACCGACTCCAAGGGAAGCGAGATGACAAAGTTTGCTCGTTTCGACCTGGCGAGACTCAGTCTTCTCTCCCTGAACACGGCTCACACCGACGAACACTACGGCAACATGGTCACCTACCTGCGCATGAAAGGAATCGTGCCGCCCACCAGCGAAAGCCAGCCCGCGCCGCCGAAGAGCAGCGGTCAGTAACAACGCCACGACCGCACGAGGACGACATCTCCGACTTCCGTCCAGCACATGCTGGCGTAGCGCGGTGAACCTGCAAGCGGTGCCGCCGCCGTGCGCCATTCGATCGGTGTGAAGGACCGCTTCAATTTGAAGACTGGATCAGATTGAAGACTGGATCAGATTTAGATTGACGGCCCAGTTGGATTTGTCAATCCTTCGAGGAGGGAGATTTTCCGATGATGAGTTCTATCGGTCGGCTTTCCATCCTTGCGGCGGTCTTCGCTTGTGCCGTCACGGCGCCCGCTCAATCGAGTGGCCTTTTCGAGGGCAAATGGGTATTCAATCCGTCGGAATCTATATTCAGCCCCGGTCGACCTCTTCCTCAGAGCGAAACTCTGACCTTCTCCGAAGATGGCACACTCACGGTGGAAGGCGTCAGCGGACAGGGGAGACCGTTCCTATGGTCATTCACACCTGAGTCGGGTAAGCCAGTGCAGGTGGCGAATCGCAACAATCAGACCGTAGAGACGAAGCTGTCTGGAAACACCATTGTTCACATGTGGCGCGACCCAAGCGGCACTGAGTATGGCGAAGGTCACATTTCGCCAGATGGCAAGATCATGCGGTACGTGCTGATGGGGACGGTATGGGGCGAACATGTTTACGAAGTGAGCGTTTTTGAGAGGGTCGGAGCAGTTGCGCGGGGCCCGATGCATTAGAGGCCTTCACTGACAGCGCGCGAGCCTTTCCAGCCGTGACGGGCCACTGCCGCAATGTTGGTGCTGATTCTGCAGTACGGTCGCAGGCAGCAGGCGACGGCTGTGGCGGCCGTGGCGGCTGTCGCGAAGGAGAATGGTTTGCCGCGCCAGGCGTTCTGCCTTGGTTGCCCGATCAGAGCGTCGAACGGCTGACTGGCTCGTGATCGACCCGTGGAAGGTGCCCCAGTCCTGATCGAGAAACAGAACGAGAAGAGCGTTTATGGATACCTATGGTGCCGCAGGTTCGTCCTCAGCAATTTCCCAGTCCTCGGAGATCAGGTCCGCAATTAGCAGAATCGCAGGGAGATTTCTCTCGCTAACGATAACCTTCGGCTCGATTCCTGGTAGGAGGGCCGTCAGTTGACAGATAAGCAGGGCAGTCGTCTCGATTCTCCGCATCTCATCCGTACTAATTTGAGTTTTCGCATTGGCGTCGTGCGCGAACTCGTGCCGAAGCGAGAAAGCCCGGCCTAGATCGGACTGCCAAGATGCCGGGAGTTTGATTCGGGCCGGTCCGGGACGTTGCGCAGACGGGATGTAGCAGATTAGATCAAACTGATCGAGGGCGTCGAAGAAAAGGGATGGGAAAAAGATCGAAATGTTCCGGTTGATCGCCTCTGCATTTTGGAACGAGGCTTGATGGGCCGCAAACTCCTCGGGGGAGACGCCATGAGCGGTGTATTGAGGGAGGCGGCTCGCCGGCTCCTTGCGATTGCGTTCATTCAGCGCCCGCTGGATCATCCCCGGGTTACGCTTGAGAAGGTAGAAATATAAATCCCGGAAGAACGTCTCGGTGCAGGCGGCAATGCCGATCACGTAAGCCCGCATGGCGGCTTGGAGCAATTCTTCCTTGCCTTTTCTCGGGGGTAGAAGCGAGTGCATCAGCCGAGCTGGGCCACTGAAGTTGACAGCAAAGTTCAGAACGAGTTCTCGCGGGTCGCCGCGGTGGAGCTCCCGCTGCTTGAGCATATCGGCTTTCTTCATTTGCGCAATCTTAGCCCAGAAGCTCTGGAGAGCATGGAGTTGCGCTAAATGAAGCGCGCGATTATCCGGCAGCACGCTCAACCGCGAATCCGGGAATGCTGCCCCGTTGTCAGGATCGATCAGAAAAAGGGGTCCGAGAGCAGGTCAGAGACTCTGAGCGGAAGGGAGACGGCGTATCGCTGCAAAAGATCACCGAGTATGGACTCGATCCAAACCGGTGCGAAGGGGGATATCACAACCTCCTTGGCGAGCGCAGTGAGGTTGACCGGGCGCGAAATACCGAGGCCCTTGTTTTCAGAACGGTCGCGAACAACGGCTCGAACCTCCTGCTCATGTTGTAACGACTTTCGCTTTCGGAATATCGAATCGTTAACGCCCGCGAACTGGGTCCGAAAATCAACGTACTTGACACGTCCGATCTCAACTGAGAGATCTTCATCGAACGCGAGCTTCAGGTCTCCACACGTCGTCCGAATAGCAACGCCGGCGCTGTTTGGAGGGCAATACAGTCTCCAAAGCGCCTCGGACTCGACTTCGTTTTCATGCCAGCAACTCACGTATGTCGTCTGCAATTCGTTGCTGCCGCCCAATTCAAGCTGCTTTAAGAGGTGGCTTGCCTCAGATTCGATCTCATCCTGCGTCTTCTCACATTTATACCCGTCAGGAGGATTTCGAATTGCGTCCTGGAAGAAGCGTAGGTAATGATCGTCCCAAATTTGCTTGTTCCTTCTTGCTCCTTTTGCACCTTCCCAAGAATCTCCGAGTTGGTCGATCCGCGCGAAGTAGAGGCTCTTGTCACGCAGGAGATATAGGAATTTCGCCAAATCCATATAGCGCCAGAGCGAAGCAGTTTGCGGCGGGACCTCATAAGGACGCGGCGACCACCTGTATCTCGCGGCCGTCTCGAT
>Ga0210389_10003429_pt1 | contig 12370 bp, 13 predicted proteins | sample IncBWH28OmetaG_FD_160127 | JGI IMG/M metagenome (GOLD analysis project Ga0210389, IMG submission 160127) | Forest soil microbial communities from Barre Woods Harvard Forest LTER site, Petersham, Massachusetts, United States - Inc-BW-H-28-O ...
GCACCGTCGGGAGCTGGTCGCCGGCATCGAGCAGGCCCATCCGGAGCGCCTGCCGCACCTGCTGGACGATCTGGAGGTACGGCGGCACCCCCGATCGCCCGTCTACCCGGAAGCTGATCATCTGCCTGTACTCCTAGTGTCTTAGTCGTCTATCACTTTAGGACGCGAAGAGGCGGCCCGTCAACGACGGGCCGCCCCGCGCGAGTCCGCGGTCCGGCTAGCCGCGCCGCAGGCCGCCGTTCGCCCGAAACTCGGCGACGACGCCGCGATCGAACTGCGTCACTGCCCGATTCCGTACACCAGGCTCAACCGGCCGTCCGGCAACTGCTCGACCTTGTGCAGCTCCATCGCGTGCCGCGCCGACGACGAGAACAACGCCTTGCCCTCCCCCACGATCAGCGGATAGATGATCAGGCGCAGCTCGTCCACCAGACCCGCGTCGATGGCGGCACCCGCAATCGCCGCGCCGCCGATCAGGTAAATGTCCTTGCCCTGCTCCCGCTTCATCGCCGCCACCGCGTCAAGGTCCGCCAGGATCTGGGTGTTCGGCCACGTCACCGACTGCAGCGTGCTCGACACCACGTAATGCGGGGTCTTCGCCGCGAACGCGGACCATTCGACATCCGCCGCCGTGGGCACGTGCCCGCTCAGCGGGTGAATCTCGCCGGGCGCGGTCGCGACCTGCGTCCAGTACTGCTCGTACATCGGATACAGCTGTCCGCCGAGCACACACGCATCGATCTGCGTGGTCAGCCACGGACCGTAGTCGTCCGGCCAGCCGTCGACCCAGTCCGGGTATCCCTCGGGCGCTGCATACTTCCCATCGGCCGAGATCTTGAAAGCCGCGATGACCTTGCGCATGGTTGTCGTCTCCTGTTCGTGTCCGCGGCCCGGCACAGACCGCCGATTTGTATACCTACGAACTACCGGCACGGGCCCGACTCGGACCTACCGCCGTCGGCAGACCAGGCTGCCTTCAACATGGCCGTTGACAAGTCCGATGCCGTGTTCGCTGTAGTGATCCGAGAGATCCCGAAAATTCACCGCCAAGCGACATCCGAGCCGCCGGGGAAGTCCTGTCTGGAAGAGAGCGGTGAGTTTTCCACTCCGGCGGGATCAGTACCTCTGAGGCACCGATGAGCACTCGCCCTTGGAGGAGACAATGTCCACCCGAACCGCCGCCGGGGAGTCCTGTCTGGAAGAGGGCGTGGCCATATCGATCGATAGCGAGGAGTTCGCGATCCTGTTCGCGCCGTACCGCCGGGAGCTGCTGGTGCACTGCTACCGCATGCTCGGCTCGGTGCACGACGCGGAAGATGTGGTTCAGGAGACGTATCTGCGGGCCTGGCGCTCGTTCGGTGGCTTCGAGGGCCGGTCCAAACTTCGGCCTTGGCTCTACCGGATCGCTACGAACGCCTCGTTGCGGGAGCTGGAGAAGGGCCACCGCCGCTCGCTGCCGTCCGGTTTGGGCAATCCGGTCGAGGAACCCACCGACGACCCCACCCTCGAACGCCGGGATATTCCGTGGTTGGAACCGATCCCGACCGCTCTCCTGCACCCGACGTCAGAACCAGCGGATCCGGCAGACGTCGTTCAGCAACGGCAGAGCATCAGGCTGGCGTTCGTGGCAGCACTTCAGCTTCTGCCGCCGCGGCAACGGGCCGTGTTGCTGCTGCGCGACGTGCTGGCGTTTCGAGCGTCGGAGGTCGCAGGACTGCTCGACATCAGCCCCGCGGCGGCCAACGGTCTGCTGCAGCGCGCCAGGGACAAACTGGCAGAAGCCGCACCATCCGAGCAAACAGTCAGCGACACGCTCGAACCCGATCAACAGCATGCTCTGGATGAATACGTGGCCGCGTTCGAGCGTGCCGACATTCCGGGCTTGCAGCGCATGTTGCTGGCCGACGCGTCCCTGGAGATGCCGCCACTGTCGACCTGGTTCTCCGGCCGTGCCGCCATCATCGGCTTCTGGAAGTCACTGATTCTCACCGGGCCCGGCCGGTTCCGAGTGGTCGCCACCTCGGCCAACGGCCAGCCCGCGGCCGCTATGTATTTGCGGCACGCCGACGGTTCCTATCGTGCTGACGCGCTCCACGTGCTCACGCCCGCACCTGGCGGGATCGCGCGAATAGTCGTGTTCCTCCAGTCCACCGTATTCGAACTGTTCGATCTTCCGATGACCATCGACCATGAGGCATCTGCTCACGGCATAGCCAGGTGACGTCTCCGGCGGTGAGTTCCCCAGGTCGGCGGGATCAGTACCGGTGAGACACCGATGAGCACTCGCCCTTGGAGGAGATAATGTCCACCCGAACCGCCATAGTCACCGGAGCAAGCCGTGGATTCGGGCGTGCGACGGCAATCGCCTTGGTCAACGCAGGTGTTCACGTCATCGGTGTCAGTCGCGACCGAGAACGGCTGGATGCCGTGCGGCACGAGGCCGGGGCGGAATTCACACCCGTCGCGGCCGACGCGGCCGACCCGGTCACCGCCGGTCGGCTCGTCGACAGCTATCGCCCCGACATCTTGGTCTTGAACGCAGGTGCGCGCCCGCTGCTTCGGCCGCTGCACAAATACAGTTGGGAGACGTTCAGCAGCAACTGGGAGGTCGACGTCCGCCACGTATTCAACTGGACACGCGAGGCGCTGCTGGCTCCGCTGGATCCGGGGAGTGTGGTGGTTACTGTCTCCAGCGGCGCCGCACTTCAGGGTTCCTCGATCGGCGGCAGCTACTCCGGAGCAAAGGCGACCATCCTATTCATGACGGGATTCGCAGCTGAGGAATCCGACCGTGAGAAGCTCGGCATCAGATTCGTTTCGGCGGTGCCCGGGCTCAACGCGGGCACAGCTCTGGGACACGCGGCGGCTACCGCACATGCCCAGCGCGAAGGAGTTTCGCTCGACCGCTTCCTGCAGCGCCTCGATCCCACACTGACCCCCGAGCGAGTCGGTCAGGAAATCGCCGCCCTGGCAACCGGCAGCGAATTCCACTCCGGCGCCTACCGTGTCACGGCCAACGGACTTACACCCGTGGACTGACCCACCATCCGACCGAGCACAAGCAGTCCGCGCTGGCGACTGGCCTTGACGTCGACCTCGCTGACACTGGTCAGGCTGGTCGTGCAGGCGCACCGCCGGCTGGCGGGGTGATCGGCTTGGCGCGCCTGGTCACATTCCCGCCGCCGCCCCGAGCACCGCCAGGCCGGCCCACGCGGCGGCAGTCCCGGCGATGAGCAGCCACGCGGCCCGGTTGCCGAAGTTGGGCGCCCAGCCGACGCCGAAACGGGCGCCGACCACGAGGGCGGGGTCGTCGCGGTTGACGTAGAACAGGCCGGCCTTCCAGAACCGGTCGTCGTCCCGGTCGGTCCCGGTCGCCGGGGCGAGACCGCGCACGTTGCCGTTCAGCCGCGACCCGCCCTGGCCCGTCCGCGCGGCGACGGTCCCCAGCAGCAGGACGCCGGCCGTGAACGGCAGCACGGGCAGGGCCCGGCCGATGCCGGAGAGCCGGTAAACCTGCCAGTCGGGCAGGGCGAACAGCAGCAGGCCGAGGTCCGCCAGTGCGGCCATGGTCAGCAGTGCCCGGGTAAAGGCGGCGAGGAAGCGGCGGTAGCGCAGCGTCGACGCCGCGGGGTCGGCTGCCTCGATGTCCGGCCGGGAGCGGTGGACGATCAGCATGAGCCCGCTGTACACGGCGGTGAAGTACAGCTGGCCGGCCACTATCAGGAGGCTGACGGCAGACTTGGGCACCCGGTGACCGGACCCGGTGACGATGTGGGCGGGCAGGCCGGGGTAGCGCAGCGCGCCGACGGTGACGGTCGCCGCTGTCACGGCCAGGGCGGGTATCAGCCAGCGCACCGGGAAGCGGGGCGGATCGGTCCGCCAGCTGGTATCGGCGACCACCGTCTGCCGCAGGCCCGCGAACCAGTTGTCCGCGTTCTTGACCGCGGCGATCTTGCGCCGCGCGACCAAGAAGCAGCCGTAGCCCGCGGCCAGCTCCGGCAGCACGATGATCCTCGGCAACCATGACCAGTAGCCCTGCACCGTCACCGCGACGACGGTGCAGCAGGCACCGATGGCCGCGGTCCGCCAGTAGTAGGCCCGCTGCTCCCGCCGGATGACCGGTGCCCCCGCCCGTTCGGGGGGCACGCGGACGCCGAACTGCAGGGTCGGCCGCGTCACCGCGGGCAGCGAGCACATCAGCGCTCCGATGGCTAGGACGGGCGAAACCCCAGCCAGCAGGGTTCCGGTGCTCATGGCGGGCTTCCGATTCCCTTCCACGCTTCTGCCGCCGCGGCGGGGAAGGCGAAGTCCGCTACGGCGGCCTCGCATTCTTCGACGATGTCGGTGGCCGGCATCCCCTGGGCGGCGGCCTCGGCAAGCAGCGTCTGTAGCCGGCCCGTCCAGTCCTGAGCCCAGGCTGGATCCGGCGGCCCGCTGCTTGCGTCGCGGCGCACCACCGCGCCCGACTTGCGGCCGAGCCGCAGCAGGCCCTCCTGCCGCAGTAGGTCGTACGCCTTGTTCACGGTGTGGAAGTTGATGCCCAGGTCGACCGCCAGCTGCCTGATGGGCGGCAGCGCGGAGCCGGCGGGCTGGCGTCCGCGGGCGATCGCCTCCACGATCCGGTCCCTGATCTGCTGGTAGATGGGTACGGGGCCATCCGGTTCGATGCTGAGCAGCATCACGCCTCCAGGGTCTCGCTGACCGCCGCCGCGTTCATCGCTGGCTTCCCTCCCGGCAGGCGGCGCCCCCGCACGGTGGCATCTGTGACAGCGGTCATAGAACAAATGTAACTCTGCCGTCAAACGCTCTTCCTGCTCATCCGGGCGCTCATACCGACCGACCGGCGGCCGCTCGCCCGAGGCGAGGCCGCAGTTTGACTCCCACTCCATCTGTTCTATACGTTATATAACTGATGATGACCGAAGGCAGGCGGAAGTGAGCGGTGACTCTGTGGTGCATGAAGGCCTGGACGAGACGGGAACGGCTCGCGCCGGGCAGGCTCACCCGGCCGTGCCCGTGGCAATCGAGGTCAGCCACCTGACCAAGGTTTTCGGCGGGCGCACCGCCGTGTCCGATGTCTCGTTCAGTGTCGCGAGCGGTGAGGTGTTCGGGTTCCTGGGGCCGAACGGGGCGGGCAAAACCACGACGGTGCGGATCCTGGCCACGCTGATCTCGCCGACGGCGGGCTCGGCTATGGTGGCGGGCATTTCGGTGGGGTCGGGCGGCGCGGCCCGGATCCGGCGGCGGATCGCGGTCATGCCGGAGTCTCCGGGGCTGTACCAGCGGCTGACCTTGACCGAGAACCTGGAGTACTTTGCGCGCCTGTACGGCCTGCCGCGGCGACAGCAGCGGATCACGGAGGCGCTCGCGGCGGTCGGCCTAGCCGACCGCGCGCATGACCTGGCCGGGAGCCTGTCCAAGGGCCTGCGGCAGCGGGCGGCGCTGGCCAGGTCGCTGCTGAACGAGCCGGCGGTGATGTTCCTTGACGAGCCGACCTCGGGGCTGGACCCGGTGGCGGCGCACGAGGTGCACGGGCTGATCGCCGGGTTGCGTGACCGCGGGGTCACGGTCTTCCTGACCACCCACCGGCTGGAGGAGGCCGAGCGTTTGTGCGACCGGGTAGCGATCATGAGCACCAGCCTGCGGACCATCGGCCGGCCCGAGGAGCTTCGGGCCGGGTTGTTCGCCGCGTCGCTGGACGTCACGGTCGCCGCGGCACTGCCCGAGCCCGGCCTAGTCTTCGGCGGGCTGCCGGCCGTGCAGGGGTGGAAGGCGGCCGGCCCGTCGGGCGGCGGCCCGGCCGGCTACTTGCTGACCGTGACGGACCCGGCGCTGGCGGCGCCGGCGGTGACCCGGGCGCTGGTCGCGGCCGACGCGGACGTGCTTTCGATCGCCCGGTCGCGGCACACGCTGGAGGACGTGTACCTCGAACTGGTCACCGACACCGAGGGGAGCCCGCGATGAGCGCGAACATTGCCCGTGTCGGCGCGGTCGTCCGCAAGGAGCTCGCCGAGCTCCGGCGCAACCGGCTCATCGTCGTCACGGCGGGCATGCTGCCCGTGATATTCCTGATCGGCCCCACCGCCACGATTCTCAGCATTAAGGCGTCGGCGCTGAGCACGACGCTGGATAAGCGGGTCGACTATGCGCTGTTCATGCCGCTCATGGTCTCGGTGCTCGTGCCCGCGGTCATGAGCGCCTACTCGGTAGTCGGGGAGCGTGAGCAGGGAACCCTCGAGCCGGTGCTGACCACGCCGGTCAGCCGGGCCGAACTGCTCACCGGCAAGGCCCTGGCGGTCTTCATGCCCGCGGCCGTCCTCGGCTACCTGATCTTCGGCATCTTCGTGGCGATCACCCAGCTCGCGGCCGCCTCGCCGGTGGCCGCCGCCGTGCGGCACGCTCCGCAGCTGCCGGCCGCGCTGGTCTTCATCCCGCTGCTGGCCGCCTGGGCGATCTGGGCCGGCCTGGCGATCTCGACCAGGGTCAGCGACACCCGCGTCGCACAGCAGCTGTCCGTCCTGGGCAGCCTGCCCCCGGTCCTGCTGGCCGCGCTGATGTCGTTCCAGGTCATAAGCCCCACATTCACCCTGGTCGCCGCCCTGGCCGGCGCCCTGCTGGCGGTCGACTGCGCCGCCTGCCTGGTGGTGGTCCGGCTGTTCGACCGCGAGCGCCTCATCACCGGGGCCGGGCCCGGCCGCGGCATCCCCGCACCGGCCGCGCCGCAAGACATCCGGTCCCAGGCGACGTGACGGCTCACAGAAAAGGAGATCAGCAAATGTCCGCAACGCTGAAGCTGACGCACAAAACAATCGGAGTCGAGGTCCGCCGTGGCACGTACGACGCCGTGCTCGACGGGGAGCGCGTCGGGTCGGTCGAAATGAACGACACTTTCGAGACGCCAATCGAACCTGGACGTCATACCCTGCAAGTCCGCAACGGCCGGAACTCCAGCCGGAGCAAGACCTTCGACGCCGCAGACGGCGAGACCGTCGCCTTCCGATGCAGCGGAAAGAGCATCTTGCCGATCTTTCTCCTGTCCTTCATCGTTCCCAGCCTGGCACTCTCGCTCCATCGGGAGTAGCCCACCATGCATACTCAAGGATGTCGAATGAATCGACTTTCGAGGTTACGCCGCAAGTGCGGAGGGAGCGGGCTGTATAACCGTCGGCTCAGCCTACGTTGGTTCGAAGTTCAGCCGAACTGAAGGATCTGGCCCTCTCACAACCAGCCGCGGGCCTGGGCTATCCGGATGGCCTCGGCGCGGTTGCGCGCGCCGGCCTTCTGGATGCAGGACGACAGGTAGTTGCGGACCGTGCCTTCCGACAGGTAGAGGGCGGCGGCGATCTGGGCGAGCGTCGCGCCCTCTTCCCGTGCCGCCGCGGCTAGCACGTCCCGCTCGCGGGGGGTGAGCGGGCTGGCACCTTCGGCCAGGGCGGCGGCGGCCAGGTCGGGGTCGATGACGCGCTGGCCTGCCAGCACGTCGCGGATGGTCCTGACGAGCTTGTCCGCAGGCGAATCTTTCACGATAAATCCGGACGCGCCCGATTCCATGGCGCGCCGCAGGTAGCCGGGGCGGCCGAACGTCGTGAGGATGATGACCTTGATGCCCGGGCACTCCCGGCGCAGCGCCGCGGCGGCGGTGAGGCCGTCCGCGCCTGGCATCTCGATGTCGAGCAGCGCGACATCGGGCTTCGCGTCCTTCGCGGCGCTCGTCACCTCATCGCCGCGCCCCACCTTGGCGACGACCTCGATGTCGTCCTCGAACGACAGCAGCGCCGCGAGCGCCTCGCGGATCATCGCCTGGTCCTCGGCGAGCAAAACCCTGATCACGCGCTCGATGATGTCACCTGAGCCGGGCTGGCCGGGGCAAGCGGGGTGGCCGGCACGGTGGCGATCAGGCTGAAGCCGGGGCGCAGGTCCGGACGCAGTTCCAGCGTGCCGCCGACCGCGCTCAGCCGCTCGGCCATGCCGTGCAGCCCCGACCCTGTGCGTTCGTGCGCGGAGGCGCAGCCGGTCAGGCCCGTCCCGTCGTCGCGGACCGTCAGTGACATGGTGCCGGAGCGGCGGGTGAGGCTGATCCAGCAGTTCTGCGCGCCAGAGTGGCGGACGACGTTGGTGACCGCCTCGCGTAGGCACCAGGCCAGGGCCGCCTCCGCGACCAGGTCGAACGTGCCGGAAAGCACCATGAGGTCCGCCTCGTCGCGCGCGGCGATGCCCGCGCTCGCCAGGGCGGTGCGCGCGGTGATGACCTCGACCGCGAGTGTCGGCCTGCGGTAGCCGCTGATCGCCTCGCGGATGTCGCGCAGCGTCTGCCTGCTGACTGCCGCGACCTGCTCGATCTCGTCCTGGACGCGGTCCCGTTCCGCGCTGCCAGGCAGGCGGCCGAGCAACCGGGCGGCGAGCTCCGACTTGAGCGTGATCATCGAAAGCGACTGCCCGGTCAGGTCGTGCATGTCACGGGCGAGCCTGAGCCGCTCCTCGCTCGCCGCGAGCTGCGCCACCTCCTCGCGGGCCGTGGCCAGCTCGTACGTCAGCTGGAACTGCCTGCGCAGCATGATCATGCCGAACCCGATGAACAGCACGGGCAGCAGGTTGCTGAGGAAGTCCGTCATGTCAACGTGACCGGTCACGCTGAAGATCACGTAGCAGGCGATGCACCCGGCGACCGCTCGGACCGCCCAGCGGCGGTCGGTCACCAGGAGGCCGCAGGCGGACGACATGAAGATCCACAGCGCGACCGCACCGGTCCCCCCGTAGACGACGCAGGCGAGGGTGGCCAGCAGCGCGAGCACGGCAAGCCCGGGCAGCGAATACCGGTGGGGATTCGGCCAGTTGGGCACCAGGGTCAGGTAGATGGCGGAGAACACCACGATGATCGCCAGGCCGCCCCAGGTGTACAGCGCGCTGTAGTGGCCGGTGAACAGGTCCACCACCGGCCCGATGAGGTAAAGCAGCCATACCCCGGTGAATACGATCCCGGCTATCCGCGCGCCCCTGCTGCGATACCCGGCGAGGGGTCCCCCACGGGGAAGCTGTCCGCCGGCGTCTGTCCTGTCCATCTCTACCTTCCTACCCGTCCTGCCCGGGCGGTGCCAGTCACGGCCCCGGTGCGTGGCCGGCACCGCCCCGCCGCTGGCGCCGCCCGCTTTGCGGCAGCGGGCGGCGCCAGCGGCGCGGTCAGACCGTTTCCGCCATAGAACGCACCGACAGTACGGCGAGGGCAGCGAAGATCGCCAGCCAGGCCAGCAGGCCGATCGCCAGGTAAGCCGGCACCGACTTGTTGCTGATCACGTCGGTGGCGATGCTGATCGCCTCGAAGGTGGGCGTGCCCTTGCTGACGTTCCCGAGGAAGCCGGTGAAGGGGAACCAGATACCGCCGAGGACGCTGAACACCAGGTAGAGCGCCAGCGTGATCGGCTGGGCTTGGTCCGGCGGGTAGCGGTAGCCGACCGCGACCGCGAGCGCGGCGAAGATCGTCGAGCCGAGCCAGATCACCACCGCGATCACGAACCACTGCCAGAGGGGCAGGTGCACGCCCCCTTCAAACCGGCCGAGCAGCAGCACGATGACGATCGACGGGACCGTGGTCACCATCGAGGTGAGGATCTTGGCGATCACGTAGGCGCTGGCGGGCAGCGGCGTGAGCCGAAGCTGCCTGATCCAGCCGACCTTGCGCTCCTCCGAGATCCTGATGGCGTTGCCGTTGAGCGTGCCGGCGAACGCGCCGAACGTCGCCATCGCGACCATGTAGTAGGCCGCGAAATCGATGCCGTAAACGGTCTTCCCCGCCTTGGAGAAGATCAGGTAGAGGACCACCGGCAGGCCCACGGTGAAGATCAGATACCTTCTGTTGCGACGCAGCCGGTTGATCTCGGCCTGCGTCAGCATCAGTATGCCGCGCATTGTTTCTCGTCTCCCTTGGTGAAGGTGCGCTTACGCGGCCGGGACCGGCTCGTGGCCGTTGGCCTGGTCGTCTTCCGCGGTGATGGCGAGGAACGCCTGCTCGAGGCCGAGGCTGCCGACCTCGATCTCGCTCGGCCGGTAGCCGGCGTCGAGCAGCCCGTACAGCGTGCCGTCGGAGTCGTCGGTCTGGATGTGCACCAGGTCGTGCCTGGTCTCCAGGCTGACCACGCCGGGCAGGCCGAGCAGGAAGGGCTCGGACGCGTCGGCGAGCCTGAACGACATCCGCTTGGCGCCCGCCCGCTTCTTGATGTCCGCTGGCGTGCCGTCGGCGAGCAGCCGGCCGCGGTTGATCACCAGGATGCGGTCGGCGGCCTGGTCCGCCTCTTCCAGGTAGTGCGTGGCGAAGAGCAGCGTCTTGCCCTCCGCGACCTCTTCCTTCATGGTCGCCCAGAACCGCTGCCTGGTCTCCACGTCCATCGCGGTCGTCGGCTCGTCGAGCACGATCAGGTCGCACTCACCGGCGATCGCGAGCGCGAAGCGCACCCGCTGCGTCTGGCCGCCGGACAGCCGGTCCACCCGCTGGTCGGCGACGGACTCGATGCCGGCGGCGCGGAGCGTCTTGTTAACCGGCACCGGCCTCGGGTGCAGGCCGGCGACTAGCGTGACCAGCTCGCGGACGGTCACCTCGGGCATCAGCCCGCCCGACTGGAGCATGGCGCCGACCTGGCCGGACTTGATCGCGTGGTACGGGTCGCTGCCGAACATCCGGATCGTACCCGCGGTCGGCTTGCGCAGCGCGAGGAGCATGTCGAGTGAGGTCGACTTCCCCGCGCCGTTCGGGCCGAGGAGGGCGACGGTCTCGCCGCGGCGGAGTTCGAGGCTCAGCCCGTCGACCGCCTTCAGGTTGCCGTAATGCTTGCTGACGTTGTCGAACGAGACGACCGGTCCCGTTCCGCTGTGGCTCATTTAGCTGCTCCCTAGCAGGGGGTGGCTCAGTGGGCTTGCTCATGGCTGATTTCGCGTACTAACGCAATATGACCTACCGGCGCCGGCCCCCGGTAGTGCGCCCGCTCAGTCATCGCCCATGACAAGTGTCATGTGCTTTAGCTGACGGCCTGAGTGCCTCTTTGTCCCTCGCCGGCGCGAGTCCGGTATGGTCCCGGTACGCTCGGAAGGTCCGCGCGCGAGGGGAGGACTACATGCCGGAGGTCGATGACCTGGAGCCCGTTGACGAGACGCAGGTGGTCATCGTCGCGGAGGACGACGGCGACTTTTTCTGCCTCGTGGACGATGACGGAGCGCCGGCGGTGTTCAAGAGCGGTGACCCGGAGGTCGAGGAGCGGATCAAGGAAGCCAGGGAGATCTACGGCGCGACGGCCCGGGCGCTGTCGGTCGAAGAGTTCAAGGCGCTACCGGAGGACGCGGAGTGCGCGGCAAGGCCTAACGGCCGACCGCGTAGCCCTGCATGCCGCGGGCGTTGGCGGCGGCGTGGAGCAGGGCGCCGCGGCGGGCCACCGCGCTGATCCGGCCGAGCGACCACGGCGGCTGGACGTGCACCTCGTGTCCGCGGCGGCGCAACTCCTCCACCACGGCGTCGCCGACCCTTGACTCCACGTCGAGCCGGCCGGGGTAGGCGTGGCGCGGGTAAAACGATGACGGCATGTGGGCGGAGTGGAACGCCGGGAAGTCGATCGCTTGCTGCAGGTTCATCCCGAAGTTCACGTGGTTCATGAAGAACCCGAGCGTCCACTGGTCCTGCTGGTCGCCGCCAGGGGTGCCGAACGCCAGGTACGGCTCGCCGTCGCGCAGCGCAAGCGTCGGCGTCAGCGTGGTGCGCGGCCGCTTGCCAGGCGCGATCGTCGCCGGCAGGCCAGGGGTGAGGGTGAACATCTGCCCTCTGGTCCCCAGGCAGAAGCCGAGGGACGGGATGACCGGCGAGGACTGCAGCCAGCCGCCGCTCGGCGTCGCGGTGACAACGTTCCCCCACCGGTCGGCGACGTCGAGGTGGCAGGTGTCGCCGCGTCTGGCTTGTGCGTGCGTTGCACGCCCCAGGGGCTCGCCGGTGGCGGGGTCGATCCCCGGGTCGCCGCTCCCCCGCCGGATGTGGTCTGCGGAATCAAGATCGGTCATCCCGAACGAGTGCGTGGCGAAGCCCGGCAGCCTCGGTTCCCGTCCGGCGGGGCGGCCCGGCCGCAGCTCCATGCTGGCGGTCTCGCCGATGAGCTTGCGCCGCTCGTCGTTGTAGGCGACGGACAGCAGGTCATCGACGGGTACGGCGGTGAACGCGGGGTCGCCGTACCAGGCCTCCCGGTCGGCGAAGGCGAGCTTGCCCGCTTCGGTGATGAGGTGGATGTACTCGGCGCTGCCTGGCTCCATGGCCGCCAGGTCGTAGCCGCTGAGCAGCGCGAGCTGCTGGAGGAAGACCGGTCCCTGGCCCCAGGGGCCGGTCTTCGCCACGGTGAGGCCG
>Ga0210389_10003431_pt1 | contig 12361 bp, 29 predicted proteins | sample IncBWH28OmetaG_FD_160127 | JGI IMG/M metagenome (GOLD analysis project Ga0210389, IMG submission 160127) | Forest soil microbial communities from Barre Woods Harvard Forest LTER site, Petersham, Massachusetts, United States - Inc-BW-H-28-O ...
TGGACCGGCTCGGCGGTGCCGTCCGGGTCGTCGTCGAGCGCGATCTCGTACGAGGTGTCCAGGGCCGCGTCGTCGTCGTCCGGGACGGCCGGGAGGTTGTCGTCACTCATGCGGGGCGCTCCCGTTCAGCGACGGCACGGGGACTAGTTCCTCGCGTACTTTCTCCGCCGTCGCGCGGCTCAGCTTGAAGCGCGTCACAAGCTGGTTCTTCGTCAGGGGATTGCCGCCCGTGATCGACGCGGCCAGCGCGTTCCTCGCCGCACTTTCGGCGTCGGTGGCAACAACTGGTTTCGGCTGCTCAGGCGGCGTCTCCGGCTCACGCTCAGGCTCCGGGGCCTGCTCGGTCTCGTCAGCCCTCAGCAGGTGGACGAGCCCGGCGCCGAAACCGACCACGGCTATCGGCAGGCAGGCGACCAGCATCACGACGGGCCACGGGGCCCGCTGCTCATGTGCGGCGGACAGCAGGTGGAAGATCACCTGTCCCGTCGCCCCGGTGACGAGAGCGCCGATAGCCGACCGCTTCGCGAACTTGCGCGCCCGGTCAGGGATCGACTTCGGGCGCAGCCAGACACCGAGCGCGAACGCGCCGTACGCCTCGACGCCGACCGGCAGCGTGATCGCCGTGTCCAGGTGCCAGGAGACGATTCCGGGGAACGGCTGCACCAGGCCGAAGCCGCACATGCCGCCGAGCCCGACCCACCCTGACCAGATGGCGACGGCAGCGGGCGACGCAATGAGGATCAGCGGCCAGCGGCGCACGGTGGCGCCTGGCGGGGGGTTCTTAGTAAGGTCCACGTGGGCCTCTTCCTGCTAGCTCAGGGATGGGTGAGGGCTTCGGCCCCCGGGCCGCGGTCTGGTGTTCACGCACCGGCCGTGGCCCGCCTTTTTTCAGGCGGTTGTCAAGTCAATGTACGCGCGCCTTGCAAAGGCTTGCAAGGCATCTCAAGGCTTACCGGATCTTTCCGCAGGTCAGGCAGGCTTTAACATGCCCTGCATGGCACTATCCCGTCCTGACCTGCGCCGTTCCTCGCCTGTGCCGATCAAGCAGCAGATCGTGGACCACATCACCGAGGCGGTCGCCCGCGGCGACCTGGCACCGGGTGACAAGCTGCCGGCCGGGCGCGAGCTCGCCGAGGACTGGGAGGTCGGCTACTCCACGATCAACGACGCGATGAAGGTACTCACCGAGCGCGGGGTCCTGGTCGCCGCGATGGGCAAGGGAACGTTCGTCGCCGAGCGGCGGTGACGGCTGGTCATCGGAGCTTCCACCCCAGTTCGCCGACGAAGTTCCCTAGCTCGAACGTGAGCCGGTGAGCGCAGAGCCGGTCGGACAGGGCATACAGGAAGTACTTGCTGCGGCTCCTCATGGCAATGCGCAGCTCGTACACGTGTTCGGAGACATGTGCCCGGTCGCGGGGTGCTGGGGACGTCATAATGGCTGCTCCTGAAGGATATTCGGAACGGGTGAGCGAGTGAAAGTTTCTGACTGCTGTGACATGGGACCTTCCAAAGCATAATAGTCAGTTATCATCGGAGAGTGAAGTCAGCAGGTCAGAGCGACACGCCAGTCACAGCAGGCATCTACTGCCGCATTTCCCTCGCCATAGATGACGACACCACCAAGGTGGACGACCAGGAATTCCTGTGCCGCGAGACCGCCGACCGCCTTGACTGGAAGATCGCCGAAGGCGTCGGCTACCCGCTGCCGAACGGCGTCTACCAGGACAACAACCGGTCCGCGTGGAAGTACAACCGGAAGCGGCCGGCGTGGGACCAGATGCTCAGGGACATCGAGGCCGGGAAGATCAACGCCATCGTGGTCTACCACGGCGACCGGCTCGTCCGGCAGCCGATGGACCTGGAGATCCTGATCGCGCTTTCCCGCACGCGGAAAATCAAGGTGGCCAACTCGGCCGGCGTCAAGGACCTGAACGACGACGACGACCAGTTCCAGCTCGGCATCGAGGCCAACGTGTACCGCAAGGAGTCGGCCGCCACCAGCCGCCGCCGTAAGGGGCAGTACGAGCGGTGGCGGCGCGAGGGGAAGGTGCGCCCCGGCGGCCGCGGCGGCCGCGCGTACGGCTTCGCCACCGACGGCGAGACGCACGTCGAGGCGGAGTGCGAGCACATCCGGGAGATGGCCGCGATGCTGCTGGCGGGGGAGCCGAACGGCGCGCTGGTGAAGGACGCCGAGCGGCGCGGCGCGCTGACCCCCGCGGGGCGCCCGTTCACGCACGGCACCGTCCGCAAGATGCTCGCCCGGCCGCGGTACGCCGGCCTGATGCCCGACGGCGAGAACACGGCGGCATGGGAGCCGGTGCTGGACCGGCCGACATGGGAGCGCGTCTGCGAGATCCTCGACGCGAAGGCCGCCACCTTCTCCTACGCCACGAACGCCCGGCGGTGGCTGCTGTCGGGCATCGCCGTGTGCGGCGCGTGCGGGGGCCCGATGCAGATCAGGCCGAGTAAGGGGCGCGGCCGTCAGGAGTACGCCAACGGGTACGGGTGCAACCGGCCCGGGTGCCGCAAGTCGTACCGCTCGCAGCCGCACCTGGACGCCTACGTCGGCGCGCGGGTTGTCGCGCGGCTGAACGACCAGCGCAACCCGGAGCCGCGCGCGCCGGCCGACCCCGGCGCGGCGGCCGAGTGGGCGGCGCTCACGAAGGAGCGCGCCGAGACGGAGAAGCTGGCGCAGGACTACAGCACGTCCGCGGGGCGCCTGTCGCTGCTCATGGCCCGGCTCGACTCGATCGACGCGCGCATGGCGCAGCTGCGCGAGCGGGAGACGAGCGACTCGCGGGCGCGCCTGCTCGACCAGTACCGGGGCATCACCCGCGACCAGTGGGAGAACGAGCTCCCGCTGAGCGTCCGCCGCGCCCTGGTCGCCGCGTGCTTCCGCGTCGTCGTGCTGCCCGCGTCCGGCCGCGGCCCCGGCTTCCGGAAGGAAGACGTGCGCCTGGACCCGGCGTAGGCGAACTCCCCCGCGCGCGGGAATTACACCTCTGACCTGCCCGTTTATCTGCGCTCCCTCTGCGCCACCGCAGCAGGGCCTTCCAAGGCTCCGCGCTTACTTCCCGTGATTCCCGCAGGCCAGCGGCGTGCCCGCGATTGTGCGCTGAAATCCCACCTGCAATCACTTGGCAACATTGATGACCGTGTGTAGCGTGATGGGTTGTGTTCGGTGGTCACCGAACACATGATGACGTGGGGGTTTCCGGAGGGGGCCCCTCCTCTTTACCCCTGGTTCATGTTTCGCCGCAGCCCGCCTGGACCCCGCGGGCAAAATCATGCTCGACTGGGAGGCATCAGTGCAGCGGGGACTGCTCCTGACATCGGCCGCGGTGGCGGCTGCCGTTTTCCTGGCCGCTCTCGCGGCCAGGCGGCACCAGAGACAGGCGTCGGCGCGGGCAGCCGCGGCGCGGGAGCGCGAGGCTGCGGCCCGGGAACGGGAGGAGGCGCTTATCCGCACCGTGGAGCAGCTCACCGACGCTCACCCGGAGCGGCACGGCATCCGGGCGGTCTAGCTGGCGGCGCGGCCCTCGCGCGGCCCGTTAGGGCCGCGCGCCGGGCGCTCCTTGCGCAGTTCCGCCTCGATCGCCGCTTCGACCCGCTCGGCCCGCTCGGACCCTTCGCCGAAGATCTCGCGGACGTGCTCGCGAAGCCCCGGCGGTACGATGTCGGGTTCTTCCCTGCGCTCGGCGATGCGGCGGAACTCGCCGGGCGCCCAGCCGAGTGCCGTCTCGATCTTGGCTCTGACGAGGGGCTGCGGGACTTTGCCCGCCTCTAGGTTCTGGATGGTGCGCTCAGCGACGCCTGACTCGGCGGCTAGGCGCTTCTGCGTCCACCCTAGCTCTGAGCGGCGGTCTATCACGGCCACGGTAACGCGGTCCCAACCGTTCACGGTCTAATACTGAACGCAAGCACACGCAAGCGCAACCGTGCGCACACTTACGTTTCGCTGCGTCACACTGGCCGCATCCGTCAAGTTACCTGCGGTCAGATGCGGGTTATCCCTTGCGGACGTACGGATGCGTGCGTATGGTTGCGTGCATGACAGAACGCAGCCCGCAGACACTGGCCGAGGCAGTTCTCACCCGGCGCTGCGACCTCGGGCTCACTCAGACCGAGCTAGCGAAAAAGGCCGGCATCGCCCTCCGGACGGTGCAGAACATCGAAGCCGGGAAGCGGCCGCAGCCCATCATCTTCGCCGCGGTCGCCCGCGCCCTCGACATGAGCAGCGCCGAGCTGAGGCAGGCCACCGAGGGCGCCGAGCCGGAAGCGCAGGCGTCGTGATGACCGTCCTGCGCACCCTCGACGAGATCTGGCAGGCGGGCGCCGCTGACGGCGCGGGTGACCCGCCGCTGTCCCAGGCGCAGGCCGACCTCGTCGCCGCGATCCTCGCGCCCGTCCGCCGCCAGCTCGCCGCCCGCGAGCCGCAGGCCGCCTAGAAACGCGGCAGCCCCCGTCCAAGCGGGGGCCGCCACCCCGGCGGGAGCGATCAGCTGGCGCCGGTTCAACGACAAGCATAACAAGGAGCGATCAAATGAGACTCGACACACCGTGGGCGCGCCGGTCCGGAGACTACAAGGTCACCGTGGACCGCCTCCAGTACGGCAGCCCCGAAGCAGTCATCCGCCTCGACGAGGAGGGCGGCCTGGAACTGGCCCGGGTCACCCTGGACGACTGCGACCGGCTGATCAAGGCCGCCGCCATCGCCAAGCAGCAGGTGCTCGCCGTCCGCGCCGAGATGGCCGCTGTGCACGGCACGCAGTACGTCTACAGCGGCCGCTGCCAGCTGTGCGGCGAGCCGGAGGGCCACGATCTGCACGCCGAGCCAGCGAAGGCCGAGAGCGACGAGACCGCCGCGAGCGTGACGGCATGAACGGCCGCCGTATGCCCGAGCCCGAGGCGCTGCTGACCCCGGCCGAGGTCGCGACGATGTTCCGCGTCGACGCGAAGACTGTCACCCGCTGGGCGAAAGCCGGGAAGATCACCGCGATCCGCACCCTTGGCGGCCACCGCCGCTACCGCGAGACCGAGGTCCGCGCGCTGCTGGCGGCCGTCCCGGAGCCGCAGCGGGACACCAGCAGGTGCCCGGACTGCACGTACATGCTCACGTCGCCCGCTCACCGCAACAACTGCGCGAGCACGTCGTGAACACCGGATTCAAGGTCGAGGTCCCGCCGACGATTCCGCCCGTCCTCGCTGCCGAGGGCGAGACGACGTGCCGCGAGGGGCACCCCTTCGAGCACGCCCGCTGCGACCGCCCGGCCGGCCACGACGGCGGCCACCTGAACCGGAACGCGAACCTGTACTGGCAGGCCCAGTCATGACCGCCCCCGACCTCTACCCGAAGCACGCCTTCAACGTGGTGCCCGGCGAGCGCCAGCTGACCGTCCGGGAACTGTTCTTCCGCTGGCTCTTGCGGCGAGCTAAGCGGAGGCCGGCCGTCCCTGCTGTACCCCGTACGGCAGGGGCGGCCACGGCGCTGCCCGACGGTGCTGAGCCCGTGCTCCGCAACGGCACCATCGCCGAGGCCCGCGCCCGGCAGGACGCCTGGACCGCCGCCGACGTGGCCGTCACCGGGCACCCCGCGACCGAGCCCGCAGGCTTCCCCTCCCTCCTCGGCCCGGTGCGGCAGGGCGCGGCACCCGTTAACGGGCCGCTGCCCAAGCGCATCCCCGGCGCGTCGGTCCGCGAGCACGGGAGCTGGTCATGAACCCGACCAAGGTCAGCGTCACCGACAAGCACATCGCCGACGGCACGGCATGCGATGGCAGTCACTGCCCGATCGCTCTCGCCGTGCTCGAAGCCCTCGCTGCCCAGGGCGTGAAGGTCACCGCGATCATGGTCGACTCGTTCGACGCGACGGTCGCGCTGGGCGCCGCGCCCGTACAGCGCCGGTACCGCGCCGCCCTGGACAGCCACGCATCTGCCTTCGTCCAGTCCTTCGACGAGCCGGAAGACAGCGACCTGCGCCACGCGTCCGTCATTGCTCCGTTCGAACTGGAGCTGACGTGGCGGGAGTTGCCCTCATGAGCGCCGTCCGCGCGGCACTGCAGGTCGCCGCCCTGATGGCCGTCCCCTGCACCCTCCTCTGCCTCCTCCTCTGGCTGATGACGGGAATGCCGACATGAGCGCCGTCCACTTCGAGCGGGACGACGGCCGTGCGCGGTGCGGCAACCGCCAGGCTCGCGACATCACCGCCGACCGCCAGCGGGTCACCTGCGGAATATGCCTCAACCTGCTCAACGGCACGCACGGCACGCAGGTCAATCGGCCGAGCAACCTGCGGGCCGATCTTGACCTCAAGCCGTGCGGCACCCCCGCCGCCTACCGCCGGCACCTGCGCCGCCAGGGCAAGCCCGTCCGCTGCGAGTCGTGCCTGCAAGCCTTGCGGCGCAAGTACCAGGACCGCCGGGCGAGCTACCGGAGGGCCGCCTGATGGGCACCGTCACCGGCATCCTCGCCGGGATCGGCGGCCTGGTCCTGGTGATCGCCTTGCTGGCCGACTGGGTCTGGTTCCTGGTCTGGCGCACGGGACGCGGCCACCGCCGCGCGGCCATCGCCGCAGCCGAGGAGCGCGCCCTGCGCCAGCAGCGCGAGAGGGAGGAGCGCGCACGGCGCCAGCGCCTCGCCCGCGCCGAGGCCCGCGAGTCGCTGATCAGCGACGCCGCCCGCGAGGCGCTGATCGACGACGCCATCGAGCGGATACTCACCGAGGGAGACCGCCGTGACTAGGCCCGTCATCACTGAGCCGGGACTTTGGCCCGACATGGACGAGGACTGGTACCACGGCGACCCCGTCACGGGAGGGAGTCTGTCGGTCAGCGGCGCGAAACTGCTGCTGCAGGCCCCGGCCAAGTTCGACTACGCCCGCCGCTACGGCAGCAAGCACAGCAAGAGCATGGACACCGGCACCCGCGTGCACGCCCTGGTGCTCGGCAAGGGCGAAGAGCACCTCGCGCTCCTGCCGTACGAGGAGTACCGCACAGACGAGGCGAAGGCTGCCCGCGACGCGGCGATAGCGGCCGGGAAGATCCCGACGAAGCCGCGCGAGATGGACGAAGCCCAGGCGATCGCTGACGCCGTACTGAGGCACCCGACCGCGGGCGGCTTGCTCACCGAGGGCGACGCCGAAGTGTCGATGTTCTGGCGCGACGACGAGTTCGGGATCAACCTCCGCGGCCGGGCCGACTACATGACCCACTTCGGCGGGCTGCCCACCATCGTCGACTTCAAGACGACCAAAGACGCGTCACCTGAGGGCTTCGCCAAGTCGGCGGCCGACTTCGGCTACCACCGGCAGGACCCGCACTACCGCGAAGGCTGGGCCACGCTGCTCGGCGGTGACTGCGACTGGCAGGACATCGACTTCGTGTTCGCCTGCGCCGAGACTGAGCCGCCCTACCTGGTCGCCACCTACCGCATCACGCCCGAGCACGTCGAGCTGGGCCGCGAGCAGAACCGCATCGCTAGGGAGCGGTTCCGCGACTGCCAGAAGAACGACGTCTGGCCGGGCTACTCCGAAGAGATCGAAGACCTTGAGCTGCCGCGCTACGCCGTGCAGCGGATTGAGAAGGACATCAATGAATGGTTCAGGTAACTCCCTCGCCGTGCGCAACGGCACCGTGCCCGCGCAGCAGGACGCCGCGCTCGCGCTTGTCCCCGGGCAGACCATGTGGACCCGCGACCAGCACGCCGCCCTCGTCGCCATGGGCATCCCCGCCAAGGCGAGCAGCGCCGAGCTGGGCGTCTTCCTGCATACCTGCCAGCGGCTGCGCCTGGACCCGTTCCTGAAGCAGATCTACCTCATCTACCGCAAGGCCAAGGAGAACGGCGTCTGGGTAGAGAAGCCCACCACGCAGATCGGCATCGACGGGTTCCGCGTCACGCGCGACCGGATCTGCGCCGAGCGCGGCCTGTCTGTCGAGTACGAGGACACCACCTGGTACGACGCCGACGGGCACCCTCACGAGGTGTGGCTGTGGAACTACCCGCCCGCCGCGTGCAAGTTCGTCGTCAAGGTCGACGGGCGGCGCTTCCCCGCCACCCTCAACTTCAACGAGTACTGCCAGCGGAAGCAGGACGGCGAGCTGAACTCCATGTGGCAGACGAAGTCCTCGCACCAGATCGAGAAGTGCGCCGAGGCCGAAGGGCTGCGCAAGGCGTTTCCCAACGACCTGTCCGGCGTGATCCTCGAAGACGCCGCGCCGCTGAGCGACCCTGACGCGCCTGACCGGCTCCCGTCCGACCGCCAGCGCGTCACCGCGGCCGACGCCCGCGCCCGCAGCACCCAGACCGTGACCGCGACCGTGGTCACTCCAGAGCCCTCGCCCGCGGGCACGGAGACCCACCCCCGCTCCGTTCCGTCTGCCGTCCCCAGTGCGGACGTGTCGCCGCCCGCGGGCGAGGCCCCCGCCACCGCCAGCCAGGTCAAGGCGATCTGGGCATGCCTGCGCCAGGACTACGGCTTCACCGCCAAGGAGGAGGAGACGGCGCGCGCTGCGGTCGCGATGATCGCCGGCAGCGCACTGGTCAGGCTGGAGTCGCTGAACGGCCTCACCGAGGCTGAGGCGTCCCGCGTCCTCGACCAGCTGCACGAGTGGCGCGACCAGGCGAAGCAGACAGGCGAGCGGCCCCGCGACATCCTCGCCGCCGACATCGCCAGCCGCGACGCCGACCCGCGCGACCAGGACGGCGAGCCCGGTGAATGAGGCTGAGGCTGAGGCCACCTGGGAGGTTGTCGACCAGGCGCAGGTTCGCGACCTGGCGAGGTGGAAGATCGCGGTCGCCGTCGGCGGCGACGTCATCATCTGGGCACCCCGCGTCGACCTCACCGAGGCCGAGCAGGAGCGGTTCGCGCAGGCGTTCGTGGACGCGTGCCGCCGCGGCGCGGTCAAGCGCGCTGAGGCCGCCGCGCAGGTGACCCCGTGAGCCGCGCGGAGCCGATGCCGCTCGGCGACCGGCTGTACCTCTACCTGAGTGACCCCGTGCAAGACCGTCACGGGCACGACCTGACGCCGGCGCGGCGCCGGCGCGCCTGGCACAAGGCGCACCGCAGCGGCGAGCGCGGGTCGGACAGCGAGGTCCTGTACGGGCGCAAGGGGCACGCCACGCCGCGCAGGCCGCGCCATGGGTGACAGCGAGTTCATGACCGTCGCCGAGTTCGCCGCGCTGCCGTCCGGTGCGCAGATCGCCGTGTGGCAGGCGCACGCGGCCGGGCGCGTCGAGGCGGTGCCCGAGGGCGGCATCTACCGCTACCGCCGCGCGCAGGTGCTGGCGGTCATCGGCGAGCTGGTTGACACCGGGACCGGCGAAGTCGCCGGCGACTAGGGAGACAGGACAACGTGAGTGGCAAGAGCGAACTGGGAGTGGATCAAGGTCGACGTGCTCCTGCCAGGTCACCCGAAGCTGGCCGGGCTGTCCCGGTCGGCGCGGTGGACGCTGATCGAGCTGTGGTGCCACTGCGGCAGCTACCACACCGACGGGTGGGTCAACGCCGACGTATGGAAGGCGATCGGCAGCAAGGCCGACCGGGACGCGATCGTCAAGGCCGGGCTGGCCGAGCCCGCACCCATGGGCGGCTACATCATGCACGACTACACCGAGCACCAGCGGAGCAAGGAAGAGATCGAGGAGGCGTCCGCCGCACGGTCGGACAAGGCGCGCAAGGCGGCCGAGGCGCGATGGGGCAAGCAGGTGCCCGGCTGATGCTCCGAGCATATGCATGGCCGATGCTCCGAGCATGCTACGGGCATCGCGTGAGCAGATGCTCCGGGATGCCTAGAGGCAGTGGCAGTGGCAGAGGCAGATACAAGCATCCCCCCTGCGGGACCGGTGCATGGCTGATGTATCCCCCTTAGATAAATTCCGTTGGCTTTAACCTGTACCACTATGCGGAATTGGCTGAATTCGGAATTGGAATTGGCGAAATGGCAAACGTCGACTGCTACCGCTGCGGACGGTTCGGCCATGTCGCCGCCGAATGCAGTGAACTCCGTCCGGCGTCGACGCTAGCCGAGCACCGCGCCCGGCTCGCCGACTACAAGCAGCGGTTCCTCAACTGGCTGGAAGGCACCGGCGAAATCCGGTGGACGCCGGAGCAGAAAAGCCGGGCAATCGAAACCGAAAACAGGATGTGGGAAAAGGAGAAAGCGAAATGAGCGAGGGAATTGCAAGCAGCCTCGTCTGCGTCAAGTGCGAAGACGAGCCGAAGGCCGCGCCCGACCTGGCCGGGACGCCGTACCTTGACGCGCTCAGCGACGCGCTCACCCGGAAGGTCACCGAAGCCGAAGCCAAGCTCGCCGCGCTCCGCGAGGGCATCACAGCGCTCGCCGCCGACCTCGACGGCAGGTGCGCGACCAGGCCGCCCGGCCAGAGCCACACCGAGCACGAGATCGCCATCGCGCTCCGCAAGCTGCTGGAGGCGTGATGGACGTGACCGTCAACGGCGAGCAGCCGCCTCGGACGTCGGGAACGCCGATGGTCAGCCGCGAGCTGGCCGCCGCCATGCGCGAGAGCCGGGAACTCCGCGAGCTGGTGCGCGAGATCTGCGCCACGCTCGTCAGCCAGAAGTACCCGGCCGCCAGGGTCGCTCCGTGGCTCAAGCGCGCCGGGCTGACGTCATGACCTGCTCGAAGTGCGGCATCGCGTCCGACACCGACCCGTGCCCGGAGTGCAAGCGGCTCCTCGAAGACCTGAAAGACAAGTAACCGTCCCATTCATCCCAACGAAGGAGCACCGTCGTGAACCCCATCGAAGCCGAGTCAACCGCCGCCGTCGCCACCCGCAACGGCAGCCCCGCCCGCAACGGCAACAGCGGCGGCGGCCGCCGCCGTCCCGCCAGCCGGTCCCGCATCGAGGCCGCCGCCGCCGCGAACGCCGCAGCGGCCGCCGCCGCGCAGGCCGCCGGGGACGCCATGGGCGAGCTGTACGCCAACCGGCTCGTCGCCTGCCTCGACGCCGAGGGCCTCGGCGCCGAGCTGGACGACGACGGGCTGCAGGCCGTCCTGGTCGTCGTCCGCACCATGGAGGCACGCGCCCCGCTGCCGCAGCAGCAGCCCGGCGGCACCGGCGCGCAGCCCGCCGTGAGGCTGTGATGAGCGCGCAGACGCCTGATCCATTCCCCGCCGGCTGCACGTGCCTGGAGCTGGAAGACAGCCAGCGCAGTCCCGACCCTGACTGCCCGGCTCACCGCATGGCCGACAAGCTGGCCGACGCGCTTGACGACTTCGACTTCGAGCGCAAGCAGGTTGTCGAACTCCGCGCCGTCCTCGGCGAGATCTTCACCTGCCTGAACACCGCAGACATGTCCCTGCTCGACGCCGACCAGGTTGACGAATGGCGCGAGCGCGCCGGGCTGGCCGAAGCGTCATGACGAACTGCCTCGCGCCGCGCCACGACGAGCCGGAGCCGGCCGAGCCCGGCGCGCGCCTGTGCCGTCCCTGCCTCGCCGGCATGAACCGGGACCTGCGCCGCATCCCGGCCCTCTACGCGGGCCTCGCCGAGCTGCTCGACCCGCGCGTCACCGGCGACGGCGGCGGCGCTGGCGACGGCCTCCCGTACAACGACGCCGCCGCTGAGGCCATGAGCCAGGTCCGCCACGACCTGCAGGTCTGGACCATGCGGGTGATCACCGAGCGGCAGCCCGCCGCATGGCCCGTCCCGACGGTGCCCGCGCTCGCCGGGTGGCTCGCCGGGCAGGCCCGCTGGGCGTCGTTCCGCCCGTGGGCGGGCGACATGGCAGGCGCGCTCGCGAGTGACCGCGGGCGCGCCGTCGCCCTCCTCGACCCGCGCCCGGCGGTGCGCATCGCCATCCCGGCGGCGCTGAACCGCTGCCCGCGCTGCGGCGTCGCCGGGGGCCTGTCCGCCGTCGTCTACACCGGCCCCGTCGACCCGCGCCCGTCACTGGTCGCCTGCGCCGGGTGCCTGCACGAGTGGGACGCGACGCAGTGGCTGCGGCTGGGGCACGACATCCTCCGCAATTCCGAGACGAAGGCGGCCTGACCATGAGCTTGCAGACACGGCTCGCACAGGGTGCCGCGAGGGACGCCGAGTCTGAGTGGAAGCGGCACGCGGGGCACTGCCCGCGATGCTCGCGGCTGGCCCGCGACCGGGGCGCGGAGCCATGCGGCGTCGGCGCGGAGATCCGGAACGAGGCGCACCGGCTCAGGGCGGTCGCCAAGCGCGAGGCCGCGCTTGACAAGGCCCCGAACCCGAATCAGGAGGCGCTGTTCTGATGACCAACGCCGGTGAAGTCGCTGTCACCCCGGTGGACTGGCTGATCGCGCCGGTCGTGCACGCGGCGGTGATCGTGCTGCAGACCCTGGACGGCGACGAGTGCCCGGCGCTGCCGTGG
>Ga0210389_10003432_pt1 | contig 12360 bp, 13 predicted proteins | sample IncBWH28OmetaG_FD_160127 | JGI IMG/M metagenome (GOLD analysis project Ga0210389, IMG submission 160127) | Forest soil microbial communities from Barre Woods Harvard Forest LTER site, Petersham, Massachusetts, United States - Inc-BW-H-28-O ...
GCCTTAGCGGACGCTGGGGGGAGGCCGAAGAGGTCCACGCTGACCACTCCGGCCAGCACTCCTGGCCGGACGCACGGTTCTACCCGGACGACCAGCAGCTTGCGCCGGGTCCCATCGGGGTCACTCGCCCATGCCGCCTGCCACTCGGCACCGCTGTATACCGACTTCAGGTACGCATCGGACATCACAGCGATCGTGCGGGTAGAGTCGCGCATCCCCCTCTGCATGCCGTGGATCCAGTTACTACCCGGTACGAAATCCCAAGCCTGGATCAGGACCCGGTGACGATCTTCCTCCAGCATCCAGGCGACCCATTCCGCCCACGCCCGGTCTGCCTGCGTATAGGAGATAAAGAAATCCCAGCTGCCCGCGCCAGCACCACCATTCATGGAGAAACACTCTCACACAGCAACGGCTCAGCCTCGATCGACCGACTGATTTCGTGCCGATCCCTCCGCTCGACAAGAACTCTTTGGGCATGTTCGGAACTGTGCAGCTAACGGTGTTTCCGGTCCTAATCGCTGAGACCTGTGTGGTTCAGCGCCGCCGGCCGGGCAGATCACCTGAACGGTGACCATCGCGGGTCTCCACCCACAGGTTCAGGCCCCAGCCGACACCGTCTGCACCATCGTCCCGGCCAGCTGTTAGACCACAGCACATCTCGCCTGCCCCGGAGGACAAGACCTCCCTTGTATGGCACCCTTTATTCATGACAGATGGCGACCCAGGCATGACCGGGTGGGACTTCTTCGTGTCCTACCAGCAGGCGGACCGGGCGTGGGCGGAGTGGATCACCTGGCAACTGGAGAAGGCGGGTCACTCGGTCCTGTTCCAGGGCTGGGATTTTGTTCCCGGCACTAACTGGATTGCGCGCATGCAAGATGGCCTGAGCCGCAGCGCGCGCGTCATTGTCGTCCTGTCCCCCGCGTACATCGGCTCAGTGTTCGGCGCCGCTGAGTGGCAGGCAATCTGGGTCCACGACCCCGACGGCGCGAAACGGCGCGTCATTCCCGTACGGGTCGCCGACTGCAAGCGCCCCGGCTTGCTCGCCGGGATCGTCGGTATCGACCTGTTCGGCGTTCCTGAGTCCAAGGCGCTCCAGCGTCTGGAGGATGCCATTCGCCGGGTTCTGGCCGACCGGGCGAAACCGGTGGACCCACCTTCATTCCCGGGCGTGGCAGCCGGCGCCAGCAGCACAGGGACGAAGCCTTACCCGAGGACCGAGGGAACATCCGGGTCGCACGAGGCCGCAACAGCTCCAGCCACCGGCCATCCCCGCTTCCCGGGCCGCAAGTACCACGTCGAGGTTTACCGCGCCCAGGGTGTCCAGATCGACGATAACAACACGCAGATCAACCGATGGTGACGTCCAGTAGGCTGGCGAGGCGCCAATCCTCTGCCACTATGGTCTTGAAGATCAGACTCACTAAACTGGATTGGCCATCCATCCAGTGAGCCGTGGAGCCGGAGTCACCGTGGCGGATCAACGTGATGCCGTCCTCGCCTACTGGAGCGAGCATCGCCAGCAGTTGCGCCAGTCCGAGGACCAGCGCGCAGTTCTGACGAACTACGTCTTGGTGATCGCCAGCGCGCTGACCGGTTTTATCGCGCAGCAGAAGTTGGCGCTGGACACCCTGCCCGTAGCGATCCTGATGCTAGTCCTCGGCGTCTACGGGGCCATCACCGTGGCCAAGTACCACGAGCGAGCCGAGTACCACCTCACCCAGGCCCGCGCCCTGACTAAGGTCCTTACCGATTTGGGTGTGCTGCCCGAGGACACGGCTCTGCTGGATGAGTACCGCCAGAGGCACTACGACAAGTACCCTCGACTGCGTCGTATCCGGCTGCACATGCTGTGGACCGGGCTGCACTGCGCCATCGCCGTCGGGGGTTTCGTGCTCGCCATCGTCATACTGTCCAAGTGAGCGTCAGTTGTTGATCACTCGGCCGCCATCAAACTCAGTGGCACGCGTCCCGGGTAAGACAAGTTCCGCCAATGCCCGGCTGCCGCGTTAGTTCGATGCCGTAGAGGATCTTCCACCGACATGTCGCAGATCTGTCGCCAAGTTGCATTCAGATTCGCGCGTTTCGGGGTGGTCTGGGCCGAAGATGCGGCGCCGCCGGTCGAGCGTGTCCTGTGCCAGGTCGCGGGCTGCTAGGGAGTCACCTAGTGCGTGCAGGTCAGCGGCGAGATTGCCAGCCGAGTCCAAGGTGTCCGGGTGGTCTGGGCCAAGGGTGCGGCGCCGCCGGTCGAGCGTGTCCTTGTCCAGGTCGCGGGCTGTTTGGAAGTCACCTAGTGCGTGCAGGTCAGCGGCGAGATTGCTGGCCGAGTCCAAGGTATGCGGGTGGTCTGGGCCAAGGGTGCGGCGCCGCCGGTCGAGCGTGTCCTGGTCCAGGTCGCAGGCTTCCTGGTAGAGGCCCAGCTCTCTCAGGTCAGCGGCTAGGTTACTGGCTGACGTGAGGGTGCGAGGGTGGTCGGTGCCGTGAGCGCGACGGCGGCGGTCGAGAGTGTCTTCATCAAGGTCGCGCGCTTCCTGATGGCGGTTTAGGTGGCTGAGGTCGCGTGCGATATTATTTGCTGACGATAGAGTGTTGAAATGATCTGGACCACGGGTCCGGACACGACGCGCGTATATGTCCTGATTCAGCTCTAGGGCTTCCTGGTGCTGCCCCAGATCACCCAGGTTGATTGCGAGATTACTGGCAGAGATGAGCGTGGCGAAATCATCGGGACCTTGAGTACGGCGGCGACGTTCGACAATGTCCTGGTTCAGGTCATGCGCTTCCTGATTCCTTCCCAAAAACCGTTTTAGCTCTGCCAGGTGATTCGCGGCCCACAATACCCGGTTGTCGTCAGGGCCAGAGATACGCATCCAGGCTGCATACCAACCCTCGGCGAGGGGAAGCGCAGTGCCGTACTCGCCGCGCATCAGCAGGTACCAAATTGCGTCGCACGCCGTGTGGCGGATTTCGGTGGGAGCGGTAGCCGGATCAAGGGCCAGCAGGTGGGGTAGCAGTGCTGCCCATGCTGGCCAGGAAGCGGGGTCCACTCCGTCATCGTCGGGCGCCACGTCCACCAGTAGCCGCGTAGCGCACTCTCGAATAGCGGTCTGTTCGTCAGCGGTTTGCCGATCCCGTAGCACAGCTTGCGTGAGCCGGTGCAGGTGGATAGTTTCAGTGCTGATCTGCGCCAGTCCCAAGTCCCTGAGCCGCTTGAGGGTCTGGCGCAAGTACAGGAACCGGCAAGCCACCTGCGCCAGTCTGTCGGGCAGCACACCAGGGGATGCGGTCCGGAACCAGTTCAGGGGGATAGGATCAGGTGCCAGAAGGGAGGCCAGCTGAAGCAGTTCTACGGCCGCTTGATCCTCGTGACTCAGCCGGCCCATAGAGATATCGAGCCCGGCTGCCAGTGTCTCCGGATAATTCAACGGCCTAGCCTCTGCCAGCAATTCGCCGGCGTGCTCGGTCAGTTCATGGATGTACTCGGGCACGGGCATCGCGGTCTCGGCGATAAGGCCTCCAGATTGCGCCAATGCCAGCGGCAAATCACCGAGCGCTTCGGCCAGCGCCCTGGCATCAGAGTCCTGGAGCGCCGGCACGCAGTTGTGCAAGAATTCAGCTGATTCCGAGCGGCTGAACTCCTTCACCTCGATGGGCGCGGCGATGCCAGTGAACCCTCCGTGCCGGGAGGTAATCACGACATGGCCCAGCCCTTGTGGCAGCCAGTCACTGATATGCTCAGGCTCGGCTGCATTATCGAAGACAAGCAGCCAAGCGCCAGCCTGCCGCAGACGATCAGACACCACCCGCCAAGCGGTATCGGCGATAGTCCCAGCTTGAAGCCAGCCCGCAGCCTGACCTAGCCTGGCAATCTGCTCACTAATGAGTTCTGGACGCTCGGCGTCGATCCACCACGCCAAGTTGTATTCGCCACTGAAAAGATGCGCATATTCCACGGCGAGCTGAGTTTTCCCCACACCACCGATCCCTTGCAAAGCCTGTACCGCGCCTCGGTGGCCGGCAGCCAGTCCACTCCGCAGCGCCGCCAACAAGGATTCCCTGCCCGTGAACACAGGGTTCCTGGACGGCAGGTTCCACACTGCCGGGATTGTTCCCGGAACCCGCGGCCCGGGCAGGTCGCCCTGACTGGCTCCACCCACTCCGCCACCTGGAAAGGACGCGTGAGCCTCGCGACCCGAGGAGCCACCTATCGCCGAAAGCAGTGCAACGCGGGCTTGCTGCTCATTTAGGTCGAACAGGTCCCGGTACACCATGGGAGCGAGGACAGGCGGAGGATCGCAGCGAGCCACCCGGACCGGGATGAGGCGACTCCCAGCCTGTCCGCCGTCATCGGTCCTCTGTTGGGCCTGATCGGCGATCACTGCGGTCCATTCGGGCGTGGTGAACCTGTGCCGCTCGAAGTACGCAGGTGACCACAAAGACAGCACCCGTTCAGCACGGGCCAGCGCATCGCTCACCCGCACGACGAAGTTATCCCCGGGGGCCCAATCCCACACATCCAACTCGACCGTGTACCCGGATGCCTCCAGTTGCGCAGCAGCCCACTCCGCCCACGCCCGATCAGGGCCGGCGTAGCTAACGAACAGATCGGTTCGATCTGATTTCTCCTCAAACCCGGCACCTTGCAGGCTCATGACGGTATTCTTGCCTAAGCGGGTATCCGATAACAGCCCGCCTCTTGGATTGGTCGGAATTGGCTGGGCCTGTCAACTTAACAGCCAGAGTCCTGAACATTCTCACAAGTTGCGACGGGGCAGGCCACGGCGCAGAGCTGGTAATGGTGTGGTTGTAGGGGCGCGTCTGCCATATCCACCAAGCGGACCATCCCGGACTGCCTTGGCGGGAAGGTTTCGAATCTCACATACGAGGATAACTCAGAACCTGTTCTAGCAGCTCTGGTGGGACTGTGTAGTAATGGTGTCACCAGCACCGACCGCTGAACTTCGTGAGGCCTGGAGGCAGATGCAGAGCACCGTTCATCCGGCCGGAGCACTGAGTGCCGCGCCAGCCCCGAGGTAACGAGTTGGAATGCGCTGCTCGGTGACTTGCGAGTCAGCGGTCTTAATGACCCGGTAGCCTGCGGCCTCAGGCCGTGATGTGACTACTTCGCTCAGCGTCTCGCCCTCAAAGACGAGGGCTGCTCCATCATCTGCGGCCCAGCCATCGGTCAGCTCGCCAGCTGAGATGAGCTTATGGAACGTCGGACGACGCTGCGCCTCGGCGTCATAGTGCGGGCAGGAGCTTCCTGGCAGCAGGCCGAGACCGTCATAGAGCGGCACGAGTCGCGAGACGCCGAAGGAATCGGTCAGGGACTGGGTGAACCAGCAGTTCATCCCCGCACTCAACCCGCAGAGGACGACGCCTTCCTCCCAGGCACGGCGCAGGCACCGATCAATCCCGTGTGTCCGCCACACGGCGAGCAAGTTCGCCGTGTTCCCCCCACCCACGTAGATAACGTCCTGTGCGCGGATGAACGACTCCAGATCGAGGATGCTGCGGTCAAACAACTGCAGGTCCCCGGGCCTACAGTCGAGCGCGGCAAACGCCCGGTAGAAACTCATGATGTAGCTATCAGTGTCACCGCTGGCTGTGGGCACGAAGCACACCCGCGGCCGGGAGGAGCGTGCCAGCGACAACACGAACTCGTCGAGCAGTGGGTTATCAGGCTCCATCGAGAACCCGCCACCACCCATTGCCACTATTATCCGTCGCGCAGCCACGACGCTGAGCCTACCGCATCTGCCGAAGCCCCCTATACAGACATCAAACACGTCCCAGGCACGCGTCTGCCCAATGCGGGAGTCACGAACGGTACGACCACGTGGCAGCATCTACTCCAGAACAGCCAATTATGCGTCTGCCATAGCGATTGACAGGAGGTGATTACAGCCGATCATGTCGGTGACTACGTGCGCGCCTCCACCATGGGCCGCTGTCACATCAAGTAATCGTGCTGGCGGCCCCCGGGCAGCTCGGCATGGCCGCCGCTGGGCACAGATCCGGCTTGACCGTCGTCAGTGTTGTCATGGACGACACCCGAGACCCGCACCTCGACATGTCCCGTGAACAAAAAAGTGACTGTGTGATCATAGTTGCGCTGAATGCGCATGCGGCAGCAATGATTGCGTCGGCCGCCATCATCGTGGGACTAAAGGAGCAGGACATGCCGCCATCCGCCGACGCACTGGGTCTCCCCGACCGCCAGGCCAGCGCCATCAGCCAGTACGAGCATGAACTCGCTACCCTCGGGCTGGCTGCGGCGCTGGGAGCCGCGCACGTGGCCTGCGCGCAGCTGGCGGCCCGCTCCCGGCTGCGAGCCGGGGTCGAGCCGATGTATCAGAGGAACGCGAGGGCCGCGTTCCTTCACGCCGCCGCGCGGTTCCTCCACCAGGCGTGCCTGGTTCTCGATCCCGGAGCGAACATGGACGACTGGCGCGACCCCACGGCTAGCCTCATCCAACTCGACACGATACAAGCCGTGGCCTGCGTGCAGCCCGCGATAACCACCGATGAGCAAGCCGTGCTGGCCGAGGCGATGAGCATGCTGGCCAGCGAAGCGGCTGCGCTCGCCACCTGCGCCTCAGGGCCGATGGCAGCTGTCGTAACGAGCGTCCAGTCGTGCATCGAAGCTGCCGCCAGCCAGCTACGGGAAGCCGAGTTGTTCGCCCGATCGGCAAATGCAGACGGGAACCCCGCATGACGGCGCACGACAGGTGAACCGCCCGCTCTCAGGATTGACCTCAACGCAGGAAATCCAATGGACTGGCAAAACCTGACCAGCTGGCTGGCACCAGTCGGCAGGCGGTGGGACATCGCGGTTCTCGCCAACCTTCCGCCCGACGGCAGCTGGACCAGGCCAGCGGAGCTCCTCGACGCCATCAACGCGCAAGCCACCCCTGAGCGACAGGTCAGCTGGAAGGTCCTGGAAGAGACATTCCGGCGGCTAGAAGCTGGCGGATACATCGGCCGCCGGGAGATGACGCGAGTGCCGCGAGAGACCCGCTACTGGATACTCGCTCCGGGGCGCCGCCTGGTCACGGCGCTTACCTTGCTAGAAGCCTGGTATGAACGAGACGACGGAAGCACCGACCGAGCGTGAAACAACCGACCGACCGTAGCGAGAGGCGAGTTATTACCGACCTCGCTATTTAGCGATCTCGCGGCGGCGTTCCGTGAGCACGGATCGGAAACGCTCGATGAGCATGATGTCACTCGCGCCAACCCGGCCAATTGATCGTTGCGGTTTCGGCACCATGTTGGCTACTGCTCCGCTAACGCTACGTAACTGGAAGACGGTCAGCCGGCCGCGCGCACTCCCGCCGTTCTGCGACGTGATCGTTGTTGGTTGCCTGGCCAGAGGAGGCCGCGCCGAACTGGCTGATCTGTGCAAGGCAAAATAGGTGCCGCAGTTCGCAGTCCCTGAGTCGCACCGTGCCGAGGTAGTACCGGCGACTACCTCGCGGACGAACCGCGACCGCTCCTGTTGGGCCCCGACCCCGCCGCCCGGCACGAGGCGGGTGGCGCCGACCTCGACGATGCTGGTGTCGTCGGGAGTGCCAGCCACGTTGTCGGTGATCTGGAGGCCGCGCCAGGGGCCGGTTGTCCGGTCAGGTCGAGCGAGGCGGGCCGGGTTGATGGTTGCCACGATGCGAGCAGCCATCCGGCGTCGAGGACCGCCGCGAAGCGCGAGCGCATCGGGGCTTCGGCCGCCTTCGCCCATGGGTGCTCGTGCATGTCATGAGTCGATGTGGCCCGGCCGTTCAGTGCTAGTCCTCGGCGGGCTCGACGTTGTCGTCAGCCACGGGGGACGCCGTCTTGCGCTGGAACAGCGTCCCGAACGCGCCAGCGATGCCGGCTGCGGCGCCCTTGATCGCCGCTCCGGCCTCCTCGGCTGCGGCAGCCGCCCGGGGCTGGCCCGGGGTGCCGTCGCCGTCGATGTCGACCGGGCGGAACACCTCGGCTGCCCGGTCGAAGGCCCCGGAGCCGAACCGCTCTGCAGCATCGGCGCCCTCGGATGCGGCCGCGAGTACCTTGTCGCGCACCTCTGCTGCGGCCTGGCCCCAGCGCTTGGGGTCGTTCGCTTCGTGGCCGGACTCGATCCCGAGTCGTCTGCGGAAGTCGAGGACGCTGGTCGTGACCTGGTTGCTCGACTTGACCGCGGCTGGCGAGTCGAACGGGTTGAACAGCACTTTCGAGTTCGCCTTGCGGACGGTCTCGTCCATCTGGGTGAGAAGTCGTGCGGTGCTGCGGCCGATGAGCTCGAGGCGGTTCTGCCGTGCGGTAGTCAGGCCGAGGCGGTGGCTGTCGAGCTCGTCGGGGGAGGCGTCGAGCACCCGGTCGAGTTCGAGCACGAAGACGCCATCCTGGAGCTGGAAGGTCCGCGCGAGGACCGCGAGCCACTCGCAGACCTTCGGCCCGGCCTCCTTGGTCGCCCTGGCGATCTCGCCGAGGTTGGCCTTCCTCTCCAGTTTCTCCGCGATGGCGTCGAGCTGGCGGAGTGCGTACGCCTGAGTGCGGGCGATCGTCATCCCAGTCGCCTGCACCTTCGACCAGGTGACCTCCGAGACCCGCCCGACCCGGTCACGGACGGTCAGCGCCTCCTCGATGATCAAGTCGACGCCGATCATGTCCGCCAGCACGGCATCCTTCTGCCCACGCAGGATGTCATCGACCTTCTCGCTGATCTCCTGGAGGTACTCCACGATCTCGTCCATCTGCTGCTGCATGGCACGCTGCTGCATCATCGTGGACAGCGCAGCCAGGGCGAACGGGCCGCTCAGCAGGGCCGACGGGGCCTGCGCGACCTGGAGCCACTGCTTGATGTCGCCCGGCTCGCCGATCATCGCGTGGCTCACACCGGGAGTCTTGGCCGGCATCAACCCGTACTTCTTGACGGCCTCGGCCGACTCAGCGGTCAGCTTCACCCAGCGTCCGGAGTTCATCGCGAGGTCGGCACCGATCTGCGCAGCGGCCCCGCCTGTCCCCGAGAACGACCAAAGGCGGTGAAGATCGAGATCCTTCGACGGTGCCTCGCCGAGCCCGGCTGAGAGAAAGAACCGTTCGACGTCCGTCGAGCTGCCGATGACCGCGAGCCCGACGCCGTCGCTCACCAGGTCAACCTCGCTGCCCATCGCCACTCCTGATGTCCGTGGGTGCCCTTCGTCCCGTGGGGATTCATCCCGAAGCGTACTCGGCAGCGCCGGCGTCTACCGAGGACCTGGCCGCCCGGGTTGGCAAGGCTGATCACATCCCGACGCCAACGCGAAGCGATTACCAGACGTTGCCGCGGCAACGATCGGGAACCGCCGTTCTGGCGTTTTGGGCAGAGTGCGCAGGTGGGTCCGCCCGTACATTCATAACTGGCTTTTCTGCGCTGTCCTGGGGGCCCCTACTCGCCGTCAGAAGTGGGTCTGGAGTCGAGGTACTCCCTGAGCCGTGTGAACAGGTGAGCGATCGCTTTCGTGTCGTCGTCGGGATAGGCGAGGTCGTCCTCGCTGACGGGGGACGGAGAAGGCGGGGGCCAGCTGGGATCGGCTGTGGCCGGGTCTTCCTGCCATGACGGCTTGATCACCCGGGTGCGCTCGGGGAACACCTCATGCAGCAAGAGGCTAGGCCAGGTGAAATTACTGATCGCGCGGTGCTGGGGCTGGCTGGTCAGCCACTGCTGGAACCCGGCTAGTACACCGTCGTCCTTAGCCTCACCGAAACCGCCGACGAAACTACGCACGAGTGAGTACCTGCCACGGCCTACCCACATGCCCGGGCGACGGCCGACCTGGTCGATCAGCTCGTCCCATGATCGCAGCACGGCCAAATTATGCTGCACCTGCCAGCGAGCGGCTCGGTCCATCAGCCATCCGTGCCGCGAAGCGGATGGGCGCAGAACTGCGGGCGCGCACAGCTGGCAAACCTGCGCGCGCTCGTCGTCCGAGCCGAGCCGGCCTGGAGTCGCGCCGAGTCGACTCGGTCTGGAACATCAGGGCCTGTGCGCCAAGCTCACGTAGCGTGATCAGTCCAGGGCTGGCCGGCGCGCATGGCTGCCGCTTGGTGCGGCAGCCACAGCCGGGTCGTGGGCGCGTCAGCGCGGTGCCGAGCCGGCAGATCCGCGCTACGCTGCCTCGCGGGCACGGCCTGGTTGCCGTGGCCATGGAACTAGGGGAGCAGCAGTGGCTGATGAGCCGGAACTGGCCGTGCTGCGCGATCGTGATGCCTGGTCCGGCGGCTTCTACGAGCTGGCCGTCCAGCTTGGCAAACCCGATGACGGCCGCTTGGAGGCCGCGCTGGGCGCGCTGGCGCGAGCGGCCGGGGCGGATGGTCCATGGCAGGTTCAGTGGGATCCCGACCTGTTCGCCCCTGCGTCGTGGACCGTTGCTGACCTGGACCGCTGCGGGCACCTGCGCGGGCTGGTCATGCTGCCGGGCGGTCAGCGGGCCATCTGCTCAGTCATCAACGTGCGCGAGCAAGACGGCGATGACTGGCTGGACCTGTGCCTGGGCGCTCGGCCGGCTGGATGCGCGGGTCGGCGGCTACCCATTCGGCCCGGACGGTGGCCTGGCATCGCTGGCCTGGCGCCGGCCGGTCGATGACTGGCTGATCGGGATCGCCCGCCAGGTGGCGCGAGCCTGCCCGTTCCGCATGGCCGCCATCGGCTTCGAGGTGTCCGGCAGCATCCGTGCCGAGGACCTCACCGACGCGGTGCGCGGTCACCACGCATACGCGCTCCTGCTGGCCGACGGTGCCTGCCTTGCCGCAACGGCATGAACCACGCACTGCCCGGGCATCTGCAGTTGGCCCGCGCGGTGGACCGCACCACCCGGTGCCGGCGACCGGACCACGAGTCGCACAGCCCCCAGCATGTAACTGAAAGTGATTTAGTCTCGCCAGTGTGTCACGCCAGAGCCGCCGTTCGGGTCGGGCCACTAGTCCTCGATCAGGCTGCCCACTTGCACTGGCTCCACGTGGGAGGTCTCGGAAACGTCTGCGCGATCCCGAGGCTGACCAGCGACAAACGCCTCAGCCGAGCGACCGCAGCAATAGGCGTCCACGCCGCCTCGGCGGTGTCGCCGTTCGGCTCCGGTCGTAGCTCGTCGCCGCTCACGCGGCACATCGACATCGTGCCATTGCTTGACCAGGCGCAATCAGGGACTTACTGTACTTCTAGTAAGTCCCTGATTACCGAAGGAGGCGCAGATGAAGGTAGGTGGCCGGGACTTCAACCTCACAAAGCAGGAGGTTGAGGCCCGCATGAAGGGCGAGGAGCCTGAGTTGATTCAGAAGCACATGGTCGAGGTCAACGGTCAGATGTTCCCGCCCAAGCAGGTCCTTGGGCACGTCACTGGATGGGCCCGCACATCGTTCACGACCATGGAGGCGCAACGCGTACTGACCCGGATCGGGATGGATTGCGGAGAGGCGCGTGGAGGGCGGATCCGTCAAGCGGGCCAGATCGTCATGGACGCCGTTCGCGACTCTGCTCAAGAGGCGATGAGCTACCACGGTGAAGAGAGTTTCCGGCGGGGGTTCACTGCGGCCGCCGGCATCGCGCTGCGGCAAATCCGGGAGAAGCTCGACGGCTTGAGGGAGCAGATGAAGAGCGCAGGTCTCAGCCAGTCCGAGCAAGCGATCTACGCCCACCTTGACGAGCTCAAGTCCGAGATCGAAGCGGATTGCGACCGCTACTGGCGAGGTAGCGGCGTGGACTGGCGTCCGTTGAAGCCCGTGGCGAAGGCCGTGATCCGGCAGGCCGATGGGCAAGAGTCATAGGTCGACGCAGACGACTGGCGAGTGTTCGAACGTCTCGCGGGTACCGCTGGGAGGCGATCGAAATCCGGGGGTCCGGCTCTGGCGAGGGGCGGAAGCTCTCGTTCCCGGGCAGACCGCCCGCGGCCGCGTCAAGGTCTTGCGCCAGCTGGGTCCCCGGCCGCCGTCCGGGCCGCCTGCTCGCTGCGAGCTGTGTGACGGGCAGATCTACCGCTGGGTGGAAGAACCCGGCTGAGTACTTCATGGGACTTGGAAGATCGCTCACAAGCCCCGGACGACACGACACCGAGGTTGGGTTACCCGACCGTTTCGCCACAAGTCTCACAAACCCCGGTTCCTGTCGGCACGGTCATGAAGCAGTTGGGGCACACTGGTCCAGTTCTTCGGGAGGTCTCTCCGCCGGCCGACTCAGTCCACTCCTTGGCCCCAGCAAGATGCTCGTGACAGTAGATACGCATATGCCCGAGCGGCTGACTGGAGTGGCGATGCTTGATCACGGTCAGCTCCGACGCCGGTAGCGGTCGTGATTCCACGCCGCACTGCGAACATTTACGTTGATCCTCCGGGGCCAGGATGCGT
>Ga0210389_10003433_pt1 | contig 12358 bp, 8 predicted proteins | sample IncBWH28OmetaG_FD_160127 | JGI IMG/M metagenome (GOLD analysis project Ga0210389, IMG submission 160127) | Forest soil microbial communities from Barre Woods Harvard Forest LTER site, Petersham, Massachusetts, United States - Inc-BW-H-28-O ...
GTTACCCTGCTCGCGGAAGGTTTTCACCATGTCCCCGGCAAGTTTGAGCTGGCCGTGAGGATGACCAGGATCATGTTCCCGTTCCTGCTGCTGGTGGCGCTGGCCGCTCAAGCCATGGGGGTGCTCAACGCCTGCAACCGCTTTGCTGTGCCAGCCCTGGCGTCGACGTTCTTCAACATAGGCTCGGTGGTCTTTGGTCTGGCCTTCGGTTACTGGCTCGGACCGATGCTGGGTATCGAGCCGATCACGGGGATGGCCATCGGCGTAGTGCTGGGTGGCGCATTGCAGCTCATTTGGCAGATCCCGTCGCTTCGTTCGGAGGGCTTCGGCTTTCATCCCAGCATCGACTGGAGCCATCCCGGACTAAGGCACATCATCCGCCTGATGGGCCCGGCCATCCTAGGCAATGCCGCGGTGCAGATCAATGTGATGGTCAACACCAATTTCGCTTCCCGCATCCCGGGTAATGGTCCGGTGAGCTGGCTCGGGTATGCGTTCCGTTTCATGCAACTGCCGCTCGGATTGTTCGGCGTCGCGATCGCGTCGGCGACCTTACCTTCGATATCGAGAAGCGCGGGCGCCGGCAACTTCGAGGAATTCCGCCGCACGTTGTCGAAATCGCTGGGCATGGTGTTCTTATTGACCTTGCCGTCCTCAATCGGGCTGATAGTTTTGGGCAACACCATGATCGGCGCCATCTACCAGGGCGGCAAGTTCCAAGCCTTCGACACCCAGCAGACCGCACTGGCGCTCTCCTGCTACGCGGTCGGATTGGCCGGATATTCCGCGCTCAAGGTGCTGAATCCGGCGTTTTATGCCTTGCACGACGCGCGAACGCCGATGATCATCAGTCTGATTTCGATTGCGATCAACTATGCCACGGCGTCGCTTCTGCTGCGCGGAACTGGACTGGGGCACGCCGGACTGGCGCTTTCCACGTCGGCGGTAGCGATCTTCGGAGCGGTGGCTTTGTTTGCCATCCTTAGAAAGCGGATCGGAGGCATCCACGGAAAAGCCCTGCTCAATAGTGTCTGGAAAATCACGCTGGCATCCGCTGTAATGGGTGGCGCGGTTTGGCTGTCCAACCGCGAGCTTGAGAATTGGCTGGGCGTGGCGCGCCTGGGCCGGGTTATTGATCTGGCGATTTCGATCCCATTCGGTCTGGTTGTATTCTACGGCGGTTGCAGCTTACTTCGAGTTGCGGAACTCGATCTCGCCACGCGATCCCTCATTAGCCCGATCCTGCGCCGGCTGCAACGTTAGTCGACATACGTTTCGTCACCTGACGAACATTCTAGTCGCGCTCGAGAGATGGTAAGATTTATAGAGATGACCGAAGAGATAGAGCAGGTCACCCGCCTACAATCTCTGGATTTGCGAATCGGTGAATTGGAGCGGGAAATAGCCACCCTACCCAAACACATCGCACAGATCGAAAAGGCACTGGATTCCCACCTGCGCAGGTTGGAAGCCGATCGCGCGGCGTTAGCCGGCAATCAGAAGGAACGCAAGCGTCTGGAAGACGACGGCAAAGTGGAGAACCAGAAAATCTCCAAGCTGAAGGACCAGATGCTGGGCGCCAAAACCAACGAGCAATACCGCGCCTTCCAGCATGAGATTAACTTTTGCGAAGAGGCGATCCGCAAAGCAGAGGACCGGATTCTGGACCTCATGGCGGAAGCGGAGCCGCTGGACTCCAATGTGAAGAAGGCTGAAGCGGCGTTGAAGGAAGAGAAGCAACAAGTGGAGGGGGAGAAGGCCCGAGCCCGCGAGCGCACTGCTGTGGATCAAAAGCAGCTCGAGCAATTACTGGCCGAGCGCAAAGTTTTGGTCGGCGCTCTCAAGCCACAAACCGTCTCGGCGTACGAGCGAATCCGGAAAAAATGGCACGGCGTGGCCGTGGCCGAGGCCGCCGAAGGACGTTGCTCGGGCTGTCACATGGTTTTGCGACCGCAATTCTTTCAGGATCTGCGGCACAGCGATCAGGTGATGTTTTGCGAGAGCTGCGGCCGTATCCTTTATTACAATCCGCCGGTCAGCTTCGAGCATGACCTGGTGGCCCAGCCGCATCAATAAATTGCGAATCCGCCGGGATCATCGCCGGATCGACGCCTGCGCTAACATGCATGTCATGGCCCGCCTTCTTATCTTCCTCCTGCTAGTTTCAGTGACACTGCCGGCTCAGACCATCATCCGCTTGGGCACCATCATCCCCAAAGATTCCCCCTGGGACGCGATCCTTCTCAAGATGGGCGAGGAGTGGAAGAAGGCGTCGGGCGGGAAGATCGAGCTGAAGATTTATCCGGGCGGCGAACAGGGCGACGAGCCGGAGATGGTCCAAAAACTTCGGATCAAGAAGCTGCAGGCGGTCGCGCTTTCGGGAGCGGGACTGAGTGGAATCGATGCCGCGGTTTCCGCGCTCCAGATTCCCATGATGCTCAGCTCCTACGATGAGCTGGATTACGTCCGCGATCATATTTCGGACCGCCTGGAGAAGGGGCTCAAGCAGCGCGGCTTCATCGTCCTCAATTGGGGAGACGCCGGTTGGGTTCATTTTTTTACCAAGCAGCCGGCCGTCCATCCGGACGACATCCGCAAGATGAAGCTGTGCGTGTTGCAGGGCGACAACAGTACCTTCGAGCTTTACAAGATCAATGGATTTCGACCAGTGTCGCTCGCGGCCACCGATATTCTCACCGGTTTGCAGACCGGACTGATCGATGCGTTTCAATCGCCTCCGCTAGTGGCATTAAGCAACCAGTGGTTCGGCGGGGCGAAGAACATGCTGGATATCCAGTTCGCGCAACTGGTGGGCGCGACGGTTATCTCTAAGGACGTGTGGGACAAGATCCCGGCGCCGGTACAAAAGGACATGATGCAATCCGCGCGCACCGCCGGAGTGGCCTTGAGGGAAGAGATCCGCAAGGCCGAAGCCTCTTCCATTCCGCTGATGCAGCAGTTCGGTCTCAATGTGGTGCATGCCGATCCGAAAGCCGTAGCCGAATGGCGCCAGCTTTCCGAAGCCATCTGGCCGAAGCTGCGAGGTACCATGGTGCCGCCCGACCTGTTCGATGAAGTGAAGCGGCTGCGCGACGAATACCGGAAAGCGCATCCCGCCGCGAGCGCCGCGGGCATGCCGTGAGCGTCGCCGCACCACCTCCTGAAACCGCCGGTCCCGCTACCCCCCTTCAGCTTTTTGAAGATTCGTTTTCCATCCTGGCTCTGTCGCTGATGACGTTGCTGCCGGTGATCGAAATGGTCTGCAGGCAATTGCGCTGGCCAGGGATTCCGGGGTCGGCCGTCGTGGTGCAGCAGCTCACCTTGTGGATCGGCATGCTGGGCGGCATGCTCGCGTCGCGCTCAGACCGGCTGTTGGGACTTTCTTCCAAAGAGATGCTGCCGGATTCCTGGCGCGCTCCCGCCAAGATCCTTTCCGGCGCGGCGCTGGCGGCTGTTTCCACGTGCCTCGCCTGGGCCAGTTGGGTGTTCGTGAAGAGTGAACGCGAATCGGGCAGCGAACTGCTTCCGGGCGTGCCGAAGTGGACGGCGCTCGCCATCATGCTGGCCGGCTTCGGCGTGATCGCATTGCGCGCAGTGTGGCATGCCAATCCAAATTGGAAAGGCCGCTTGCTCGCCGCTCCCGGCCTCATCATTCCGGCGCTGCTCGGCTTTGTCATTCCCGTCGGCACGCCCGGCGTACTTGGGTTGTCGCTCACGATGCTGTTCATCGTCAGTATCCTGGGGCTTCCGATCTTTGCCGTGTTCGGTGGACTCGCGTTGTTGCTCTTCTGGAATAGCGGCACTCCCGCGGCATCGGTTCCGGTGGAGATGTACCGGCTGGTGGCATCGCCGCTGCTGCCTTCGATTCCGTTATTTACGCTGGCCGGGTATTTCATGGTGCAAGGCGGCGCCACGAAACGCCTGCTGCGAGTCTTCACGGCGCTCTTTAGTTGGATTCCAGGCGGCATTGCGATCGCCACCGTGGCCATCTGCACGGTCTTCACCTTCGCCGGGTCGGGGCTCACCATCCTGTCGCTCGGCGGATTGCTGGTGCCGATGCTGGTGAAGGCCCGCTACCCAGAAAACTTTTCGATTGGATTGTTGACCGCCTCGGGATCGTTGGGTTTGCTGTTTCCAACCAGCATTCCCGCCATTTTGTACGGAGTTAGATCCCAAACGCCGCTGCCTCAGCTATTCACTGGCGCGCTGCTGCCCGAGTTATTGATGGTCGCCTGCGTCGCGACTGTCGGCATCTACATGGGACTGAAACATAACGCGGTGCGCGAGCCTTTTGTGCCTCGGGAGGCAGCCACTGCGATCTGGAACGCGAAGTGGGAGCTGATGTTGCCGGTGATCATGATTGTCGGGTTGTTTGGTGGTTTTGGGACTCTGACTGAGGCCGCGGCGCTCACCGCCTTCTGCGCCTTCGTGGTCGAAGTTTTCATTTATCGCGACTTGAAGCTGAACCGCGATTACCGCGAAGTGTTCGTAGAGTGCGCCACCATTGTGGGCGGCATTCTGCTGATCATGGGCGTCGCGCTGGGCTTCACGAATTATTTGATCGACGCCGAGGTTCCCTCGAAACTAATCGATTGGGTGCGGACCAACGTCCAATCGAAGTACGTATTCTTGCTTCTGCTCAATGGAGTGCTGCTGGTGGTTGGCGCTCTGATGGATATCTTCGCGGCCATCCTGGTTGTGGTGCCGCTCATCAAACCCTTGGCCGCCGTCTATGCCATCGATCCGGTGCAGATGGGCGTAATCTTCATCGCCAATTTGGAGCTGGGCTATCTGCATCCACCGGTCGGCATCAATCTGTTTCTCTCCGCCTACCGATTCAAAAAGCCGATGGGGACGATCATCTGGGCAACTTTGCCATTCCTGTTCATCCTGATGGGCAGCGTTCTGCTCATCACTTACGTGCCGTGGCTGACGACGGCGCCGCTGGGCTGGTTCGGGAAATAAAGCGCCAACTGAATGGCTTCAGTTCCGAAGGGCAGCCTTCGGAATGTAGAACGGCTCGATCTTACATGCGCTCTTTGGGAGATGCACGTGGCGGGGTTTTGAGAGAGCATTGTCCCCCCGTGAATCGGAGATGGCGATTTCAAAATCCCCTCCAGGTAATCCGTCGAAAACGTATCTGCCATCCTTATCCGTTGTCGCCTCCAGAGTGACACTGTCCGTACGCAGCTGCACTCTCACTCCAGGTACGGGATCAGGAACCCAATCCCAATCGAGCAACCTTCTGAGGTCCATATCACTGCTCGATACGAAGCCGTAGAGGCGCCCTTTGTCTGTAACACCGCTTCGCATGAATTGAAGATACGCAAGATCCTCTCCTGCATCGCTCAAGCGACGTGTGCGCGAGCATGCTCCAGCCTCATAACCGGTCTGCAATTTGCTCGCGTAGACCACACACGTTTCGCCTGTGATGAAGTGATACCACAATCGGTGAAGCTCGTGAAAAGATCTAATTCGTGGTTACTCTGAGCAATTCCCTTGTAAACCTGATTCACATGGAACGTGACTCGTTTCTTGATTTTGCTCAGCTCATTAAGGGCCGTGTCTAGCTGGTCCCGTGTAACCATCCTTTCCACTTCAGTTCGTACAGGCTCAGGCAGAACCCGCAAATAAAATGTCTTGAGTTTAATAAAGCCTTCCGCAGAGCTGTCCTCGTCAAGCGATTTGAGTTGTTGACGAACTAGGGGATCCCTAAAGTCGAAATCAGACGTTAAGTAGACGGCTTTCCCGACGAAGACCAATTCCGCAGAAGCAAAAGTGTCACATACGGAGTGCTGAAAGCAAAGGCAGGCGAAAACGGGATGCGATGCAGTTACCGACAATAGACCAAGCAGCAAGCAACGGTCCGACAGAAGCTTAGACATCCACTTTGTTAACACAGTTCCCTTGTACCGGCCTCGGGTGACAACGGTGCTGGCAGGTGCATTCTACCTGTAAAGAACCTTATCGTGATGCTCTTGAGAAATCCACTGCTTGCCTTTATCAGGCTTCAACTTTCCGAGACTCGTCACGAGGGTTCGAAGATTTCTTCGTTTTTCTGTCTCGCTTAATTTCTTTGGTTTGCGGGTTTTTGTCCGATTCATAGCCGCGCCTTTGAGTTCGATCATAACAGGCCCGCGGTAAGATCAGGGTGCTGGTCGCGCTGAGCTGATGTTCGGCGGCTTAGACAATGTTTCAATTGTGCTAAGATCCCTTCTTGATGCCCACCTGGGAGTAGGAATCAAGTGAAAGCATACGAAGGCACAGACGTCAGAAATGTTGCTCTGATTGGACACGGACACAGCGGCAAGACCACCCTCACGGCGGGTCTTCTTTACACCGCGGGAGCGACGAATCGCTTGACGCGCGTCGACGAAGGCAATACCGTCACCGACTTTGATGACGACGAGATCCAGCGCAAGCTGTCCATTTCTACCGCTGTGGCGTACGCCGAATGGGCCAAGAAAAAGATCAATCTGATCGACACGCCCGGCTTCAATATCTTTATCAACGATACGAAAGCTTCGATGGTCGCCGCCGAGGGCGCCCTGGTGGTGGTGGATGGCGTAGCCGGTGTGGAAGTGCAAACCGAGAAGGTGTGGAGCTTTGCCGACGAGTTCAAGTTGCCGCGCGCGATTATCATCGACAAGCTCGACCGCGAGCGCTCCGACTTCGACCGGGCGCTGGCCAGTGTCCAGAGCGTTTTCGGCCGCATGGCGGTTCCTGTTCAGTTGCCGTTAGGTTCCGAGAAAGACTTCAAGGGCGTCATCGATCTGGTTCGGATGAAGGCCTACATCTACACCAACGACGGCGATGGCAAGGGTAAGGAAAGCGAGATCCCGGCCGATCGAGCGGACGCCGCTCAGAAGGCGCACGAGGCCCTGGTCGAGATGGTGGCCGAAGGCAACGATGCCTTCATGGAGGAATTCTTCGAGAAGGGCACGCTACCAACCGAGCACATCCAAGAAGGGCTTCGTCAAGCCATCCGCGAAAGGCGTATTTATCCGGTGCTGTGCGCCTCCGGCTTGCGAAACATCGGTTCCGATCTGTTGCTCAACTTCATTATCGAAAACTTTCCTGCGCCCACCGAGCACGAACCGCTCGCTGGAAAAATAAATGACAAGGAAGCCACGCGCGCCGTTAAGGACAGCGAACCTGTATCCGCCTTTGTGTTCAAGACCGTGGCCGACCCGTTTGCGGGCCGTGTGACTTATTTCAAAGTGATGTCGGGAGTCGTAAAGAACGACGCCAATCTGGTGAATGCACGGACGGGTGGCGGCGAGCGTCTGGCCCACATCGGCGCTCTTGAAGGAAAGACCATGCCGCCAGTCACGGAACTGAGAGCCGGCGATATCGGCGCCGTTGCGAAGTTGAAAGAGACGCTCACCGGCGACACGCTGGGCGATAAAACATCGCTGATCAGTTATCCGCCAGTGCATTTACCCGAACCTTCCATCGCGTTTGCGATTTCGGCTAAGAGCCGGCAGGATGAGGACCGGTTAGGCAATGCCGTCGCCAGGATTCTCGAAGAGGATCAGTCGCTGCGCTTTTATCGGGATCCCCAGACCAAGGAATTCCTGCTCGCCGGCAGCGGTCAGCAGCATGTGGAAGTAATCGTAAGCCGCCTGAAGAAGCGCTACGGCGTGGATGTAGAGTTGAAGGCGCCCAAGATTCCGTACCGAGAAACGATTCGCGGCAGGGCAGAGGTGCAAGGCCGGCATAAGAAGCAGACCGGCGGTCACGGCCAGTTCGGCGACTGCTGGATTCGACTGGAACCACTTCCGCGCGGCGCTAAGTTTGTGTTTGCCAATGAGGTGTTCGGCGGAGCGATTCCCCGCAACTTCATTCCTGCTGTAGAGAAAGGAATCGTCGAGGCGGCCGCGAACGGTTTCCTGGCCGGATTTCCCGTCGTGGATTTCAAGGTCACTGTCTACGATGGGTCATATCACGATGTCGACTCGTCTGAAATGGCGTTCAAGCTGGCGGCGCGCAAAGCGTTCAAAGCCGGCATGCAGCTTGCCAAACCGTCATTGCTGGAGCCGGTCATGAACGTCGAAGTGCAGGCTCCGGTCGAATATGCAGGAGATCTGATGGGCGATCTCAACGGCCGGCGGGGCCGCATTCAGGGCATGGACACCAAGGGCAGCACGCAGATCATTAAGGCTCAGGTACCAATGGCCGACATGCTCAGCTATCAGAACGATCTGATTTCGATGACTCAAGGCCGCGCGTCATTTCAGATGGAATTTTCGCATTACGACTACGTCCCCTCGCTACAGGCCGACAAGATCATCGCTGCCGCCAAGGCCGCGAAGACCGGCGAAGAAGAGGAAGAAGAGTAGTTTTAATCCGCGACAATTTCTGGAACCGATCCGCTGGGCTCCGCGTAACAATTCCAGGAGAGATCCAGCATGTCATACGTGTCTTCCAACACTTCTTCCGACTTAACCGGCCTCACCCGGCCGATGGTCAAGGCTCTTTTCATAGCTAGCTGTCTGCTTTCGTTAGTCTCCTGGTACACCACTTTCGAGGGCATGAGCTTGTATCTTTCGGTTTGGTTCTCCGCGCTGGCATCCGTCGGACTGCAAGCTGCCTTAGTGCTGGTGGCGTGGCTAATCGGGTTTAGCTCCGCCGGCAAAGACATCAGCCGCCGGTCGATGCTAATCGGCGTTTATGTTATTACTGCCATTGTTTCGATCGCATTCTCATATACCAGCTTGTATACCTGGTTCAGCGCGCGCGAGCGCCCGGCAACGATCGAGCGCAAGCTTTACGATTCGCTGAATGATTCAGGCGGGCAAGTGCAAAACCTTCTGACCGCGGCGATCAATGAGCAGCAGAAGCACGTGCTGGCGCTGGAGGAGATGACCGTCGCGGAGAAAACGCACGGCCATATTTCGCGCGCGCAGGATGCCGATCCATACCTCGCGGGGGTGCGAGCGGCGGTAGCGCGCGAAGCCCAGACCTACGCCGAAGGTTACAAGGAGGGTTCGGGTGAAGGCGTTCGATATTCTGCCTTCGACCGCTACACCAAGCTGGCGCAGCAATCGCTCGATCAGATGCAGCGCTCCGAGCAACAGATCGCAGGGTACCTTGCGAATACCAAGCCGCTCGATTCATCCGAGAAACAATTGCAGGCTTATCGAAAGGTTTTCGACGACGTCCCGTGGAACGACATGGAGCCGGCGCTTCACGCCGGCCGGATCGAGAAACCACCAGTCCCGGCCTATGCCGATTTCGTCGATCGTACAGTGTCGGGGCAGGAAGACCTTCTGGTCGCGTTTCAGGAATTGTTCACCGCGCCCACGCCGCGACACGCGTTCGCATTGGCGCTGGCGGCTTTCATCGATGTCGTGGTATTCCTCCTGGCCTTCGCCTCAGGACCATACTTTTTCGGGACGGCGGAACATCGCTGGATCTCGGCAGGCGCGGCGCTCGAGGGTCTGGATCATCAGATCTTCACGCGGGATTTTCTGCGAAAGTTGACGCCCGGCGCGCGTGGGATGGCGCGAGTGGATGTGTCGACGTTAACGGCCGGGGAGCAACAACTGTGCCTGCTTCTGGCGGCCAAGAAACTTGCGGTTGTGGTGGAGGAAGACGGCAGGAAGTATTACATGCTCGAGCAGGGCATTCACGAGCACCTGTTGGAGTCGCTGGCCTCACAGAATTTCCCGCTGCGGGCGGCGTCGGTAGCGTGACCGCGGTTGATCTGTCAGCGCCGGGCCTTCTTGCGGGTACGCTCGGGCTCAACCAGAGAGAATTGCAGCTTGTGCTCCAGAGGTTCGACGCGATCGAGCAACACGCGCACTGTATCGCCGATTGAAAACTCCCGCCGCGTACGCTGGCCGATGATCTTACGGGTGTTCTCGTTGAACATGTAACGATCGTTCGGCAGCGTGTCGATCGGCACCAGCCCTTCGACGAACAGATTCTCCAACTCGACGAAGAATCCGAAGCGAGTGGTGCTGATAATCAGACCGTTGAACTGATCGCCCACGCGCCCTTCCATGAACTTGGCCTTTTTCCACTCGACCAGCTCGCGTTCGGCATCGGCGGCGCGGCGTTCAGTCTCCGAACAATCGTCGGCAATGCGAGCCAGTATTTCCGGCGCCAGGATGTTGCGCTTGCCGTCGAAAAAGGCGCTCAGGATGCGGTGGACGATCAAGTCCGGGTAACGGCGAATGGGAGAGGTGAAATGGGTATAGCTGATGGCGGCCAGCGCGAAATGGCCGCGGTTCTCGGCGCTATAGCGAGCCTGCTTGAGGGACCGCAGCATAAGGTAGGTAAGTATGCGTTCTTCGGGTTTGCCTTCGATCTTGGCAATAAGTTTTTGATAATTGCGCGAAGTGATGGCCATGTTGTCGCCGGCGATCTCGATATCTTTCCGGCGAGGCCGGCCATCGCGGCCACGCTCGGTCATCCGGAATCGTTTCACCGGCAGGGCGCCGATGCCGAGTGAATAGCCGAAATGCGAAGCGATCTCTTCGAACTCCAGCACGCGTTTGGGGTCGGGTTTCTCGTGGATGCGAAATAACGACGGAATGCCGGCCTGCTCCAGATGCGAGGCCACGGCTTCGTTGGCCGCCAGCATGAACTCTTCGATCAGCCGGTGCGCGATGTTGCGCGGGCTGCGCTTGACACCGATCATCTCGCCGAATTCGTCGAACTCGATGAGCGGCTCGGGCATGTCGAAGTCGATCGCGCCGCGCTGGACTCGTTTGCGATTCAGGATGAGCGCCAGTTCTCGCATCAGCTCAAAGCGGCCGATCAGTGCCTGGTAACGCTGACGCAGCGCCGCGTCGCCTTCGAGCAGAGCGTGAACATCGGTGTAGGTCATGCGCTCCACGCTGCGGATGACGCCGCGGCCAAACTCTTGCGCGACGATGTCGCCGCGATGATCGATTTCGAGAAGCACTGAAAGAACCAACCGGTCGACGCCAGGTTTGAGCGAGCAGATTTCGGTGGAAAGCTCGAGCGGAAGCATGGGTACAGCTCGGTCGGGAAAATAGACGCTGGTGCCGCGCAGAGAAGCTTCTTCGTCGATAGGCGAGCCGGGCGTGACGTAATGGCTGACGTCGGCGATGTGGACATGCAGCGCATAGTTGCCGTTGGCAAGGCGGTCCACCCACACGGCGTCGTCGAAATCGCGAGCGGTTTCGCCATCGATGGTGACGATGTCCATGTTGCGGAAGTCCTGACGTCCCGCGAGTTCTTCGGTGCGGATAATGTTCGAAACGTTCTGGGCTTGACCCAAGACGTCGGGCGGAAAGTGGTGCGGGATGTGATGCTTGCGGATGACGATCTCGACGTCGACGCCGAAGTCGTCGGGATGACCGAGCACCTCGATGACGCGGCCGACGGCATGCTCGCCATCGTCGGGGAATTCGAGAACTTCGACATTGACGATCATGCCGTCGAGATCGCCGGGGCCTGAGACCGGAATGGGCGCGACGCCGACGCGGTCGCGGCTCGCGGATTTAGGCGGGACCTCCATGCCTTCGGGAATGTCGATCCACTGGCGAATGCGATCGTCATGGGGGATGACGTAAGAGCCACGCTTGCGGACCCGAAACTCGCCGACCACTGTCGGATGGGCTCGCCGCAGGATTTTGACGATCTCACCGTCGGCTCGGCCGTCGTTCTCGATACGCGCGATGCGAACCACGACGCGATCGCCGTGCATGGCGGTTTGAGCGGAATCGCGGGGAATGTAGACGTCGCCTCGCAGCCCTTCGATAGGATGATCGGGAATCACGAACCCATATCCGTCGCGGTGCATGTTCAGACGGCCGGTTACGTACTCGCGGCTGGAGCGAGTAAGGACGAAGTGACCTGATTTTACTTCGATCAAGTCGCCGAGCTGCTCGAGGCGATCAAGAGCGGCGTCGAGATCCGCGCGGGAAGATCCGCGCGTGCCGAGTTCACGGACGAGCTGTTTGAAGGTGGCGCGCGCGTGGGGAAGGCGGGCGATGTGGTCGAGGATGGCGGCGTCGGTCACGCCTTGGCCGTCGATTGAACTTGATTTGGTACTCCGTTGGGCACCATTGGCAGGGAGCGGATGCGGACGCTGGTAGCTTGAAAGATGGCGTTGCCGACTGCCGGAGCCAAACCGACGATGGGCGTTTCACCGGCGCCGGCTGAGGGCAGATCCTTGCGGTCGAGCAGGATCGTTTCGAGCACCGGGACGTCGTTGAAACGGGGCAGGCGATATTGGCCGACGCGCGGATTCAAAATGCGGCCGTTCTCGAATTCGATGGCTTCGAAGAGCGCGCCTCCGATGCCTTGAATCACCGAGCCGTCCACCTGGTTTTTGAGATGCTCGGGGTTGACGATCGCGCCGCACTCGAACGCTGTTACG
>Ga0210389_10003434_pt1 | contig 12357 bp, 9 predicted proteins | sample IncBWH28OmetaG_FD_160127 | JGI IMG/M metagenome (GOLD analysis project Ga0210389, IMG submission 160127) | Forest soil microbial communities from Barre Woods Harvard Forest LTER site, Petersham, Massachusetts, United States - Inc-BW-H-28-O ...
CCTACCATACTGTGATGCTCGACAAACTGCTTGCTGAGCACGCCCGCTTCGACGTCATTCATTTTCACGTCGACTATCTGCACTTCCTGATCTCGAAGGTCATCGGCTGGCCTCACTTGACGACGCTCCATGGGCGACTCGACCTGCCTGAGCTACAACCCCTCTACGACAGGTTTCGCGACCTGCCGCTCGTGTCGATCTCGAACGCGCAGCGGCTGCCAATGCCCAATGCCAGGTGGCTCATGACCGTTCCACATGGAATCCCGAAGGATCTGCTCACGTTTTCGCGAGCCCCGTCGGACTACTTTGCGTTCTTGGGCCGAATCTCACCGGAGAAGGGGATAGCCCAGGCGATCGAGATCGCGACCACCCTCGGAATCCCGCTGCGGATCGCCGCCAAGATCGATAACGCCGATAGTGACTATCACGCAAGGACCATCGCCCCTCTCCTTCGGTCTCCCCTCGTGGAATTCGTCGGTGAGATTCGAGATGCCGCGAAGTCCGAGTTTCTCGGAGGCGCGCGCGCTCTGCTTTTCCCCGTCGATTGGCCCGAGCCATTCGGGCTCGTCATGATCGAGGCCATGGCTTGCGGTACGCCTGTGATCGCCTTCCGGAGGGGTTCCGTATCAGAGGTCATCGAGGATGGCGTGACCGGGTTCATCGTAGACGATGTGCAGCAGGCGATCGGGGCGGCTGCGCGGATCTCCGAGTTGAGCCGGTGGCGCGTTCGAGAAGAGTTCGACCGGCGCTTCACGTCTCGGCAGATGACGAACGAGTACCTGGCGCTCTACAAACGGATTGCGGAAAGCCCCGTCATCTGTAACGCGCCTTCTTCCAACCATGACGGAACCTCGACGGCCGTGAATCGCAGCACACACCGCGGGTGAGGAGGACGTTATGGGGCATAAACGTCCCAGGCTCTTCGCGCAAGCTCTGAACGAAGAACGGACACGGCCGACATCGACGGCGATTGGAGATGGGCAGGGCCCCGCAGGGCCGATCCCGAACTGACCGCCGTCACTGCGAATCGTTCGCAACCTGCAGCACGATCTTGCCCGGCGAGCTGCCGCGCTGCTTGGACGCGAAGGCTGCGACGCCTTGGGCGAGCGGCACGACGGCACCGACGACCGGGCGCAGCTCGCCCGCGGCGATGCGCCGGCCGAGCTCGCTGAGCTGCGTTTGGTGGGGCTCGACGACGAAGAACACCTCCCGCGGCCCACGACCATCGGTCCTGGCGGCAGGTGCCTCGACGACGGACACCGCCAGGGCGTCGTGCTTCAGGGACGAGCGTACCTGCGCGAACGTTTGCCCGCCGACCAAGTCGAACAGCAGGTGCGCGTCCCTCGCGGGTGCGGCGACATCGTCGCGGTCCACATCGACGAATGCGTCCGCCCCGAGTCCCAGCACGAGCTCGCGCGCCCACCCGCGCGCGCACGCCAAGACGCGCGCGCCGGCGGCGTGCGCAAGCTGCACGGCGAAGGTACCGACGCCGCCGCCCGCGCCGAGAATGAGCACGGTCTGCCCGGCCGCGAGCCGACCTTGGTCGAACAGCGCCTGAATTGCGGTCAGGCCGGCCATGGGAATGGCGGCTGCTTCCTGGTGGCTCAGCGTCGCGGGTTTGGGCGCGAGGTTCCGCGCCTCGACCGTGACGTACTCGGCGGCCGCTCCGTCGCGATACCAGTCGGTCAACCCGTAGACGGCGTCTCCTATCGCAGCGCCGGTCGTGCCGTATCCGAGGGCTGTGACGACGCCCGAGACCTCGTGGGCCGGGATGACCGGAAGACGGTCCCTTCCCGCGCGGTCCACCCACGTCGAGGGCCAGCTCAGCTCCGTCGGCGTGAAGCTGGCGGCATGAACCCGCACCAGGACATCCCCGATGCCGGGCATCGGCGGCGCTGCCTGTTCGTACCTGAGGCCGTCGGCCCCTCCTCGCTCGTGAGCTCGTAGGGCGTACATGGGTATGTGAATTGGGTGGATACCCGAGCACCCGCTGTCAAGCCGGAGACGAAGACCGAGGCCGGCGGGTCCCCGAGGCGCGATCAGTCGGGAAGGCCGGCGAGCACCGGATTGACCAGCGGCGGTGAGCGGTGAGGGGCGGATATCCGTCCGGGCTGTCGGTCCTGTTTCGATCGGAGCCAATCGGGCTCCGGCTCGCGGCGGGCCACTTTCCGCCCGAGGCCGCCCGCTATGTGTTGCTGGCTCTTCCCGTACCGGTCGTCGGCGACGAAGCCGGGCCCGGGCACTGGCGGCTTGGCGACGAACCGGCGCCACCCGGCGAGGCCGAACCCGATCGCCATGAGCTCGGCCCAGGCGACCACCAGCAGCATGGCGAGAAACGGGACAATGCCCCGGCGCCGGGCTGCCCGCAGCCTCGTCCAGCAGTCGGCGGTTACCACCGTGCCGTCGGAGCGGCGCAGGATCCGCACACACAGGCGTCCTTCGCCCTCCGCCACCAGCCGACGGGCCTCCGCGCGACCGAACGCCTCGACGTTGTAGACGTTCTGTCGGCACTGGCCGCAGAACCGAATCCGGTCGTCGCCGCGCATGCTCGACCAGGGAACCGTGCACGGCGAGGAGATCTCGACCTGGTCCACCGCATCTCGCTTCATGTCCCTCGATCAAGAGACAGCGGCTGCGCGAACAAGTTCCCGTCGAACGGAGACGCCGAAATCGCGGCGTGCAGGAACTGACCAATCCCGCCCGGCGCCACGGCGCCGCCGTTAGCGCTTTTCTGGCGTCTCGGCGATAACGGGCCGTGATGGACAGGCGAGAGCGGAAGAGCAAGCGCGGCGGGAGAGTGCTCGCCTGGGTCCTGCTGGCCGCCGTCGGTTGTCGGGCGTCCATGCGCCCGCCAGGGTCGGCCTCTGGGCTCCCGGCCGCGCCCGCGGCGATCTGCCCGATCGTCCCACTGGCGTTGACCGTTCGCGCGCCGGCGGCTCCGCCTCGAGCGATCATCTCCCTCGATGCGGAGGGGAACGTCAGCGTGTCGCTGTTGCCAGGGCAATCTCTCGCGGCCGTCCTCACCGGCGACGGATGCCTGGCCGATTCCGACGGTCTGTGGGCGGAGTGGGCGCCCGGCGACCGGCTCTGGACCGCGCACGAGACCTGGAAGGTGGCGTCGAAGAGCTGCCTGGCGCTGGCCGGCGGAGCGACTCTTTGCCTGCAGCCCGACGGTCGGGTCATGCAGCGCGAGGCGAACGGCGCCGCCACCTCCGACGTGTGGGGAACGATGCAGATCGTAGGTTACGACCAACGTGCCGCCTGCGCGGGGCTGCTGCTGCTGGGGACCTTTCTGGCCCTCACCCCCAGCATGGCGGTGGTCGACGGTCGTCCGGTCGTCGCGCCCGCGCCGACCGGCTCACGCTGCGCCCGCTTCCGGCGCCCGCGCTGACCGACGTCGGGCGGCAGTCAAAGGAGTGTGTTTGTCGGCCTTCGCGCACATCGTCACCGACGGTGGTGGCCGGCCGCTCACCGCCGAGATTGGTTCGAGAGAATAACTCTGAGCCGTTCCGGACGAGTTGCGGCTCTGGATCTCTAGGGGAGCCGTCAAGGCCCAAGTCGCAGCCCTGAGCCACCGAAGGTCGACAATGGGAGTGTCTATGCAAAATCCGATCTGTCGTCTCGCGATCGTCGAACCCGCTGGTCATCAACGCTGGGGCGGAGTCACGCGGTCGCGTGCCGCGCAAGCGGCTCTCGCGACGCTGCTGATGACGGGATGTGGATCCGGCGGCTCCTCGGCGATGTCGGGGACGGGAGGAACCGGCCCGGTGAGCGGCGCAGGCGGGACGAGCAGTGGGGGCGGCGCCGGTGGAACCAGCGCGACGGGCACGGGCGGGACCGGCTCCACCGGCGCGGCGACCGGCGGCATTACGGGGACGGGAACAGACGCGGCCGTTCCAGTCGTCGGTTCCCCGGACGCGAGCGCCAGCTGCACGCCCGGCGTCGAGGAGCTGGTCATCACCGACTGCGGCTACCCAACCACCACCAGCAATCCCCTCACGGCGACCGTCTTCAACGAGAACGAGGTCCTCCGCGCCATTCGCCCGGCAGGCTCCTGGCCGAACGGCGTCGTTCAGATGTTCTACAACGACGAGCACGCCATGACGCTCGGGGTGCGTGAGGTGGCGGTAAAGAGCAGCTCCGGGACCATCACCACTGATTATCCGGTCACCGCGCTCACCACCGATCCGGGGAGCTCGACCAACCCGCAGACGGGCACGAACATGCTGATCGGCGATCAGAGCGGGCTCGATCCCTCACTGCGGCCGATGTGGCCCTCCCTGTTCATCAGCGACATCAGCACCGATCCCAATAACCGATCGGGCGACTGGCAAATGGGCGGGGTGCCGACCGCCCCGAACGCCATCTTCGGCAGCTGGAAGGCGGCCGTCCGCACGGTCGACGACACCAAGACCCCGAGCGCCGTCACCATCACGCCGGACATGGACCCGATGAAAAACAACTGGAATCTCACCGGTGGCGATACGCCGCCGTCCGGCCTCGCCAACGAGGGGTACGGCGCCGAGGCGCGCTGGAACGTCCAGCTGACCCCGGGCCACTCCTACCGCCTCCAGGTGCTCGTGCACGACGGCGATCAGAACAAGGGCGGCGGAGACTCGGGCGAGGCTTGCGTCCTCTTCTGCGCGGGCGCCGGGAGCTGCACGGGATCCGAATGCAGCTCGACCGGAACGGGCGGATCCGGCGGGACTCCCCAGTGCCCGTCGGGGACCACCGCCTGCGGCGGAGGCGGACCCGACGGCCTCACCTGCGGGTCCGGCCTGGTCTGCGCCAACGGCTGCTGTCTGCCGGTTATCAATCTAGGCTGAGCTCGGATCATCGAATCCGATGGCGTGTGCCACGGTAATTCCCCCGGGGGCGTTGATTCGGGTGCCGGGCGTGGCGATCGCGACGACCACCTCCAATGAGGGGTCGAGATCCGGGAAATCAAGTGCGCGCGCGATGCCGTCTTGCCGCTGATTTGAAGGGCGTTCACCGATGGTTCGGCGGCTGACAGAGGCTCACCTTGGCCAGCGCGGAGGAGCTCATGACGCGCAACGGGAAGCCGTCCAACGGAAACGGGCACAAGAAGCCGAACGTGCTGGTCATCTTCGGCGACGACATCGGCCTCAGCAACATCAGCGCCTATTCGCAAGGGATGATGGGGTATCGGACGCCCAACATCGATCGCATCGCGCGCGAGGGCGTGCTGTTCACGGACTACTACGGCGAGCAGAGCTGCACCGCCGGGCGGGCCGCGTTCGTCATGGGGCAGAGCGTCTTCCGCTCCGGCCTCAGCAAGGTCGGGATGCCGGGCGCCGCGCTCGGGATGCGCCCCGAGGATCCGACGATCGCCGACCTGCTCAAGCCGCTCGGCTACGCGACCGGGCAGTTCGGCAAGAACCACCTCGGCGATCGCGACGAGCACCTGCCCACGATGCACGGCTTCGACGAGTTCTTCGGCAACCTCTATCACCTGAACGCCGAGGAAGAGCCGGAGCTGCCCGACTATCCGTCGGCCAAGGACTTCCCCAACTTTCGTAAGCAGTTCGGCCCGCGCGGCGTCCTGCACTGCTGGGCGAACCCCGATGGGTCACAGAAGATCGAGGACACCGGGCCGCTCACGAAGAAGCGGATGGAGACCGTCGACGACGAATTCGTCGCCGCCGCCAGCACCTGGATCAAGAAGCAGACCAAGGCCGGCACCCCCTGGTTCATGTGGTTCAACACTACGCACATGCATCTGCGGACCCACGCCAAGCCGGACAGCGTCGGCCAGGCGGGCCGCTGGCAGTCGCCCTACCACGACACGATGATCGATCACGACAAGGCCGTTGGCGCGCTGCTCGACCTGCTGGACGACATCGGCGCGGCTGACGACACGCTGGTCGTCTACAGCACCGACAACGGACCGCACGCGAACACCTGGCCGGACGGCGCGACCACGCCATTCCGCAGCGAGAAGGACACCAACTGGGAGGGGGCGTTCCGCGTCCCGGCGATGGCCCGCTGGCCGGGGAAGATCAAGCCGGGGACGGTCTCCAACGAGCTGATGAGCCACCTCGACTGGCTGCCGACGATCCTCTCCGCGGCTGGTGAGCCGCACATCAAGGAGAAGCTGCTGGCGGGCCACGACGTGGGGCGGAAGCACTTCAAGGTCCACCTCGACGGCTTCGACCTGCTTCCCCACCTGACGGGGAAGACCGCGAAGAGCCCGCGCGAGGGGTTCTTCTACTTCTCGGACGACGGCGATCTGGTCGCCGTTCGCTACGACAACTGGAAGATGGTGTTCATGGAGCAGCGTGTCCGCGGCACGCTCGCGGTCTGGGCCGAGCCGTTCGTCACGTTGCGGGCGCCGAAGATGTTCAACCTGCGCACCGATCCGTACGAACACGCGGACTACACCTCGAACACCTATTACGACTGGGTCCTCGACCACGCGTTCTTGGCGGTCCCGACGCAGCAGATCGTGGGCAAGTTCCTGGCCACGTTCCGCGAGTTCCCGCCCCGCCAGAAGGCGGCCAGCTTCACCATCGATCAGGTGATGGAGAAGCTGACCCAGGGATTGAGCATCAAGTAGCGTCTGCGATCACGAACTGGAGGAGGTTTTCCCATGCCCGCCAACCACGCCATGGATCACATGGTGGTCGTGCTGTTTGAAAATCGCTCGTTCGACAACGTCCTCGGCCGTCTTTACGGTCCGGGAGACGGCAAGACGTTCGAGGGTGTCCTCGGCAAGGACCTCTCGAACCCCATTCCGGCATGGGCCGAGCACGGCGCCAACCTCAAGGTCGTGCCCTACCAGGTCGCCACCGACATGGACAGCCCCAATCCCGACAGCGGCGAGGAGCATTCGCACACCAACACGCAGCTCTACAACATCTTGAATGAGCACAACCGCTTCAAGCTCGGCGAGGAGGTCACGGCGCCGTACAACGCCCCGGCGCCGGGTACGCGGCCGACCATGGACGGTTTCGTCACCGACTACATCAGCACGTTCACCGCCGAGATGGGCCGCCAGCCCACCTACGCGGAGTACTCCCAGATCATGACGGGCTTCACGCCCAAGCAGCTCCCGGTGTTGAGCGGGCTGGCGCGTTCGTTCGGCGTCTTCGACCACTGGTTTGCCGAAGTCCCCTCCCAGACCTTCGGGAACCGGTCGTTCTGGACGGCCGCGCAATCGTCCGGCTTTGTCGTGAACTCGCCCTTCGGCAAGTGGCTCACCAAGAACAACGTCGAGACGATCTTCGAGCGGCTGGAGAAGCACGGCAAGACCTGGAAGATCTACGTCTGCGCCCCAGACCGCGTTTCGTATCACGGTCTGGTTCACTACGCGCGGCTGAAGGATCGTCTGGCCACGCATGTCGTGCCGTTCACCGAATTCGAGGCCGACGCCGCCAGAGGCGAACTGCCCGACCTGGCGTTGATCGAGCCGGCCATGACCCTGGGGCACTGTGACTACCACCCGGGGTTCGCGCGAGCTCTCGGGCACGGTGTGGTGCTCGACACCGCCGATCCCCCTTCGTCGGTCCTGGGAGGAGAGGCCTTCCTGGCGCGGATCTATGACGCCTACAAGGGGATGCGATCTTCGAAGGGCACGAACGTCTGGAACACCGCCCTCCTGATCGGCTGGGATGAGCCGGGCGGAACCTACGATCACGTCGCCCCCGGACCCGTGCCCCCGCCCGATCGGGCCGGACCGGCCGGCGAGCTCGGTTTCAAGTTCGACCGTTCCGGCTACCGCGTGCCCGCCATCATCGTGTCGCCCTGGGTCGAGCCGGGTTCGGTTTACAACGAGGAGTACCGCCACACCTCGCTCATCGCGACGCTGCGCAAAGAGTGGGGTCTGGGAGATGCTTTCAGTGGCCGGGATGCCGCCGCCCGCACGTTCTCGTCGGTGTTCGCGCGCGACGCCGCACGAGATCCGGAGACCTGGCCGGCACTGACGCCTCGCTCGGTGCCCGAGTACATCCAGGATACGTTGGCCCTCGGGCAGACGCTTTCGAAGCTGGGTCGAGCCGCCTTCGAGACGATGCGGCAGTTTGCGAAGCTGAACAACGCCGAGATCGAAGGTCTGCCCAAGGACCCGAAGGCGCCCATTCCGGCGGAACGGGCGGTGGAGATCATGCAGAACTTCGCGGCGCTCATCTTCCCGAAGCTGGCTGTCCCCGGCGCCCCGAGCCCGAAGCCGCCGGCGCGGCCGGCGGGGGCGGGCGCCCGCCGGGCTTGAGCCACGCAGCGTCCGGACGCGGCGGTCCGTAAGGCGACGTCGCAATCGTCGCCGTGCTCGGGGTCCGAGCTTGATGGTCCGCACCGCGACCCCAGCATTTCGGCCATGCCCAACATCCCGCGATTTCTCCTGTGGTGCGTGGCGATCGCCGCGCTGGGCACATCCTGCGAAAGAGCGACGGCCGGCGTGGATAAAGCGGCCGGCGGCGGCGACAAGGCGAAATCGGCGGCGTCGGCTCCGGGTGGGTTTTCGTTCGCGGTGTACGGCGACTCGCGTTCGATGATGTACCTCCCCTACAAGGAGAGCGAGAAGGCCGAAACGCACAAGCTGATGGTCGACCTCTTCACGATTGCGATGCCCGAGATCGTTTCGGACATCGTGGTCAAGAAGAAGGTGAAGATGTCCTACGACCCGACCACGCGCGAGCTGGTGCAACTGGTGATGCCGTTCGAGAGCAAGAGCGAGGTGACCACCTTGCGCCTCGACAAGGGCTGGGTCACGGAGGCCTCCGTCGAGGACACGAAGCTGCTGCCGGGTGTGAACCGCACGATGTTCCGGCTGGAGGGGGGCAAGTGGGTCGCGGAGGGGGTCGTCAAGGAGGTGCAGGGCGGAAGGGCCCGCTTCATCCTCAACACCGGCGACATGGTCTGGTGGGGCAAGCAGGCCGCGTCGCCGTCCGAGAACCCGTACTGGACGTTGATCAACGAGCAGGTCATCAAGCAGCTCCCGCCGCCCGACCCGGAGATGGAAAAAGCCGGGCTGCCGGGGCGCATCTTCCCCGCCGTCGGGAACCACGAGGTCTGGGAGGATTCGGACGTCGAGGGCCTCCTCACCTCGTTCCCGTACCTCAAGAAGCTCGGGGTCACGCCCGAGCGCCTCATCTACACGTTCGACTTCAAGGACAGCCGCTTCATCTTCCTCTGGACGGGCCACTACGATCACCACAAGCCCTCGGCATGGGACGGCACCCGCCCGAAATACGAGGAGCAGATGACACAACTGCGGCAGTGGCTCGACGACGCCAAGGCCAGCGGCAAGCGGAAGGTCTTCGTCTCGTTCCATGCGCCCGCCTTCGCCCGTTCGGGAATGGGCGCCATCCCGGAGAAGCAGAATCCGCACAGCGTGCTGGCCGCCTACGCCAAGGATCTGGACATCGTCGTGTTCAACGGACACGTTCACACGACCGAGCTCTACAACGTCGACGGCGTGAAGTACCTCCTGCTCGGCGGCGGGGGCGCCGAACAGGATCCGATTCTCCCCGGGCGAACGGCCATCGGGGTGCCGGCGAACTATCCGCCCGACCTGTACTGGAAAGGCGAGCCTCCGCGCGAGGACTACAACTACCTCCTCGTCGACGTGCAGCCGGGACAGCCGACCAAGTTCACCCTCAACCGGTTTCGCCCCGGATCGGCCGAGCCGTTCGCGACCGTCGAGCTCTTTCGACCGAACTGATGATCTTTCTGGTCTCGTTCGGAAAGGCGCTGACCGTCGTCCACGTGCTCGCCGCGATGGTGATGCTCGGCGCCGTCACCCATCAGGTGGTGGTCGCCTGGCGCGCGCTGGGGGGCCGGCTCAATCCGCGTCTCGCCCGGATCTACGGTGTCACGGGCCTGGTCGCGTGCGCCGTGACGACCGCGCTTGGCGCGGCCATCTACCCGACCTACCGGTACCACGTCCGGGGGCGGTATCTCGACCACTGCGCCGTGGGCATGTCCAAGCTCTTCGACGTGAAGGAGGACTTCGCAGTTTTCGCCCTCCTCGTCGCGACGGCCGTCTGGCTCACGGTGCGCGGCCTCGAGCGCAAATCCTCGCGCGAGCACCTCTGGATCTACGCGGGCTCGACGTACGCGCTCGCGGGCCTCGTCTGGTTCAACTCGCTGTCGGGTTTCGTCATCACGCTGACGCGCGGCGTGCCGTGAGCGAGGAGCCGGCTCCTGCCCTCTGGGCGGCCCTCTTCGCCGTCACCTGCGGTTCGATCGCGTACGTCGCGCTGATGCGCGCGAGCTCGGGGTTGTGGTATCTGCCCCTGACGCGCGCCTGGGCCCTCGGCCCCAAGCCGCCGACGCTGGCGATGGCGTGGTTCGGGCGCACGCTCGCCGTCCTCGTGTTTGCGGCGGTTGGGGCGCTCGTCGGGCACGGCGCCGCGCGCCGCAGCACGCGCGTCCTGAGGGTCCTCGCGATGGCGGCGGCCGCGTCGATGATCGTCGCCGTGGGCATGTGCATCGCTGAAAGCATCGATCGACCGACGAAGCCAATCCCGCTGCCCAGCGGACAGCCGGTCGTTTGCGATCCTGCACTGTGAGGATCCGACCCCTCGGAGGAGCCTATTTCACGAAGAGATCCCGGAGCTTACGATTGCGGGGTGACGGCACTCGAGCCCGCGACCTCCGCCTGCCGCCGCCGCGGCGGACTTGCAGGATTGACGAAGTGCCGCAAGGACCGACGTTAACCATATGAGGGGTCGTATGGAAGAGGGCCTGGCGACGACCGCCGCGTCTCGGAGAGCCAACCCGGCCGGAAAACTCTTGTGGGCGCTCATCGCGATCGCCGGTGCCTTCTGCCTGGGGGTCGTCGCGCTCCGTCGGGGCGAGCCGGTCAATGCGATCTGGATCGTCACGGCCGCGATCGCCGTGTTCCTGATCGCTTATCGCTTCTATGGCCGCTTCGTCGCCGACAAAGTGCTGGAGCTCGACCCGAGCCGCGCCACGCCGGCCGTGCTGCGGAACGACGGGCTGGACTACGTGCCCACCCACAGGTGGGTCGTCTTCGGGCACCACTTTGCCGCGATCGCCGGCGCCGGTCCGCTGGTCGGCCCGGTGCTCGCGGCGCAGATGGGGTATTTGCCGGGGACACTCTGGATCCTGGTCGGGGTGGTGTTCGCGGGAGCGGTGCAGGATTTCATGATCCTGGGACTGTCCTTGCGCCACGGTGGACGTTCGCTCGGGCAGATGCTGCGCGAAGAGCTGGGCGAATTGCCGGGCGTGATCGCGATGGTCGGAGTCCTGGTGCTGATGATGATCGTCCTGGCCGTGCTGGCGCTGGTGGTCGTCAAGGCGCTGACGCACAGCCCCTGGGGAACCTTCACGGTCGCCTGCACGATTCCGATCGCCCTGCTCATGGGCATCTATCTGCGCTACCTGCGGCCGGGCCGCATTCTCGAGGTGTCGCTCATCGGCCTGGTTCTCCTGCTGGCCTCGATCTGGTTCGGTGCCCACGTGGCCGCGTCCCCCGTGCTGTCGTCCTGGTTCGACTGCGACGCGCGCCACCTGGCCTGGCTCTTGATCGGCTACGGCTTCTTCGCGTCCGTGCTGCCGGTGTGGCTGCTTCTGGCGCCTCGGGACTATCTATCGACGTTCCTGAAGATCGGCACCATCGCGCTGCTGGCGCTCGCGATCATCCTGTCGGCGCCGCGGCTGCAGATGCCGGCGATCACCAGATTCATCGACGGCACCGGCCCGGTGTTCGCAGGCAGTCTCTTCCCGTTCCTGTTCATCACGATCGCCTGCGGCGCGGTCTCGGGCTGGCACGCGATCATCGCGTCGGGAACCACGCCGAAGTTGCTCGCCAACGAAGACCAGGCACGGCTCGTCGGTTACGGCGGCATGCTGATGGAGGCATTCGTGGCCGTCATGGCCTTGATTGCCGCGGCGTCGTTGCACCCGGGTGTCTATTTCGCGATGAACTCACCAAGCGCGGTCATCGGCACCACGGTCGAGCACGCGGCGGCGACCATCGGCAGCTGGGGCTTCGTGATCACGCCCGCCGAGCTGAGCGAAACCGCGCGAAAGATAGGCGAGCACACCTTGCTGAGTCGCGCGGGCGGCGCGCCGACGTTGGCCGTCGGGATGGCGCAGCTGCTGCACAACATCCTGCCCGGTCAGCGCATGATGGCGTTCTGGTATCACTACGCTATTTTGTTCGAGGCGTTGTTCATCCTGACGACCGTCGATGCAGGCACGCGCGTCGGGCGCTTCATGATTCAGGAGATCGCCGGGCTCATTCACCCGCACCTCAAGCGGACCGAGTCCTGGAGCAGCAACGTCATCGCCACGATCGTCTGTGTCGGCGTCTGGGGCTACTTCCTGTATCAGGGCGCGCTCGACCCGCTCGGGGGCATCAATACACTCTGG
>Ga0210389_10003435_pt1 | contig 12356 bp, 9 predicted proteins | sample IncBWH28OmetaG_FD_160127 | JGI IMG/M metagenome (GOLD analysis project Ga0210389, IMG submission 160127) | Forest soil microbial communities from Barre Woods Harvard Forest LTER site, Petersham, Massachusetts, United States - Inc-BW-H-28-O ...
ATGGAGCAGTTCGCGCTCGAGCCGAACAACCAGGTGCCGGGCACCGGCCTGTCCCCGGACCGGATGCTGCTCGCCCGGGGGTTCTCCTACGCCGACGCGCACCGCGCCCGGCTCGGGAAGAACTACGCGCAGATCCCGGTCAACGCGCCGAAGTCGCCGGTCCGCGCCTACTCAAGGGACGGCCTGATGCGGATGACCAACGCCTCGGACCCGATCTACACGCCCAACTCCAAGGGCGGTCCGCAGGGTAACCCGGCTGTCGCAGCCGAGGTGACCTGGCACGCCGACGGCGACATGGTCCGCTCGGCCTACACCCTGCGTCGCGACGACGACGACTGGGGCCAGGCCGGTGATCTCGTGCGCAATGTCATGGACGACGCCGCCAGGAAGCGTCTTGTGTCCAACATCGTCGGCCACCTGCTCAACGGTGTGTCCGAGCCGATTCTCGTACGTGCCTTCCAGTACTGGAAGAACGTCGACCAGACCCTCGGCGAGAGGGTCGAGAAGGGCGTCCGCGACGGGCAGTCCTGACCCGGCGGCCGCCTTCCACGGGGCCCGGCGCTTTACTCCCACGCGCCGGGCCCCGCTTTCTTTTAGCCATAAGGAGACATCCTTCTAGTCATAAGGAGACGTCGATGTCAGCCAACGGAGAGTCCACTGCTGGGGTGAAGATCCCGGACACCAAGCTGGCCCGCGAGGCCACCGAACTGATCTGCAAGCGCACCAGCGACGTGATTTACGATCATTCCCGTCGGGTTTACTTCTGGGGCAGCCTGCAGGGCCGCAACCGCGGGCTGAGCTTCGACCCCGAGCTGCTCTACATCGGCGCGATGTTCCACGACCTCGGCCTGAACCCCGAGTTCCGCGAGAGCGGCCGCCGCTTCGAGGTCGACAGCGCCGACGAGGCCCGCACCTTCCTGCACGCCCACGGCGTCCCCGAAGACAGCATCCGCCGCGTCTGGACCGCCATCGCCCTGCACACCACCCCCGGCATCCCCCAGCACATGGAACCCGAGGTCGCCCTCGTCACCGCCGGCGTCGAGTACGACGTCCTCGGCATCGGCTACCGCGACATCAGCGACGCCGACCGCGCGCAGATCACCGCCCTGCACCCCCGCCCCGACTTCAAGCGCCGCATCCTCGCCGCCTTCACCGACGGCATCGCCCCCAAGCCGGAAACCACCTTCGGCAACGTCAAGGCCGACGTCCTGGAGGCCTACATCCCCGGCTTCCAGCGCGGCAACTTCGTCGACACCATCCTCAACTCCGAATGGCCGCAGTAGTTCCGAGGCCTCATGACAGCAGGGAAGCCCGGTGGCTCTGGCCAGCGGGCTTCCCTGCTAGGGCACTTTCCGAGGCTTGACAATCGTGCGTTTGCGCAAGGACTCAAGCCATTCCTGCCCGCTGAGTAGTCGCGTGGTCTTGCCCGACTTGACCTCATCCGCGGCCGCGACCGCCATCGCGACGCTGGCGGCGGTCATGTCATCGGGCGCCTCGTACACGATGAGCAAGTCATACTCGCCGAATGGAAAGGCGGCCACCAGGACCTTGGCTCCCAGGTCCTCCAGTATCGCCCTGATCGCTTCCGCGGGGTCCTGCGGCTCCTTGAGCTGAGCCGCCATCGACTTCGCGGTATAGGAGGCCTGGTACATGTAGAGCGCCATCGAGATTCCCCTCGGCCGGGAACGGGGCGTGTACCCAGACGTACCCAGAGCCCCAGGAATCATGTGACCGCCATTGCCGGGGGGCGTGACGGGACTATCGGGGGGTATTGCACCGGGCAACGTCGCGGGGTCCTGCGTACCTGGGCAAACGCATCGGATCACGACGAAAAATCTCGCCGAGGAGAGCCCATGAACCATTCCACTGGCCACGACATCGATCCGACCTTTTACCGCAGCCCGGCCGATGCGATCAGCGCACCCGCGGAGAAGCTGGCCTATGTGGTCGCCTTCGACCGCGCCGCCCACCGGCCGGACGCGCTCGTCGTGCTTGACGTCGACCCGGCGTCGCCCCGATACGGCCAGATCGCCGGCTGGACCGACCTACCGACTCGCGGCAACGAGCTGCACCACTTCGGCTGGAACGCCTGCAGCAGCGCGTTCGCCCACGCGGGGCACCACACCGACGGACTACAACGCAGGTACCTGCTGCTGCCCGGGATACGGTCGTCCGACATCCATGTCTACGACACCCACCCAGACCCAGCCCTTCCCCGGCTGGTCCGCACCGTCCGCGCGGAAGACCTGGCCGGGAAGGCCGGCTACTCCCGGCCGCACACCCTGCACTGCGGCCCGGACGGGATCTTCCTGTCCTGCCTCGGCGGCGCGTACGGAACCGACGGCCCGGGCGGCATCGCCCTGCTTGACCACGACACCTTCGACGTGCTGCGCGCCTGGGAAACCGACCGCGGCGGACAATACCTGGCCTACGACGCCTGGTGGCACCTGAACCAGAACGTCCTGATCACCAGCGAGTGGGGCACCCCCTCGATGATCGAGGACGGGATCGTCCCCGAACTGCTGCTCGGCAACGAATACGGGCACCGGCTGCACTTCTGGGACATGGCGGCAGGCAAGCACCTGCAGACGGTCGACCTCGGCGCACAGCACCAGATGGTCCTCGAGCTGCGCCCGTCCCACGATCCCGAGCAGACCTGGGGTTTCGTCGGCGTGGTGGTCAGCACCGAGGATCTTTCCGCCTCGGTGTGGCGGTGGAGCCACAGCAATGAAGGCTGGCGCGCCGACAAGGTGATCACCATCCCGGCCGAGCCCGCTTCCCCTGATGACCTGCCGCCCGCGCTCCAGCCGTTCGGCGCGGTGCCGCCGCTGGTCTCCGACATCGACCTGTCCGTGGACGACAAGTTCCTCTACGTCTCCTGCTGGGGGACCGGCGAGCTGAAGCAGTACGACGTCAGCGACCCGTCGCAGCCACGAGAGGCCGGCTCGGTCCGGCTTGGCGGCATCGTCGGCCGGGTCGCGCATCCCGCCGCACCGGGCCAGCGGCTGGCCGGCGGCCCGCAAATGGTGGAGGTCAGCCGGGACGGCAGGCGGATCTACCTGACCAACTCGCTGTACGGGTCGTGGGACGACCAGTTCTACCCGGACGGCGTGGGCGCCTGGTTCGCCAAGATCGACACCGACCCTGCCGCGGGCGGCGGGCTACGCATCGACGAGAAGTTCTTCCCGCACGGGGATGACTTCCGCGGCCTGCGCGTGCACCAGGTCCGGCTGCAGGGCGGCGACTCCTCTTCCGACTCGTACTGCTACCGGTCCTAGTCCGCTACCACCTAAGCCCACGCGGGGCCGGACGGGTACTCGTGCTCGTGCACCGACGGCGGCTTGATCTCCATCGAGTTCCCGGGGGCCAGCGGCGCGGTGTAGCGGCCGCCGACGACGGAGGCCGGACTGGTGAAGTGCTCGTGGAGGTGGTCGATCCACTCGATCGCGCGCCCGTCGAGGCTTCCGGACACGGCCGCGTAGTCGAAGAACGACAGGTGCTGCACTGCCTCGCACAGGCCCACTCCGCCCGCGTGCGGGCACACTCGCACCCCGAACTTCGCGGCTAGGAGCAGGTTGGCGATGTTCTCGTTGACGCCGCCAACCCGGCAGGCGTCGATCTGCATGACGTCGATGGCGCCGAGCTGGAGGAGCTGCTTGAACACGACCCTGTTGGCGACGTGCTCGCCGGTCGCGACGGGCACCGGCACGACACCGCGGCGGATCGCCGCCATGCCGAGCACGTCGTCAGGGCTGGTGGGCTCCTCGATCCAGGTCAGGTCGAACGGCGCGAGCTCGTTGATCCAGGAGATCGCCTCGGGCACGTCCCAGACCTGGTTGGCGTCGACGGCGATCCGCATGCGGTCGCCGACGACCTGGCGGGCGAGCTTGAGCCGGGCGATGTCGGCGGCCCTGTCGGCGCCGACCTTGAGCTTGACCTGGGTGAAGCCGTCGTCGGCCGCTTCCCGCAGGAGCGCGGCGAGCTTGTCGTCGGAGTAGCCGAGCCAGCCCGGGGACGTGCTGTAGGCGGGGTAGCCGTTGTGCTGCAACTCGGCGATCCGGTCTTCCTTCCCCGGCTCGGCCTTGCGCAGGATGGCGAGGGCCTCATCGGGGGTGAGCGCGTCGGTCAGGTAGCGGAAGTCGACAAGCCCGACGATCTGCTCGGGGCTGAGGCGGGCGAGGTACCGCCACAGCGGCTCCCCCGCTGCTCTGGTCACGAGGTCCCAGCCGGCGTTGACGACCGCCCCGATCGCCATGTGCATAACGCCCTTCTCGGGGCCGAGCCAGCGCAGCGGGCTGTCGGCCACGAGCCGCCTGGACAGCAGGCCGGGGTCCGCGGTGAGCGCGCCGACGTCCTGCCCCAGGACATGGGGCTCAAGCGCCCGCAGGGCAGCGACCTGGACGTCGTTCCCCTCCCCGATCGTGAACACGAACCCGTGACCGGACAGGCTTGGGTCGTCGGTGCGCAGCACCAGGTACGCGGCCGAGTAGTCCGGGGCGGGGTTCATCGCGTCCGACCCGTCAAGCGCTCGTGACGTCGGGAACCGGACGTCGTACGTCTCCATGCCGGTGATACGTGCCACTAGAAGTCTCCTCGTGTCATGCAAGAACTCTTTCTTTTGATGTTTCTGAGGGTATGGACTTGCGCGACCAGGCCAAAAAGAAAGGAGTTCTTAAGCGACGCTCCATCCGCCGTCCACGGTGACGCACTCGCCCGTGATGAAGCCGGCGTTGCCGGAGGCCAGGAACGTGATCACCCGGGCGATCTCCTCTGGGGTGCCGAGCCTGCCGATCGGCGCGCGGGACACCAGGGCCTGCCGGGCGGGCGTCCCGTCGATATCCCGGGTCATCTCGGTGGCGACGAAGCCGACCGCCACCGTGTTCACCCGCACGCCGTGGCCGGCCCACTCGACGGCCAGCGTCCGCATGAGCCCGAGCAGCCCGCTCTTGGCCGTCCCGTAGGCCACGGTGTCTCGCAGCCCGGCGCGGGCGCTCGTCATCGAGCCGACGTACAGCACGGAACCCGGCCGCTGGCGGGCGATCAGCGGCCGGGCCACCGCTCGCGACAGCGCGAAGGCGGCCCGCAGGTGGATGCCGGTGACGTTGTCGAAGTCCTCTAGGGTCATGTCGATAGCGGGCTTGCGGACCTGGTTGCCCGCCGCGTGGACCAGGACGCTGATGTCGTCGCCGGCCAGCGCGGCGGCCGCCGCCACCAGTTCCTCGGCGTCGTCGCCCCGCCCAACGTCCCAGGGCAGCGGGAACGCGGTCCCGCCGTCGGCGGCGACGCGCTCGCTCACCTGCTCGAGCCGGTCGGTCCGGCGGCCGACCAGGACCACCGCGGCCCCAGTACGGGCAAGCTCGATGGCGGTCGCCGCGCCTATGCCGCTGCCCGCTCCCGTGACCAGGGCGGCGGAGCCTCCCAGGTCGATGATCTGGCCTGTCATCACCCTCCTTTGACTCCGATGTCAGCGCAGAGGACATCGGACGTCAAGCTAAGGTCTGCCTACCTTCCTCGTCAACCATCCATTCATCTGAATCTCACCAGCTACACGAACCAATGACGAAGTATCAGTGGAACCAGGAGTTCTGCCGGGGGTACGATGCTCGTCATTAGCCGACATGACTCCCCCAGCAGTCCACCGAGACATCCGATGTCCCTAGCTACGTGATCGGATGTCATTCGAGAAAGGCGCCAGGTGAGCATCACCGACGACGCGCTCGCCCGGCTGAGGGACTTGATTCTGTCCGGTGAGCTTCAGCCCGGGTCGCAGCTTCCGCCCGAGCAGGAGCTGGCGAGCCAGCTTGGGGTGTCCCGCAGCTCCATGCGCGAGGCGGTCCGGGCGCTCACCCATGCGCGGCTCGTCGAGGTCCGCAGGGGCCTCGGTACCTTCGTCACCGGCCTTGAGCCGGCCCTCCTGCTGGAGGGCGTGCGGACCGCGGCCCAGGCGGCCCGCGACGAGAGCGTCTTCGAGATCTTCGAGGTCCGGCGGATCCTCGAGCCCGCCGCGGCTGGCCTCGCGGCGTCGCGGATCACCGAGGCGCAGCTCGCCGAGCTGCGCGGGGACCTTGACGCCATGCGGCAGGCGAAGCGGAACCCGGCCGAGTTCATCCGCCATGACGAGGCGTTCCACAACCGCATCGCGCACGCAGCCGGCAATTCGTGGCTTGAGGCCCTGCTGCGCGGCCTCGCCGCCCCGACCATCCAGGTCCGCACCCGCCGCCTGCAGGCGGGCGAGCAGGTTCCCGGGCTCACCATCACGCAGCACGAGCGGATCTACGACGCGCTCGTGCGCCGGGACACCGCGCTGGCGGAGGCCACATCCCTGCTGCACATAGCCACCACGGCCGATGGCCTCCAGGCGCTTCTGGTCAGTGATGACCAGGAAGGGCTCACCTGACTTCGCCGTCAGTGAGCGCAAGAGAACACCAAGAACACCTGAGGAAAGGCATCTATGGCAACCCATAGCAGCGTCGAAGTCGTCCGTCTCACCGACGACGTATCCATCCCGCTCATCGGTTTCGGCACGTGGCAGCTTGATGGCAAGGACGCCTACAACGGGACCCGGGCCGCGTTGGAGATCGGCTACCGCCACATTGACACCGCCACGGGTTACGCCAACGAGGACCAGGTCGGGGCGGCCATCCGCGACAGCGGTGTCGGCCGCGAGAACGTGTTCATCACGACCAAGTGCCCGCCGGACAGGGCCGGGCAGGAGCGCGAGACCATCGACGACAGTCTCAAGGCGCTGGGTGTCGACTTCGTCGACCTGTGGCTCGTGCACTGGCCGCCGAACGGCGAGGCCCGCCCGGAAACCTGGAAGGCGTTCATCGAAGCCCTAGAGCAGGGCAAGACGCGCGCGATCGGCGTGAGCAACTACAGCCTCGCGCAGATCGACGAGCTGGTCGCGGCCACCGGCACGACGCCCGCACTGAACCAGATCCCGTGGAACCCGTTCGCCTACGACGCGAACCTGGTCAGCGAGTTGGGCGGCCGCAACGTCGTCCTTGAGGGCTATAGCCCACTCAAGCGCAGCGACCTGAGCAACCCGGTGCTTGGCGAGATCGCCGCCGCGCACGGCAAGACACCGGCGCAGGTGATCCTGCGCTGGCACGTCGAGCACGGCTTCGTGGTGATCCCGCGCTCGGCGCGCCGCGAGCGCATCGAGGAGAACTACGCGATCTTCGACTTCGAGCTGACCGGGGACGAGGTCAGCCGGATCGACGGGCTGAAGGCCTAGGCAGGAAGATCGTCCGTTAGCTGGATGCCGGCGGGGTCAGCTCGCTGGCATCCAGGACGGGCGGCTAGCCGGGTTCGGCGGGCGGCTGTGCCTCGTCGGCCAGCTTCGCGTAGGCGGGGGCGAGCAGGTCGGGGAGGGACTGGCCCCGGATCTCGATGTCGGGCGGGACGGCGAGGCGCAGTAGCAGGTCCTGCGGCGCGGGCTGGCTCTGCGGCAGGGTACGCAGGCGCGCCTGGCTCAGGCCCGGTGACCAGAACGCCTCCAGGGATTCCGCGAGCGAGGGGCCCGTCACGTCCGACAAGACCGCCAGCGCAGGGCTGTCTCCCGGGCCACCGGACGGGCCGGCTCCGGCCTGGGCAGGGCCAGCGGCGGCGGGGCCCGCGGCAGCCGCCTTGCCGCGCAGCGCGGTCAGCAGGCTGTCGCGGTCCTTGCCCCGCCAGGCCAGCATCGCGAACGGGTCGGCGTCGAACGCCTCGGCGAGCACGTAGCAGACCGCGGCGAGGTGCTTGCACGGCATCCCCCAGTCCGGGCAGTTGCATGCCATGTCCAAGTCGCGCGCGGCCTTCGGGAACAGCGGCGTTCCGCAGGAATCGAAGACCTCCTCGATCTCGGCGGGCATCTCGCCCGCGAGCAGCCGGGCGCGGAACAGCGCCTGCGCGGCCAGCCGGGACTCCACCTCGGTCCACTGGGCGGAGGTCAGCGGCCGCACCGCGATCGATACCGCATACGGCGTCGGGCGCGACCCCTGCACCCGCGCGGTCACCTTCCCGGTGGACAGCGCGAACTCCAGCACCTGACCCTTCCGGGCGTAGGAACGGCCGCGCTGCAGCCTGCTGCTCATCCCGTAGGAGTCGAGCACCGCGATGAACCGCTGCGACCACCACTGCTCGCCGATCGCGCCGCGCTTGCTCTTCGCCTTGACGCCGCCCTCAACGGCGATGGGACCAGAAGATTCGTACCGGTACCAGGGGCTCATCAGGACACCGCCTCGGGCGACAGCGTGAGGACCTCGCGCAGCGCGGCGGTGGATAGCTCGGTCAGCCAGCTTTCGCCGGTGCCCACGATCTGCTCGGCCAAGGCCTTCTTCTGCTCGATCATGGCGTCGATCCGCTCCTCAAGCGTGCCCACGCAGACGAACTTGCGGACCTGGACGTCGCGCCGCTGACCGATGCGGAACGCCCGGTCCGTCGCCTGGTCCTCCACCGCCGGGTTCCACCAGCGGTCGACGTGGATGACGTGGTTCGCCGCGGTCAGGTTCAGTCCGGTGCCGCCCGCCTTGAGCGACAGCAGGAACAGCAGCGGCTCGTCGGACTCCTGGAACCGGGCGACCATCGCGTCCCGCTGCTTCTTCGTCGTCCCGCCGTGCAGGAAGAGCACCTGGCAGCCGATCCGCGCGGTCAGGTACGGCAGCAGCATCCGGCCGAACTCCGCGTACTGGGTGAAGCACAGTGCCTTGTCGCCCTCGGCGGTGATCTCCTCGCAGAGTTCCTCGAGCCGGGCCAGCTTGCCTGACCGGCCGTCGAGCCGGGAGCCGTCGCCGAGCAGGTGCGCGGGGTGGTTGCAGACCTGCTTGAGCTTGGCCATCGTGGCGAGCACGAGCCCGCGCCTGGTGATGCCTTCGGACTCGTTGATCTTCGCGAGCATGTCGCTGACGGTCGCCTCGTACAGGCTGGCCTGTTCCTGCGTGAGGTTGCACCAGACCTTCATCTCCTGCTTGTCCGGCAGGTCGGAGATGATCGACCGGTCCGTCTTCAGGCGGCGCAGCACGAACGGCTGGGTCACCAGGCGCAGCCGCTCGGCCGCTTCCGCCGACCCGTACCGCTCGATCGGCACCGCGTACACGTCGCGGAATGACTTCTCCGGGCCGAGTATGCCGGGGTTCGCGAACTCCATGATCGACCAGAGCTCGGACAGCTGGTTCTCCACCGGCGTGCCGGTCAGCGCGATCCGCGACCTCGCGGGCAGCGCCCGCACCGCCTTCGCCTGCTGGCTCAGGTGATTCTTGATCGCCTGAGCCTCATCACAGACCAATCGCGCCCAGCGCATCGCCGATAGCGCCTCGCGGTCCCGGACGGCGGTCTGGTACGTGGTGATCACCAGGTCCGCGTCGGCGAGCGCGGCCGCCAACTCGGCGCCGGACAGCCGGTCGGCCCCGTGGTGCACGTGCACCACCAGGTCCGGGGTGAACCGCTCCGCTTCCCGCTGCCAGTTGCCGGTGAGCGACATCGGACAGATCAGCAGGGTCGGACCAACAGAATTATCCCGAACGGCAGCGTGTTCCACGCGTTCCGCCCACAACAACGACAGGAGCTGGACGGTCTTTCCCAGGCCCATATCGTCGGCGAGGACGGCACCGACGCCGAGCCGGCCGAGGAACGAAAGCCAGGACAGCCCGCGCTGCTGGTACGGGCGCAGCATGCCGGCGAAGCCCTCCGGCGTCTCCATGGGTTCAAGACGCTGATCGGCCTGGCCGGACAGCAGGTCGCCGAGCCACCCGTCGGCGTCCACCTCGGTCAGCGGAAGCTCGCTCGCACCGTCGCTCCCTATGGCGACCGCGAGGACATCCGCCGCGGTCATGGCGCCGGACTGCTTGCGCTCAAGGAACTTCAGAGCGGCCTTCAGATGCCGGTCGTCGAGCTCGACCCACTGGCCGCGGACGCGGACGAGCGGCACCTTCAGCCGGGCGAGCTCGGCGAGTTCCGCCGCGGAGAGCACGTCGTCACCGAGGGCCACGTCATAGCGGAAGTTCACCAGGTCCCGCATGCCGAACTGGCTTTCCCTGCCTGAAGCCGACGAGCCGCTCGACGACCGCGTCGTCAGCTTCATGCCGAGTCGTGCCTTGCGGGCCCAGTCAGGCATCAGCACGCCGAATCCGGCACCGGACAGCAGCGGGCCGGTATCCCGCAGGAAGTCGAGGGCGCCCGCGGTGTCCAGCGTGACCTGGGCGGGGGCGGCCTCACGCAGCGCGCCGTCTAGCGCGGGGAACAGCCGGGCCGCGGCGCCGAGTCCCGCGAGCAGTTCCTCCTCGGGGTGCCCCGTGCGCGGCAGGGCCCCGGCCAGCCAGCCGTACCCTGCCCCGTCCCAGATTTCGGCCGCGGGCACCATCAGGCTGGGATCCTCGGCCGCCTGGAGCGAGAACTCAACCCGCCAGGCATCGGGGGCGACCGCGACGGCCGCCTCCTCCTTTTCTTCGGTAAGCGGTTGCACGGCGGGCGGCTCTCCGTCGCGCGAGTCCGCCGCAGGCTGCTCTGCTACGGAAAGCTCTGCTGCGGGCGGCTCTTCCGCGGGCGGCTCGATCAGGCGGAAGCAGGTACGGACCGCGCCGGCCGGGAGCGCCGCGCTCGCCAGCCAGTCCGCGAACGCGGCCGTTAGGGCCTGTGCCTCGCGCTCGTCTGCCGTGTCCGCCACCTCGACAAGAGGCTGTGGGGCCGTTAGCGCAGCCAGCATCCGTTCGGCTACCGCGATACGGGCGGGGCGGCGACCGCGGCGCGCGGGCAGGAGAGCACCGGGCAACCGGGTGCGCACTGATATGTCCGCCAGGACGTCGAGCATTTCGGCGAGCAGCGGGCCCGCAGCGGCGCCTGGCGCGGCGTCGGTCGCGGCGCGGCAGGCGGGCGGCATCGCGGCGGCGAGCTCGCGGGCGTGCCGGGCGTCGGCGGCGGAAAGCACGGGCCGCCAGCGAGCGGCGTAGCTGTCGTCTTCCCCGGTGAGCACGGGCAGGATCCGGCCGCGGGCCGCTAGGTCGTCGGCGAACCTGGCGACGGCGGCGAGGTAGCCGATCGACCCGCTGACCACGATGTCCCCCGGTGGCTGCTCGGCGAGCGAGGTCAGCAGCGAGATGGCGGCCGACGGCTCGAAGACGAGCGCGGGAACGCGCCAGGCGGCTAGCGACGGCCTTTGGCGGGCGGACATCGCGTCGGCGCCTGTATTGGCGGACACAGTGGCGAGCGGAATGAGGAGTTCCGGTGAGGAGAGCGGCCCGGCTTGGCTGGACGGCAGGCGCAGCGTGATCTCGTCATCAACCGCCTTGCGCGGCAGGTCGCCAGCGCCGGCCTCGGCCAGCGCATCCGCGAGCGCGTCCGCCAGCAGGTCGGGCGGGGCGGCGAACGGATGCGGACGGGGCGCCCTGGACGGCCGTCCGGTGCGCGGCGGGGCCTGCTGGGGCAGGGCGGAGTCCTCGGCCCAGATGTGCGGCGCGCCGTACGCCCAGATCCCGTGGATCACCAGCATCGTCGGTCACCTCTGGGAACGAGGCTAGCTGAAAGCAGGGGGTCCGGGGTGAAACCACGGTCTGTCCGGGGTGAGCATCTTCTGCTGAACGGACCGTGGTTTCGCCCCTCCGGAACAGGCTCTTGGCCCGTAGCCCCCGTGCTATCAGGCGATCGTTATCAGGCGATTCCGGCGCGCAGCTGGCCGGCGGCCGCGACCAGGTTCCGCAGGGCGCGCTCGGTCGCCTCGGCGGACTGCGCGGGGACCTCCCAGCTCTCCGGTAGTGCGCGGCCGAGCGCCACGACCTCGTCGACCTTCTGCCGTGCGGAGGTCAGCTCCGGCGTCTGCGCCCCCAGGTGCAGCAGCGAGCATGACGTGCTCACGACCAGGTTTCCTGCCAGGCCGAGCAGCGACGCGCACAGCGATAGCGTTGCCCGCAGGTCAGCCGGCTGTGCGCTCCGGCCGTCGATCACCCCGGCGACCAGGGTCTTGAGGCCGATCCCGCCGATCGCGGCGAGCGCCTCCTGGTTGCCAGGTCCGGCCACGAAGTCCAGGCCGATCGCCTCGACGGGGCTGGCGGCAAGCACCGGCAGCGCCGCACCGATCTCTCCGAAGTACGTGCTCACCAGCAGCACCGGCCGCCGGAAGAGTGACCCGAGCCGGTCATAGGCGTGGCGCAGCGCCGCAAGCTCCTCTTCGGTCCGATCCGCGGCAAGTACCGGCTCGTCAAGCTGAACCCACTGGGCCCCGACCGTGTGCAGCTTGCCAAGCAGTTCCTCGTACACGTCAAGCAGCGGGTCAAGCAGGGCAAGCAGTGGGAAGCCCGGCTCGGCTGGCCTGGAAAGCAGGAGGAACGACAGCGGCCCCAGCAGGACTGGCCGCGTCTCAATGCCGTATGCGCGGGCTTGCA